>Ga0208179_1000787_pt1 | contig 18508 bp, 25 predicted proteins | sample Malvired_Geostar_FD_184238 | JGI IMG/M metagenome (GOLD analysis project Ga0208179, IMG submission 184238) | Marine viral communities from the Global Malaspina Expedition - Malaspina viral metaG DeepMed_Geostar (SPAdes) (version 2) | ecosystem: Environmental > Aquatic > Marine > Oceanic | place...
CCCACTGCCTATTCCCTGAACTGTAAGAACTCCAGCATCAGGTGAACCCGCCGAGCCTGAACCCCTTACATAAACTTCATCGTCACTGGCATTATCAATCGTTACATTATGTCCATCTGCTAATAAATTAGAAACAGATACAGCACCGATAGCTGCTGAACTCGCCATAAGTTCAACCATCTGACCAGATGTACTATTTAATAAAATAGCACCAGCATCATTATCATCTAATGTGCCAGGAGTACCGCTTTGAAAAACACCACCTGCTACATTTACCTTAGATGTTGTTAAAGTGAAACCAGCATTGTCTACAAATATTGAATCATCCACTGATGATGAAGCTACTTCTACATACAAAGCTCCTGAAGCGTTCATTTGAAAAGGAACATAATCTCCGCTTGCATCTCCTAATGTACCTAAAGTATCATTTCGTACACCTAATACAAAATTACCAGTATCCTCATCTGTATGAGCTGCATCTTCTGCATATTCTGCTCCAGATACTATATCTACTTTTAGCGAATCGTTAGAAGTGTTTAATACCTTATTAAGAACTTCGTCAGATGTATACCCTCTTAAATCACTAGCCATATTTTTATCCTCTATACACTATTGCTGTATCGTTAGCACCGATTGTGACGGCTGACCACCTACCATAAATTGTGCATCCTTCTGGGACTTCTAAACTTGATAAACTATCGCCTAAATCTGTATCAACGGATGTTGCTGTTACTGTACCACTCGCAGTATTACCTGAAATCACTTCACTTCCTACTAATACTGTAATAGCGATATAAGTATCTGCGTTAACAGTAGCATTAGTTACTACATCCCATCCACCTTGTCCTAGCTGAAGAGCTATTCCTTCTTGAGCTGTATATGCGTTTAATCCCATCCTTATTTTCTCCTAATTTTTATCCTAAATCTTCCCATTTACCTGAACTTTCATCTTGTTGACTTGATGCATATGTATCAGTATAAGCCATTTCATCTTCCCAATCATACGTTACACCTTCCCAAAATAAGAACCCAAACTGCATTAATTCAGTTTCTAACCAAGAAGCTGCAACTTCTCCTGAAGAAGAAACCCAAGTAGCCGCTACCTCACCTGATGATTGTGACCAAGTAGTAGCCATTATTTAATAGCAAAAGGGCTTATAGGGAACACATTAAAGTTCCTTCTTTTATTACTTTGGTCATCGCCAACCTTTTTCCAAAATTCTCTCATATAATATTCTTTTTTCTCTAAGTCTCCACTAGAATCAGAGACCATAGCTTTGAGGTAATCTACGACTGCTAGGCTCAACATCCTAGTCAAATTTACATGGTCAGCTTCATCTGGTAAAGTTTGATTCGTAAGAGTCGGCTCAGCACTCCCATTCAACTCATTAGGGTCATTATTAACAAAAGGCTCTACAAATGCAGTACCTTCAAATCTTAATCCAGCTGTAATACTCTCATCAGGATATATTAATTGTTTACCATAATATTCATCAGGAAGAGATATTCTAATACCAGCTAATGTATCAGTAGCATTACTCTCTACATATTGCCATAAATGTATATTTCTACCTACAGTCTGAAAGAACCACGTTTTATGTGTATCGTAACTCATTATTCTGGGTCTGTATCTTCACTAACAACTGGACTATGAGTCAATCGCCTAATCCTTTTGTACTTTGAATCTGTCGTATCTTTAATAGATACGCTCTTTAATCTAATCAGATTTGCTGGGAATGGGTATTCTCTTGTACCATCTGTTATATTTGTTTTCCATGTAGCTGTATGTACATCTACTTGAGATTGCATTAAGTGTATAGCATCTTTTATCCACGCTATTGCTAACGTAGTTTCCTTCATACCACTTCTTTCCATTATTTCTTGTACTGTCATTATGACTCTATTCCATAAAGTATGTCTATCTTAGCAAGCTTTCCAGCTGTAGAAAATATTTCAACAGCAGTTCCAGCTAAACCAGGCAATCTTAATATACACGCATCGCCATCTCCTATTAACTTGCTAGCAACTACACTACTTATTTCTATACTACAATCACTATCTCCGTCTCCGTCAACTGCTTCTCTAATCTTTACCATTAAAAAATCAATACCAGTTGGAGTTGGACTTACAATACTTGTTAATGTAGTGGAAGTTGTTGCAGTTGTTGTGTAATCCTGGTAAAATACATTAGTAGCAGTTGCTCCGCAACTTATTCTTTTGCCACCACCAATAGATTTATCTATACTAGTATGTAGCATAGTAGAAGACTGAGATGTATCAGTTTGAACAGTTTCTTCTATTGGTGTGGCTGAAGCAGAATAATCAATTTTTACTACTATATCGCCTTGTGCCATTTCTTATCTCCTTTGTTGTTGTGCAGCTGCTTGAGCTGCCATTGTTCTATTAATCATTTTTGAATTATTTTGCACATAAATTGCAACTTCTTGCTGAGCCATCTTATAATATTTATCAGAAGATTGTGAATAATAGGCTGCATTTTGTGTTGCTGAACCTATTTTTGCAGTTTTCTCTCCAACCTCAGCTTGGTAATTTTGTAAATCAGCTCCATACTTTTGTATCTTTGCAGCATATTCTCCAACATCCTGCTGAAAATCCTGTAACGCATTTTGCAACCCTATTTGTACATCTTTCTGCAAATTAGCACTATTTATAGCTATATCATTTTGTGCATTTTGAACCGCTTCTTGTATATCTTTCTGTAAATTTTGAGTTTTACGCTGTATATCTTGTTGATATAATATATTTTCTTTATTAAAACTATTCAATGCATTTTGAATATTATTATTGTGGATAGATATTTTATTACCATTATCATTTATAATAGCCTGCATATCATTAGTACCATTTTGTAATTGTCGCTGAAGGTCTCTATCTTTATTGCTAGTAGCAACCTGTAAATCAGATTGAGCCTGAGCCATATTAATTTGATTAGCAACTTGAATTTCCTGCATTGATTCTTGTATCGCAGATTGATATGCAACATTCTCTTTGTTAAAAGTATTTACTGTATTTTGTATATCACTTCCGTACTTCTGTATATCAGTAGTACTTCTTATCTGCCATTCTGATATTTCAGATTGATTGCCTTGTATAACCTTATTCACCTCAGATTGGTAATTAGATATATCATTCTGAAAACTTTGAAGCTTTCTAGCCTCTTGAGCATCAGCCAATTGAGCTTCTTGTATCTTTTCTTGTACATCAGCCTGGAATATTGAATTCTCTTTATTAAACTTAGACTGAGTTTCTCCTAACCTTGCACTGAATTCACCAATCTTAGCTTGTATTTCCTGTACTCTTGCAGCCAACATCTCAGAATCTTCTTCACTTGTAATTAAATCTTCTGTATCAGCAAAATCAAGAGCACCCATAACAGGAGGAGTAAATGTAGGAACATTCCCAAAAGTAGCTACAGTTTGAGCAGAAGTTGTTGGAGATACTGGAACTGATGGAAATGTCCATGTAATAGTTGGGAAAGTTGTTAACGATAGTACAGGAGATGTATATGATGGAGCACTACCTGTATATACGCTAGACGCAGAAACAGTAGCAGTTGTAAATATAGGAGCAACTGTATCTAACGCAGAATCTACACTTGTAAAAGTAACAGATGTTAAAGACGGTTCAGGCGGGGCTATATATGATGGGGCGCTTTCAGTCATAGAAGCCATATCAGATATACTAATAAGTGGTTGTACAATATCAGAAACACTTGCATCAGTATATGTAAAACTAGGAGAAGCAGGAGGTACAGGAAGAACTAAATCCGTCCAATCAGTAACTTTACCACTTGCTAATTTCTCAAATTCTTTAGAAGCTGCATGAAATACTACAGCTCCTCTTAAATCACAATCATCATCTACCTTTAAAAAATCTACATAATTTACAAGAACTGTCTCACCTGAGGTTGGAACTGGATTTACTATTACTTTATTACCAGCTTGTATAAAATACTTAGGATATGTTGCAGTAGCCTTATGAAGGCTGTTACTATTTTTAATAAAACCTTGCATTGATTCAGGCACTTGCTCAGCGCTAAATCCATTTCTCACAACATCTATAATATTATCAGTTGGCTGTGGTAATGTTACAGCCTCTGGGGAATCATCACCACCATGGGTAGCAGGCGCAGTACTTGTCCCTGCCCATAACATTAAGTTTTTAGGTATACTTGATACTACAAACTTTTGAGCAGTCTTAATGAACTGGTCATCAGCATCAGCTACTCCAGTTATATTTTCGATATCTAATTCTATATTCGTTGTTGCCATAAATCTTTATCTTTAAAGGAAGACCCTCTCTCGGAAGAAAGGAAGCAAAAAACCAAAAGAGGGTTAATCTTCCAATTTAATCGTAATTTTTTATTACGATATAGTCATGTGGTCAGCGTCATGTTCCATTCCAGAAACATAGAAGTTGCTTCCATCACATATTAACTCTGCCCAATCTCCTGCCGCATTACCTGAAGCCCATACGAGCTCGTCTACTCCTGATTCGGCTGATTCAGCCGCAGCACCATCTGCGGAAACAATCATACCAATCAAAGTATCTTCAGCGGAATTTGGGATTACCTTAACAGTACCACTACCGGCATCTGAACAGATAAATCTAGCAGTCCAACCAGCTCCTGCTTGAGCAGCAGTTGGAAGGGTTATGCTAAAAGTTCCATCTAAGTCAAGTGTAAACACTTTTCCAGAATCGCTAGGGTCTAGCGTCTTAGCTGCTGAGATATTCTCAACAACTGTTCCACCATAACTAGCTCTTGAACCTAATTTAGCCATTAGTTACCTCCTTAACTTGCAATAATAACTGCAACAGTACCTGGGTCATTTGCAGTTGTGTGTAAATCACAAGTTGCAAGCCAAGCTACATCGTCAACAGCTACTACATCTATCACGTCACCAGCCATACCACCAAGAGTTGCTGTAGCAGCAACAAAATCCATAGTGTCATAACTAGCTGGAGTTGCTACTGCAGTCGCATGAGTTATTTGCTGTTGAACTCCTGTTTGGTCAGCAGTGTCAGAACCATATAGGCTAACAATACCGAAAAAACAATCACCACTTGCAGCTAAGAGGTCTGCACCAGCTGTAGTTTCTATCCCAAGAACAATCTTGAAATTTAACCCAGCCTTAGCTGCGGGCAATGTAATTGATATAGCTGCTGCTTGTACTAATACAACAGCTCCTGTTTCAGCAGCTGTTAGAGTTCTATCGTCACTAGTTACTATAACATGAGTTTTACCATCTTGAATAGCACTATCAGCTTTATTTTGTCCGTACATCGGATTTGCCATAATTCAATCTCCTTCGTTTAAGTCCAATATGCATGAGCTTCAGGCATCTGAAACTCCATACCGGCTTCGGTTTGAATTAAGTCAACCCTACGGTCAACACCACTATTCTCTAAGGTTTGTACACCAACATAGATTGCTGTATCACGATTTAGTCCATTACCAACCAATGGTCTGTAAGAAACATGCTTCATATTAACAGCTAGAATCTTAATAGGTGAACCATCTAGGTGAATATTACGAGTAACGTTCATATCTCCAAAAGGAGTACTAATTGTTGTAATATCAGCCCCAAATACCTTCTTTTTGCCCATCAATGCCATATCAGCACGGAAGTTAGGTGAAACCTCAAGATTATTTGAGAAGTAACCACTTAGTTTATGCAACCAATTATATGTTTGCGTATCCACGAAGAACAATGTTGCGTTAGCGTTATTGTAACGTGGGTCTAAGAAGTTGCTCAAATCATCTAAGAAATCATCTTGTGTTTTTGACGCATGAGTCAAACTAAACACATTTCCATAACTTGTAATGAAATCAACAGCGCCTTGTGTATACCATTCATTTCCTGAATCGTATTGTGAACCAAACAGGATAGCTTGTTCTATATCCCATTTATGTTCGATTAGCTTTTCACGCCAGATACGAGCCCATTCATTCGGTTCATACTTTAGCACGGTAGCACGAGTCGTGTTATCCATTGCCATAGCTGTTTTGAAAATTTGGGTACGCCCATAAGCTGTCGAGAAAGGCTGGTCTTTCCATGTTTCAGGATAACCAGAACCTTGTGAGTGAGAGTTACCAACTACATAAACTCTAGACTGCTCTAGACCATTAGAAGAAGTTGTTCCAGCAATAGATGTGCTATAAGTACTATCACCAACCGGTGTATTTACACCAAGTGGTCCTGCATAGTAATCATCACCAGCATCTTTTGTTTTTACAACTGTTCCTCTGATAATAGCAGCTTCACCATGAGTGTGAGCTGTAGGAGGGCTTGTACTCTCATCTTGCAAAGTAACTGTGTCAACCTTTACAATAGCATATGATTTCACAGCACCGGCAGCAGAGTCGGAAAAATTAATTTTCAACATCTGACCTGGCATATAAAATGCAGGTTGTGTACCATCAGCACCAATTACGATTTCTTGACCACTTTGACCATATACATTCTGACGATTACCGCCTGATTTATAGTCTGTAGCTAGTTTAACGTAAACGGTATTGCCAGCTGTCTCATAATCATCATATTGAGCGGAAGAATTGTCAGCAGACAAATCCTCATCCCAAGTAGAGTTATCAGCGCTAAAAGCCGTAGCATATGCATATCGTTTATGGAAAGAGGGTCTTCGTTCTGTGAACTTAAACTCCGGGTCGTCGGTTGACTTTTTCGCAAGTTTAGATACGAAACGGAAGAAAGGGTCTTGTGCTATTGCTAGCTCAGACACCCTACTACCAAAATCGTACCGTCTGCGAAGAACACCAGTATCTAGTGAAGTCCCTAACCGGGAACCAGCACTACCACCAGCGACATCAGCAACGGCGTCGAGTGTAAATAAATCAGCCATTTTACCTTATCTCCTATTTAACATTAAGCGTCTGCTAAATGGCTGAATAAAATCAGCTATTAGCCAAACGCATTATCCAGTTTTTGGTCAATACCGAGTAAGGCGTCAAATACTTGATCATCCTGAGATGTTTCAACTGGTACACTACCTGCTGTTGCTAATGAACGTGGTTGCTCTTGTACTCTTTTCATTTGAGTAGCAACTTGCTGTCTTGCGTTATCAGCAATATTAGATTCACGTTCTTTTCTCCTCATAAGATAATATATATCATCCAATTCTAGAGATTTATTCTTAGCGAATTCGACAAAAGTAGACCATTCGTCTTCAGTCATATCAACCTTTTGTCTAAATGCAGTCTCTCGTGCGAGTCTTTGGTTTTCTGTCTTCTGTTTTCCTAACTCATTGTTAAGTCGTCTTTTGACAATACCATCAACAGTAGCCCCAAATACTTTCGCTGAATCCGACTTAGGGTCGGTAAAAGCGTCATCTGGGTCAAATTGAAAATCTTCAGGAAGCTCCATATTTTGAGCCATACTTTCTGGTGCTTGACCACCACCCTCAAAATAATTCCGCACATGCTGAATCAAATTAGGGTCTTCTCTCATTGCATCGAGTATTGGCATATATGGTTCAAGGTCATTCAGCTTGCCATTAAGACGTTTAGCTTCACGACTTGAATCACTATACCTTTTTTGCAAAGCATCGTCGCCTTGCTCTTGAACTCCGCTAGGGCTCGCCGGCGTGTTATCGCCTAAATCTTGCGAGGTTGACTGCGAATATTCGCTATCTATTATCCCTGAATTGACACTTGTATCTAAAGATTCAAAGAAATCTCCAGATTCAATGTCATCTAGGGCTTGGTAATCACTTTCGGGGGCTTCTTCTATAGAAGCGTTGCCTACTTGTTCTTGTGCCATATTTTATCCTTTTATTGGTTTTGTTAAGTTAATGCAAAAACAAATATAAAAACAACTAGTTTTTTATACCTACGCATGATTTAATTTTACTACTCCAAACGTAGCCACTTTTACATTTTCTATTACCACCTTTTTCAGGGTGGTCTTTATTATGCTGAGACTTGCTAATAAGTCTAAGATTAGACCTACTATTGTTCTTTTTGTTACCATCTGAATGATGAACAACTTGACCAGACTTAGCATTAGTTTTATTTCGATAGTGTGTTTGACTACTTCCATCTATCCATCTACCATTCTTACTTCCACTCCTTGACATCTTAGGATAGCTTTTTTTAGTCCAAGCCACTATTCAGTTTCTACTTCCTCTGCTTCTTCAGTTGGTTGAGATTTAACCATATCTTTCATATCTTTTTTCACCCTATCAAACTCAGCTTTCAACATACCTCTTAAAAGTTTTTGTTGAGCCTCTGTCTCTAAAACATCTTTTCTAACTTCATTAGCAGCATCTCCGACTTTCATCTTAATACCAGCTTGTACAAGTTGACGCTCTAATGTTTCAATAGTTCCTTCTTTATCTTTGATTGCTTCTTCCATTGATGAAACTTGACCTTGAAGTTGTGAGTACATTGATTTTCTTTCAATAATTTGTTTCTTATTCCTAATATCAGTTTCAGCTATCATAGCAATATCATCAATTAATCCAGACTGGAACCACCTAAAGTATTCTTCTAACAAAGCCCATCTATTAATTGGCATTGTAGCCCCAGCTATAATTCGTATATCAAATCTTGCAGATGCATAGTCTTTATATACTGATATAGCTTTACCATAATCATTATAAATAGGAATGTTAATTCTTACATCTTTTTCTTCATCAGGCTGTTGTCCAGCTTCAGGTTGTACTATTCTAAATACTTTCTCTACTGAATAATGATTTTGAGCAATCATTTGAAAGCATCTACCTAAATGTTCTAAGGCTGGCTCAACAACACTACCCATCCAAGCTTTTAATCTACGAGTACCAAACTCATCATTTGCAAGTAATCCTCTATATGTTTCAGATTGTTCTTGGGTAAATCCCATCATAGCCGAAGGAACACCAGCTATATACTCAGCATCTCCTTTGCCTTCTTGGGTAATTGTATAAAAAGCATTATTGATAGGAGCTGGTAATACTGGAGTAGGTGGAGTAAATCCTTGTCTATACTTTAATAATGCTCCAGGTGAAGATGAGTATTGTTCCCATTCTTCCTCAGGGACAGAACCTTCTTCATACATCCATCTAAGATTGGATGCGAGATTCGCATTATGTAACATAATCTGATGAGCTTTATTGATTTCCTGTTGTTTACCAACTAAAGGAGTAACAGCACTCATTGGATATGGAGTACCTGTATACATATAAGGAATAGGAATAATAGGATATTCAACAACCTGCAATACTCTTTCGTATAAAAATATATCATCACCAACTGTACAAGTTAAATGGACTCTATTCTCATAAAACTTTATAGCTTCAACTACCTGGCTCTTCATTTCTCCGCCCTTAACTAAAAGCTGGTAGCTTTCTTCTGTCATTACTTGTTGATTAATAATAGTAGCAGCATCTTGAGCTTCTGATAGAAGTTGGACTCTTTTTTCTTCAATAGCTTGCTGAGTCATCTTACTTGCTCTATCAATTTCAAGTTCAGCTCTTTCTGGAATAATTTCACCAGATTCTAATGACTGCTGTATACTAATGACCTTTTCTTTTAACTGTACTTGAACCTCCTGCTCAAATTCAGCCATCTGATCTTCAACAGAATCTCTAATTTGCTGCATTTCAACAGGAGATGGCATAACTTTTACAAATACATTTCTATAAGCATGCTTCCTCTTTGAATACGTTTCGTAGTATGGGACTATATCATCATCTTCGCCTTCTATCGTTATGCCCATTGTAATATCTTCAGGCTGGATAGATTCAGCAGCTATCGTAGGTCTTTGAGAATAACTCACATAATCAGCTTGACCTGTAACTTTATTTATCTTCCCAGCAAACTCAGGGAATAAATTCTTTAACTGTGTCTTGGTTACATTCTTTCTTACTGATATAAAATTAGCATCTCTAAATAGAAAATCTCTACTAGCAGGGTCTACATATACATCATATGGGTCAATTCTCTTAAATACAACTTCTCCCATTCCTTTATCAGCATCTTTATCAACATCAACCATGAAGTATCCGATACCTTTTGTAAGACTATCTAGAACTACTTGGCTGTATATTGATTTTCCGTTAGAGTTATACCAACAGTAATCAGCTATATCAGAGTGTACTTGTGCAACATCTACATCATCACCAGTTACTCCTACAGCCTTCCATCTTGGATTGTTAGCCGTAACAAAATACTTCATAATCTCTATAATAGGAGTTACTCTATTAATAGTGAATGTTGGCATTCCAGCTTCGTCAAGAGCGCTTAATTCTTCTTTCGTAAGCTGTTCGTTTAGATAAAAATCAAAACCTTTCTGACTTAATACCTGCCACCTCTGACGATGAGATGAGTTTGCCTTATCCCAAAGCTGTTTATTCTGCTGTGCTCTTTTCTTATTTGTCATCCTTGCCATTTATTTACCTCAACCACTTCTTTACAGATTCAATAAAATGTTCAGGGTCACCCTTGCCACCCTCTGTATTGTAATACTTCTTCCAGTAATCAGCTTGTCCTTCCAATGTATTAGGCATCGGTTTAGGAATACGCCAATACTTCAAACGACAATGAACAATCCCTGCAGCAATATTCTTTTCCAATATATCTGACCATACCCGTTCATCATAATTCTGCCAATGCTTTACATCAACAAGACTAGCCTCCGCACATTTTTGAATAAGACTGGGCCTATGAACTAAATAGTGAGCTAGATTATCAACAGCGGAAGCGGGCTCTACTTGCCAGAATGAGCGAGCAGGGCCGTCTCCCATCTGTCTAATATATTCGTACCTGGATTCAACAATCCCAGTCGCTAATACCAAGTCAACTGCTTCCTCAAAAGCGTATTTATCACCTAACTTTGAGCAAGTACTAGCGATCAAAGACCGCATTTGACTTATACTAATCACTTATTTTTTAGCGCAGCTATATTTTCTACCGTCCCATTTAAAAGACTTAGCTCCGCCTTCACATCCTTTTTTGAAAGCAGCTTTAAACTTTCCAGCTGATTTTGAACCTTTTTCATACTTAACAAAATCTCCACCTTTGGTTTTTTGTACATCTACAGCTCCTCTACGAACTTTAGTGCCTTTAGCAGCTCCAAGTTTCCGAGCTCTTGATGCAGAAGTAAGTCCTTTTACAGGCTTTTTCTTAGCAGGTGCAGAACCAAAACCAACCATTCCTTTTGTTGCTTTTGCGGCTTTCTTGCCAGCTCTCCTGCCTTTGCGCATTAATCTTCGTTCTTTACTTTCCTTATCGAAAGGATTGATCACTTCAAGAAGGGAACGTTTTTTCTTTGTTTTCTGAGGCATATTATTCTCCTATTGTTATTATGCTACTATCCAATTCTTCGCCTTCTTTTTAGGTTTATACCACGATAAATCTCTTTCGTTCTTCCTTAAATCAGGAGGGAACGAGTGCATTTGTGCGTAATAAAGAGTCTCTATGGTATCATCATGAGCCATTCTAGGTCCGAAAGTAACAATTTCATTGATTAAATCAAACATATTTTCTCTTAAATGTACCGTTCCTGTACTAAATCTACCTGAAAGCCCACTATAAACTCGATTTATCTTCTGCCTACCACCTGGTTTTTCAGGTATTACAGCGATATCGAACTTATTTAGACGCCTTCTTTCTGAATTTAGTGCTTGAAAAACACTTCTATTCATAGCTACGTCTTCTACTGTGCTTGATATACAATGATATTTCTGATGCATATCCATTATATAATCAACTACACCCTTTTTTCCTATTACTTTACCATCTGTAGATTTTTGTCCTACAGTTGGAATACTTCTATGCCTTTCATATTCTAAAGCATATAAATTATTTTCTGAGTCAATCGCAATAGCCATGATAACAGAAAAATCAGACTCCTTAGTATCAATATCAGTGGCAGGGTCGCAACCAATAAAGGTATTAACAGGAAATCTTTCTCCATTAACAACCAAGTAGTTCTGATTCTCTTCACTATCGTAGTCATAGTACCCTTCCCAATACTTAATATGTTCTCTGGTCCATAATGAGTCTTCAAGGCTTTGTACCTCCATCATATATTCTTGAAAAAACTTCTGAGGTTTTCCAGAATCTTGATAGAATTTCTTCTTTTCTTCTAGTTTTGTTTTCGGAAAGAAACTTGTCCATAGTGAATCTCCACTTTTAGTAATTGCTTTATATGTTATTATTTTCCATGCAAAATCAGCTTTAGCCTTCTTAGCCCTGCTATAATTAATAAGTAAATTGTTAATAAAAGAATCATGATGTACGGGAGTGCCATTAACACGGAGCCGACCAGTATGAGGCTCCAAAGCGGGATAGACAACAGCAGTGACGAGAGTAGCGTTTTTGTCTCTAGCATCTCTTGTAATTGTATTTGCTTCATGTTCAAAATCATCCAATATTATAAGGTCATATCTTTTATGTAATTTAGCACCACCACGAATACCAGCTACATTAGACTTACTTATTAATTTACATCCATTCTCTAATTCTATATCTTCCTCTGTCCACTTCCGACCTTTTACTGACCCAAAATAATACTTTATCTTATCGTTAAATTCAAGGTGATATTTAATATAATCCATATTACCTACCGATAGTTTCTGTGTTGCAGATACCCATGCATAGAAAAACATATCATCTTTAGGACAGAATAAAAAATCTTTTAATATAGAAGCTTTAGTTAGAACTGTCTTTCCATGACCTCGAGGAAGGATTATTGCAAGTTGCTTTACAGAAAGGTCATCTATATTATCAGCAACCTCATAGTGAAAAGGTGGAGTTTCGCTCCGCATGAAATCATCGGGCAAGAACAGTTTTCCAAAAGATATTAAATCTTTACTAGCTAGTTCAAATACTTCTTCAGCTTTTGTAACATTATTCAGATTCAGATTTGGTGCTGTTTGCATCTTCTTGTTTCTTATCTAAAAACTTTTCAAATTTCTTAACATCACCATTCATCTCAACATAATAATCTATAACTAATTCTAAACTTCTAGCATTAGTAATCACATTAGATAGTACGTACTCTAAAGTGTGTATTCTATCTATCAAATCTTTTCTTTTCATCTTCCTTTTTGTTGCTATCATATTATTCCTTTAAAATAATTGTTCGTTATCAAATACTTGAGCTTCCATAGATTCAGGATTATAATTTAAAAATTCATCAAATTCTTTTGCACTACTCATTCCTAATGCACCTGCAACCATTCCCTTTAATTTTTTTATTGTCATACTATTGTAAGTAATTTCAGTACTTCCTTTAAATTTATCTCCTGTCATAGGATGTCCACTGTCTTTATATTTTTTAATCATATCTTCAATTATTTCTTTTCCCTTTTTTGCACCATGCTCTTTAATTATTTTTCCTCTAGCAACTGGAGTTAGTTGAGCCCTAGTCAAAGTTCTTGAACTTAATTTTTGAAATTCAGGTTTACCAACGATTCCTCCATATTTTTCACCCAATTTAATTTGGTCTTCAAGCTCTTTAAAAACAGTATCCAATCCTTCTCCTACAAATTCGCCTCTTTCGTTAACCATAGCCGTAAAAGATAAATTTCCCCATTTTGAATGACCACCACCACTTGAAGACATTCTACTATAACTAGGATTAAATATTATCTGCATTTTATTCGATACTGCTCTTTGTATAAGAGGTAAAAGAGAATCAAAAGTATATTCATTATTCGGACTGATAATCCAATCATTTCTTAATACATTTGCAATAAAATCATTCATCATTACACCACTGTGCATTTTAGCCGTACCAGATTCTCCAACTTGGAAAAAGCTACTATCCTCTAATAACTTCTTACCGCCAATATTATTTAATTTAAACTCCATATTAGTCATTACTTCCCCTGTCTTTGGGCTAAAACTTGACATTTTTATATAGTCTGTTGAACCTAATTTTCTTCTTCCAATCAAAATATCTCTATTAATCTCGATGCCAGTTTCTGTAATCGCTTTTTTTCTTATGACTATTACAGCTGTTTCATCTTTAATATTTGACACATCAAGATTTCTAAATTTGCCCTTTGGGGGTAATAACTTAACACCATGAATAGCTCCTCCTTCAAGAGCAAAATCTTCAAGATGAGATAATTCTTCTATTCCTGTTGTTTCAAAAACACCAGCTTTTATTAACTTTCCCCTCTCACTAGCAGAAACAGGACCAGTTGGAGACCACCCTTCAAGGACGGCTCCAGTCTCAACATCTACAGGTAACCCTTGACTAAGAGCTTCTTCTCTAGAGATATCTAATCGGCGGATAACTGACTGAACTCTCTGCTCCCTCTCTTCCGGACTAAAACGTGGCTGCCTTACGGGTCTGACTGATGGATCAACAACTCCACCTACATAATCTTCACCAGTAGCCAAAGTACCTGGAGCCTCAGCCTCAATCTTTGCCATTTGTTTTTCCATTTTTCTCATCCTAGAAGATTTAACTACATCAGAAAAATCATCAAAGACTTTCCTTCCTATACCTCTTACTGCTTTTGTAGCTCCTAGAGATGCTACATCAGCTATAGCAAATCCAACATCAAGAGGTGAATATTCGCCAGTTTCAGGGTCTCCTGACGCCGGAGCTAACATAGGAGGTATATCACCTGGTGTAATATATATAGATGACAGAGCTGGTTGACCAAGTATCATTCCCAATGAAGTCCCTCCAACAGCCGAAGGAACATCTTTTTTACTTATTCCATATCTCTCAGCAAATTGTTCTCTTTCTTTTTCTATAGGAGCATCTAATATATCTGATAGTTTACCCACAGCCCTAGAATATGCAGATAATCCTGGTATTTCATATTTAGGTTTTAATATAACTTCTAATAGACTCTCTTTAGGTTCTTGATTCTCTTCTACTGTTTTATTTAATTTTTCTAAAAATCTGATTTCATCTAAAGCCATTGTAAAATACCATATGTTTATATGAAACGGTCGTAGTACTTAAAGCATACGGCACGTTAATTTTTATAATAATCTTCATCAATTACTAATTCGTTTACATTAAGATGGTCAACAAGATGTTTCATTGTCATAATCTTCCTGATAATATAATTATCTGGGAACTCTACTTCTAGTTGCGTTAAACCTTCTGAAGTCTTTTTCAAAGCTTCAATCGTCTGACCCAACGTCAATTTGTCTATTTGTATTTCCATCTCCTAGTTTTTGCCTTTCTATATTTTCGAGTTGCTCAGGACTAAATCCCTGAAAAACTCCAAATACGCCAACTTCTTTTTGTTTTACAGTAACTCCTGTAGTTCCTATAATTTTACCTATCTCCTTGGTTGACTGCAAAATGATATTATCATCTTCACTATGGTCTGCCAATAATTTTAGCTTTCGTAATACATACTCGTGGTCAAGACCTAATGTCTTAGAAACTTCAAGTACACTTCTTTCTACTTCTTGCATAATTCTTTCCTGCTTTAACAATACAACAGCTTTCTTTCTAGCCTTCTCAGGGTTGGTTTCTTCATAAGCCTCCATATAAGACTTAACTGCCCCCATACCACCTGCTACGTTCACGGAGAATATACGCTCATTTTTAGTTAAGTTCTCACGCTCTTTTACCCTGGATGATGTGTGCTTAATTTTAGTGCTGAATGTGTATCTGTTAGGATGCTTGTTGAAATCAGTATCCATAAATGTATTGTCCCTGATAAGAAACGTGCCTACAATAGTTCTTAACCAACCTTTCGCCCATTTATAATTCTTCCTGTCTTGAGGATGCTTTATCGTACTTACCTTTAATAACTGTACAATTCTCTTATCATCACTCCACACCCAATCACCTTCGCTGCCATCGCGCCAATTTTTTATAGGAGTTACTTCTGGATGGTCATTGTAGAATTCACTTATATGGTCATATATGTAATGACGATTGCCTTTTATTTTTTGGTATTCCACCTAACTCTGAAGAGGGTCTAAATCGTAAACCTCTTTTTCCTCTAATGCTGTGATTAACATATTCACTTCCATAGGAATCCAATATACGTTATCGTTGATTTGTAATGGCACTAAGTCTGATTGCTTGTTTTCAGACAAATCATGGATTAACTCTTTACGAGCATCTTCTGGTATAGCCTCTATCCAACTTATTTTTTTAGCCATTATAACCCTATTATTTACCCCTATATATATAATATCTATAAGCGCTCTATTATTTAATAAGGGGGGGTTCACGAACCTACACCATTTGACCATGTGTTGTCAAGAAATATTTTACAAAATGAAATGGGGTGTTTTATTGATATGTACACCTCATTAATGAGATTCGTGTTTTATGATTTTAGTTATTTTTGATTTTAATTAAGTGTTAATTGATTAATAAATAAAGAGAGGAGTCTATAGTTATGGACATAGTAAAGTTAATCACAGAGCAAATGACTAACAGTGAGCCTGTCTTAGGTAAAGCTGAGATGAAGGCTGTAGCGTTGGCTACTATCAGTCAGAACTTTGCTGTAGCTGCTAGGAGAGGCAGACCTGTCTTCGCTAGTAACATTGTCAAAGATGTAGGTGCTTTCAATAGTGCAGGCGTAGGTGGTCTAGACCTAGGTACATTACTGATGCTAGCACAGTTACAGAAGGATGACAAACCTGAGGAAGTAGAGGCAACAGCCGTTGATACTCTATTACAAAGGTTAGACGCTATCGAAGCTAAAGTAGCAACAAAGGGTAAGGGTTAAACCTTACCTGCTCTATCGCCGCTATGCTCGCAATGCGAAACAGCAGCTTGCTTATCGGAATTAGTTAGTTATTAGGGTTATTTGTAGCATACAACCATCTTAAACAAGGATTGGTAATGCAATAATCATTTAGCCCTATAACTACTTGTATCATACAAATATCATATAACATGGTCATTGAACCAACAAGATTTAAGTGAGAACATCCGCTAACCAATGGTAATACTGTCTATGCAGTACGGAGAATAGATGTTAGAGATAAGTAATTATCTTGACCCTAGGTAAGACCTGAGTAACCTGTCTCAGAGTACTATAAATATACACATGGATGTATGTTGTAGATACTTGGTATAAACTGCTCAAAATTTAATAGGCTTCCTGAGTTTCTATACAAACGTAAGAGTCTTCGGCACAAGCAAGGCGTTACTGTCGAGTAATGGACTGAGCTTGTTGATTCTTTCTACTTAGGAAGCTTTAATATTTAATCATAGAATCGTTAAACAATCAAACAAAGGAGAGTAATTATGTTAATTCAATGGATAAAAATTAAAGGACAATTAGTAAATATCAACAACTTCGATACAATAGAATGGAAAGAGCTTGCTGATTCAATCTTGTCTTTGCAACTTAGTAAATGTGTATCAAGGGTTACATCACCAGTTAGATTAGACTTTTGTTGGGATATTAAGAAATTTGACCCTGTAGTAATAGAAGAAATTAATAGTATATCATATGATATATCTAATGCAACATGCACCATTGAGCCAATATTCAATCATGATTTAGCTGAGAATGATACATGGGATGGTACTGTAGTAGATGCTATAAAAGAGATGAGGAATGAAACCGTAAACCCTAACGCAGAATTTATAGGAGAGTAATAATGAGTAAAACAAATAAATCAGATGAACAAACTCGTAGAGCTACAACATTAAGCGTATATAAGCATTTGTTAAAAGAAGGCAAAATACGTTTAGGTGGAGCTGCTGATCAAAGATACAATGACCTATTAAAGAGGAGAGTAAAGTAATGGAAATACTAGATATAGTTATGATAATGTGTGGCCTTGGAGCTTTACATTTCTTCTTTCTGGCATTTAAAAGTTTAGATGATAAATAATTAAAGGAGAATAAATGAATCAAATAAATACAATACTTCCATATAGGAGTATGGGAGGTTGGGCGTTTGACGATGAAGACGTAGGATTATACAGAGAACCATTTGTAGCAGGAGCTGATGAAGCTATTGATAAAATAGTTGAATTTCTTGGAATTGAGACAAATAAAATTAAGATGACGTTCTCTAAAGATAAATTTCCTGGACATGATGTAAAACTAGAATATTTAATGAAAGACCCATTGGATGATGGTCAATTTTATTCAATAGATGATGACAATTTTGACTTAGAATTATGGTTATGTCCTGCATTATTAGAATATTTTAATAAAGCACCAGATGAAATTTATGTAAAGATTGAGGAATATAAATAATATTTTGGGCAGTGCTGCGACTCTTCACATGGATGGTTCGTCGGTTCTAAAATTATCTATGTTGCACTGCCCGCTTTTTAATTGAAGAGTTTAAATAATAAATAATAGGAGAAAATAATGCACTTTATCCACTTAATTGCAGTTGAGGCAGATGATGCGTCTGAAGCAGTTGAAATGGCTGAACATGCCATTGAAAGTTATGGAAATGGCAATATATGGGACTGGTATGAAGTTGGTGGTCGTTGGGACGGCGAGCTAGAAGGCAATAACACTCTTTGTTATTCTGAAAATTCCAAAGCTTTTGTCAAACATATTGATAGATGCAAGGA
>Ga0208179_1000789_pt1 | contig 18494 bp, 17 predicted proteins | sample Malvired_Geostar_FD_184238 | JGI IMG/M metagenome (GOLD analysis project Ga0208179, IMG submission 184238) | Marine viral communities from the Global Malaspina Expedition - Malaspina viral metaG DeepMed_Geostar (SPAdes) (version 2) | ecosystem: Environmental > Aquatic > Marine > Oceanic | place...
GACATTAGGAAGCGCACGCGCGCGCATGGGGCGCCGACGCGCCTAAACGATAGCTATGGGACGCCTACGGGGCGAACGGGGCGCGCCTAACGTATCTAATAGGGCGATTCGGGCGCGCTCGCTATATCGGAAAATGTGCGCGTGAGGGGGCATGGCTTGGCACCTTCTTTAATAATATATATATACACGTGACAGAAATTTTCGTACAAAAGGCGCATTCGTGTTACCCCCATAAGGACTGCTCTCGCGTGCGCACGTAAGACGTGTATTAAGACGCCCTAGGTCGGAAGACGGGGAAGACCTCGAAGAGGGAAGACACGGCTTACGATCTAGGGGAAGTAGGAAAGAAAAGATTGTAGGGGGTAGCCTCCTCCATGCTGGGTCGGCCACCCCACATAACAAGTAGCGAAAGGGGAGAATGGGGGAGGTTTTGTACCGGTAATCGCGGAAAGGCTTATATTCTGTACCGTTGTTGACATTTCGCTGGTGTTTGTAGTAGGTTTATGCCTATGAAATACTCTTCATATGTGCAGACACACGGTTTAGGGAGGTTGTCTCATAGGTCAAAGTCTATTGCGCTCGAGATTCTAACGCATCCGAACAAGACTTATGACGATATAGCCGCAGGTCATGGCGTGAGCCGCCAGCGTATAGGGCAGATCGCTAGAAGGCTTGATATCGGCAGGATCACTAAGGGTAAACCGGTAGGGGCAGGATGATGAGTGCGCCTACGGATGCTGATTTTAGGGTTGGTATGTCGGTTTTAGAGCTGGGAGGCTGTAATCATAGTAGGAGCGGGGGAAACCCCCGGCACCTTATAGGCCAGACCTTTGGTGATGAGAGAGACTGCTTTCATTACGAGGCAAAGGTTGTGAAAAAGTTTGATGGCAGTGGCGGTATTCTTGTCAGGAACTGGCAGGGGTATGTTAAAAGATTACCGGAGGGTAGTTATGCCAAGCAAAGAAGAAGATTCAAGGTCAAATAGGGCCATAGCGCATCAGAATACCTTCTGCACTGCGTTTGCCCTTACAGGGTCAGTTGCCAAGTCCTGCGAAGCCGCAGGGGTTAAGCCTAATACTTACTATAAGTGGAAGACCGTTGACCTTCATGGATTCAGGGGAAAACTGGAGGCCGCGCAGGAAGAGTTTGGGGACTTTATCCACTACCTTGCGCTGGATACAGTTAAGAACCAAAAGCCTTCTGATAATCCTGCGCTTAAGATATTTATGTTAAAGGCATGGCACCCACGGTATAAGGCCGTTGATACGTCCGTAACCGACGATGTTGGGAAAGAGGTTATGGCAGAGCTTAAAAAGGCGCTTCGGTCTGAGAAACCTGCCCTAAAGCTGCCAAGCGAAGAGCCAAGGGACGACAGCAATCAGGTGATCGAACAAGCAAACCAGATACTTGCGAGTAAGACTAATGATAGCTCCCCAAACGCAGGTAAAACCGAATAACAAGGTAACAGACTATATATTCTCCCGCCTTGGATTTGATGGTACAGACCTTCAAAGGGATATACTCGAGTGCCGTAAACGCTTTGTACTTGTTGCGGGCGGTGAACAGGCCGGGAAATCTATGGTCGCAAGTAAGTACCTTATCAGTAGGTTCCTTGAAAGTGACGGTGCCGGGCTGTACTGGCTCGTGGCCGCAGACTATGAGAGGACACGGGCAGAGTTTGAATACCTTGTTGAAGACTTCTCCGCACTGGGTATCCTTAAAGAAGTAACCAAACGTGTAGACCCCGGACGCATTATTCTTTCAGATGGGACACGTATTGAGACGAAATCCGCAAAAGACCCAAGAACTCTAGCTATGAGAGCGCCTAACGGAATACTTGGATGCGAGGCATCACAGCTAGACCTTAACTCATACTACAGGCTAAGAGGCAGAGTAGCACCGAAACGGGGATGGCTGTTTTTATCAGGTACGTTTGAGGGAAGCCTTGGATGGTATCCGCAGCTATTTTCAGCATGGAGTATCGCGACAGAAGATGAAGAGTCCTTCTCCCTGCCGTCATACTCTAATAACTACCTGTACCCAGAGGGTAAAACTGATCCAGAGATACTAAAACTCAAGTCACAATCTTCCGATGAGTTCTACATGGAACGAATCGAAGGGGTTCCCTGCCCTCCGGCAGGACTTGTGTTCGGTGAATTTCGCGCTGACCTGCATATAGACTCTGAGGCCGAGTGGGTTCCGGGAGAACAGGTCTACCTATGGATGGACCCCGGTTACGCAGGAGCATATGCAGTAGTTGCGGTGCAGGAAATTAATGATCAGATTGTTGTTTTTGATGAGATATATGAACAGGGAATGACCACAGATGAGATTATAGATATAGCCCTCAACAAACCGTGGTGGAAAGATGTCCACTCAGGTACGATTGACATAGCTGGATACCAGCATCAGGCCATGAGTGCGCCCGCAGAGATGTGGATGGACCGAACCGGGATATATCTTGATGCTCAGAAGATAAGAATTAACGAGGGAACAGAAAGATTAAAGGGATATCTAAAGCCAGACCCTATCACAAACCGTCCAAGAGTGGTATTCTCTCCGAAATGTAGGGGAACGCTGTCAGAATTCGGTGCGGTTCCAAGCCCGTTTGACGGACAGACTCGTGCATATCGGTGGAAAACAGACAGGGAAGGCAATATAGTAGGTGAAACGCCCGAAGATAAAAATAATCACGCCATAAAAGCCGCGATCTACGGACTTGTAAGTAGGTTCGGCTACGGATATGTAGCTAATAGAGAATTTATAAAGGTAAAACGGTGGGCTAAATAATGCCAAGACTAAAACCAGAAGATATTATTAGTAAGGTCGATGCTCATTACGATAATACGCACCCCCTCAGGCAGAGAATGGACGCAGATCACCAGCTTTATAAGCTCGATGACTACGATGCAGGGGACGGATACCAGTCATATACCTCAAACGAGCCTCAAACCTATGCAGATAAGATAGTAGCTTGGATGTCAGGAGCTGAACTTGTGGTACGGATTCCCCCAAATGGGAATCCTCGTAACACAAGAGAGATAAATAACGATAAAGAAAGATTTATTATAGGCGCGCTTCGGTCTGCCGACGAGAGACTTGCCCTAAGGCTTGTTCCTTCCATACGAGATCAGCTTGCTTGGTTCATAGCCGTAAGAGGCTGGTACGCAGGAAGAGCAATGCTTGTTAAGAAAAAGGACGGAACTACTGTTATTGACGTTACTCCGTGGGACCCGCTCCATACATACTGGGGCGTAGGGTCAGACGGACTTAGCTGGGCTTGCTACAAAATAAAGAAAACCCGGGCAGAGATAGAAGCGCAGTATGACGTCAGGCTTGGGGAAATAAGAGAAGACGATGACGGTGTTGACGTATATGACTACTACGATAAAGAGTATAACACCGTAGTTATCCCCGGGAGATTCGTTAAAAAGAGGACCCCGCACGGATCAGACGGAGTCCCCGCATTTATAGGGCCAGTCGGAGCCACTCCTCTAGTTCAGTCTATGGAATGGTCTTCCATAGAAGATACCCTAGAAGACTACGGAGAAAGCGTATTTAAGTCCACAAGAGACCTATATGAAAAGCATAACTTTATGATGAGCGTTATGCTCGAACTTACCGCAAGAAGCAGGAAACAGGGACTCAAGGTTAAAAGCCGTGACGGTACAAAAACTCTCGATGAAGACCCATACAAGGAGGGAACAGAGATATCCCTCGGACAGGGAGAAGAGATAGAACCGCTTGGCCTGCTTGAGATGAGCAGGGAAAGCGGAGCCTTCATGGGACTTGTTGCAGGAGAGCTGCAAAGAGGCTCCCTACCCCACTCTGTATACGGAGAACTTCAGTTCCAGCTTTCAGGATTTGCTATAAATACTCTTCGCCAAGGGGTTGAGACAGTGCTTACTCCAAGAGTAAAAGCACTGGAACAAGCCTATAGGCAGATAACTCATATGCTTTGTGTACAGTACCAGTCAGGTAGTTTTAAAGCTGTTGAACTTTCAGGCGAAGATAATAACAGGATGTATTTTTCAGAAGAGATTACCCCAGAAAGAATTCGTAATGGAGGTGATCCTGAAATAAAGGTCACTCCCAAGCTACCGGAAGATGATATGTCCAGGTATGGAATGGCCCAGATCGCAAGAGAAGGACCCACTCCGCTTCTACCTGACCTATGGATTCGTGATAATATTCTCGGCATACAGGACGCAGACCAGGTTGAAGATGCAGTCAAGGAGCAGATAGCAGAACGTACCCTGCCGGAAGCAGGGATATGGTCGCTATATCAGGCTTCTTTAAAGCAGGGCAGAGAAGACCTTGCCAAGATGTATTTCGGAGAACTGGTTGGTTTACTATTTGCCAAAGCAAGAAAATTGTCTGATACTATGGGCGGTGGCGGTGGAATGCCCTCGGGACCTCCCTCTCCGGGGCAACCCGGCCAAGTGCCTGTCGGTCCACCGCCACCACCCGGACCGCCAGGACCGCCAGGGCCTCCACCTATGCCCAGGCCAGAGGTGATGCCTCCAGCAGGACTTGGGGTTCCACCCCCACCTCCTAATCCGCAGGCAGGACCAAATGTCCCGCCAGGTAGCCCTAGACCTGGAGCGCAGTCTGAAGAAGAAAGATTAAGAAGACTTGGTCTTGTTGGACCAGGAGGATAACTATGGCAAGAGAGCAGCAAAAATTTGAACCATTTGGTTGGTATGACGGTATTCTTGAATCTGCCGCAGGCGATGGAAAAGGCGTGACCGGGGATTTTCTTGCAGGAATTCCAGCAGATGATCCGCAGCCAACCAAGTGGTCTACCGATGTAGACGCAGCCAGCTTTGCCACGTACCGTAAGCAAGAGCAGGAGGTTGCCTCAAAAGCAAGGAATATTGCAAGCGTATTTTTAAATATGCCGGATAATGCTAATCTCGTTTTTAACAGAGATCCGTATTCGGTAATGAGTCCAACCCAAAAAACAACATTTGATAGAATCACAAAAGACTCAGGGCTTTCTACCTTGCAGCTACGGCAAGCGCTTAGAGATCGTGCGATGGAGATTGCAACAGCTCGGCCAGATGCAGGTGATCGACCTGTGCGGCCATCCTCGCTGCAGTACGGACTGCAGACTTTGCGAGACTTGCCAGGAGGCATACAGTCCGGCCTGGCTAAAACGCTTAAGGAAACTTATGCAGACCCCGGAAGTGACTTTCAGAAATTTCTTGGAGCCGTTACTGGAGCCGCTACTGCTCCATACAGGGCTATAACAGGGGCGAGTCAAGGCAAAGATACACCACTAAATCCATTTGTAACAGGGCAAAGATCAATTGGGGGCATTGGATTTAATCCAGAGTTCTGGCAAGTTGCTACGCAGCAACCTGCTGTTACTCCAGAGGCTCTTGGTCAGATTCGGGCAACAAGCCTTGGCGAGGCTCAGGCTGGACCACGACCAGCGGTAGTTCCTACTCCCCTACAAGATCACCTTGCAACCGGAGGACCCGGACAAGAAACCGCAGCACCTGTAGACTATACTGGGGGGCTAGGTAAATATGACCCAATATTTAGAGAGTTCGCCCTCTCAGTAGATGAACTGGCAGAACAAGAAGAGTTAGGATTGCCACGACACCTTCGGGGAGCCGTCTCGGGCGAAGTGCTAGACACTCAGGCCGAACCAGGACTCCTAGAAAAAGGTAAAGGATTCGTAAAATCCTTGGCTGGCCGTGTTGGGGAAGCCGTGACTGGATCTACTGACGAAGAAGAGCAGCTAGTAATCCCTGCTGATGCCCGTGTTGAGGAAGCAAGACAGATATCCCGACAGACTATGGGAAGACTTGATCCTATTAAGAATAAAGTTCTTCCCGACCTGTCTAAACTAAAGGCAGGCTATTACCAAAGCGCATCTGATAGACTAGCCGAGCAGTACGGACTTGTGCAACCCCCAGGAAAGATAGCATCAAAGCCCTGGTCATTTGGTGAAATTACAACCGAGATAGCCAGACAGATCAAGGATAATGAAAAGAAATATCCAGACCTGACAGATGCTGAGATTCGTGATATTGCTAGAGAAATTGCGACTGACTGGCAGAGGGCTGCCTCTAACATTGACCCTACAAAAGATATTGACCTAGCTACAGCCGAGGCAGATGCGGTAGCTAAACCATCCATAGCGATAGATGAAGCACCGGGCGCAGTGGGAGACCCGGATGTGGCAGAAAAAAAATGGTCTACTGATGTAGATACTGCTGGTACAGCTACAGGGGAACAACCTACGGTGGGGCGAACTGCTGCACCAGGGGCTACCGCGGCAACGACTGGCGCTGGTACAACGACTGGCGCTGGTACATCGACTGGGCTTGCACGGGAAGCTGTCGACCTGTATGCCCATCTCTATGGAGACCCGGATGACCGCTACTGGGGACTTAGCCCTGGGGCTATATATGACTCTGTAGCTCGACAGTCTTTAGGAGGCACGGCCAATCTTGCATCTGTGCAAAACAGGTTGCAGAACATGGAAAATGTGAACTTTGGTAAGTTCCTTCTTCAGCAGCGATTAGACCCAGTTGGGTGGACTGATGCTGACCGTATGACTTATGGTGACTGGCTTGCCAAGGGATTTACCACGTCTGAGAATGAGTTCTTTAATCCAGACCAGATGCAAAGAGGATGGGACTCGCTAGTTGAATCGTCACTTAATTTAGGGAAAGCAACATCGCCAATGTCCTATGAAGGAGATGTGCAGGAGATTGCCAAAAACGCAGAATATTCTAGAAGGATTGCTATGGCCCATGCAGGAATACGAGAAGGTGGGTATGGAATCCAAAGACTCAGGGAAGTAGCATTTAACAGGCTATATGATAACTATAACGATTATCTTTATACCACTCCTATCGGTGAGGAGATTGGGTTTGCCGGATGGCTTTCGCAGCAGGAAGGAACTCCGTGGTATGTCGACCCCACAGCTCCAACTGAAACTGCATTGGCCGATGCCACAAAAGAAAGATATGATACCGGGACATCAGCCTTTGGAATGGAGACAGGCGCAGATACTGCGGGCATTACCGCAGGGCAGGCCAAAGCATACCAAAATCTACAGGCGGCAGATGCTGACAAAGCACAGGCTCAGAGTCTATCAGCCGACCGGATACTTGCATCTAATGTAATGAACCAAGGTGCTAATGGAGGGATGCCGGGCGCTAATGGCGCAGGTATCCCCGTAGACATGGGGTATCAGATTTCCAACGGAGGAGGATTCTCCGCAGGCCAGATACCTATATCATCTACAGCACAGCCCCTACCAATGGCTCCGCTAGCAGGGAATCGATCTCAGGATGACATGGCAAGAGCATATGCGGCCATTACAAACTTCCCGTATGCACAGCCAGGTGCATCTCAAATGATGTTGGAAGAGGCTGAGAGATTAAGGAACCAACCAGTTGTAAGTTACGGTGGAAGACCACCGTCACAATGGGTTATTTAATATTGACACAGGAGGAATTTCATGCCATATGAATGGAACGAGAATTTAAGACAGTATATGTGGACCCCAGAAACAGGAGTGGGTAACGCTTTGCTCCCTGGCATTTCTCCTGACCTGACCATGCAGCAGGCTTACGGCCTTGCTGCTGGGCAGATGTTCCCAGGATACAGGGATGTACCGGGAGCGTCACAATTTTTATCTAGAACAAGATCGCCCCTGTATGGGCGATATCTAATGGGCTATGATCCCGCCATGACTGCCTCACAGCAACCAACCTTTCAGGATTGGTTAAGCGGTGGGGCAGGAAGTCCTGCGTATCAGGCAGGAACAGATGTATGGAGAGCTTTCCCCGGACAGGGACAAGCTACAACTCCTTCGCCAGTAGGATTTGATGGAGGATTTACGGCTGGCGATTGGGGCAACGTGGTGAACCTTGCAAGGAATATGGCGTTTGGCGCACAGCCCACGCAGGAACTTTCTACAATGCCTGGCTATAACCGATATGTAGATATGCTGGAAGATCCAGAGATGGCTTCATCTTTGGTTTCTATGGCTACATACGACCCTAGGGCTGGGTCAATCTACGGTGGACTAAAGCAGGCAGGGATGAACAGGGCATATCAGGACTGGGCAGCAACCAGACCAGAGGCAACCACGACTGACTGGCTTGGGCATGTAGCGGGACAACAAGGAATGATAAGACCAGAATTTGAGGTGCCATATGCCTGAAAACGGAAATAACTTTTGGCAGGATTATGTTTTAGAGGCCGCTCCAGAAGCAGCATACTATAGTGCTGCTCCGTTTGGTGGAGCAGGTGGAGGGTTCTCTCCGGCTGAAGAAAAGTACTGGCGAGGCCAGTATGGAAATGTTATGAACCAGTACATGGGGAGTCTGGGGCAATCACTCAGGCAGGGACAAGATCCGTCTGCAACTTCATTTGTAGACTTTCTCTCGGCTTTCCCCTGGACAGATAGATATATGCAGGCAAGCCCAAGGAATAGACCGGGTTTTATCCCAACATCGAGGTTCGCACCAGCGGTTAGAAGGTTCTTCTAATGGTGATGCCACCCAATCAAAGATATAAAGCGGTTGCTCCTGAACCAGTAAACTGGTGGGATCGTATACGCTCGCTAGGCGGCATTGGCCCAGGGAGAAACATTCTGCCTATGGCTAGGATGTACCGTGACGCACTTCCCGATATGTGGGCAAATTTTAGAGATACCGCACCGCAGCAAGTAACTTCAGTTAATCCGCTTACAGGAGAGTTTTGGCGGTCAGCCTTGGAGATATCCAAGGGGCAGGCAATGCCTGTTTTACAAAGAGCCGCAGAACTTCCTGCGATTAAAGCACTTGGAACTTGGGGCGAGATTGTAGAACCAGGGGCTGCTGCTGCCTTCGCTAATGTACCTGGACTCAGAAAGCCTGGTGTTGTAGAGAGACAAAGACAGCTTCGGGAGGCCGGATACGGACCACTTGAATCTGTACAGGCAGCATATAGGCAGGCAAAGGGGGCAGGAGAAATACCGTGGTGGCAGTCAGCAGGAGTAGAAGCTGTTCTTGACCCAGTAGAACTTATCCCTGGCGTAGGAATAGCTGGAGGTGTTACAAAACTTGGACTTGGGGCTGGCAGGGCAGGACTGAGGGCAGCTACTGGCGTTGCGGCCAGAGAAGCAGCCGAAGCAGCAGCCGAAGCAGCAGCCCGTGAAGCACGAGTAGTAGCACCAATGCTAGAGGCTACCCCTAGACAGGTTGGCAGGGATGTAGCTGGGCTTTTCCCAGCTCCACCTAAACCGCCCATGGAACCAGTACAGGCACCACTTGATCCTAGTGTAATGGCACGTACTGCCCAGCAGTTAGAATTCCCTCCTGCCCTTGATCCGTCCCCACGATTCATGCCAGACCAGCCGCTTTTCCGCAACCTAGGAGTTCAGAGCCAATTTCCAGAGCAAAGGGTGCTTCCCGGTATGCTTGAAGAAACAGCAGAAAGGATAGGTATGGACCCCTCGATTAGGGTTCCGGGTATGCTTGAAGAAATAGCGAGACTTGATCCGATGGAACAGGCTACACGGGATCAGCTACAAAGATGGATTGCAGGGACTAAAGTGTCTTATCCCAGAGAGGTTTTCCGTCCGCAAAAAGGACTAATCCCACCAGGCAGGACTCCAGCGTTGCAGGCAGTTCCAGAAGGGATAGTTCCAGAAGGGATAGTTCCAGAAGGGATAGTTCCAGAAGGGCCTCCACCTCCTCGTGGACCAGCAGTACCAGAGGGAGCAATACCAGAAGATGTGAGGCCACCAGCACCACCCTCACGGTGGAATAAATTTATGCAGCAGTGGCATGACAAGTATTGGGTATCGAGAGGGTTTAGAGGAGGAGTAGGAGCGCTTAAAAGAATAAAGCCAGATAAGGCTGACGAAATATCAGAACTTAATTTTAATGTTTTAGTTAACCAGCATCCCCAAATTGGTCCTATGGCAATGATAGAAGCAGACGATGTGCAAAAGATAGCAGGGGTAAGAGCGCCCGGACTTGCTGAGAGAAAGGACTTTATTGATCTTGTTGGCAAGATGCAGGCAATACGCCATGCACCTGAAGTATTTATGGAGTTCCCTGGCCGTAATATATACGGACAGTACAAAAAGGCAGACTTTGAGCCAGGCGGGCTACTCGACACAGAACTGAAGAATCTTGGTAGGGATGCCGCTGAATCTGAGCAGCTATATCAAGAACTGACCGAGGCTGCAGACGAGTTTAGATTAGCATACAAAAAGATACGTGATGAAAATGTTGCCGAAGGATTTTACAGTCAAGAACTATCTGACCTACTACAAAATAGATACCCGTGGTATAGCCCGATTCATCTTATTGATAGGGACTATGCACCTGGAGAAATTTCAAGGTGGGTTCAGGATGCCAAAATTCCTCTTAAAAGGCTTACTGAAGAGGGTACAGAGGGACTTTTAGCCAACCCTATGGAGACGCTAAGGAAAACACTTATTTCCCACAAGCACAGAATACTAACAAATAAAATAAAAAGAACCATGATAGAGGACGCTAAATATGCCAACCATCCAGGTCTCAGGGAGATAACAGACCCATCCGAAGCAGCAAGGCTACTAAAAGGCGCAGCAGATGTTGGCGATATCCCACTAGAACGTGGAGGAATCAAAGGGGAAATAAACTATGAAGCAATGTTTAGAAGGAAAGAAGACCCTAAAAATGCCCTGTCTTACTTTGACCCAAATGAACCTGGCGTTAAAAAGGTAGTCGAAGTTGGCGAGGATCTATATAACGAAGCACAGTTTTTGTATCACTTCAAAGATGCCAGGAATATACTTACAGGATTTAATTCGTGGAGGAAGGCGCTACTTGTTTCATATAATCCTGCGTTTGCTCTTGCCAATACACTAAACGATACGTTGGTGGCTTTTTTTAGTAGGGGAATAATGCCGTGGCAGTCTTTTTCCAAACTAAAAAAGACGCTTCTTGATATGCAAACAGACCCGCTCGGAAGACTATATATGGTGACAGGCGGGCGTGGAAAGTTCTATGAAAAAGACCCGCTAGACGCTATCAGGGAAGCTGCTGGCGATCCACGAACACCGTGGGCGAAAGCTATTAAAGATATCCCACGAATGATAAAAGGACGGCGGGCCGAAGAGTATTCTCCTGCTCAACTTGCAGACGATGCGAAAGTTATTAAAGACGCAGGAGGAGACCCAAGCACGGCAACCGAAGCAGTACGAAAGATCAATGCCGGATGGAATCGTTTTATAAAACAGCCCCTTGAGCGGGTTGGGCAGTCTGGTGAATTAGCACCTAGAATGGTGGCATTTGAAAACAAGATGAATGAACTTGCCCCAGGGTGGGCAGATGAACTGTATGTGTTAAGGCCAGGGAAGTGGCTACAAAGGATGGGCATCAGACTAAAAGTTAGGACACCAAGAGATAAGCTACCCGTATCTGACCCAGACTATAGAACGCCTATCCAGATGAGAGACGAAGTCTACAGGCTATCCGAACTTCCTGCAGCCAGAGCTGCCGTTAATGATGCTACTGAAGCGACCATCAACTTCAGCAGGGGAGGGAGCAAGATAAAGATGCTAAACGATTACATACTGTTCCTTAACCCTGCTATGGAAGGAATGAAGATGCTCTATCGCCCTGGTCAGGCTCAAGGGTATCTGAGGTATTCTTCACGGCTTGCATCTGTGTCAGCAGGGCAGCTAGGGCTTACCTACTATAACATGCAGTACCCAGAGTATTTTGATATACCTTTGCACGAAAGACTAACCAGCGTTGTTGTTATGCTACCGTCTAGCGAGAAAGATTCATACGGCAACCCAGTACCCAGAAGGGTAAATATAATTCCAAAAACTCGTGAGTTTTCGGTTCTTCTTGGATCTGCAACATATATGATGGAAAAGCTCTATGCAGACAGCCCGGTTGAAACCGGCACATTTATTAAGACGCTTATACCAGAGGTCACTCCGCTTAGTATGACAAAAACGGGATTCCCTCTACCCCCTCTCCCAGAGGCTGCGGAGTCTACCGCGGAAATAATAACCGGATATGATTTCTATAGAAACCGAGACATAGTTCCAGAGCATCTAAAGAATCTTCCTGCTCCAGAGCAGTATCAGCCTTGGACTTCACCTGTGCTAAAGGATTTATCTGATTCTTTTGGAGATCAGGTTCCAGACAGCCTTGAGTCACCAATTATGCTGGACAAACTTTTTGAGACTTTTGGAGGGGGGGTTTTAAGAGAGGGACTAAACGCAGTTGATCTTATATATGACTTGATAAAGGGCGGTTCAGAGCCAACAATACAAGAGCTTGCAGACGAGTACGATTCTATAGATAGCGCCGTGGACAGAAAAAGTTATATGACGGCACTAACACCCGAGCAGCGTAAGGACGTTCTAACAGAAGTAGAAAGACCCACCAGGAGCATTGGGGGTGTCTTCCGAAAACTTCCCGGTCTTGGTGGAATGGGTCGCAGGGTTTATAAAGACTACGGAGGAGAAATCCGTCGCACAAAAGCCGAGGTCGCTGCCAGAGAAACAGAGACTGATATTGACCAGACACGAAATGCAGGATCAGAGCTACGCTCCGTCAGGGACGATCAGCTTGAAAAGAAGAAGAGAGCAGGAACCACCGTAAACTTGATAGACCAGAGTCCATCTGGTATATCAGATAGGATACTGTGGAGAGAAGCGCATAAAAAAACTAACGCCCTGTACGAGGGCGCTCTTGTTAGTGTTAAGCTAAAGTACCCAAAGTCTATTCAGGCCGCAGACGTAGATACAAGAAGGCGGTATTACGAGATACAACCCACAGTAGGCGAAGATACAAGAACCAGAGGGCAGGTACTTTTGTCTGAGTATTATTCAATCCAGCCACAGGCAGAAGGACTTACTGAGCAGGATATTGCATTAGGTTTACTTGATTTTGATTTGTTCTACGAGGAAAGAGAGCAATTTAAAGACAGCCTCTCTCCTTCTGATAAGAAGCTACTGGACGCAGAGATAAATGCAGGCAGGACCGAGGTAGAGAAAAGGTATTATTCTGACGTTGACGCTATAAGAGCATCTGGGTTCTGGGAGGTTATGCCTGTTCTTGTAGAAAACTACGGGCTTGGTGGACAGTGGGAAAAATATAAATCACTAAGAGGTATTGCCCGGTCAGAGTTCATTAAGTCTGACGAGGCAAAGATTCCTGGTATGCAGATCGGATTAAAAGAAGTTATTTCATATGCGTCTAAAGTAAGAGATAAAATGAGAATGGATAACCCAGAACTTGAGCAAAAGCTACTGTACTGGGGATTCTACCAAACGCCTGCTATTGAAAAGGTATCAACAAGGCGAAGGCTAGGCATCTAATTGCGATTAGATTCTTGACAAATACCACATATTGTGGTTAATCTTTGAAGAATAAGGGAGGGATATAGGTATATGGTTACAGATAATACAGAGCAAGTAGCTACGACAACAGAGACTCCTACGGCCCCAGAGGCCGGAGGTGACGCTGTTGCCGAGCAGACAGAAACGCCTCTTGAAACTACTGAGGCCACGGCGCCAGAGGCTACCGCACAGCCAGCAACCGAAGAAGCACCAGCTCCTACGGCTGCCACGGCTCCCCCTGCCGAGGTTGCTACTGAGCCGGTTCCCGGTACGGCTGAACCTGCCACCGCACCTGCGACACCGCAGTACACGCCAGAGCAGTTAGCTAGGATGCAACAGGACCTTGCTCAATATGAACAGGTTCAACGCAGGGCGGCACTACAGGGACAGGCTGACACATACAGAACCCAGCTAGAACAGCAGGGCTACCAGCCAGAGCAGGCTCAGGCTTTGTCTGCACAGTATATGCAGAGTGAGGAGCGCCAGCAGGAACTTATACAGCAGGCGCAAAGGTACGGAGATCATCTACAGGGAAAGCAGCAAGCCGCTGAAAAGATGGCAAAGATGTATAAACTGGGGATAGATGATCTGGTTGAACTGCGTAGGTATGATGATCCACAATCTATGGAAAACGCAGCCAAGACGATTTCACACAATAGGCAGCGAGATGCGGAACTGTCGGCTCTCAAGCAGTCGCAAGTTCCACCGCAGCAAGTAGACAACAGTCAGGGTAGTCCAGAAGTGGCTGCTGATGAGGGAAGCTGGCTGGATCGGTATAATAGCGGAGACAGGACAGCTAACGCTGTTGCTGCTGCCAGAAGGGCAGCGGGTCTTCAATAATCTAGTCAGGAGGATATAGTATGGCTCAGACAGCGACAACTGGTAATTTGGAAAATGCCCAGAAGATTATAATCGCAGCGTCTCGATATACGGAGGAGCATAACGCTCCTGCTATGGCACTAATCGAGTCTTTCACGCTTCCGTCGGGGGCAAAGCAGCAGACCGTTCCGAAAGTGAATCAGATGACAATATCTGATCTTCAGGACGGAGTAGACATAATTGATGAAGAAGATATAGGTATGACCACGGTTGATCTCACTGCTAGTGAGGTTGGTGCAAAGGTTATATTGACTGACAAACTTGTCAGGCAGTCAGCAGAGAATGTTTTCTCCATCGTGGGAAGACAGCTCGGTGACGGCATGGCGAGAAAGAAAGATACTGACGTACATGCACTGTACTCAGGTCTTAATGGCGGGACTACGCTTGGAGCAGCAGGTGCAACCTTTAGCCTAGCTAACGTAGCTGCATCTATTTCCTATGCGAAGGCAAACAAGTTTGGTTCCCAGCTTTACATTCTCCAGCATCCTAATGCTGTATTTGATATCGCAAATACTGCGGTAACTGCATCAGCTACCTACCCTGTTCCAAAGGGATGGTCTGAGGACTTGCTCGGAGAGTTCTTTAGTGGGCTTAGGCCACTCAACGGTGTTCCCATCTTTGAAGATGGAAACCTTAGCGTTGATGCTAGTGACGATGCTATTGGCGTTATCGCTGACAAGAGCGCACTTTGTGTACTAAAGAGCGTTGACACCAAGACAGAGCGACAAAGAGATGCGTCTCTCAGAGCAACGGAATTGGTCATGGTGGCCGACTACGGAGTATTTGAGCTTGACGATTCTCGTGGAGCAGCTATGACTTATGATGCTGCTGCGATAACTACATCTGCATAGTACCAAGGGAGGACTATGATGGTAACTACCTCAGAGAGACAGAAGCAGAGGAAGGAACTTGGAGAGGCCGGATATGCTTGGGATTATGTTGACGGATGGCCACCCAAGACCAACCTCTATAGACATGCACCGGGGCTTAGTGCTACCGGAGAGACAGTATTTCCAGTCGGAAGCCTTGTAAAAGGAGTTCCCGGAAGTCCTGATTATGTCTTAAGAAAAGCAAGGATAGGTATGTTCCAGCGTCCTCCGGGTGATACGTGCGAATGTCAGTGGTGTGTTGAGCGAGCCGTTGAGGAAAAACAGGTAGTAAGCAATGCCGAGACCGGAAGCTCTACGGAGTGTGAGGTTTGTGGCATTGAGATTAGTACTAGTGGGAATAAGGGTGCGCTTGCTTCAAAGATGCGTTCCCATATGAAGCAGCACTAATCTAAGTATCCGATGTAACTGTAAAGATAGGCCGAGGCTACATCGGGTAATATAAGATCGGCTTATCGCAGGGCATAGAACCTGCTCAAATAATAGACCTTTAAGGAGGTTTGATATGGCGTTCCCATTAACGGTGAATCTATCTTATGGAATGGAAAAGGCAGAAACTTCTGACCAGAGGCATGTGCTTGGAACTAGAGCAACTACTCCTGACGGTAGAGTTTTCTACTATGCAGAGAATAGCGGTACAGCTATTGACCACGGTGGTTACTTGGTAGATGGAATTGCTGCTGTTGGCGCACACGACATGGACTTGGCCGCTGCTGCTACTTCAGCAGGAGCAACCAGCTTCACTAGTGGAACTTCCCTTACCGTAACTAAAGACCAGTATAAAGGTGGATACGTCTACTTTAACGATGGACCCGGGCAGGGTGAGACTTATAAAGTTAAGTCTAACACTGCCGTGTCTAGCGCAACTGGACTCTCAATTACTGTTGACGAGCCAGATGGAATAAAGACAGCGTTAACTACTTCTTCCCTCTTTGGTCTTATGTATAATCCTTACAAGGATATAAAGATTATTGATGGTGATGGAACCATGACTACTGGAGTTCTTGGTGTATCTACCGCTCCTGTAACAGCAGATTACTTCTGTTGGATACAAACATCTGGCCCAGCTTCTGTAAGACTTGGAGCGCAGGTGGGAGTTGTTGGTGATGGACTAACAGTATCACAAGCATCTGGTGAATCTGGAGAGGCAGAAAGAACTGACTATTCAGACGAAGCTGACTTAGCTAACATTGGTATTGCAATGGGTATACCTGCGGTAGACTCAGACAACCAGTGGTGTATGCTCAACATCAGGGCTTAATGCAATGAACGAACTTTGGGTCCCGCAGGGGGCTACGGGTCATAGCGTGTCCTCTGCGGGACACAATGCTGAAACTGGAGAGAGTGTTCAGAGTCACGAGTTTATCGTTAAAGACTCTATAACAGGCAAGAAGCAGAAGTTTAAAATTCTTGCAGATGAAACCACGTCACAGGCACACCTAGAAGATATGGTTTCATACTCTGTAGATAACTGGCTTAGAGAGGTCAGAGGCAAAGACCATAAGCCAGCTCCTACGCCAGAGCAGCGTAAAGAGATAGGTAAGATCATTGACGAGATAAGACGATATAGGATAAAACGTAATTCAAGTTCAAGCGGAGTCATCTATTTTGATAGATTAGGGGGAGGAAAGTATGGACGTACAGATAAGCGAACAAGACGTAGCCGAAGTTCTGCGAACAAGGGTTAACGAAGTTACCAGCCTTCAGGTTAGAGTAGCAGCGTTATCACGAACCATAGCAGAGCAAGAGGCTGAAATCGCCAAGTTAACAGGCGAGGAGGCAAGTGATGCCAAAAGTGGGAAAGAAGAAGTTTCCGTACACAAAAAAGGGTAAAGCTGCCGCTAAGTCATATGCCAAGAAAGCTGGCAAGAAGATGAAGCGGAAATACTAAAATGACGGGGTGCAGGGATGGCAATTATTCAAGGACGAACCCTCGCCCAGCTACGGCAAAGCGTTGGGCGTAATCTAAACGCAGTATATGTATCTTCAGCCAGCGGAAACGGATCTACAACTACGATTGTAGATAATACGTTAATAGGTTCTGACGATACCCACAACGGTAAGTGGGTGGTATTTAACGATGCCAGCGGAAATGCGGGGCAGGTTACTCGTGTCAGCGACTATACCTCTAGCTCCACTACTCTTACGTTATCCCCTGCTGTCGATGCTTCATCTGCCACAAGCGACACATACGAGCTATGGGATGATGAGTATAATCCTGCAAACCTAGATAGCTTTATTAATGATGCTATACTGGAAGTCACAGGACATGCTTACGATCCTATAGAGAATTTGACTTTTCATACAGACGGATACCAGTTACGGTTTGATGTTCCGTCTGGTATTTCAATGATCCAGGATTTATTCTATAGAAACAGCGTAGACTTTACACGTCTTCATTCCTGCGGTGCTGCATTTGACGAGACAGTTGACAGCGATATAACAGTTTCCCTCGACACAGAGGACAAGAAACAGGGAAGCCAAAGCTGTAAGTTTGTTATAGCGGCAGGTGCAAGTGCAGGAGATATAGCCACCGACTCAATAACCAGCAAAGATATTTCAGGATATGATTATATAGAGATGTGGATTAAGAGTACGGTTGCTACGAGTGCTGGAAACCTAAAGCTACTTTTAGATAATTCTGCTTCATGTGCAAGCCCGATTGAAACCCTGAACGTCCCTGCTCTATCAGCAGATACGTGGACGTTTGTCAGGATGCAGCTATCCAACCCAGAAACAGATACAGCTATTATATCCGTTGGCCTTGAGTACGACTCGGATCTTGGTGCATGTACAGTATGGCTTGATGATATAAGTGCAGTAGAAAACGATACAGCAGAGTGGATAAAGATACCAAGAAATCTTTGGCGTATAGATAAAGAGGCTAAAGACGTAGTATTTGATAACTATGTGCATGGTGTCGCCCGCTACAATCTCCTAAAGATTGTAGGCGGCGATAAACCAGCACTCCTTAGTTCGGACTCTGATACCTCAGAGGTTAATGAACAGTACCTTATAGCAGCAGCAACGGCCAGAGCCTTTGCCGCTGCATCCGGCGGGCCTAGTGTAGACCCAGACCAAAGAAGGAACCAGGCAGGCTTCTGGTTCAGCATGTCGAATAGATCCAGAAAATCCCTGCCTATGTTAACTAATGTACGGCTGGTGGAATAATGGCGAACAAGGTAGTCAAGGATAATGAGATTTATCTGGGTGGTACTTACTTCCCTATTGCCCGGCCAGTCCAGTCTGTACTTGCATCCATATATCCATCCAAGGTTGTTATTGGTGATACCACTAAAGATTCTCAGTTACGTTCATCCATCATAGCCTGGAGCGATTGGCGTGGTGGCATTGGTGTAGAC
>Ga0208179_1000792_pt1 | contig 18477 bp, 21 predicted proteins | sample Malvired_Geostar_FD_184238 | JGI IMG/M metagenome (GOLD analysis project Ga0208179, IMG submission 184238) | Marine viral communities from the Global Malaspina Expedition - Malaspina viral metaG DeepMed_Geostar (SPAdes) (version 2) | ecosystem: Environmental > Aquatic > Marine > Oceanic | place...
TGCGTTGGGTTTAAGTATGCTTTTCCTTCGGGCTGGCTATCGGAACCAATCCCGGACGGTTCTCCGTGGAACTTGAAGCTGCCACTTTTATTAACTTTTAATACTTTGGCTTCATGAATCCCAGGGGGCAATTTAATCTCTACGTCTTTTCTCATTGTTCCTAAATGATCTTCTAAAAACTGTTTAACTTTTTCTACTGAGTCGCTTTCAGCTTTGTATTGAATACCAATACCACCCTTATCAGTCCATCTTTGTATATACTTGCTATGATCGTCAATTAATATATTTGCTTGCCCCGTCATTTTATCTATCGCATAGCTTTCTTTCATGCCAGTAAAGATTGCGTCTTTGGGTTGTATAGGCAGGTTCTTTGACAGCCATTCTTGCTTATGTTTTATGCTGCCCTCTCTATCCCAACGCAATGGAGCACTTAATATATACCAATCACCGTTTGTAATTCCGTTTACAAAAGTAACTAATTCATCTGTTTTGCCTGGAAATTTTGGCAAGGTCGCAAAGAAGTCTGTGCCTGCTAATGCCTTAAGAGCTTCATTAGGATCTTTAACATCGCGCCAATCACCTATGCCTAGCATTTTTTCCCATTCATCAAAAAAGTTTGCTAATACGCCATCCATGTCAACGAACACTTTTGGCTTGTAATTTGAATTTGATACGCCGGGTTCCTGAGCTTCTGCAATATCTTCTGTCATAAGTTTTAAGAGATCATCATAACCGTATGAGTAAACACCTTGCCCTGGGCCAATTGTCGTAATTTCATCTGCCATAAGCGCACTTGTTTTGCTAGGGTATAACTTGTCAAACGTATCCCAAAGTTCGTTACTGTCTTCGGGCCTGTTTGTATATGATGCGCCCCTAAGTTCAACTCGTTTATACCAGTCTTTTTGGCCAGCCCAGCGTAATAACATAACACCTTCTTCGCCACCCTGTGGTAAGTATACATCAATATATCTTTTACCACTACGTGTTTTGCTGCGAACTTCGTGCGTAGCTATTTCATAGATATCTTTAAAATAAGTTTCCGGAAAATCTAATACAAGTTGCATTAGTTCATCGGCACCCATGTTTACACGATATATTAAAACCTTTTGATCTGTGTTCAATGCAGCAAGCCATCTGTGGTGACCATCTATAATATAATTGTCACTGCTAGCAATTACGGGTTTTACTGCTCCGCGCTTTTTTAATGATTTAATAACACCCTTTTCTGCAAACTCTCCTTGCACTGGTTTAAGTGTTTTTGCTAATACTTTTTCTTTTGAGAAAACTGCGCCAGCATTACTTAAGTAATCAAGAAACTCTGGATAATCATCTGTGCGAACTTGTGGCATTTCACTACGCGGTATATTAAATTTTTTATCAACAGGAATCTCTACCTTAAATTCTTTAAGACCATCCTCTGATGACTCAGTAATACTTTTAAACCACTGCCGAAATTTTTCTCTTTCGTCAGGTAGAATAAATTTGACGGACCGCGAATTATCATCCGTGAAGTCAATAAAAAGGCCTCCCATATGCCTATATAGGTCAGGCATAAATTCTTTCAATGCTAATGGAAGATACTCTTCCTCACCCATAAATGACCAGTTGCTTGAACTGCTGCTGAGGCTGCGACCAGGTAATACTATACGAACCCAGCCATTTTCTTGAGCCTCCAGCCACGCCAACGAAACCCCGGCATCGCCCGCATCCGGATCATAATCGACACCCATTTGGTCACTATGATCAGCTATAATCTCTCCGTGTGTTTCACCCTGTAACATGTCGTTCGTATGCACGTTATACCAAGCCGTATTAAAACTTACCTCAGTAAGCTGTTCTTCAGGAATCTCTACCTTAAATTCTTTAAGACCAAGCTCGTTCTTTGCTTTGTCTAGCTCATTGTGCGAAATACTTACGTGTTTTGTACCAACTTCAGCTGGCGCATCTGGAATTTCTTCCATTAAAGACTCATCCAAATCCCACGGACCCCAATGAAGACGTTTTGCCATGTTGATTAAACTTTGCTCTTTATCATATTCTATGTATGCACCCTTTTCGTTTAGATTAATACTACCCTGTTTAAAGTAAGCCTCCTTACGCATCACAACCTTGTTGCCGTTGCTGTTATCAAATATAACATCCCCAAGCCTATTAAAAGCATGACCAAATCTACGGCCTTTTAATTTTCCCTCTCCACGAACTAATGCGTGAACCAGTTTGTATCCTGCTGTTTCCAGAATACCTTCAAGATCAAGCATTGCTCTGCCAGCAACCGGAAAACAATCACCCAATTTTCCAGGAGACGCTGATTCAATATCTTCATTAGTAGATTGTGTTACATTGCTTTCATCAAATATTACAATACCTGTTGCTACATCATCACTAATAGCACCATCATAACCCTTGTCCTTTAGCAGCATAGTTAACATACCAGCAAACATTGGATCGCCACTATATTCCCATGGCTGAAATCCCATTTGAGCCTTTGTATCAATAAAGTCTTTGTCTTCCACATCAACTATATTAAGCCCTGGTTTAACTTTATATTGTTTAACTTCGCCTCCATCACCTGCGAAGGCCTGAGCCATACCTTCTTTCCAACTTAGATAAACACCTTTGCCTAATGCGCCAAGGCCGTGTCCTTGGCCAGTAGAACCAATGCCTCTCCAAAATTCTCCACTGTTTTCTTTATATAAAAAGTCCCACATAGTTTGGTTCTTGGCTTCTTTAACTCTTTTCCAAACTTCGTGCTTTTTTTTTGCTTTCTTTTTCTTTTTAACATTTTTTTTATACTTACTTTCCCAACGCTCAGCAAGTTTTGACTCAACTTGTAGTTGACTTAACTTCTCGCGTATTGCTTTAATTTGTTGTAATACATGCTTTTTAGTTTCCTTGTCAATTGGTTTTTGTGTATTTAATTTTTTTAATCCATCTACTACATGTGTTAGTTGTTTATATGCTCTAACAACAACGCCCTTGTTACCACCAAACACACTATGTCCGTAGTAAAGGTCGCCTTTTTTTGTAAATGTTGGTTTTTTTGGGGAGTGGGGTTTATGAAACCCTAGATAATCTGGTCTAGCAGTTATTGACATAACTTCTGTAATTCTGCTAGACATAATATCATGTATTTTTTTACTATAACTACCATACAAGTCTTTAATCATTTTAACTTGTGTTTCTTCGTTGGCTTGTGTAAAATTGCGCCGAAGTTCGGTAGCACTACGCATCGGCTTACCCAATACTGTAAAGTCTAACGTTGGCACTGTAGTAATATAACCGTGCTTATCTAATGTTTCTGGTTTATCATTCAATGGTTGAAAGTAGCTTGGAGACCCGTCTTTCTTTGGCTCAAAGCTAAAGCGTGGGTTTTCAGACATGTCCTTTTCACTTATAGCAAATATTAGCACTGTAGAGTTAGGATCATATCGACTTGTTATCTCGTCTGCTCTATATGGACTTTTTGCTTGCACAATAGCATCAGCAGGAATGCCAGCGTGTAGCATCATTGCTCGTTTTTCGGCAAAATTAAACGGTGATTTTGGGGGATCCACTTTGTCACTTGTAGCAATATAAACTGTTTTATACTTGCTCTTAAGATATTTGTATACTGAAGCGTGCCCTTTGTGAAAAGGCATAAATCTTCCAGGGTAAACTACTATTGTTTGCTGTGTTGTTTCAGAAATTCGCATACAGTATTTATTTTACTATGCGATAGAATTGTATTTGTCTAAATTCTTTTCAAACTCATGCAGGCGTCGCCAGATGCTTCTTAATTCGGTAATGGTTGTCCAGTTGTGAAGAAACAAAGAAAAGCCGCCGTGGACTTTTTGGAAAGCATTTGATACCTGAACTACAACACCAAGTAATACTAATCCGGTAAACAAGCTTGGACCAACAATTAAATATGGTATTATAATCATCAGTTGGTCATAAGATATCATCCAAATATCAAAGTAACCATAATGCATATATAACCTGTGATAGTTAAACTTGATACCAACGAACAATTCCCATATGGTTTCTGGGCGAGCATAAGTTACTTTGTCATCCTCAGCAAGCACTAAGTCTTTTCTAAATGCCGCTTCGACTCGTTGATTATTGTATTCCAGGCCTGGAAGTTTCCAACCAACAAACCACGATACAATCAATCCTCCAAGCGAAACAACTAATGCCGTCCATACTAGCGATCCTTCTATATCTCTAAAGAAAGGAATATCAACAGCACTACTTAAACCCCATAACACCGGGAGAAAAGCAACCAGTGTCATTATTGCTCTAACAACTTGTAATCCTAACGATTCAACAATGCGAGCAAATCTATTACAATCTTCCTGAATACGTTGAGAGGCACCTTCTATTTCTTCTTTAACACTCTTCCAGCGTGGAATGTAATCAAAAGTGATAGCCTCGCGCCAACGCAAGCCATATATTCTTGTAAACCAGTTTGTTGATGTTGCTAATATAACATATGGAAATGCTAATACAGCAAACGATGGGTCGCCTACGAAACCATCAAATACATATGATACGCTAATTAATTTGTCGTAGAATAATGTAACACCTTCTGCTACATTATCTTTATAATTGCCGGCCTTCTGCAACAAGTTATAAAAACCACCATACCATTCATTGATTGCAACAGTAATTCTGACTTGTATCCATAAAGAGAACATAAGTAGGCCAGCACCACCATAAGCCCACAGTGCCCATTTTTGTGATGAGAAGAATGCTTTAAGCATACTTTGTTAGTGGTCTCCAATATTTTGCTATTCTATTTTGGTCTAATCCCTCCCAAAATGCAGCAACACCATCAAGTATGTCATTTCCGCCTTTAATAAACTTAGCCTGGTTAAAATCTTTCTCATTAAATATTTCTTCTAATTCATCCCAAGTGTGTTGTGCATGTTGCCCTTCGAGCGCATCGTGCCACTTAAAGAAACCTAAATTTAGGTTAGATTTGGTTTGTTTGTTATAGGATTCTAGCCCTTGTATTATCTGTTTCCAAAAACCAGCGTTGGCCCAATTCTCTACACCAAAACTTGCTCCAGCCGACGTGCTAAAATCGTCGCTTCCATAAATTCTAATTAGTTCATCGCAGAAAAAAAGCGTAGCAGGATTACCATGCTTACGCTTACCAATATCATTAAATGTTAAACCTAATGGCTCTGCAAAATTTACAAGCCATTCAAAATGTGCAGCTTTAAATCTAAATGTTCCACCATCAACTGATCCGTCAACACCAACTATTTCGGGATCAACATCAGTTGTTGTATATTTTGCTTTGTCAGACTTAAAGACAACGCCCAACTCATTGACTAGTATTTCTTTGGCGTCGCGCATTTGTTCTAGACTATTTGCGTTAATGGTTTTTAACAATTGTGCAACAATAAATTGATTTGAAAAAACAGAGAACTGCTTTGTAAAATATACAATATCACTTTCAATTATATCCGCCTGAGAGAACCACTCAAGGTAAGAATTGTGTTTAATAATTGGGTGAGATAAAACGGTTTCTCGCAATTCTTGCTTAAAGTAGTCAAATAATTCTGATTTATTAATACCGACGTTTTTCATTATAATAATTCTTTAAATATTTTCTAGCAACCATATATAAAGCGGAGTTTCAAATGGTAGTTCCCATCTACCATTCCAGCTTAGATTCATTTCATTTTTTATAACCAACGGGTAAGATTTGGGATCTTTTGAGTGTTGCTCCTCATACCAATCTTCGGTAACTGTAAATGATGAAAGATCATATATTATATCGTGTGGTAGCTCAATATCTTCTAGGCTAATATTTTTTACAACTAAAAACTTGGATTTAACTACAGACCCTGTATCATCAAAAACAATATCTTCTCTGTAGTTTTTATTAGTATATGCTATAGATAAAGTATGTTTCCTCTCATCTGATAACTCAGCGTCAAATTCATAAAAGTTAGTTCCATATGGAACTAATGTATTAGTATATACTTTATTATCGACACTAATAACAGCATTAGGCCATTTATCTTCCCATCCGTGACCGTCGAGTTCTATTTTAAAGTTAACTTTTTCCATTTAATATGTTGCTACAACCTTATCAGCAATGCCGTATTTTACTGCTTCTTCAGCTGATAACCATACATCTTCTGGAGGTAGCAGTATTTCTCTAATTTTCTTTTCTCCCAATCCGGTACATTTTTTATAATGGTTAATCATTCGTTCTGTACTTAATTCAAATTCACGGACTCGAGCAAATAGTTCGTGTTCCTTTCCTACTGAACCCCAACTATACTGATGAGACAAAATTGAAGTGTTTGGTGTTAGTATTCGTCTTCCTTTCGCTCCAGCCATAAAAGTTAAAATACCACAACTTGCTATCATTCCTATCCCAATTGTTCTAATAGGAATAGCACTGCCTTTCATTGTATCAATAAGAGCAAATGCTGAATGTACCTCTCCACCAGGAGAATTAATAATCAGTGTAAGTTCCTTTCGGCGCCTTTGGTCAGGCATAAGGTTATTTTCAATGATCCACCCAATAATAGGTTTTGTTGTTTCGGACGTAAAATTTTCGGCCATGTAATAATAACCATTTTCCCACATTAATTGCCCGGGCCCGTCAAACGGCTCCGGCGATAGTTTTTTAGCTTTGTCGGCAGCTTTAGTTTTGCTTTCTTTCATTTTTGATTTCCTTTCTTATCTGAATGTCGCGAAGGGCTTGAATTTTTCTTGGGGCATCCCATGCCCACCAATTAATAATCTCTTCTTGGTTTCTGAAACACCCCTCGCATATACCTTCTTCTGTATAATAACATATATCTATGCATGGGGAAGCTATTGTAGTATCCTTTCTTTGTGGAGGTCTGATACCCAAACTTCTTTTGTCTAGTTTTGTTGAACCGGATAAATCCATAGCTCTCTTATTTACTTATTTTTTGATCTTGTATTTTTTTCTTAAATCTTTAAGGTTTGGTGGGAATTGAAAGTAACCCGTATGGGTTAAATCAATAGTCAAGTCAGTCCAAATTTTTCCACCTATTTTTCTCCAATTGCGACAAAATGTCCAGTCCTCTGTTAAATATCGTCCTTGGCTGTCTATGCTACAATTAAAAAAATCGTACTGATGACCATCGAACTTCTTACCCAGGCCAATATCATCAGTGTATGGCGTTGCCGGAAGCTCTGCAATCATACGTTCAATTACAACACGCTTAATTAGCATAAAACCGGTTCCAACCGTGCCTACTTCCAGTAGATTTCCTTTTTTCTTGCTCGTGTCTAATGTATTTACTACATGTCTAATAGGTAAAACTTTTTGTGGATAAACCCCGGCTACAACATCAACGTCATGACCTATTAATTTAACAACATCGAGTGGATCAAACCCAATATCAGCATCAATAAACATTGCGTGTGTTGCATCGCCTGCTAAGAACTTAGCAATCAAACTATTCCGTCCTCTATTAATATTACTTTCATTGCTTAAAGTTTCAATTTGAAAATCTATGTTATTTTGCATAGCAAGAATAACCCATTTTAGGTAACTGCTAAAACAAACTTCGTTTATTTGTCCTCCATAACAAGGTGTTAAGAAATGTATTTTAGTTTTAGTTGCCATGTTTTATCTCAAACTGCTTAAAAACTTCTTGAACCCACTGGGCTTGAAAATAAGCGTCTGCAAGCGCATTGTGTGCCATATTTTGTTGTTCCATCATAAAGTTTCTTTCCTCTCTTGTCATTAGTCCGAACAATGTGCGACAATCTCGTATTTGCCAAAAAGCCCACGGTATCGGTGTATCTAACTGTACGTATAGATCTCGTAGTATTGCATAATCAAACATTGGCCCTTTGCACCATAAGTAATCACAGCCAACAATATACTTGTTAAAAATACGAGTAAACTCATCAAGGCCAATACGATTATCTTCGCTTAGCGCCTCTTCTCTAATTTGTTTATCTTGTTTATTCCACCACTCTAATGTATCATCATCTATAGTTCGATTAAGGGCAGTTTGTTCATCGATATTTACCTTTACATGTATAGGGTCATATGGTTCTTTATTGGTGCAAGGATCGAACTTTACTGCTCCAAAAGTAAGAATTATACAATTAGGATTAACTCCCAATGTTTCAAGGTCGATCATAACATGGGTTGACATTATTTAATACTCCAAATAAGATATAAGATTACGAATGCGTTGCACCTTAGGTGATAAGAAATGCTTTTGATTATATTCTAACACATCTTTCATATGATGCATCATATGTATATGCTCTTTATGCCGCATTGAACAAATACTATAGCATAATTGGTATAGTTCCTGCATTCTGGCACTAGAGTTTGTTATCTCATCATATTTTTCATCTATAATGTCATTAAATGTTCTATAACCTAAATGCTTTAGTAGTTTGAGACTATAGCAACTGCCCGCAATTATAAAAGGCTGTAAATTTAGTATAGGCTTAAATGTCTTTTCTGTCAAGAAACAAGTGTTCTGATTAAAATGAGTTTCCACTACAAAATTCCAATAAGCATTTTGAAAATATTCTTTGTGTATAAGTTTATGATTATTGTGATCATCATCTGACAGGTTGTCGCAGTGATATGGAATTTGCAAGCTAAAACTCGCTAATACGTTAGCAATACAGTCACTTACTTCATCCCAATTCTCGAGTTTGTCCTCGTCGATGTAACTTGTTTGATATTCATGCCCTGTATAGCTGAAGTAATTTTCTTGCGTTAAACCTAAATCGTACAACCCGCTACAAAAAATTCGGCGCCATAATTTATCTGTTCTAACTAAACAAGTAAACTTTTTATCGCGTGGTTTTAAATTTACATTGTCAACCCATTTTGGTTTACGATTTGCACAGTGCAGATATCTGTAGTAAAGTTCGTCATCCGGAAAATAAAGAAATGGATGCTCGTTGTTTATTAACCAGTTTGCAGTTACAAATTTTATGTTTTCAAAATTAACATTGTGGTGAGATAACATTTTATGTAAATGTTCTAATATTTCTACTGTGGGATCGTCGCCCTCACTGTAGTAAAATAACAACTTAAACTCACCCGCCTTAAGTCTTTTAAGGCTTGCTGAATCCATTAAACTGAGGTAGTCTATGGTTGGATCATATAATTCCATATGAATAGGATAATATGCCGGTGTTTTCCATATGTCGTTAACAAGCGCACACCTATGTTCTACTACATCTAGATGGCAATATTTTAAAAAACGAAACTCGCCGCTATAAGGAGGATTAATACAAAGATTCCACCAAGCATCCGAGTTTGGTTTTAACGTTTCATCTTTTATAAGATTAGGCAAGTAACCCCATTGGTTACGCCTATCGAATAGCCATGTAATCATTGGCAACCTATTTTAGTTATTGCCGCTAGCTTCTACCGTAAAATTCTCAATGTACTCGCTAAGTAGGTTACAGATTTGTTCTACCTTATGGTTTTTTAAATCTACTGTTAGCGGAAACTCAATTGAATGCCCTTCTTCTGTTTCAAACACTAACCCCTCAAAAATATCTTCCTCATCTTCTAGAAGAGAAAGTTCATTATCCACATATTCGTTAACTGCTAGCGAGATAATCTTTTCTTGTTGTTTTGTGACTGGCTGGTCTAGTGTAACCCTAATATATGTATCAGATAATTCCATTTTAATGCGCCAATAATACAGTATTAATTGTTCCAGCAGTAAAAACACTAACCGCTACCCGAACCCAAACATAATTGCCTGTAAAATTCCAGAGATAACTATTTGTTACTGCTGTACTTCCATCGCCTGTAATAGCAGCACTAGGAATATCAACCCAGTCACTACTAGTTGGCGTGGTGGCCAAACTTGCTTGAAACTTAAGAGTCCCTACAAAAGCTGTTACTTTTGTTTGTGCGGTATGTACACCGTCTGCAAAACCGTAGTATCCATCACCTTTGTATTCATCACTGTTAAAGCTACTACTAGAGCCATCATAATTACCAACTGCGCTGCCGTAAGTGGTTGTGGGTAATACTTGTATAGTTGTTGACGCTGCCATTGTTTTTATTCTCTAATTATTTCCACAAGTTTTTCTGCACCGGCAATTTCTTGAATTACTGCTTCTAGGTTTGTTATCATATCATTATCTAAGATTTTAGTTGCTTCGTCGTTGTCTCTTAGCAGCTCACTAATTTTGATAACAATCATCTCTTCATTGAGTTTAGCCATGCTTACACCTCTTTATGGTAGTATTTATACTATTGTCTTTTGTTCGTGCTTTGGCTTTCGACCACGTTTTTTAACAATTTTTATTGTTCCATCTGGAGTAATATTATACACCTTCGCAAAACGATCGGGGGTCATGCCATCAATTTCTAAAATAGTATCCGCTTTAATATCAGAATTCCAATTAGTATTACTAATGGTATCAAATTTAGCACCCAGACCGGGTCCAGGCCAGCCCCATGCTTTTACTTTTATTTTAACTTTTGTTTCGGTATGAACTAGATTTTGCTCAATAAGAGTTTTAAGTAATTTTTTATTCAATTTAATTATTCCTTAGGTAAAAGTTTATATTCAATGACTTTTTCGAAGCTTGACCCCAATGCTACACGTAATAATTGAACCATTTCTTCTGTATTAACATAAAACGATGGTTTTGCATACTTATTATTACATGTTATCTTAATATTGTCAATTGGATAGTTTTCTATTATTTTCCTTACTTGCTCTCTAGTTCCATACTCACACCAAATTTGAAATCTATATTTGTTACCATATGGAAGCATATTTGTACGGTATCTCACGTCAGCCTCGGTGCCAAGAGAATATGTGAGGCTATAAAGGTGAGCGTTTTTCCATGCTTTCTTTTCGTCACATATTTTTTTTATTTGTTCCATACTGCTTGTATAATAATTAACCATATTTCCTTCTAGCCTTACGCGATCGCCTCGTTTTTTTGCTGTTTTACGTATAGCTCTAATAAAAGGCCCTATAATATTAACAACATGATTAGCCACACTACCAACAGTCTGCCAACCTCTTGCGGTCCGCCAAACGCCCAAATTTGGAGTAACAGTTTGCTTACGGCCCGAGTTAATTATATAAGTTACTCTGTACAGGTATTTTCTATAAAATAATCTGTCATTTGTGAATAACTTAAGATTATGCTTCTTTGATAGATTCTTTAATTTCTGTTGTTGTACCATCATTTTTGATAAACTTTATTAATAGTTTCTTATTGACTACCCTTACCTTAATTTTACAATTGCTAATTTTATCCAAAAGCAATCTTTTAGAAATTGGAATACGCAATAATTTATCAACAGTTCTGGCCATTGGCCTTGCGCCCATGCGACTATCAAATCCTTTCTTTAGCAAATAATCTACACTTGGTTCATCAACATGTATGCTTAGATTCTTTTCTCGCAGTTGTTCTTCTAGTTCGGTTACAAATTTAATTACTACCTTACGTTTACTTAGATCATCCAGCTGGTTAAACTTGCACACCGCATCAAGGCGGTTTCTAAATTCCGGCCGAAAGAACTGTTTCATTGCTGCATCTTCCTCTCCCGAACGCTCAAAATCTCTTCCGAAACCAATATTATTTTGTTCATTGGCCTCGGCTCCAAGATTTGTTGTCATGATGACAATAGTGTTTCTCGCATCGACACGTTTGCCATTACTACTAGTAATAAAACCTTCGTCCATTAATTGTAGTAATACATTAACCACATCGCGATGTGCTTTTTCGATTTCGTCGAACAACAAAACTGCATTTGGGTTGCGTTCAATGTCTTTAATTAATAATCCACCACTAAGGTTACTATCGTCATATCCAACATAACCAGGAGGAGCGCCAATAAAACGAGCAATACTATGACGCTCTTGATATTCGCTCATATCATACCGCAGTAATTTCATGCTTAAAGTTTGACTTAATTGTTTAGCGAGCTCCGTTTTCCCAACTCCAGAAGGTCCTGTGAAAACAAACACACCAATTGGTTTATCTATCTTACGCAATCCAGCTTTGGCAACATATATACGCTCAAGCACAGTTTCGACGGCTTCGTCTTGCCCGTATAACTTTTCTTTTATTTTTTCGTCAACATTTGTCAGGCTGTTTTCTGATTTATCCTGGTCTAGTTGATCTAACGGAATGTTTGTTATTTTGCTTAATTCATAGGAGATAAGTTCCTTAGTAATTACCGGGTCGTTAACCTCCATTCTACGTTGCCTTGCACAAGCACTATCAATTAAATCAAATGCTTTATCGGGTAATTTTTTATTTGCTTGGTAGCGCACACTAAGATCGACTGCGTTTTCAATAGCATCCGGGTTAATACGAGCATTATGAAACGATTCATAATATTTCGCTGTCAGGTTTAGGATTTTTTTAGCCATTTTTGGTGTTGGTTCGTTAATATCAATTCTATAAAAACGACGCATTAATGCGCGGTCTTTCTCAAAACTTTTTGTATATTCTTCCCAAGTAGTGCTGGCAATAACTTTAAGTCTATCCTTACTAAGATAAGGCTTAATCATATTAGCAAAATCTGTACCACCCTGTCCACCAGTGCCTGCACCTTTCATTGTGTGTGCTTCGTCGATAAACAAGATTGTGTTGCCTTTTTTTATGAGTGCGTCTAACACTTCTTTTACACGTTCTTCGAATTGACCCCTATACTGTGTACCGGCAAGCAAAGTACCAATTTCGAGATTGTATACAATATGATTTTTAAGGTACTTGGGAACGTTGCCCTCATTGAGGCGGTTAGCGATGCCCTCTGCAATTGCCGTTTTACCAACCCCCGGATCGCCCACAATTAACACATTACTTTTGTTTCTGCGAGCAAACACTTGGCAGATATCATCAACTTCTGTATCTCTGCCAATAACAGGATCAATTTTTCCTGCTGCTGCTTGCTCATTTAAGTTAATGCAGAACTCTTCTAGAATACTTTCGTAGTATAATTCTTGTTCTTGTGTGCGAAGTTTTTTAGCATATTTCTCTCCGAGAAACGGAATTAGCTCGTCCTTCTTAATGCCATACTTCATAATAAAGTAACTACTATGAGTATTATTTTCTGTCATTAATGAAATAAAAATGTCAAATATATTTAATTGATTTCTTCCGCTAAAAAGAACTTGCGTAAAAGCACGATTAAGAATACGATCTAACGCTTGTGTTTTTTGCTGACTGGTGTTTGTCGAGTCGGCCACTAAAATGCCATTTTTAGATACAAAGTTCTCTACTTCCTTTTCCATCTCCGATACTTGCACACCAAATTCTATTAGGGCATTGCGACACGTTTTATCTCGCAACATTACTAAAAGCAAGTGTTCAGTTGTTATATACCGATGTTTGCTTTTAGCTGCGAGTTGGCTAGTGCGCTCAAGTAACGCATCTATTTCTTTACTAAACCTCAATGTTTACTCCTTTAAAAGACTTAATAATATTTAATTGTTTTTGTGTTATGTTTTTGGGTATATTTACAAGCACTTTAACTAACATTTTCCCTCTTTGGTTTATGTCATTCGGTAGTCCCTGATTATCTAAACTAAAGATTGTCCCATACTGTGTGCCAGCTGGTATTTTTAAATTAAGTTTTCTTTCTTCCAAACTGTTAACTGTTATCGCTGTCCCCATTATAGCATCAAAACAATCAATGGTGGCTGTTGTTAGCAAATCAACACCGTTTATAATAAACCTAGGATGTTCTTCAATATCAACATGTATGTAAAGATCACCCGGCGGCAGTTCTTGTATACTGTTATCACCAACACCGGGGTATCTTATGGTTGTTTCCGGCCGGATGCCCTGAGGTATTGTTATTTGTATAATTTTGCGCTCACCAGTTAAATGTCTAACGCTAATAGTTCTCTGTTGATCTTTAAGTAAATCTGCTAGTTTTATTGTGATAGATACATTTAAATCTTTATTTTTTGTTTGACGTTGATACGTTCTGCGGTGAACAAATGGCCCGCCATCACCAAATGCACCACGTAAATCATTAAACATTTCGTTAAAAATATCGTGTTGTTGACCATTTATATTAACGTGTATACGGCCATTTCCGCTACGAAAATGATCGTATTCGGCACGTTTTTGCGGATCCTTTAAAACAGCATACGCTTCGTTTATTTTTTTAAAATCTTCAGCATCTCCGCCGGCGTCAGGGTGCATTTGTTTTGCTTTCTCTTTAAAAGCAGATTTTATAGCTATATCTGTAGCTGTCGGTTCAACTTCGAGAATATTATAGTAATCCATATTATATATAATTATACAGTATTTTTGCGCTTTGTCAACTGTTATTTCTTGGATGAAGATTTATGGCCACTGCCAACATATAAACCAAACCATGCAGCGCCGGCACCCACAATAGTAGATATAAATGCAGCCTGAGCATTAGTTGGGTCGGGTAGCCCCATAAACCACTGTGTTGAGATCCAAAATATATAACCGTAACAGACCATTAACAGTCTAGGTATAAATCTTAAGGTATCCATAAACCCAGCAGTCTTATTATACCATGTTTTACTTTGGTCCCATCCTTGTATGTTTATAAAGTCGTTTTTATCAACTTCGTAAGATTTTTCCGTTACTAATATTTGAATTTCTTTATCATCTGCCACAGCACTGCTCCTCAACAGTATTTATAGGCAGTTAAAACCCGGCGGGGACAATAATATTATGAATTATTAGCACTATAGCTACAGAAACACCAAGTCCAAGCATCATTTTGCTAAAATCTTTGGCAACAATTGGAAATACGTATTTAAATTTGTAGTTTTCCATTATTGTTGAGATTGCAAGTTCGCGGCCTGCTAATAACCCCACAAAAACCCAGGTAGTTGACATTGGCAAGTTGTTTAACTCTTTGAAAAAGAATAAAACACAAATATAAACAATATTGATAAAAGTTGCTGAACGAACATACCTTGTTCCTGTTTTATTAAGTACAACTTTTTGTATTTTTCCACCTTGTATATAAAAGATATATCCAAGTAAACCAACACACACAACTAATACCATTAGCAGGTGACCAAATGTTAATTGGCGAGGAAGAAATACTGCTATGTTGGCAAGGTCATGCTGTAGCCATGCAAAGAGTAGTCCACCACTAGTAACCCATTGGGCTACACGCCAGTATTTTACATGTTCAGGGGTGGGTCTTGATCCTTTTTCATCAATCCACCGTTCTAATAATACCCAAATAAGATATGCAGAAAAGGCAGCAATACCATAACCCACCATGGATTTCACAAGTATTTTTTCTAGTACAACTGTACTAGCAAATGCTGATAAAACAAGAAACGTTGTTGAAACAGGTATGCCAAATCGTGTTAACACTAATAATACGGCTGGCGCCATAGCGTGATACCATTTTATTTCCTGAAATGGTATCTGTGTTAAGCGTTCATAGGCAATATCCCCGCTGTAAAAATACCAACCGTATACAATAGTTGCTACAGTTACGGCCGACGCAGCCATCCAAAGTTGATACCACGTGAACCGTTCTTTATTTGCAGCTAGAAACGTTCCTAATGTTTGGATAGAATCATTTGCGATAACGGAATAAGCGGCTAATATAAAACCTATGCCCATCCATAATGTTATATCCATCGGTAACATATACTATTGTAACGTATGTTTATTAATATGTCTACTGAAAAATTTGCTTTGGGGAGCTTTATTTTTCTAACTCGTTAATACGTTGTTCTAATTTATTTATTTTTGCAGCAATATGGGGATATTTTTTTCTCCATTTACTCTCTGCTTTTAATACTTCTAAACCCAACATACCAGCAGCCCAATTATAATAATTATTTACCTTTTCATAAAACCACCTGCCAACTCTAGTTTTTTCAAACCAATTCGCGGATGCTTCACCTAATATACTACCGGTAATACTACTCACTATCCAAAACCACATTTAGTTGTTTCCCGTAATCTTTTATAAGTTTATAAAGTTTATCAATCGGTGGCGAACAGAGTTCGCACCTGCAATTCTGACATACAATTACATTATGTAAATTTTCTTTAAACTTTATAATCATCGACACGCCGCAATGATTCGGCCGGCCGCAATTTTGACAATTGGAGGTGTTCATTTAGTCGAATAACGCCTTTAACTTGTTTATTAACGTTTCTTTTTCTTTTTGATCGTGCTTTTCTATTTCACTTGATTGCATTTCGTAGTATCTTTTATATGCTGCTATTACTGCTTTTTGCTGTAAAATTGTTTTCTTAATTTTGGCCATGTTTACACTTATATTTTCATAGCCATTGTCGGTCAGAGCAAATAATACAATATCAAGGTTTTTCTTTTCTAACTCTTTAAAAATTTGATCTATATTTTCCGGAGTAATAATTATCCAGGTTACTTCATCAAGGTCTAATGTATCTACATTAGACAAAGTAAGAGGAATACGTTCAATTGAAGCTGTTGTTACTTCTATTCCTCTTATCGCACTACAGGCTGCTAAACTAAGGACTAATGTGCTGAGGATTAGCAATCGCAGGACAGGCTTTATTGATTTGACTTGGTTTAATTGCATTTTCTTCATTCTCCGTTAGTTTTGCGCCACTAGCTATTTCAAAGCATCGGAAAACTTCTTTAGTGGCTTTATTAATTATACGTTCAATTGGCTTAGGTTTTGCTGCACCCAACTTTCCTAAATCACGGGCGCCCAGTAATTTACTTACTTTATTAAATTTCCTACGTAGTTCTTTGATGGCGTTCCGACTTTTGGCAAACTCCATTTCGATAAAATGTTTCTCTGCTAGTACTGCTTTTATGTCTTTGTTATATTGCTCAATAGTTTGTTTTTGTATTTGCACCACAGTTTCTAGCTTAGCACTATTCTCATGCAGTATTGCTATTCTTTTTTGTGTGTCGGTATAGTACCAGTAAAAGCCAGCAGTTATAACCGCCATTACTACTAACATAACACCTATTGCTTTAAATCCTAACACTTTTCCTCCTTAGGTTAACGCTTTCTTGTTCTTTTTCCATAAGTGCTTCAACGCATTTACTATGTTTTGACCCACTTGAAGTAATGTAAAAATTATTACTAAAAATAAAAAAAGTAAGAAATTCGGAAAAACCTTTATAACTTGTATCTCAGTTCTTTCGCTCTTCTCGATTGCGTCTTTTAAATGTTGCAAACCCATCTATATCACCTTTGTGTCGCGGAATACGGGCAGAGTTTAACATACTTTCCATTGTTTCTTGACCTTGTTTCATTTGTCTATACGCTTTGGGACTAAGTGGAATATGTGTAGCTACGGCGCCCTGGGTTAGCGGATATTCTGGATTGCTTTTAGCAGTCACAAAATAGGTCATCCGCCATTGCTCTCGTGTAATATTTGTAATGTTTTCGAGATCCTTAATTAACTCTATAAAGTTTTTAGGAAAATGTGTTCTACGTTCTGCTTCCACAAAAACAAGATACTTATCGTCACCAACTTCACCTGGAGATGTTTCCGCATCGATAATCCAATTATAACCTTTCTCTAAGAAATTTTCAAGATCAACACTAGGAGACTTGCCAAAAACCCTAAACGTGGCAACAATAATTTCGTCTTCGTCACCCATTTTAGGAACATACTCATCAAAATGAATTGTAGGATCGATGCGGTCAGCGAGGTCTTGTGTTTCTATAGCCTCGGTGAGTTTTACTTCATTGTCAGCTTCCATGGCATATTGTAATTCTTCAGCATCTAAGATAGCACGAAGCTCATCGTTTGTTTTACCTTTTGCTTCTGCGGCAGTCATACCAAGTAAATCAAGTAGCATCCGCCTTCGATCATTACGAAATTGCGCTGCTTCTCGATCTTCTCGAGGACCCTGGAAAAAACGTTCATTAAACTGCGGCTTCTGGCGTTGGGACATTCTCTTCTCCGGGCAATGCTGTTTGTTGAGCTGGCATTGTTGTAGTATCCTGGATATTTTCTTGGTATGCGTCTTCAACTTCTTTTAAATCAATTTCCTGACCTTCGAGTTCTACAAACCCCGCAACAGTATCTTCAACAAGTTCTGTAGGAAGTTTAATTTTTACAAGCCAAACAGGATCTTCTTTTAATTTTGGTTTTCTAGTTCCGGGCCTATAGTCATCATAACTTTCAACCTTAATTGGAGTTTTTAACTTATCCTTACTATATTCAATAATTGCTTTATAACCTAGTAAACGTTTTGCGCCGTCTGGGTCGGGCATTAGTTTATGTGGCCACATAAAAGTGGCTTCTATCCAGTGTTTCTTGCGGACAGGCCCCTCAATAAGCTCGCCCTTTTTCCAATGTTTGAATGCATATAGATCTATTTCGTCGAGTACTCGCTCAAAATCCATAATAGTTTTAAGACTACTTTCACTCATGTAGATCTTTTTACTATTTTTAACTATGTCTAATATATCCATCGACGTATTACCTTTAATTATACTGTATTTAGTTGGTATGGTCTGAAATATTCCAAACTTGTTTATAAGCAAAGCTTCTAGT
>Ga0208179_1000793_pt1 | contig 18443 bp, 10 predicted proteins | sample Malvired_Geostar_FD_184238 | JGI IMG/M metagenome (GOLD analysis project Ga0208179, IMG submission 184238) | Marine viral communities from the Global Malaspina Expedition - Malaspina viral metaG DeepMed_Geostar (SPAdes) (version 2) | ecosystem: Environmental > Aquatic > Marine > Oceanic | place...
CTCGATCCCAATCTCGGGGCGCCGGCAGCCGGATGGTCGCCTTGCCGTCCCGGCCGGTCTCGACGACGCCGGACCAGAGGGCCACGGTCTTGATCGGGGTGACGGTCAGGCCCTCGCCGCCGATCTCGTCGCCGCCGAAGTTCACATTGGCCGGCGCCCCGAGATTGGGATCGAGCAGGCGGCCATAGTCGTCGCGATAATCCACCCCCAGCGCCCGCTTGCCGAAGTACCACTTGGCGGGGTCGGGGCTGTCGAAGCGGGTGAGCTGCAGGATGCCTTCGTCCACGGCCGCCAGGGTGACGCGCACCCGCTGGCCCAGCCCAGCCCCGCGGACGGTGACCGGCACCGACAGGGCCTCGCGTGCGCCGGCCTTTTCCGGCGCGCCCAGATCGACCTCGAGCTTGCGGCCCTTGGGATCGAGGGGGACATAGACGAGGCCCAGGGCCCGGCGGGGCTTGGGCGTCTGGACGGGATCGCGGGGTTGGACCACCGTGACCATCACATAGGCCCCGCCGCCCCAGCGGGCGTCGGTCTGGAAGCGCACGGTGGCGCCGTTCTCGCCCACGGTCAGGGTGCGGAAGTCGAGCACCCGGTCGGTGGCCACCGCCACCTGGACCTCGCCGGCATAGGGCGGCTTCAGGGTGATCTCGACCGTGTCACCCTGCGCATAGGTCTTGTCGCCGGCGCTGACCCGGACGATGTCGGGCGCCTCGGCGTCCTCGGCAGGGGCGCCCCAGCCGGAGGTGAAGCGGATGACGCTGGCCGCGCCGTCCGGCCCGGTCAGCTCGATGCGATAGTCGCCCCAGCCCAGCCGTCGCGTGAGACGGGCCGGGTCGCCGGCGGCGACATTGACCGTTCCCTGGTCCACCAGGGCGTCGCGGCTGGTCCGGCGCCATTGCCAGCGGCCGTCCTGCTGGAACCAGTCATAGTCCCAGTTCTCCGACACCAGGCGCCAGGTGACGCCGGGCGCCGCAATGCGCTGGCCGGCGGGGTTGACCGCGATGAGGTCGAGGCTGACCGTCGGGTCGCGCCCGCCAGCGCCCTCGGCCTGTTCGACCTTCACCCCCAGATAGGTCGAGCGTGGGCGGATTTTCAGGCCCAGGGACTCGCGCACGGGTCGCCCGCCGGGTTCGAAGACGCTGATCGTCGTCGCCGCCACCAGGGGCTGGGAACTTTCGGCGGCCTGGGGCGGCAGGGTGATGATCGCGCGGCCCTCGCCGTCAGTGACCGTGCGGCCGAGGTCGACGAACACCTCCTGGAAGGGCTCGCGCTGGTTCCCCCACTGGTAGTCCTCGAAGGCCGGGAAGGGATCGGGATCGACCCGCAGCCGCGCCTCGCCCTCGGCCTGCAGGCCAGAGCCCGGCGCGCCATAGAGGAAGCGGGCGTTGATATCGAGGTTGCGGCTCTGCTCGGCCAAGACGGGGGCAGAAGCCTGGCCGGTGACGGTGACGGCCAGGCGCTGGGGCGCGAAGTCCTCGACGGCGAAGGTCACCTCGCCGGCCGGGTTTTCCAGCCCTTCGATCTCCAGGGTGGCGCGCCAGCGTCCGCGTGGCGCGCTGCGGGGCAGGTCGATATTGGCGGCGGCCGAACCCAGGGGCGCGCCGTCGAAGGCGTAGCGGCGAAACTCCACGCCGGACGGCCGGCGCAAGACGATGGCGCCCTTCCGGTCCTTGACGGCCCGGGCCTCGCGATCGCGCATCAGGGCGTTAAGATGGACGGTCTCGCCGGGGCGATAGACCCCGCGGTCGGTATAGAGATAGGCGTCGACCACGGAGCCTGCGGTGCGACCGGCGGTGCTGGCGCTTGAGGCTTCGATGCGGCCGCCGACCCCCAGCCGTGACAGGTCCGCAGGCGGGCGGTCCAGGTCGAGGACGGCCAGATCCTCCTGTGGTCCGTAGGCCATGATCATCTTGGCGCGCAGCGCGCCGTCGCCCTTGGTCAGGGCGGCGTCGAAGCGGGCGCGGCCCTGGCCGTCGGTGCGAGCCTCGGCCAGGTCCTCGCCATTGGCGGCCACCAGGGCCACGCGGATGCCAGACAGGGTGCGGGCGGTGCTCAGGGACCGGACCACCACGTCGGTGGCCTCGGCCCCGGCATAGGCGCTGAGCGCCATGTCGGTGAAGATGATCCAGCGCCGGGCCTGGGCCGGGGGATTGTTGTCGGCCTCGGTGAGGCTGCGGCCGCCAGAGGCGTCACGGGCCTTGATCACATAGCCGCCGGGCTTCATCTCGCGCAGCACGGCGCCCAGGGGGAAGACGGTGGTGGCCCGCTGGCCAGGCTCGCCGCGCACGGCGACCTCGCCGGTCCAGATCTTCTGGCCCTCCTGGTCGGGGCTGTCGGAGCCCCAGTCATAGGAGTACTCGCCCTCGGCGGTGGGCTCAGGGGCGCTGATGGAGGTGCGGACCAGGTTGCGGTCGGCGACCCGCCAGACCTCGATCTCCAGGCGGCTGACATTGACCGTCTCGATGCCGACGCCGTCGGACTCCTCGCGGGGCAGGATGACGCCGTCGCCGGCGAAGCCCACGAACGGCGGCTTCTCGCCGAAGGTGAAGTCGACATCGGCATTGGCCGCCAGGGTCTCGCCCCCGCGGGCCGGCAGGCCCTTGAGCAGGGTGATCCGCCGGTCATTGAAGCCGAGGCCGGCGACGCAGAGTTCTGAACCTTCCACCGCGATGGCCGGCGTTTCGCCCAGGTCGGGGGAGACCAGGACGTAGTCGCCATAGGAGGCCTCGGGGTCCAGCGGCCGGCTCATCTCCACGCAGGCTTGCGGCTGGGGGCCGCTGGTGTCGATGCGGGTGCGCCAGACGGCGAAGCCCTCGGGCATGGGAATGCCGCGGCGCGGCGCGTCGGCCGCGCGGGGACGGCCAAACAGCGACCAGCCGCCTGGAACCACCTCGCCGCCGGCCACCACGGTGCGCGGAATGCTCAGAATGTCCACGCCCTTGGCGGTGAGGAACCCGCAACCAAAGGCGCCGACGATCAGAGCGGCGGCCAGCACTACAGGCGCCCGGCCGTGCGACATGCGGTCCCTGGCCCTGCGCCACCAGGGCGCCTTCGGCGGCGGAGCGTCTGGCGCGGCTTCCGGCGTGGCCTCGGGCGAAGACGGCGGGGGGGCGGCTTCGTCAGGCCTCTCGTCGCTCGGCGTCATCAGCTTCCCCCCGGTGTGGCTTTAGACAGCCGGTCTAGAGGAGCCTGAGGGCGGGGTCATCGTCAATCGCCATGGGGCGCGGTTCAGCCCAGCGCGAGGGTCAGGGCCTTCACCTGCAGATAGTCGTCCACGCCATAGGCTGAGCCCTCGCGGCCATAGCCCGACTGCTTGACGCCGCCGAAGGGGTTGGCGGCGTTGGAGATCACGCCGGTGTTCACCCCGACGATGCCGGCCTCCAGGGCGCGTCCGGCCCGCATGGCGCGGTCCAGATCGCGGGTGAAGAGGTAGGCGGCCAGGCCAAACTCCGAAGCGTTGGCCCGGGTGAGCGCCTCCTCCTCGGTCAGGAAGCCGAAGACCGGCGCCACGGGGCCGAAGGTTTCCTCGGCGGAGAACAGGCGGTCATCGCCGCCGGCCAGCACCGTGGGCTGGAAGAACCGGCCGCCGAGCTTGTGGCGCCCGCCGCCGGTCAGCACCCGCCCACCGCTGGCCTTGGTGCGGGCGATGTGGTCCTCGACCTTGTCCAGGCCCTTGGCGCTGATCAGCGGACCGATCTCCACCCCCTCCTCGAAAGGCTTGCCAACCTTCAGGCCGGCGACCCGGGCGGTGAGGCGTTCCAGGAAGGACTCCTGCAGCGCCTGGTGCACATAGAGGCGATTGGGGCAGACACAGGTCTGGCCCGCGGCGCGGAACTTGGCGGCGATGGCGCCCTCCACTGCGGCGTCCAGGTCGGCGTCTTCGAAGACGATCAGCGGCGCGGCCCCGCCCAGCTCCATCGACAGGCGTTTCAAGGTCGGCGCGCAGTCGGCGGCGAGCTGGCGGCCGACCTCGGTGGAGCCGGTGAAGGAGAGCTTGCGGATCAGCTTCGACCCCGTCAGCCGCTTGCCGACGGCGCTGTTGGCGCCGGTGACCACCGAAAAGACGCCGTCGGGGACGCCAGCCTCAAGGGCCAGCCTGCCCAGGGCCAGGGCGGTGAACGGGGTGGCCGAGGCGGGCTTCAGCACCACCGTACAACCCGCGCAGAAGGCGGCGGCCACCTTGCGGGTGATCATGGCGGCGGGGAAGTTCCACGGCGTGATCGCCGCCACCGGGCCCACGGGCTCGCGGAAGGCCAGGATCAGGTCCTCGTCCTTGGCGCTCTCGATGGCGCGGCCGTCCAGGCGCTCGGCCAGGCCGGCGAACCAGGTGATGAAGGAGTTGGCGTAGCGGACCTCGCCCAGGGCCTCTTTCCAGGGCTTGCCGTTCTCGAGCGAGATCAGGGCGGCCAGGCCCTCCTCGTTGGTGGTCACCAGTTCGGCCCAGCGGCTGAGGATGTCGCCCCGGGCCTTACCCTTGCGGGCGGCCCAGTCGGGGAAGGCGCGGGCGGCGGCCTCGATCGCCGTCTCCACCTCTTCGCCAGACAGGCTGGGCACAGAGCCCAGGCGCGTTTCTTCGGAGGGGTCCTCCACGACGATGGGCTCGCCGGAGCCGGAGATCCAGCGGCCGTCGACCAGGGCGTGCTCGATAATGAGCTCGGCGCCCTGCTTGGCGAGCGCCTGGGGGGATGCCTGTGCGGACATGGGGGTCTCCTTCGATCTGGTCGGGCGGGGTCCTGGTCAAACGCGCGAGGCGCTGGCCGGCGCCCGCGGCTTGACGCCGCCAGCGGCGGGGGCTTGCATCGGCGCCAATCCGCGCGCCTCGTCGCGCGCGTCGCAAGGAAGCATTATCGCATGAAATCCCAACTCCTGGCGGCCACGGCGGTCGCCCTGATCGGGCTCGGCGCGCTTGGCGTGGCCCAGGCTCAGCCTGCGGCCCAGAAACCCACCCCGGCCCAGGCCAAGGCCTTCATCGATGAGGCCGAGGCGCAGCTGGAGGCGCTCAGCCTCTATGTGGCCAAGTCCGCCTGGGTGCGGGCCACCTACATCACCGAGGACACCCAGTGGCTGGAAGCCAAGGCGGTGGGCGAGGAAAAGGAACTGGCCACCCAGCTGGCCATGCAGGCGGCCCGCTATGACGGGGTCGAGGTCGATCCGGTCACGGCCCGCAAGCTGAAGCTGCTGAAGCTCTACCTCACCCTGCCCGCCCCGGACCGGGCCGGCGCCGCGGCCGAGCTGGCTCGCCTGGAGTCCCGGCTGGACTCCACCTATTCCACCGGAAAGTTCAGCCACAAGGGCGCGACGATCACCCTCAACGACGCCGAGGAGATCATGCGGGAGTCCCGCGATCCGGCCGAGCTGAAGGCGGTCTGGGAGGGCTGGCGCACGGTGTCGCCGCCCATGCGGGATGACTATGCGCAGCTGGTCGCCCTGGCCAATGAAGGGTCGGAGGGCCTGGGCTACGAGGACGCCGGCGCGCTCTGGCGTGACAAGTACGACATGAATCCCGACGCCTTCGCCGGCGAGGCCGATCGCCTCTGGAGCCAGGTCGAGCCCTTCTACAAGAACCTGCACTGCTATGTGCGGGCCCGGCTGAACGATCGCTATGGCGACGCCGTGCAGCCCCGCACCGGCCCGATCCGCGCCGACCTGACCGGCAACATGTGGGCGCAGAGCTGGGGCAATATCTACGACGTGGTCGCCCCGGCCGATGTCCGTTCCAGCTACGACCTGGACGAACTGCTGGTGAAGGCGGGCTACGACCCGACCCGCATGGTCAAGACCGGCGAGGCCTTCTACTCGTCGCTGGGCCTCGCGCAGCTGCCGCAGACCTTCTGGGAGCGGTCGATGATCACCAGGCCGGAGGATCGCGAGGTGGTGTGTCACGCCTCGGCCTGGAACCTGGACGGCAAGGACGACATCCGGATCAAGATGTGCACCCGGGTGAACGGCGAGGACTTCTTCACCGTTCACCATGAACTGGGCCACAACTATTACCAGCGGGCCTATGCCGATCAGCCCTATCTGTTCAAGGGCGGGGCCAATGACGGCTTCCACGAGGCGATCGGCGATTTCGCCGCGCTTTCCTCCCTGACGCCGACCTACCTGCAGCAGATCGGCCTGCTGGAAACCGCGCCCGGCGAAGCGGAGGACATTCCGTTCCTGCTCAAGACCGCCCTGGACAAGATCGCCTTCCTGCCGTTCGGCCTGATGGTCGACAAGTGGCGCTGGCAGGTGTTCTCAGGCGAGGTCACGCCGGAAACCTATAACGACGCGTGGTGGGCGCTGCGGACCCAGTACCAGGGGATCACGCCGCCGGGGGACCGGCCGGCTGACGCCTTCGATCCGGGGGCCAAGTACCACATCCCTGGAAACACGCCGTACATGCGGTACTTCCTGGCCCACATCTATCAGTTCCAATTCCACCAGGCCGCCTGCGCCCAGGCCGGCTGGCAAGGGCCGCTGCATCGCTGCTCGGTCTATGATCAGGCCGAGATGGGGGCGAAGTTCAACGCCATGATGGAGATGGGCCAGTCCAGGCCCTGGCCGGACGCGCTGGAAGCCTTCACCGGCCAACGCCAGACCGACGCCAGCGCCGTGGCGGCCTATTTCGCGCCGCTGAACACCTGGCTGACCGAGCAGAACCGGGGCGAACAGTGCGGTTGGTGAGGACCCCGCCGCCCATCTCCTGAGGGCGTCCGCCGCCGGGCCGCAGGGCCTGGGCGGTCGTCTTTCGTTTACCGTCTTGTGCGGAGGGTTCGTTTACCCTGACGCGCCATCATGCCTGCTCGACACCCACTAGAGAACCGAGCGGGGCGCAGACGTGCGAACCTCTATCCTCAAGGGCCTGACCGCCCGCCTGAAATCCGGAGCCCGCGACGAGAGCGGGGCTGCGGCGATCATTTTCGCCGTGGCGCTGGTGTTGCTGGCGCCCCTGACGCTCGGTGTCTTCGACCTCTACATCGCCGCCAACCAGAAACAGAAGCTGCAGGACGCCCTCGACGCCGCAGCCCTCTATGCGGCGCGCTCCTCGGCCCAGACCGAGAAGGAGATCAACGAGATCGGCCAGCGGGCGCTGCAGGCCAACCTGTCGTCTTTCCCGGGCTCGGCCCTGATCACCTCCAGCTTCGTGCTCGACGGCCCCAAGGTCGTGGGCTCAGCGGAGATGACCCCCATGGCCGTGTCCGCGGGCTTCTTCGAGCATAGCAACGTCAAGGCCGGGGCCGAGGTCCTGCGGGCCATGGACCGGCTGGAAGTGGCCCTGGTGCTCGACAACACCGGCTCGATGTCGGGGACCAAGCTCTCGACCCTGAAGACCGCCGCCAAGGATCTGGTGGACAAGCTCGAGGCCGCCGGCGCGCGCAGCACGGCCGAAGATCCGATCCAGATTTCCCTGGTGCCGTTCTCCAGCACCATCCGCGTGGCGGAAAACGTCAGCGTCAAGAATTACAACACCTCGACCCGGACCGGCCCGGGCATTCCTAACTGGCTGGACAGCCGCGCGCGGGGTCATAGCGCCAAGGGCGTCGACATCTTCACCACCAGCAACACTGACCGCTTCGCCGTCCTGAAGTCGATGAAGGGCGGACAGGTCTGGGGGGGCTGCGTCGAAAGCCGGCGCCAGCCGTTCGACGTGCAGGACACAGCCCCCTACGCGTCCAATGTCGACAGCTATTTCGTCCCCTATTTCGCACCGGACGAGCCGGACCGGGAGTACTGGTGGTCGCCGAGCTACGCCAACAGCTACATCTCGGACAAGTCCAGCGGCGGCTTCGAAGAAAGACAGGGGAATGTCGCCAAGTACAATAACGCCACGCCGAGCGGCGGCGGCCCGAACGAGGGCTGTGATCTTGAGCCTCTCACCCGCCTGACCACCGATATGGACGACCTGAAGTCGGCCATCGACGACATGAAGGCGGTGGGCAACACCAACATCCCCATGGGGCTCGTCTGGGGCTGGCACACCCTGTCGCCCAACGCGCCCTTCTCCGACGGCGTGGCCTACGGGACCAAGAACCACCGGAAGATCATCATCCTGATGACCGACGGCGACAATGTCGCCAGTACCGGAAACTACGACAACGATTCGCTGTATAGCGGCATCGGCTACATCCGGCAGGGCCTGCTCGGGATCACCTCTGGGTCGTCCAGCTATCGAGGCGACAAGATGGACGATCGCCTGCGCCTGCTGTGTCAGAACATCAAGGCCAAGGACATCGTGCTCTATACGGTGCGGGTCGAGGTGAAGACCGGCTCCAGTGAGCTTTTGAAGACCTGCGCCACCGACTCCGAGAAGTTCTTCGACGTCCAGAATGTCTCCCAGCTCGGCGCGGCCTTCGACGCCATCGCCGGCTCCATCGACAACCTGCGGCTCACCAAATAGGGGCTGAAGGCGGCCGCCTGGCGGGCGGTCGCAGGCTTTCCGTCCTGAGCCTTGACCCGGTCAGTCCAGGGCAGTCAGCCCTGGGCGGCGGTCGGCCTGGTCGGCGCTGCAGGCTCGCGACGCAATCCCGACCAGACTTCATCCACGGCGGCCAGCAGGCGTTCGGCCGTGACCGGCTTGGTCACATGGCCGTCGGCGCCGGCGGCGGCCGAGGCTTGGCCATGCTCGGGCATGGCGTTGGCCGTGAGGGTGAGGATGTGGGTGCGCCCGCGCCCTTCCACCAGCTCGCGGCGGCGGATCTCGGCGATGGCGGTCAGGCCGTCCATGACCGGCATCTGCATGTCCATCAGCAACAGGTCATAGGCGCCCGCGGCCCAGGCCTCCAGCGCCTGGGCGCCATCCTCGACGCAGGTCAGGTCCACCCCGGCCGCGCCGAGGATCAGTTCCACCACCCGGCGATTGGTGGGATGGTCCTCGGCCAGCAGGACGCGCATGCCCTCCAGGGGCGGCGCGTCGGCCGCTTCCGGTGCGCTGGCGTCCCACATCTCGACACCGCCGACGCAGCGGGGCAGGTCGAGGGCCAGGGTGAAGGTGGCGCCCTGGCCGTGCTGGGACACCGCGCTCAGCGCCCCGCCCATGGCCTCGGCCAGAGAGCGGGATATGGCCAGGCCAAGCCCAGTGCCGCCGAAGCGGCGGGTGATCGATCCGTCGGCCTGTTCGAAGCGGCTGAACAATCGCCGCCGCGTCGCCTCGTCAAAGCCAATGCCGGTGTCGGCCACCCGAAACAGCAGTCGCGAGACGGTTTCCCCACGCTCGGCGCTCACCGTCAGGCGCACCCCGCCCTGGCTGGTGAACTTCACCGCATTGCCAAGCAGGTTGGACAGGATCTGGCGCAGGCGTGCGGCGTCGCCCTCATAGGCCCCGCAGGCCTCCGGTGCGATCGACACCTGGAAGTCGAGCCCTTTGGCCGCCGCGCTCGGGGCGAAAAGGGCGGCGCAGGCGTCGACCGAGGCGGCCAGATCGAAGGGTTCGGGGCGAAGCTCCAGGCGACCGGCTTCGATCCGGGCCAGGTCGAGGATGTCGCTCAGCAGCGCCTCCAGGGTCTGGGCGGAGGTTTCGATCAGCCGGACCATCTCGGCCTGCCGGGGCGCCAAGTCGGTTCGAGCCAGGGCGCCGGCCACGCCCATGACGCCGTTCAGGGGGGTGCGAATCTCATGGCTCATATTGGCCAGGAACTCGCTCTTGGCGCGGTTGGCGGCCTCGGCCTCCTCCTTGGCCTGCAGCAGCTCCAGTTCGGACTGGCGTTGCTGGTCCACATCCCGCATGACGCCGACGATCCGCTCGATACGGCCCTTTTCGGACTTGAAGGCCTTGGCCGCCGCAGTGGTCCAGCGCGGCTCGCCCTCGCCGGGCGGCATCAGCCGATAGGTTTCGTGGAACGCGGCGCCGTCTTGAATATGGCGCTCCCATGCCTCCATCAGGCGAGGACGGTCTTTCGGATGAACGGCGTCCCAGATGTGGCGGCTCACCTTCTCAAAGGTGGCGCCAGCGTGGACCGAACGGGCCCCGGCCGCCGTCAAGGTGCCGCGGCGATAGTCCATCTCCCACATCTGCAACTCGCCGATCTCCAGGGCGAACTTCAGGCGTTCTTCGGAACTGCGGGCCTCATCCAGGGCCGCGACGGAGTCGGTGATGTCCACCGACATGATCAGCAGGCCAGCGACAGTTCCGCTTGTCTCCCGCCAGGGGGCGATCTCCACCCGCAGCCAACGGGGGCCGCCGCGCCGCTGCACCATCACACGGTCATAGTGGGCCGGCTCGCCCTTGAGGCACTGCTCATAGGCCGGGCGCCAACGGGCGGCGCCCGGATTCACGTCGTAGAGAATCTGGCCAATGGGGTCGGGAATCTCGCGTTCCTGGCGCCAGAGCGGACTGGCCTGGACCACGCGCATGTGGGTGTCGGTGAGGCACAGGGCCACCGGCGCGCTCTCCACGAAGGCGGCCATCAGGGTATGGGCCGCATCGACCCGCATCTGCGCCTGGGCGAGGTCCGAGACCGCCTGGTGACGGCTGCACTCGAGGGCGGCGATGGCGGCGAGGTCGCGAAGGGACTCCGCCAGGCTGTCGTCGAACGCCCGGGGCTCAGGGCCGGCGACGACTACGGCGCCCAGCCCCATGCCGTTGGGGAGGACGATCGGCGCGCCTGCGAAGAAGCGCACTCCCGGATCGCCGGCCACATAGGGATGCTGAGCCAGGATGGGGTCGAGCCGGGCGTCGGCGGCCCAAAGGACATCCTGCGCCTGGGCGGCGAGGCCGGCGAACGAGGTGTCTATATCGATCTGTCGGGTGAAGTCGGCGTCAGCGCTGGCGTGCCAGGTGCGGTCGCCATCGATCAGGATCACATCGCCCAGGCCGCCGCCCATGATCGAGCGGGCCAGCTTGCCGATCCGTTCGAAGGTCGGCTTGAGCGCCGCCAGGTCCAGCGCGCCCATGACGGCGATCCGGCGGGCCTTGGCCTGGAGAGCGGCGGGATATTCGACCATGGCCGCGTGAATCTGCCTTTTGCGTTGTCGGCCAGCCTCGCTCGGGCAGGGTTAAATTTTTGTGGCCGGGCGTCAATTTCCTGCAGGTCTACAGCAGTTTTATCTCGCGCAGGCGCTGCTGAAGATAGCCGTCGGCGGTGAGAGGCTCGGGATAGCGGTCGGGATGGGTCGCATCGATGCAGGTGGGCAGGGTCCGGATTTCATAGTCCGGGTTGAAATGCAGAAAGAAGGGCGTCGAATAGCGCGCGACGCCCCGCCGCTCGGGCGCAGGATTGACCACACGGTGAGTTGTGGACGGTAGCCGGTGGTTGGTCAGCCGCTGCAGCATGTCGCCGATATTGCACACCAGGGCGCCCGGCGGCGGGTTGATCGCCAGCCAGCTGCCGTCGCGCCGCAGCACCTCCAGGCCAGCCTCCTCGGCGCCCAGCAGCAGGGTGATCACATTGATGTCTTCATGGGCGGCGGCGCGAATATGCGGACCGTCTCCGGCGGTAGGGGGATAGTGAAGCAGGCGCAGCACCGAATTGCCGTCGTTCACCGTCGGCTCGAAGAAGCCGCGATCCAGGCCGAGATAGACGGCCAGGGCCTCCAGCACCTTCTGGCCCATGGCGTCCAGGGCGCCATAGAGCCAGGCGACGTCCCTGTGGAAATCCGGGACCTCGCTTGGCCAGACATTGGGCGGCATGAGCTGCGCATAGGGATGGTCCGCCGGCAGGTCGCGGCCCATGTGCCAGAATTCCTTGAGGTCATGGTGGGCCTCGCCCTTGGCGGTCTCGACTCCGAACGGGGTGTAGCCCCGCTGACCGCCCTGGCCGACCACATAGGCGCGCTTGGCGGCCTCCGGCAGGGCGAAGAAGGCCTTGGCCGAACCGAGGGCGGCGTCGATGCGGGCCTGGTCCAGCCGATGGTCGCTGATCACGGCGAAGCCATAGCGGGTGAAGGACTCACCGAGGGTCCGGGCGAAGCCATCGAAATCCGTCTCATAGGCCGCGAAGGAAACCGGCAGGATGGAGTCAGAGGTCAAAGGCGGCCTTCTCGCGGGACTGGAGAGCAGGGGGTCTTAAATCGGCCATAACGGAACTTCGTAAGGAGGCCTAGCGTTGCCGTAGTCATAACAATTCATCGGAGACACCCCATGCGTCACCTGACCGCAGCCTCAGTGGGCCTTATCGGCGCCTTCGCCCTGGCCGCCTGCACCACGACTGATCCCTATACCGGCCAGCAGGTCCGCAACAACACCGGCACCGGCGCCCTGGCCGGCGCGCTGGGCGGGGCCGCGCTCGGCTACCTGACCAACACCAACAAGAGCTCCGAGGGCCGCAAGAATGCGCTGATCGGCGCGGGCGTCGGCGCTCTGGCCGGGGCCGCGGCCGGCAACTACATGGACCGCCAACAAGCCGAACTGCGGCAGCAGCTGGCCGGCACCGGCGTCGACGTGATCCGTCAGGGCGACAATATCATCCTGAACATGCCGAGCGACGTCACCTTCGCTGTCGATCAGTCCGACATCCAGGCGCGCTTCTATCCCGTGCTGGACGATGTCTCCCGCACCCTGAACGCCTATCCCCAGACCCTGGTCGACGTGGTTGGCCACGCCGATTCCACCGGCGCCGACGCCTATAACCAGGCCTTGTCCGAACGCCGGGCCGGCTCGGTGGCGGGTTACCTCGTCAACCGCGGCCAGGTGAACCCCGACCGGCTCTACGTGGCCGGCCGCGGCGAGATGGAGCCCCGGGCCTCCAATGCGACGCCTGAGGGCCGCGCCCAGAACCGCCGGGTGGAAATCATCCTGCGTCCTCTGACCAACGGCTGATAGCGATCGGCTAAGTCCTGTGGGCGGCCCCTGGCTTCGCAGCCAGGCGGCCGCCCGCGTTCCTTGCAGTTCCCAACTATTGCGCCGCGGCGTAAAAGGGGGCCATGGCAGACAAGGTTCGCAAAGACGCCGTCCAGGCCCTCGACGGGCTCCTGTTCGACGGCATGACCATCATGGCCGGGGGCTTTGGCCTCTGCGGCATTCCGGAAAATCTGATCGCAGCGATCCGCGCCCATGGGGTGAAGGACCTGACGGTGATCTCCAACAATTGCGGGATCGACGGCTTCGGCCTCGGCGTGCTGCTGGAGAACCGGCAGATCAAGAAGATGATCAGCTCCTATGTGGGGGAGAACAAGCTGTTCGAGCAGCTCTATCTCTCCGGCGAACTGGAGCTTGAATTCAATCCGCAGGGCACCCTGGCCGAACGCATCCGCGCCGGCGGGGCGGGCATCCCGGCCTTCTTCACCAGGACCGGCGTCGGCACCCTGGTGGCCGAGGGCAAGGAGGTGCGCGAGTTCGACGGCGAGCTCTATGTGATGGAGCGCGGCCTGACCGCCGACCTCGCCATTATCAAGGCCGATGTCGGCGACGCCGCCGGCAATCTGGTCTTCCGCAAGACCGCCCGGAACTTCAATCCGATGATGGCCACGGCCGGCGCCAAGACGGTGGTCGAGGTGGAGCGCCTGGTGGCGCCCGGCGAGCTGGACAAGGACCATATCCACACGCCCGGCGTCTATGTGGACGTCATCTTCCAGGGTGCGGCCTTCGAGAAGCGTATCGAGCGGGTGACCACGCGGTCGCGGGCCGTCGAGGGCGCCGGCGCCGGAGAGGAAGTCTGATGGCCTGGACGAGGGACCAGATGGCCGCCCGTGCGGCCCGTGAACTTCAGGACGGCTTCTATGTGAACCTGGGCATCGGCATCCCGACGCTCGTGGCCAACTACATCCCGGCCGGCGTCGAGGTGACCCTGCAAAGCGAGAACGGCATGCTGGGCATGGGCCCCTTTCCCTTCGAAGGGGAAGAGGACGCCGACCTGATCAACGCCGGCAAGCAGACGATCACCGAGCTCGCCTCGTCGTCCTATTTCTCGTCGGCCGACAGCTTCGCCATGATCCGTGGCGGCCATATCGACCTGTCCATCCTGGGCGCCATGCAGGTGGCCGCCAATGGCGACCTGGCCAACTGGATGGTGCCGGGAAAGATGGTCAAGGGCATGGGCGGCGCCATGGACCTGGTGGCCGGGGTCAAGCGCGTGGTCATCGTGATGGAGCACACGGAGAAATCCGGCGCGCCCAAGCTGGTCAAGGCCTGCTCCCTGCCGCTCACCGGCCAGTCGGTGGTGGACCTGGTGGTCACCGACCTCGCCGTTTTCGAGGTGAACCGCGGCCGCGCGCCCCTGCGCCTCATCGAACTCGCTGACGGAGTCAGCCTGGATGAGGTCCAGGCCAAGACCGAGGCGTCTTTCGAGGTGGCTGCTACGTAAGGTCATCGGGGGGCGTGACGGAGACGGCTGTGGCCGGAATGAAGGACGCATCGATGATGAAGACCCACACGCTCGCCGCCATGGTCCTGGCCCCCCTGGCGCTGGCCAGCGCCTCGGCGGCGCCGGCCCAGGCGCCTGCAGGGAGCGCCACGGCCGTGTTCGCCGGCGGCTGCTTCTGGTCGGTGGAGCACGAACTGGAGCAGATCCCCGGCGTGGTCGACGTGGTGGTCGGCTATGCGGGCGGCGCCAGGGCCAACCCCACCTACCGCAACCATGACGGCCACCTGGAGGCGGTGCGGGTCACCTATGATCCCGCGCGGCTCAGCTATGAGCAGCTGACCTCAGGTTTCTTCCGTCGCATCGATCCCACCGATCCCAACGGCCAGATCTGCGACCAGGGGCCGTCCTATCGAACGGCGGTCTTCTATGCGACGGGCGCCGAGCGTGACGCCGCTCAGAAGGTGAAGGCCCAGGTGGCCAAGGCCCTGGGCGAGCCGGTGGCGACCGAGATTCGCCCGGCCGCGCGGTTCTGGATGGGTGAGGCCTACCACCAGGACTTCGCCGAGAAGAACCCGGCCCGCTACCAGGCCTACAAGGTCGGCTGCGGGCGGGAGCGGGCGATCAAGGCGGTGTGGGCAGGCCGGTGACCGGATCTCTCGGCCGGGGCAGATAGTCCTCGCCGATGAACATCTCGGCCCGGCGGCTGCGTTCGCCGTCCAGCCAGACATTGACGAACTCCGTCTCGCCGGTTTGGACGAAGTCGGCCTTCATCTCCGGGGTGAAGTCGGGTTCCAGGCTCATGGCCAGCACCCGCTCGCCTTCCGCGGCGGAGAGCGGGTCGCTGGCCTCGGCCTGGTTCTGCGGGTGGGCGGTGCGAACCCACATGCGCAGGGGCGCCGCGTCGGGGCGGGCGAAATAGTCCCGGCCATAATAGGCCGCGGCGTTGAACATGAAGCGGTCGTCGACGGCGATGGCGGAGACCCGCAGGTCGTGCATGGCGCGATCGGTCATGGCTTGGCTCAGCTGCGACCAGCCCTTGGCGCGCTTGAACCCGTTGGCCATGCCCGCCTGCTCCGCCAGATCCGGCGAGATGACGAAGGACAGGAACAGCGCCGCCACCGCCCCCTGCGTCGCCAGGGCGGCGATGTACCAGCCCCGGGCCCGCCAGCGCAGCAGCCAGGCCGCCACCAGGATCACGCCGGTGACATAGCCGGCGGCCGTCCAGTTGGCGTTGGCGCGGCTGAGCAAGGCCTGCAGCGTGACGATCAGGAAGACCGGGGCGGTAAAGCAGAGCAGCAGCAGGTCAGCCGGGATGAGGCGTCGACGCCAGGCCATCAACCCTGCGCCCACCACCAGCACCACGAAGGGGATCGGTCCGAACACCCCGAACTGTGAGCCGAGGAAGTCCAGCATCTCGCCGGGATGGAAGAGGTCGCCCGGGCTCCAGTTGGCGTTGGCCGCCGTGTGCTGAACGGTGGCGAAGCCATGGGCGGCGTTCCAGATCAGATTGGGGGCCAGCACCAGCAGCATGGCGCCGAAAGCGGCGGCGATCATCGGCCGCGACCACAGCCGGCGAGCGTCCCGGTCGAGGATGAGGTGAAGCGCCACGCCGATCAGGGCGTAGACCGCGGCGTACTTCGAGAGGAAGGCCAGTCCGAGCAGGGCGCCGGCCCCAGCGGCCGCGACCAAACGTCGCCGACCCTCCGCGTGCGGAAGATAAACATAGAGGGCCAGCCCCCAGGTCAGGAAGGCCAGCAGCGGCGCATCGGTCGCCACGACCGCCGACGAAAGCTGCACGCCGGGCATCACATGATAGAGCGCGCAGGCCGCCAGGGCGATCTGCGCGCCGTAGAGACGACGAGACAGGACGAAGACGCCGAGCGCCGTCGCCGCCTGGAAAAGCGGCGCCGAAAGCCGCACCATCGGCTCGCTGTCGCCGCCCAAGGTGGTAGCCCAGATGCTCCAGGCGACCATGGGAGGCTTTGAATAATAACCGAAATCCAGCGTCCGGGACCAAAGCCAGTATTGTGCCTCGTCCGGATAGAGCTCAAGCGGCGTAATAAAGATGGCCGCCAGGCGCACGGCGGTCAGGGCCACGGTGATCCACAGGGCCATGCGCCAGGCGGCGAGGGCGGAGGGCGCAGCGGGGTCAGGCACGGGAGTCTCCGGAAACGGCGCGGAACGTTGCTCGCCCAGGAGGCGATGTAAAGGACCCGGCGCCTGCGGGTGTGGCGCCGCAACAACAGGTTGCGCCCGTCATAAATCCATCACCAACAAGCTCGAAAGTTGCCTGTATAGACCGCCGGACATCGGAGCGCTTGTGCGTTCGCCCGCTCCGATTCTCGATCGAGAGGGGAATCTCACAATGACGTCTATGAAGCGGCTCGCCAGCGGCGCGGCTCTTACGGCGCTCGTCTGCGCCATGAGCAGCGCCGTCTACGCGCAGGAAACCACGGCCGCGATCCGCGGTCAGATCGTCGATACGCAGGGCGCCCCGGTGGCCGGCGCGACGGTCACCATCACCCACGTCCCGACAGGCGCCTCGAGCACCACCGTCACGGGCCTGGATGGCATCTATTCGGCCCGCGGCCTTCGGGTCGGCGGCCCCTACCGCATCGCCGCCACCGCCCCGCAGTTCGAGGCCGGCGCCTCGACCCTGCAGTCGGTCGGCGTGGGCGACGCCGCCCAGGTGGACGTCCGTCTCGGCCGCACCGGCGACGCCCAGGTGGCCGAACTGGTCGTGACCGCCGCGGCCGGCGTCCCCAGCCAAGGTGGTCCGTCGTCGAACTTCACCGCCGCCGACATCGACTCGCTGCCCTCGATCAGCCGCGACCTGAAGGACGTGGCCCGCCTTGATCCGTTCGCGACCATCGATCCGACCAATTCCGACGCCATCTCGTTCGGCGGCGTGAACACCCGCTTCAACCAGCTGACCGTCGACGGCATCCGCCAGAACGACGACTTCGGCCTGAACGGCAACGGCTACCCGACCCAGCGCTCGCCGATCTCGATCGACGCGATCGAGGCGGTCAACGTCTCCTCGGCCCCCTACAGCGTGATCAACAACGGCTTCCTCGGCGGCCAGATCAACGCGGTCACCAAGTCGGGCGGCAACACCTTCTCGGGTTCGGCCTTCTACGAATATTCCGACAACGACCTGCGTGGCGACACCGTCAACGGCGTCGACTACAGCACCGTCTTCGAAGAAAAGACCTGGGGCGCGACCCTGGGCGGCCCGATCATCAAGGACCGCCTGTTCTTCTTCGGCGCCTATGAAAAGTTCGAAGGCCTGCTCGGCTTCGACACCGGCCCGGTCGGCTCCGGCGCCGCAGTGATCATTCCGCGCATCAGCGCCGATGCGGTGGAAACCTTCCGCCAGACGACCCAGTCCCTCTATGGCTACGATCCCGGTTCCTACCTGAACGGCGCCTTCCCGGTGGAAGACGAGAAGTACCTGGCCAAGCTCGACCTGGTGATCACCGACGATCACCGCGCCTCGCTGACCTATCAGCAGACCACCGGCAACTCGCTCAACGGTTCGGTCAACTCGGTGTTCGCCAGCGGCAACTCCACGACCCAGCCGCGGGTCGGCCTGGCCTCGAACCAGTACGACAAGACCGAAGAGCTGATCACCTACAGCGCCCAGCTGAACTCGGACTGGACCGACAACTTCTCCACCGAGCTGCGCTATTCCAACAAGGAAACCGACACCACCCAGATGCCGCTGAGCGGCCTCTCGGTCGGCCAGGTGGTCGTGGGTGTGGGCGATCTGCCCGGCGTCGCCACCGGTACGGGCACGCCGCAGATCCAGTTCGGCGCCGACACCTTCCGGCACGACAACTATCTGAACGTGAAGACCGAGACCTTCGAGGCCATCGGCCGCTACAGCATGGGCGACCATGACTTCCTGTTCGGCGCCCGCACCGAACAGAACGACATCATCAACGTCTTCGTCCCCAACTCCCTGGGCTCCTACACCTTCGCCACCTACGCTGACTTCCTGGCCCGCCGGGCCAGCGGCTTCAGCCTGTCGGGCGGCGTGGATCCCACGGCCGGCACGGTCCCGGCGACCATCGGCACGGCCCGTCTCGGCGCGGCCACCTTCGGCTATCGCCTGACCAGCCTCTATGGCGAAGATCGCCTGCAGATCATGCCGACCCTCGATGTGACGGCCGGCGTTCGCTACGACCGCTATTCGATGGACGATGCGCCCAGCGAGAACGC
>Ga0208179_1000797_pt1 | contig 18370 bp, 31 predicted proteins | sample Malvired_Geostar_FD_184238 | JGI IMG/M metagenome (GOLD analysis project Ga0208179, IMG submission 184238) | Marine viral communities from the Global Malaspina Expedition - Malaspina viral metaG DeepMed_Geostar (SPAdes) (version 2) | ecosystem: Environmental > Aquatic > Marine > Oceanic | place...
CCACTTCGGCGAAGGTGTCGCTGTTCCGGTAATAACCATCACGGAATACATGAGCCTACTCATGGCGTTGATGTTCTGGCTCGGGGTGATTTTCAATCTGCCGCTTGCTATGTTCCTGCTCGCCAAAATGAGGGTCGTTTCGCTCACGCGCTTCCGCAGCTTCCGAAAGCTCGTTCCCGTGACGGCGTTCATTCTGAGCGCGCTCATCACGCCGACGTTCGACGTCATCAATCAGACGATGGTGGCCGTGCCCATCATCATGCTGTACGAGGTCGGGTTATTCCTCGCGTGGCTGGCACGGCCTGAGGAAGGGAGTCACAGGGTAATGACAAAGATAAGGTCTGTAATAGTCGGGCTTCTGCGACGGCTCGCTGTTCTCGTAGCCCTACCCGTGACGGTGCTTCTCGGGCTGATTTACATGGCCGCCCTGCTCGGCGTGTTCGTCTATGACGGCCACCTGTCTACCGAAATGCGTAGCAAGGGCAAGGGGCGGTTGGACAGGGCGTACAGGAAAGCCACAAAGATGATTGCACAAGTGGCGTTCCTGAGTGAGGGCAAGGTACTGGAGAATGAGTAGCGGCTACTCAGGCGTGGCACTCACAACTGCAAGGCTGAAAGTCACAGTCGCGGTGTCCGCCGTACACGCAGATTAGCGAAGCTGCCACGCTACGGAAGTATCCCTATACAAAGCAATATCCTGTACTACAGCCTGCCTCGGCTTCCAGTAGTTCTTCCCATGCTAGTTGCTCACCTTCTAGCCAAGTCCTTAGGGGACTTCTCCCGCTTAAAGTCATCCCGGTGTTGCGTGTTCTGGCATTATCTTCCATATCTATGGCACGCTGAAACAGGTCAGGATGCTGTTTACGCAAAACCCTCCAACGCTCCCGATTTGCATATGGGCAGAAGAAGCACCCTGACTTTGGTGGAATAGGCATCCCAACCTCTATCATGGCTTCATCGCAATCCTTACGGCTAATGCCGTTATCAATCAGAGGGTATACATTATTAACCCACTTAACCCGCGATTCCTTACGCCTGTGGGCCTCGTCTACGCTAATGCCAATCCATACATTCACGGGTTCTTTGCCCCTATATGGCCTCAACTCCTTGTGAATAACAAGCACCTTGAACTGACTGGTGCAGGTTCGTTGGAACGGCTGAGGAATCCACTTATAGCGTAAACTGAACTCCTCTAATGTTTCTTCTTTACCAAACCGAGTGAACTTTACGGTCTTGAAAGGTATGCCTAACTCGTCGGCAAGGGGTCTGCCGTAATGCTCCAAGTGATGATATGTCTCTGGAATCTCTCCACCTGTATCGGCAAAAATAATGACATCTGGCTTGGGCAAACTGCCTAACTTAATCAGGGCAAGCATACCTGCTGTTTGATGGCCCCCTCCGTAACTTAGAGCGTCAACCATTTACGTTCTTCCTTTGTGTGGCACCCACAATTGCAAAGCTGAAAGTCACAGTCGCGGTGCCCGCCATGCTACGGAAGTATCCCTTCCCGTAGCCACGACTTAGGCTCGCCGCGGTCCTCGTCCACGGTTATCGTGAACGTGACGCGTGCGCCGCCTGCGTAGCCGACGTGGCCTCCCACATGGCTCGCGTACCGCTGGCAGGTGATGGTGCGAAGGGTGCCGTCGGCAAGGATGACCTGCACGCCGCAGGGTTCCGGCTCGGTCATACCAGCACCATACCCGTCGTCACGCCCTGTATCCGCTTCGCTGCCAGCTTGCAGTAGTCGGCGCTCAGCTCGATACCGATGCTCTGACGGCTGAGTTCCTTGGCTACCGCCATTGTCGTCCCGCTGCCTGCGAACGGGTCGAGCACGACGCACGGCACCACGTCGGCCTCGTGGTCGCAGGTGGGCTGCCAGCCCGTGGTAATGGCGTCATTCCCGAGAAACATATGGCCGGAGTCATTTCGCCCACTCGCGTTCTGCGGCTGGGTCTTCGGGCCTCCCGGATGTCGCCGCTCTAGCCAGTGGCGCTTATCTTGTCGCTCCACCACCCGCGCCCACGGTGCGCCGCACTCCGCGCACGCGCCCTTCTCGCTGGTGCCTGCCAGGATGGCGCGGCGGGGGATGGCCGTTGGAAAAGTAGCGAAATGTGCGGCGCTGTAAGGTTCCGGGTTGATTACCCAGACTGAACGGGCGTTGCGAGTAGCGCGACTGGCAGAAGCCTGTCCGCTTTCTTCGAGTTGCAGGGGCGGCACGCTCCCACGATATTCACTGCCTCGTGCTGGCCGCCCTTGTTGAGCGGGAGCAGGTGGTCCATCGTCAGCGGGCACAGCATCCGGCAGTAGAAGCAACGTCCCTTCTGGCGCTTCACGATGCTCTCCCATTCCGCTCCCGTGATCGGGGCGGTCGTCTCCATCTGCTGGCGACGGAGATGATGTTTCCGCCGCATGGCTGCCTTGCCTTTCTCGCTCTGGAAATACCGGCGGTGACGTGCTCGCCCTGCCAGAGAGCGATTCGCCCGCCGCTGGGCTTCCTTCCCTAGTGGACTATCCCTGTATGCCGTCATCTGGTGGCGTCGAGCTTCCGAGCGGGACTGGCGCTGCCTGGCTGCCTGTCCCTTCTCGGTCTCCCGATACAGCCGGTCCGCCTCGCGATGGCTGCGTCTTCCTGCTGGGGTCTGCCGGTATGCCATCACCCGAGCCTTCGCGCAGTCCTTGCACTGCGAACTGAAGCTGCCCTGCCGATTCCGGCGTGGATAGAACGCCGTCAACGGCAATCGCTTTCGACATCCGGTACAGTGCTTCATCGTCTGATGATTCACGAATGGCCTCCGCATCGAAATAGTAACGTGCCTGCTTGGTCAAAAGGAAAATATATTCGTGGGCTACTGTGGGGCGATCGCGGGCACTTTCGGGCATCGCTGAGGGTTTCGCCCAGATGATGTCGGAGCGCAGCCACCAGCCGTCCGCTTGCAGAGCGAACGCCAGTCGCCACGGGATGCCCATTAGCTGCTTTCCTGCCAGCCCCCCATTGCCTGGGCGTACTGCGAACGATTGGAGATATTCTTGCTTGCCGCTCGCTTCATCGTGCCCCTGCCGCCGAAGCGTCGGGGCGGTTTGTGTAATGCGCCCGCCAGATGAATACGAGTCGCCCATGTTCAGCCAGAGCGTGCCGTCCTTTCGTAGTACGCGGCGGACCTCCCGGAAGATAGCGACCATATGCTCGACGTAGAGTTCAGGCGTCGGCTCCAGACCGAGTTGACCGTCTATACCGTAGTCGCGCAGCCCCCAGTACGGCGGGCTGGTGACGACCGTCTGTACGGACTCATCCGACAGGCCGGAGAGAACGGAACTGGCGTCACCCTGATAGAGCGTGGCGATACCGTCGGCGAAGATAGCCTGTGGCGCGCAGGGTTCTATCTCTGCCATTCTGTATCTATATAGATGGGCGTCTTCGGCCCGACGTATGCGCCCTCGGTATTGAAGCTAAGGCTCATTACCACTTTAGCCGTTCAGCCTTATAATCACGCCGAGCGTTACCCATACGCCCAGACAAATACCGAACGTTCCTATTACCAGCAAAATCTCAGCTAAACTCATCTCACTCTCCACTTCCAAGTAACTGCAACGGCCAGGGCGCTCCAGTAGGCTCACGCCTTTGCCTTCGTCGCTGGCTTAGGCCGCACGCCCTTCGCATTGCGCCAGTAACTCACGCCAGGGAGGCTGTTCAGCACCTCCCGCTTGTGACCGCACTTGCGGCACCGGGCCACGGGCAGGACATCCTTGTTGGGCGTGGGCACGTTGAAGAAGTGGGGCGGGCAGGTCATCTGCTGGCCTTAAAGAATGCCTGAGCAAAGCCAGGCGGTGTGATGGAGCGTTCGCGCTTCGTGCGTTCAGACTTCCCGCCGTAGTTACGCCAGAGCCTTGAGCCTTCGGCTGGCTCTACGGGTGCTTCCGCCGGCGGCTGGAACTCCCCCCACAGATGAGTGCGCTTCGTATACGGGTCGCCGTAATCACAGGGGTTGAAGGTCATGCGGGGTGGGCCTATCCATTTACGCAGTTTCCCGACAGGGTTCTCCAGCGCCCACCAGATTGGCTGCACGGCCCAGATGATACGGAGACACGCATCGACAACCGAAAGTCCTTCATGCAACTCATCGTCTGTACGAGGCCAGCGCGCACCTGAGCCAGAAAACACGGTGCATGGAGGGGCCGCCAGAATGCCGCGCACCCGGCCCCGGAAGGCAGCAATGTCATCGAAGTCTGAGGGTAGCCGGGAAGCGTGGTCGGACGGGCTGGGCCACAGGCGCACGTCCGATTGTGGCAGAGAAACCACCTGTACGTCGTAGCCCGCCTCGCGGTACGGCTTCGACCATGCTCCGGTTCCGCCGCAGAGGTCGAGAATCATGGAGTGAAGACTTCACGCTCCGCCAGCACATCGAGAGAGCGCAGAGCCTCGGTCGAGGGCGGGTACACTCCAGTCTCCCAGTTATGGATAGCCTGCCTGGAGAAGGACTGTACCTCCAGCGCTCCGGTGGCTCCCATAGCCCGCCCGAAGCTCGACAGGGTGAAGTGATGGCTTGTTCGGAACTGTCGTATCCGGGCCGGTGTCCAGTCGATTCCGGTCGGCATAACTTCTTCCTCCTCAGTGGCCTGATGCCCATATGACACAGGCCGTCGCTTAATAGCCTCCACTTTACGCTTGCCGTTCGCCTTCATCAACCCATACAGCGCGGATCACCAGCTTCTCGGAGCCTCGTGGCACCCGCCACTTCTCGACCGTCACCCGCCAGACCTGGCCGTCGTCCTCGTAGACCACGCCGATGGCCGCGTCCATGCCCGTCTTCAGGCAGTTGTCACTGTCGGGCCTCCCAGCCAGCGGCACTATCGTCCCGGCATCGCTTTTGCGGGTGCCCTTGGGCCACGGGATGTGGGCAGACACCTCCAATTCCACCGGAACGCCTGTACGGGCGATCTCGCAACGCTGAGAGCGCATCGCGACGGCGAGGGAAGACCGCACGATCTCCATGTACTCCTGCTGCCGCTTCGGGATGTACGTCCCGTAGCGTGTGACGCGTGGTCTGGCTGCCGGGACCGGTCTGCCGGGGATGATGGCGTGGAGTTCAGGCATCAGGGGACTTTCATCTTGAGCTGGCTGCCTGACTCTCGCCACCGGCCAGACCTGACGCAGACCGAGCAGGCCACGAGGGCATTGTCAGGGCAGACCCTGTCCTCACCGTGGATGCAGGCATTATTGAGGTGGGCATCGGTAACATCACCAACGACGAGGTGGGCAAGGTGATATTCGCGCTCTGCCTTGTCCCACCAGTCGAGGCGTCGTAGCACCTGGGCCTCTTCAGGCGAGCGCATACCTCGACGGCCCATCTTGAGCAGCGCCTCGTACTCATCCCACAACTCGCGTTGCCGGGTACAGAGAAGCTCTGCGGTTACCACAGATCGAGTCACCATCCCTCTTCCTCTTTTCCATTTCCAGAACCCAGGTCAGGCGAAGTCTGCCTGTCTCCCCGCCCCTCCCCCTTCGGGGGGGGCGGTAATCCAGACTTCACCGTTGAACTCTGTGTAGAACTCTTAAGAAGTCTTACTTCTTGTGTGTCAGACTTCACGAGTAGACCGAACCTGAATGGACGGCTCTCTCCGAGCCGGGTGAACACCTTGCCGGTGCCTGAGTCCACGGTATTTCGCACCACCTTCTCAGGCAGGTCGAGTTCCTCTGCGATCTCACGCACGGTCAACGCCCCCTGGCCCTTGAGCAGGGCGATGGTGCGGGCACGAGGCTTCAGCTTGCGCTCGATCTCGGGTGCTGCTGTCGGGTCTGACGGGTAGTAGCGGATGGCCTCGTCGCTGAACTCGATGCGAAAGCTCAGGGGTGGGAACATCTGGTCATCACGCGATTTGCGGTGGATGAGGGCGCACTGGACGGTACTCTCCGACTCTTCCTGCTCCTTCACCATCTCCCATACGCCGGACGGCTGGGACTCCCAGTACTGTGAGCCGATGGCCGATGCGCCTGCCTTTGGGGTGTGCGTGATGGTGAGCCATGTGCCGCCGATGCGCCGGGTGGCTGCGAAGAATGCCAGGACGGCCTGCTCGTCTGAAATCTGGCCGCCCACGGCCATGCCGCCACTGTCTGCCATGATTAGCTCGATGTGGTTTTCTGAGACCAGCCTGCGTATCTCATCCACCGAATCGGCGAGGGGAGTAGCCATACGCTTGTAGGCGATGTTGTGACTGAGCTTATCCCTGCCAACACCACCAAGGAGCTGCCCGTAGCGTCTGCGATGCGCTCGCTTGGATGTCTCCCAGTCCAGCACCAGTGCGCGGACAGGGCTGCCAGCGGTGACGGACGGCAGCACCTTGTGGCCGTCTGCTACCGAGATGAGAGCGGCCAGCCCGAACAGGCTCTTGGTGCTGCCCCGTGTGGCATAGACAACGGTATGCTCGCCCCGCTCCAGAATCGGCTTGAGATGGTATTCCGGTGGGCCGGGGTTCTCTACCTGGTCGAGCCAGACCATCGGCTCTCCGGCCTGGAGAAAGCTGTCAGAGAGGTCCGCTATCTGCTCGATCCTAGAGCGCCAATCGCGATCGAGGCGGCGCTCCAGCATCCGGGCGAGGCCATCCTTGGCGCTGATGCTCAGGAGGTTTATGCGGCTGCGAGCGAGAAGTGCCCGAGGCTTTCTTTCGCCTTCGGCCTTGTAGGTCGCTGACAGTACGACGTTGAAGTCGCGATGCTGGCGCTCGGGTGACTCGACCAGCATCCGCAGTCCGTCGCTCTCCCATGTGAAGGCGATGCCGTCAGCGAGGGCGTCCATCGTGGGAGCATCTATGGTGCTGCTTTTCTTGCCGATACCCAGCGCCGATGTCTCAATCCCTGCCTCTGCCGCGAGCGCAAGTGCCGCTTCGATTGGCTTTACCATGCTTTTACCAAAGTCCACTCTCCATTGCTTTTCTTACAAGTGAAATAACATCCCCGCCATCCTGACATTTGCCGAAGCACTTCCAGCGTTGGCTATCGATAAATATGACGAAGGCCCGCCCCTTCCTCTCACCGTGGAACGGGCATTTGCCCGACAGGGTCCGATGACCATAGAGCGTGGTCAGGCGGTGCGCTACGTCCTCAATTCTGTACGCTGCCTTGACGCGGTCAAAGATGCTCTCGCCTAGCTGGTGGCTGTGCTGCTTAGGCTTAGGCTTCGGGTAGGCTTCCGGGAACAGCGCCTGTGCGAGCATCCGGCCCCACCGGCGTGCCTCTTTCGCGTCCCGGACGGCCTCCCAGTTGCACGCCGGCACCAAATCGACGCTCTGTGTGATCTGCCATCCTTCGCGGTCGCAGAATTCGCACTGGGTGAGTGCTAGCGGCATAAAAATTCTGAACGTGTGTGGAGAGTTGGGCCGTGTTCCGAAAACGGGGGAGAAACGGGTGCCCGCAGAGAGCTAGCACGACGGAGTTGTCGCCCTGTCCTCGCGGATCAAGGACTCTCTGCGGGCATGAAATGGGTCAGCGCCAGAAGATGTACCAGGGACGGCGGGCCTTCGCTATCGCCCACACAGCGGCGCACCTCTGTGCATGGAACGGAGAGTAGGACACGATCTTAATCGGCCCACCGCATTGCTTGCAGTTCATGCTCAGCTCTCACTTTCCGTTCGGATCTTCCACGAACGCTCCGAAGTCTCAGCCGCCCTTATCTTTAGCTGGGCGAACCACCACTGGTCCGTGGTCTGAAGATCGACCTCATCGCATGCAACGGTATGGCCGTGATCGTCGATGTCTTCGACCCACACCCTCTGCTGCTGCTCACTGCCCACGATCCTGTAGCGACCCAGAATCCTTACACGGTGTTCGCCGAGGTAGGCTGGTTCGCCAACCTGGAAGCTATGTCTGCTGAGTCTCACCACGGTCGTTCCTCCACTTCTTCCTCGCCATTCGGCTCGTCGAACGGGTCGGCCAAGTCATCCTTGGAACAGAATTCGTTGCTATTGGCCACCTTGTGCGAGGGCGAGGAGAACCCTGCGGCGATCTGCTTCTCGGATGGCGGGTAAAAGGGCGTACCGTGCTTCGGGCAGATGTCGCCAGTTGTCTCCCGGCGGGACGCACGCGGCGGCGCGGTTGTAGGTGGGGCCACGATCGGGGCCGCGGCCGGGGCCGGGGCTGACTCGATCGTCATCTCGTTGGCTGGCGTGGGTTCGTACCCGGCGAGAACCGCCACATACGAGAACTTGATCCGGGCTGCCTTGCTCACCGCCCAGGTCTGTGCCGCTGACATGGCTGCGCGGTGCGCGCTGGTGCCGGTTCGGCCCTGCGACGGGAAGTCATCCAGACCGGCGATCATGCTGGCCCTTGCGACCTCGACGCCCGTCCGCTCGTCCACCAGTGCCACGGTAGCCTTCCAGCCGAACGTCTGGCCGTCCGGGCCTTTGACCGCTACGGTCTCGACCTCTCGCGGGGAGACGCTATTGAAAGCCATTATGGTCTCCCACGCTTCCGCTACCAGATACCGTTTGCCCTGAATATCTACGTACAGGTGCTTGGACTCCACGATGTCCATCAGCACGTTGGCCTGCTCAGTGGCTCGCGCCACCACGTCTGCCGGTGCCTCGTAGGTCACCAGGGATGCCGGTGACGGCATGAGCGGGACCAGCGCTGCAGGGTTAGCGTCCACTGGTTCCGCGACCAACTCGATCACATCTTTCTCGTCTACCATTTGGCTACTCCTTCTCCTCTATCCGGGTCAGTCGCACACGCGCTGGCTCTTCCCATCGTGAACTGGCAATAGTTTTCGCCACCTCGCCGCCTCTCTTCAGCATGGTCTTGACCGCTGTCATGTTGAAGCGTCTCTTGGGCGCTGGGCGAGGGGCCGTCAGACACCGCTCAAGCTCGTCAGGAGAGAGCATCTCGCGCAGGGGTTCCAAGAGCGCCTGATCCCACATGACCTTGGGCTTGCGCGTCGCCTTGACACCCGCCTCGACCCGCTCTTCGACACCTAACTGCTCGCACTGCGCGTCGATGGTCAGCTCCAGGTTAAAGCGCCGAAGCGCGGCCTCGTGGACCGCTTCATCTGCCCTGGACCACGCTGCCATCATTTCGCGCAGGGCGTCTTCCTCGTGGACAACCTTGCCGCTCATAGCAGCCCTCCTTTCTGCTTGTCCTCTACCTTGAGCGCGCTGACCCCAACGGCGGCGATGCGGGTATAGGCATCCGCGACCTGCAGGAGGTGCTTCGCCCGGTCGGCATCCGTCGCGCTTGAGGCCGCATCGACCTCGGCCTCGGCACGATATAACAGTCGTGCGATCTGGCCATTTGTCAAGATTGTGTCAGGCATTCGCCTTCTCCTGTTTTGCTACTTCCAGCCGTGCCGCGCCGCAACTGAAGCCAGCCTCAAAATCCGGGATAATTCCGCCTTAAAATCCGGGTTAACTCCGCCTCAAGAGCCTCTGCGTAGGTGTGCTTCATGAGCGTAATCTCCTGGGCGAGGGTGTTCGCGTCGATCTCGCGAGCGCCCATCACGCCGCTGCGGAGTCGCGGGATGACGTAGAGGTCGGCCGACCAACCTGCGACATCCTCTCCGGCAACGATGACCCGGCCGTCGGTGCCGCTGATGACCTTGTAGTTATCGGGCAAGTACCTTGCCACGTCCTCGACGCGTGTGAGGCTGGCTTTGCCCTCGACGATCAACACTCTCATCTGCTTGTTCTCCTGTCTGCTATTTGGTGGACACGGCCATTCGCGTCCCTGTCTTATCACCGTAACACAGTCGGCAGGGCATGTGCAACAGCCGACTGCCGGTGACAGCGAGTGCTATATCCTGCCGAAGCGCTCCAGCGCCTCCTCGTAGCGGCATCTGGATAGTTCTTCGCACTGGCACGCGTCCTCGCCTGATGCGACCTCGATCGTCATCTCTGAGCCGCAGCCACAGAACGCCCGCAGATTGGTCGTGTGCGCTGCGCGGCAGCGTGTGCAGATGTAGCCTGCCGCGCAGGGACAGTCGCCCATGTGTTCCCGCTCGATCGGCGGGTCGAGGTTCTCGCCGAGGCTCGTGAAGCTCACGATGCCTCCCCCTCGCGGGCCTGCGCGATGGTCGTCTTGATCACCCGGCGTAGCAGGTACGCGTCTCTGATCTCCTCGTGATCGGTGGGACGACTGCCCTCGCGGCATTCTGTGTCATCCGATAGGTTGCACTTACCATGCGCGTCACTCGCCTCGTCGAGCAGCCAGCTAAAGGATCCATACATCGCCTCCGCTGCCGCTAGGAGGCCGGGTGCGGCCGCTATCAGGTCGGCGTTGGAGTGGCTGACCTCCGGGGGCTGTCTGCTATCCCCGCATGCGTCTGCGATTAGAACCCCGCCGCCGTCTCTAACGATGAAGCCGTCCGCGTGCCACGGTCCAAGCGTGTGTGTCGCTGTCTCGGTAGTCATCGTGTTTCTCCTCGCGCCTGTCGGCGCTTGCTATTTGAATGACACTCAAATCCGGTACTCACGACGCCTCCCTCCCGCGGGCCTGCACGATGGCGAGGTCAAGGTCCATGGAGATTCGGGCTACCGTGGTCAAAGTTGGGCGGCGAGGTAGTCCCAGAATGGCCTTGACTGCGGCCTCCGCCGCCGCCAGCAGGTTGGGTGCGGATGCGATGAGTGCGGCGTTGGCCGCGGCTTCTGGCTCCAGCGGCCCGCCGCCATTCCACTGCGCGTCCTCTGACTGGTCAACGGCAAAGCTGAAGGCTGTCCTGGCGATGTTGATACCCGAGGCGGAACGGATGGTCTGCCCGCTCTGCGCCCACGGTCCCGGCGTGTGCTGCGTCTTGGTCGTCATCGTGGTTCTCCTATCTGCTACGTTCTGGGTTGATCCGGTCTATCCGCTGGCGGGTATACTCGACACTGCCTTTGTGGATGCCGTTCTCAACGAATCCACCGTACCGCTGCGCGAAGGAGGCGACGTGACCGCGATCCTCGCAGGTCTCCGCTTGCCATTTCCGACTCCAGACGTTACCGCAGCCTAGGCACGCGTAACTGTGCGGCTCGATGCGCTCCTCCTCCCACCAGATGCTGTCGCCGGATACGTGCGGGACCATCGCCCCTGACTGGACCTTCCCTAGCTTCCTGACTGCTGCCATCGTGTTTCTCCCGCTTGCTATGGCTTCTGGTGTTTCGGGCCTCCGTAGCCCACATCAGTACCCCGGGCAGGGGCAGACACCGCCCCCCCGAAGGGGGGGGCTGGGTTTAGCGGCTGTTGCGAATCGAGGCCATCGCAACGAGGAGCGCATCGAGCCTCTCTAGCCTGGTCTTCAAGCTCTCGACTAGCAGCGTGCGTAGCTCATACTCGTCCGTAACCTGCCATCGTGCGTAGTCAATCTCGGCCTTCAGCTTGGCGTTCTTGGCCTTCAGGTTCTCGATTTCTCGGCGTTGGCGTTCTTCTCTGGTCATCTTCATCTGCTATCTCCTGGTTGCTGGGGGGGGGTCGGTTGGCCCCCTCTCCTCTCACATTACAGCACCCGTCAGCGCCTGTCAAGTAGGCGGCGGGCTAGCCTTGGGGCTAGTTATGCGCTGGCCTCATGACGCCGCACTGGCCGCACGTCGGCGTGCCGTTGAACGGTCGGAACGTGCCGCAATCGGTCGGCTTCGGCGTCCACCCGCGGAGGTCTGCGAGCATGTCCGCGGCGCTCTCAGTGGAGTAGTAATCGGTCCGGTTGTAGCGTTTCGACGTGTGGTGCCACTCTTCGGGGGCCAGAAGCGCCCTGACGGCTGCTGTTTTCACCTTGAGCCTGCGGGCCAGCACGCTGGCCGGGTACAGGCCACTTTCCTCCGCCGCAATCGCGTTGTTTGATTTTGAGAAGCCGTCGTAGCCTGCCACTGTGCTATCTCCCCGCGCGCCGCGTGGCGCGCTTGCTATTTGTGGCCGCGGCCTGTGCCGCGTCCTATGCCGCGCCCTTGCCCGCGCCCTTGCCGCGGTACTCGCGGCACCGGCGCGCGTCCTTGCCGCGTTGGTGTCGCGCGTGGCGCGTGATGCACGGGAATGTATGTATCGGTTCCCGATCGGAATGGGTGACGCGCCGGCCGCAACAGCGACACAGTACCCGCCCGCGTTTGGCATCGACCGGTTCGACCGGTTCGACCGGTTCGACCGCCGGCCGCTCCCATTCGGCCGCGTCCACCTCGACGATTTCAAGCTTTACAAATTCCCATTCGGTCAGCGCGGTCCACTCGATCTGCTGGTCCATCGTGCTACTCCCCGCGCGCCGCGTGGCGCGCCTTGCTAGTGTGGCCGCGGCCTATGCCGCGATTGCCAGCGCGGCCATGCGCCGCGCCTTGGCTTTCTTGGATTCGATTGGCGTGATGGTGATGTTTTTGGCACCACCGCGATTGCCATTGCACAGACCGCAGTCGGCGCATTGGACGGGTGAGTCGGTGCCGCGGCGTAGTTCCTCCGGGCAGGTGATCTCGCCGCGTTGCGGTCCGACACCGTCAAGATCCACGCGGTACGTACGCCATCCCGCGGCTTGTGCCTCTGCAGCTTCGTCCAGACTCTGTACCGATGCCATGGTGAAATGTGCCAGCGCGGGATCGGCGGTACGCCACTGGTGCGAGTAGCTTGTGCCGCGGCCGCGATCTAAGTCGGTCCATACGGTCGTTGGCACAAATGCCGGATCACCGTGTGCGCCCTGCCGTACGGGCAAACCTAGCTTCGTCACAATGTCGCCAGCTTGCGCCGGAGATATCCGCGGGTAGTTGCCGCGTTTCCATGATTTCCACAGCTTGGTTAGCCAGCCTAGGTTGACATAGCATCCCGCGCCGCCCGTAGCTTTCGCGGTGATCGGCCGCAGTGGGCAATCGCCACACACCGCGGCGTCCGCGCCGCTTTGCGCGGCTTCGATCGGCTTCATGTCGCGGCGGAGAATATACACTTGTCCCATCTCTCCGGTCTTTCGATTCTTGCTGGGCTTCACAAGGTTCGTAAGGATTGCGACAATCGGCGCGCCATCGAAGCCGTCACCGCGCCACACTTCATATCCTTGTGAGAGATCGGGGCCGGCCAGACTGCCCAGGTCGATCCCAAGCTTTGTTAGTTTCACCGTGTCTACTCCGTGCGCTGCTATGCGCTTGCTATGTGGTAGGCGAGTCGGCCGCGCTAATCGATGAGTAATGTACAGGGTACGTTATGTGGTGTCAAGCGCCCGACATAGCTGGCCATGGGCAATGTCAACCGCGGCATAGGCGCGCAGCTCTCGCGCAGTTCTCGCGCATGGCACGCGCGCACACACTCCAAGGTTCGCGCACCCGCCGGCGCGCATTGCGTGAAGTGGTGGGGATATGGTGGGCGCAACCGCCCGCGTCGCCCTACGCAACCGCGCGCGTCGCGCCTACCGCTCCGCGCCCACCGCGGCGCTCGCTCCGCAGGGAATGGAACCAGGCGCGCACCGCGCATTATGCGCGCGCGCTATGCGCCCGCGTCATGCGCCCGCGCGTGGGCGCCGATAGGCCTCCGGCCCCCCTCTTGTAATAGTGGGAGGTACCTCGGGCGCTGAGATCTCGTTGGGGGGGGGAGGTTTCGGGGGATAAGTCTGCGAGTATTCGCGCGCGGGTTTATTCCGCGGGACGTCACCCCCCTACCCCCCATGGCCTTCATGGTCTGGAGGATGTCCGGCAACGCCACTGGCTATCTGCGGAGCTATCCCGGATAGTGTGGGGCGCGCTGTTGCTGTTGCCTTGTGCTGTTGGCTGCGTGGCAGCGCGCCGCGCCTGTATGCTTCGGGGATTTTAGGGCCATCCGTGGGGGTCTGGCAACCGGGGGTACGGGGCGTGTTCGAATGTTCGAACCCTTATCTTGGAGAGGGCCGGGGGGTTTGTATAATTCCGTTGAACCTGTGACGCAGCGACGGCCGCTCCGTCACTCTGGATGCCGTTTGCGTCACTGCTCTCAGCTACGGATGTGACGGAGATGACGGAGATGACGGAGATGACGGTCGGTTCCGCAACGGTTGAACTGTGGTTCATCCGTCGTACCTGGAACGGTTGCTCTGGGGTGAAAGCGTTGGCTCCTCGACGGTTGTGCTGGAGTTGAACCGATGGTGGGTCAACGGTTGAACTGTGGTTCAAGGCGGTGCGAACTAACCGAAGAATTTGACGGGTGGGGCTGGCAATGTCGGTATGTGATCGGTGTGGCGGGTCGGTGGGGGTGCTGTCCGATCTCTGGGGTCTGTACTTGCGGTGCATGAACTGTGGGTTCCACGAGCAGGTGGTGGGTCCGCGGCTGTGGGAGGTATCTCCCCGTCGGTCCGGTGCCCATCATCGGAAGGCGGATATGAAGATGGAACGGGTGCGAAGTGAGGGTGAGTGAGCCGGTGCGTACCGGTGATTCCCAGGAGTTGATCACTCTCAGGCGTCGTATTGCGAGTGTGCTGCCGGGATGGAGTGACTGGCCTCGCAGGCTGCGGCGCATATACGTGTTGCTGGAGACTTTCGGCTCGTCTAACTCTTCTGTGGGCGAGATGTGTGGTGAGTTTGGGTGGGACGCTGCCGAGACGTTCCAGATGATCACCGATATAAGGTCGTTCTCTCAGGCGCTGGAGGAGTACCGCCTGGAGGAGGGCTATCCGAAGGCGAAGAAGTGGAAGAAGCCCCTGCAGGCATCTGAGCTTCATGCCCTTTATGCCTACGAGTCGGCTATGGTGCAGTTCATGCATCACGAGGACAGGCGCGGGCAGGGTACGTTCGGTGTGAAGCTGATGGACCAGATGGGTCTTCTCAAGTCCCTTGAGGAGCGGGATGGGCCTTCCTTTGGCAATGGGGCCAGCAGCCGGGCCGGTGCCAGCCTGCCGGACTGGTCGGACCTCAATGAATCTCCAGAGGAGAAGTAATCTGTTCCCGCAGAGTGGCGAAGCCGTGAGGCTCGCCAGGGGCTTACGCACCTCCCTCCTCCCTCTGCGGGATTTCACCAGACCATGAAGTACGAGCCGTATCCGTGGCAGCGGAAGATGCACCGCTCGCCCGCCAAGGTGAAGTGGGTGCATGCAGGCCGCCGCTCGGGCAAGACCCGGAGCGCCCTTGCAGAGGCGCTTGAGCTTATAGGCCGCGCCTCGCGCACACCGGTGACCCTCTCTTCGGGTTTGGAGGTCTCGGCGCAGGAAGCCGGGCTGGAGCCTGAAATCCACGTCTGGACGGTGGCTCCCACCGATGCCCAGATGATCCAGATATGGCACGAGATGAAGGCGTTCATCCCGGAAGGATTGCCGTATGACTGGTCCCGGCAGGGTAACCGGGCAGGAGGCCGGGGCAACAGGTCGGGAGCGTGGAAGGAAGACCAGTTCCACGTCAGGCTGCTGCTCCCTTCGGGCTACCGCCGGAAGGTCTTCTGGGAGCTAAAGACGGCCAATAACCCCGAGGGGCTTCAGACAGTCGGGCTGGACTTTCTGCACGTCACCGAGGCGCAGGACATAAAGGAAGCTGCATGGCACAAGGTCCGCCCTACCCTTTCCAGCCCGTTCAGATTCGGGCGGGCCGTCATCGAGGGCATACCGCCCATGTCATCTATGGACTGGTTCGCTCGCTATTTCAAGTCTGCAAGCACCGACCCGAACGAGCGGCGGGAGGCGTTCAAGGCGACCTTTCGGGATAACCCGAATCTGACCTCCGCACAGCGCACGGAGATAGAAGAGGATCAGGCCAACATGCCAGAGCATATCTGGCGCAGGCTTTACCTCGCAGAACAGCCCGAAGGCCGGGGCCAGTTCTTCAGGCGTATCACCGATGCAGCAGGCAGGAACGGGTGCGTGGAGCTTGCAGGCCCGGCCCCCGGAAGGCAGTACGTCGCAGGACTCGACCTCGGGCGCACGCACGACCCGACAGTCATGATCGTGAAGGACCGCCAGAGCAGGGCATCCGTATCTGTGGTGGAGCTTCTGAGAAGCGACTGGAACCTGCAGCAGGAGACGATCAAGGGACTCGTGCGGCACTGGGGGGTGCAGGAAGTCTATATGGACTCGACCGGCCTTGGCGGCATGTTCGCAGAGGACGTGCTTTACCGGGAGCTTCTCGCAGAGGATGTGCCGGTTATTGGATACAACTTCACGCCCCAGAAGAAGTACCAGCTATTTGTGGACTATGCCATATCGCTTGAGCGGGGCACCGTTTCGTTTCCGGGGGAGTGGACAAAGTTGATAAGTCAGTTAGAAGATATGTCCCACCGGGAGACAGCCAACCGCGGCCACCACTTCTATCCTGCCTCTGGCAGCCATGACGACTGGGTGGACGCGGAGACGCTGGCGCTCATGGCCTGTGAGCCTGCAAGGGAGATGGGCGAGGAGTACAGGATTATCGAACCGGTAAGCGGTATTCCCGCACTGCGTAACGGCGCGGGTGCCAACGGAATCTCCTCGGGGTTTATGGACGATCTCCTTCGGGACATACAGGCTGGTAGAAGGCCCGATGCCCCTGTGCCCGATCTCGTTGTTGACGGTGGCGCGGTTTATCTGGAAGAAGAGTAAATGGTTACATCCACGATGGTCGGCGGCTTCACGCCACTGCGCGAGCCACTCACGGGCACCGGGTCGCGGGATGGCACAAGCCCGCGCGCAGAGACGGCAGTCGCGATGGAGAGCGCGGGCGATGGCAAGGAACCGGCCCTCTCACTCACATGGATCGTAAGCCAGCTTGCCGAGGGCCGCGAGAACTTCAGGCGGTTCTGGTCCAACTGCCGCAGGGCCGACCAGTACTACCTCGGCGACTTCTCGTTCCCGGTGACGGAGGGCGGAACGTCCATCCGGCTGGGAACGGCGCAATCGGTGATCAACTCGATGGTCACCCATGTGACACCCCAGTTTATGGATATCACGGTGCCGGCACCCGGCCCTCGCGGGCAGGCGCGCGCAGAGAGACAGGAGAAGTTCCTGCGCGGCGCAAACCACATGCTGGAGCAGCGCCGCCCTACCCGCCGGATAACGGCACAGCACATGGCGCTCTACGGGGTCGCATGGGAGAAGACCGAGTTTGCAGCCAACCGCTGGGCAGACTTCCCCGAGATACCGCATGACGAGGACTTCTCGGAGAAGGAGTACCGGGCCGAGCTACAGGAGGTACTCAAGAAGCGCAGCGTCGATTTTCCGTTCATAACCAGCGGCATCAACCCGCAGTCGATGGTCTGGGACGTGAACAACGGCGACGACCCTCGCTGGGCGATGCACTTCTACGAGACGGATGCTTACTGGGTGAAGGCGCACTTTCCGGGCTGGCAGGGTCCGGGTAACGGCAAGGTCGAGTTCATAGAGATATGGACCCGCGAGCAGGTTGGATATCTCGCAGACCGCAAGTGGGCGCTCAGGCCAAGGCCACACGGCTACGGCGTCCTGCCGTGGACTATGTACTGGCCGCAGACCGGCCTCTCGACCATCGGCAACAAGCCCGAGCATCTCTACCGGGGCATCCTGCACGGCAACTTTGAGATGCTCCAGGCAGAGTCCCGCCTCGCATCCCACTATCTCGATATCGTCCAGCGGTCGGCATGGCCGACACGGGACTTCACAGGCCCGCCGGGGATCACCGAGCAGTACCGCTCACGCTACGACACCAAGCCCGGTGCCAAGAACTTCCTGCCGCAGAACGTGCAGGTCTCGATAGGACAGGTGCCCGAGCCGTCGCCAACGATACTGGCGGCAAAGCAGATGCTTGAAGGGGCCATCGAGCAGAACACCGCACCGAGCGTTGTCAGGGGGCAGAGGCCGACAGGCGCTGCCTCGGGCTACGAGACGGCAGTCCTCGCAGGCATAGCCTCGCTTAACTTCGGTCCCGCAGTAGAGGCCGCACAGCGGGGACTCCAGCGCCGGAACGAGATAATCCAGCGCATAGTCGAACATATCATCCGCGACAGGGTGACCGTCTGGGGACAGACCGAGGCGGGCAATATCGACGCCTCCATAGGCCCGAAGGACATCAAGGGCCACTACATCACGTTCGTGCAGCTAAACCCCACCTCGCCAGAGGACCAGGAACGGAAGCTGAATACGTGGTCGCAGCTATGGCAGCTTGGCTTCGTGGATCACGACACCGCTCTCAGGAAGGCAGGCGTTACCAACGCCCTTGAGGTGCGGGGCAAGATCCTCGCAGAGAAGTTCATCGCTGCAGAGCCTGTCCAGCAGGTACTGCAGATGGAGGCCGCAAAGCGCGTGCCGATACTCTCGCAGCTACTTGAGGCGCAGACAGGCGGCACAGGCTCGTCCGCACAGATAGACGAGATCGCCACCAACATTCTTAACACGCAGGGCGCAACCCAGCTTCCCAACGCGGGTAACTTCTCGACTGCCAACCAGCCTGCTCCGAACGACGAGCGGGCGCGCACGTTCACTAATACGAGGCCGGTGATCCCCGGCAGCCCGCGCGAGGCCGACCTCGTAGCGCGCCAGATCACCTC
>Ga0208179_1000803_pt1 | contig 18219 bp, 7 predicted proteins | sample Malvired_Geostar_FD_184238 | JGI IMG/M metagenome (GOLD analysis project Ga0208179, IMG submission 184238) | Marine viral communities from the Global Malaspina Expedition - Malaspina viral metaG DeepMed_Geostar (SPAdes) (version 2) | ecosystem: Environmental > Aquatic > Marine > Oceanic | place...
CTCGGGACAACCGTTCCCGGCCAACGATCTTACCCAATTAGCCTCTGAATTCGGTGTCACCCCGCAGCAACTTGCTACTGAACTCGAAGCCGCCGGCGGTGATATCACGAAGACGCCGGCTTTTAGGCTCTGGTTCGGCGACAGCCAGGTGGTGGACGAAAACGGCGACCCGCTGGTTGTCTATCATGGGACAGGAGGTGTCCTCGAGGAGTTTGATGTTCGCGGAGGATTAGCTGGTCACTTTGGAACCGAAGAAGCGGCGCGTGAACGTCTCGAGCACCGCATCGAGGACGGCCGACTCAGCGAGGACGCGGAGACGGTCGTGCTTCCGGTCTTCCTCTCACTCCAGAATCCAGTACGCATGGACGACGTCCACTTCGACGAAGCTTCCGAGATGGTTCGGGACCTTGTCGAGAGGGGCGTTTTTACCGAGCAGGATGCGGCGCTGGTCATGGAGATCAACGAGAGGGTCGATGATACGCTCGAGGGAATCGAGACGGAAGTCATAGAGAAAATTGCCGGACTTCTCAAAGAGAAGGGGTTCGACGGTATTGTTTATGAAAACCGTATTGAAGACCCCGGGAGCGATACCTTTATTCCATTCTCTCCCACCCAGATAAAAAGCCAATTCAACATCGGCACCTTCGGTCTGACCGACTCGAGGATCCTTTACCAGGAGGTCGCCCCCGACGACGTCTTCCATGTCACCTTCGATGAGCACCTCGAGGGGATCAGGGAGCGGGGTCTGATGCCCCTGCAACCCAGTAACTTTATTACTCCGGACGGGACCAGGGCGAACGAACAGGGTGGCGTCTTCGCCTTCGAGAATGCCGAGGATGCCCTCCGGTGGGCTATGCGGATGCAATGGGATTTCCGTGAGAGGAACCCGAAACTATCCATCGTTCGCATGCGCCGGGGTGATAGATTCGAGCCTGATCCATCTCTGGACATAAACCTTCAAATGGGCAAAGGCGGCTCTCTTCAGAGCTTTGGCCGCGTACCAGCAGAGGACATCGTTGGTGTTACCTCAGTGAACGCTATCGATTATAGGATCAAGGGCGGCCAGCTTGGAGACGAATCCAGCCCCGAGTATGCAAACTTCGATGAGTTCCTCGAGGTCGAGGGCGCTAAAATCGCGGCGGGGGTCGAGACACTGTACCAGCAGCCCCCGTCCCGCGAGGCCATGCGGATCCGCCAGCTCGCCTTCGAGAACGACGTCCGTTCCGGCAACATCGACCTGACCGACCCCTTCATCGACATAGGCGAGGTCAACGCGCTCCGGGCCGATATGGGCCTAGCGCCGCTGCTGGACCAGGCGTCCTTTCTAGCGGAGCGAACGGCAGCCTTTGACAAACTCGCCGATGACCAACGCGGCGACCCCGAAGTATTGATGGTGAAGGCGCAGCGCGCCATCGGCGGCGGTGTTTTATCCGAAGTAATCGAACATGTCGGCGACCTGACAAACCGGATGGCCGACAAGTATGATTTTTTTACAGATGGCCTTGGGTATGATGTCAGTAATAAAGTGCGGCGTGGTTTAAGATATCTACAGAGCGAATATGGGTTTGAGCGGGAGTACAAAGAAAATCTCGTAAGTAACGCCAAGCGCAGGGGTGTATCCCTTAACGATCATAAGGCCAAGATTGACGCCGCCCTGAAAAAATATGCCGATGCTCATCGTAAGTTAGAGGTTTACAACGAACCGCAACGCTGGGCACGGGACGCCGCTGTCGCGCTCGGTGAACAGAATTGGGCTGCCGCCGAAGAAAATCTAACTAAACTAGACGAATTATATAAGGACGAAGACGCATACAGGCGGGCGGCCGGGGAGTATAAGGGACAGTTTTTTGACCAGCGCGACCCCCCGGGGCCTGATGACCCGCGGTTCCTTTACCAGCAGTCCGACGTGGACGGATCCAAGGACAAGCCAAGGAAGACCATATTACCGGACTACAGGCTGACCAAAGCGGACAAGAAGCGCGTCAAGGAGCTCAAGGCCAAGGTCAAGGGTTTGAACAGGGTCCTGCCGTTCCTCTCACCCGACGAGCAGGCGATCCTCACCAAGACCACGGCCCAGAACTTGGTTGATACATACGATAGTCTTCCCTCGCCCCAGGAGATGGCTGCCGTCGCCTTCTCAGGCCGGGTCAAGCGGGGATGGTATCTGAATAGTGCCCGGGCGCTCGGCAAGATCTTCGGAGTCGACACGCCGCGGGTCGTCGCGCTCATGGCGGCGCTTTCCCCGAGAACATCTGTCGAAAGCAGCACCATCAACGCACTGCGTGTCTGGAATGCATGGGTCGCCGCCGGACGGCCGACGGCCCCCGGCGCGATTATCCGCATCATGGGCCAGAACGTCCAGGGCAAGGGGACGGAGGAAAGTGTCCTCGGCGCCTGGCGGAACAACGCGATTAGTGCTCTGACGGCGGAAGACCCATCCAAGGTCACTCTCTCGGGGCCGAAGGCGAATTCATTCCTGCTCAATCTGTCTGAGTTTACGGGCGAGGTCACCAACGACGCCTGGATCGCCGTCTATGCCGGCGTCAGTCAGGACTTGTTTAGCGCAAACCGCAGCGCCCCGCTCCCCTATAAGAGCTGGGGCTATATGGCAGTGAGCGCCAGGACACGCAAGGCGGCCCAGGTATTGAGCAAGCAGCTCGGAGAAACCTGGGCGCCGGCCGAGATCCAGGAGACCGTTTGGTCCTGGACCAAGGCCCTGTACGAGAAGGCGGAGGCGACGGATGAGCCTCGCTCGGCGTTGCAGATTCTGGAGGACGGCGACCTGAGCCACGCGGATATCGAAGGGGTTCCTGATTTTGAACGGTTGTTCCTGCAAGGCGAGTATCGGCAGGCCCTGGAGGCCGGTGGGTACGGCGCTCCCCTGGGTGAGGTCGAACAGGCTGCCCGCGAACGAGCCGAGGTGGCGGAACCGCTGCCGGGTTCGGTTTACGATGTCGACAAGAAGCAAAAGAGTTTTCTTCGTCGCGCCGCCCGCAGGATCGACAAGCGGCGAAAGGCCCGCGCCGCCGGAAAGGTCCGCACCGAGATCCTCCTAAACCTGGCTGCGGCGCCGACGGGCGAGGAGGCGAGGAGGGAACTCCCAGGCCTGGCCAACTTGGTCGACGCGGCGACGGCCGGGGACCGAACCGCTACGCTTCTGTTGCAAGAGATCGCCGGCAATGCGCTCCGAGACCTGACCCAGGGCATCAAGTCCCTCGAGATCGAATACACCCCCGCCGTCGGCCTTTACGGCAAGCAGGTGGAGCCGTCGCTCGGACTGCGTGTATCCTTCAAGGAACGCGACCGCACCAAGGTCATGGTGGCACTGGTCAGGTTCGCCGAGAACTTCAATCAGGAACAGGTCCACGTTCGCACCGCGCCCACGAAACGGGCTCAGGTAGGGCATGTCTATAAGGATGGCTCTTTCAACACGCCTGTGGTAAGGTTCTACCTCAAGGCGCCCCTGTCCCCCGAGCGAGTGAGACAGGTGGCCAAGGCCGCCGGTCTCGAGGGTTTCACCGCGACAAACGAATACCTGGAGACCTATTACGTTGGAGATCCGACCGATGCCAAAGCGATCAACGAATTCAAAACGAAGGCCAAAAAGGCCGACCAATCTCTTGGCGCAGATGCAACGAGAATTGATGAAGGATCTAGCCGATTCTGGGCGTACGGTGGGGGTTATGGAGCCACCCACGGATTCGGGGACATACGAGGTAAACTTTATCCCCCGAAGAGAGACCAAGCCTCAGCCTCCGCGAAAGCGGTAGCCACCCGCCTTGCCGGCTTCGCCGTCCGCGGGACGGTGCCGGCCGAGACCATCACCGAACCTCAACGAAAGAAACAGAAACGCATCGCGGAATCCTTCGAGGCGATGCGCCTCAATGCTCTCCAAGATCCGATGGTCAAGCGGGCCTACGAGGCATTGGCCCAGGAGGTCCTGCGCCAGTTCGATACCCTGCCGATCAAGGTCGAGGTCTGGACCGGCAAGGGCCAGCCTTATGCCGACAAGAAAGGCGTCGTCTCATCCAAGAAGATGCGCCAGGACGTGCTGTTCAACAACCATCTCTACATCTACGGCACCGATATCGGCACGTTTGGTCCCAAAGGGGAGACCTACGAAGGGCACCCCATGCTCGAGGACAGCGGCCGTGTAGACATCAACGAGAAGAAACTCCTATTCAACGACCTCTTGCGGGCCGTCCACGACTATTACGCCCACACCATCACCACGGCTACTTTCGGGCCGCTCGGCGAGGAGGCGGCGTGGCGCACCCATATGGAAATGACCAACGACCCATGGGCGCGGTGGGCGTTGACGTCGGAAACGCGGGGGCAGAATAGCTGGGTCAATTTCCGCGAGGAGGTGGAAGGCAAGCCGTTGCGCGACCGGCCGTTCTCGGAGCAGAAGGTTGACCTCCTACCCCTCGAGTTCGTTATGACCGGCGACCCGTCGATAGACCGGGCCCTGGGCGATCTGCCGGGCAGCGAAGCCCTCGAGCTGGATCCCTTGCCCTCGGCTTTCGCGGCTGAGTATTATTATCAGGAGGGCGCCCGCCCCCAAGACATAAGCCCCCTCGGCCTCTACTCCTTGGCCAGGCGTGTCGTCGTGTCCAACCCCCAGGAAAAAGCCACCGGCCAGCAATGGCTGGCGCATCTCAAGAAGAACGGCGTCAAGGACGCGGAGATCGAGTGGATCGTGGGGCTCAGGGAGCTTCTCCAGGTCCCCGATCAGGATGCCCTCGACAAGGCCGACCTGGTCGCTTTCATCGACCAGAACGGCATTAGGCTGAGTGAGGTGGTGCTGGGCGAGGCGCCGCCGGCTAACATCAGCGTGTCCGAAGAAGAGGCCGCACGCCGCGCCGAAGAGATAGAGCAGAACATGGTAGGCGTCCCCCTTGAGCAATGGGACGCTAGAATGAGGGAAGAGTACAACGCCCTAATAATCGACAACGAGCGTTTGGCGAGAGTTACCTATCGCGTTGTCAATTCAGATGGCGAGGCGTTGGCAGACGGGGTCGGTTTGGATGAGGCTTCTGCCATTGTCGAGGAAACAGAGGCAGAGACCGGCGAGAGGCCAGACCTTATAGTAGAAGAAACGGCTTGGACGGAAGCCAACCGTATTCTTCGAGGCCAAGGCGCCCCCCGCTTCGCTGAGGGTCGTCTCATCATGCCCGGCGGCACCAACCAGCGCGAATTCTACATCACGCTACCCAAGGATAAGAATGCCGGCATCGAGGCCTATCTCGTTCCCCCCGGCCACCGGATCGGCATCGCGGAGGCTGACGAGTTTCTGGTCGTTCGCATCCGCGTCAGCGACTATATAGACGCCGACGGCAACAAGACAATTGTCATTCAGGAAGTGCAGGGCGACCGGCAGCAGGCGGCGCGTGAGAAGGGCGGGTTTGCGGAGAGGCCAGACCCCGCAATTTTGCATCCCCTAGAGTCTGAGTTACTTGAGGCAACTGCCAGATTTGAGCAGGTATCACTAGAAACGCTAGAGCGGGTAACCGGCTTCAAGAGTTTAAGGGAACTTTATAGGTCCGCATCCACTCAAGAAAATCCGACGGAATATAAAAACAAGTTGATGGAGGACGTTAACGAGGCGCGCCGCGTGGACAAGGAGCGGTTTGAGGCGGCAGAAGAAGCCCTCGCTAAATATCAAAGGTCGTTATCGGGGCCGGACCCCATCCCCTTCCCCACCTCCAAGGAATGGACGGCCCTGGCGTTGAAGCGTATCGCTGTTAAGGCCGTCGAGGAGGGTTATGACGCCATCGGCTGGACGCCGGGAGAGGTGCAGGCGGATCGGTATGACCTGAGTCAGCACCTAACTGAATTAACCGTACAGCCGGCATTTAAGGCAGGCACCCTTAAACGGCTGGAGGGCCAATATTCTATCGCTGGAATCAAGGATGGGGATACCGTATTGGAGACAGTTGTTAAGGAGGAGGATTTAGAAAATACCATCGGTAAAGACTTGGCGGACAGGGCTATAAAAGATATAGGCGCGAAAATAGCCGCCGGGGATAACCTCCCCTGGGTTCAGTATTCCGGCCTTGACCTCAAAGTAGGCGGCGAGGGCCTGAAGATATTCTACGACAAGATCGTGGTCAACGTCGCCAATAAGTTGGGGCGGTTGAAGACCTGGGGAGCCAAGGTGGGGGTGGCGAGCGTAGATGTGCGAGACGCCGACGAGGTCCGACATGTTGATCCGGAGGTCATTGAAAAGGCAGTGGAAGAGGCGAAGGCGGCGGAGGAATTTGATATTGCAGTGTTATTAGCTGAGGCGCGCGACGCGGCTAGTTCTGGGATGCGTCCGCGAACCGTCTTCCGCAACTTATCTATAGAAGTACTACTTCGTTTCTTGCCTGAAGCTGTAGTTACCACAAAGGCCCAAGAAATCTGGTCCATCCCTATCACCGACGAACTCCGCGATACCGTCCAGGGTCCGGGGTTGCCGTTGTTTCAGGACCGACCCGACCCCTTCGGCGCCTTCAGTGCGGCGGATCCGCGGGGCGTCCGTATCAAATTGTTCGAGAGCGCCGATCTCTCCACCATGCTCCACGAGAGTGGCCATTTCTTCGTCCACATGTTGGAGCGCCTGGCGCAGCGCGAGGACGCCCCACAGAGCATCAAGGACAACTACGCCGCCATGCTGAACTGGGTCGGCGCCACCAATGCCGATGATCTTAACGTCCGGATTAACGGCGACAGCGCCCGGGCCAAGCAGGAGAAACTGGCCGAGGCGTTTGAGGTCTACCTGAAGGAAGGCAAGGCCCCGAGCGCCGAACTCAAGACCGCCTTTGCCCAGTTCCGCGACTGGTTGAAACGGATCTACGAGCAGGTCGTCGGCCGCCGCCTGACTGTCGACATCGACGACAGCATCCGCCAGGTCTTCGACCGCATGCTGGCCACCGACCAGCAGATCGCCGAAATGAAAGCTATCAACGAATTCGACGCCGGCGCCAGTCCGTCCATTATGAACCTTATGAACACGGAAGAACGCGCCGCCTTCCAGGCGGCTATGCAGGCATCTGACGCCGCCACTGAAGACGTCGTCACCGCCTGGACCGCCGCCATTATGAAACGTACCGAACAGGACTTCTGGAAGGCCGAACTCGAGAAGGCCAAGCGCCGGGTCGAGAAGGACCTGTGGACGCGCCCCGAGTATAGGGCGTTGTGGTTCCTGACCCATGGTGAACTTAAGGATGAAGACACGCCCGCCGGCATCAAGGGCCGCCGCCTCGACAAGCAGGCGCTGCTGGATGCGGGGTTGACCAAGGAAGACCTCAAGGCCCTGCCGAAGATAGGGGGCAAGGCCATCTACACCACCGACGAGGACACCGCCACTGACCCCGAGATCATGGCTGCCTTCTTAGGCTTCGACTCCACTCAGGAAATGGTCGACGTCTTCAAGGCCATGCTGCCGGCGGAGAAGGCGATACAGAACGAAGCCGAAATGCTGATGCGCTCCGAACACGGGGATCCGCTCAACGACGGCACCATCGAAGTGCTCACCGAGGAGGCGTTGTACAACGAAGAGCGCGTCGCCGCTATCCAGACCGAGCTGGACGTCCTTGCCCGGGCCGCCGGCCAGACCAAGGTTACCCGGCCGATCATCAAGGCCGTCGCCGACGAGATCTACGCCGCCCAGCAAGTCGGGGACCTATTGACCCCGATGAAGTACCAGGCCGCCAGCGTGCGCGCCGCCAAGGCGGCCGAACGCGCCGCGGCCAACGGCGACGTGCAGACGGCGTTTATCGAGAAGCGCAAGCAGATGTTGAACCACGAGCTCTTCCGCCGCGGCCTCAAGGCTCGGGAAGAGGTCCAGAAGATCAATAAGTATCTGAGGAATTTACAGTCCCGGAAGATCGACCCCAAGAAGATCGACCCGGACTACGTCGCCAACATCAAGAATCTGTTGCAGTTCTATGAGGTCGGGGCGGTATCACTGAAGAAACTACTCGAAGAGGGTGGGCGCGTCAGTGCCGCCGAGGTGATGCTGTTCGTTGAAAAACAAATTGCCTCGGGTTCCCCCGTCGTTCTTCCAGGCGATCTGGTCGAGTATATCGGCGAGGACGCCGGCGGCGAGGCCCAGTACGCCTTCAAGGTTACCCACTGGCGGACCATGACGCTGCCTGAGCTGCGTGGGTTGCGCGACATGGTCAAAAACCTCGAGCACATCGGCAAGATGCGGTCTAAAAACAGCAAGGCCGCGGACGAGGCAGCGGGGCTCCTGCTCGCCGAGGGGATCATGGCCAGTACCCGTCCGCGTAAGGGCAAAGAGACCAAGATGGCCCGCCCTAGTTCGGAAAAGCTGACCGAGGATAGTGAGAAACACGGCATCTATTATGAACACCGCAAGCTGGAATCCCTCCTCCGGCAGCTCGACGGCTTCCAGGACCTTGGCCCCATGTGGCAGGCCGTGTTCGGTAAAATAGCCGACGGCCGGGACTGGCGCACCCTGATGGTGCAGAAGGTCATGGCCGACATCGACGGCAGTTTTGGTGCATATTCCCGTAAGGAACGCACCATCTTCAAGGACCCACGAAGCGGCGTCGCCATCGAGTCCTTGGGCGGCGCCCACTTCGACCACGAGCAGCGCCTGATGATAGCCGTCAATTGGGGCAACGAGGGTTCTCGCGAGGCGTTGCTGAACGACACCGATTTTGTGGAACAGTTTGGCGAGGCCTGGAACGAGGCGGCCATCCAGGAAATTCTTGAGACCCTGACGACCAAGGATCTCGATATCGTTGAAGGTATGTGGACGGCGGTCAATCAATTCTGGGAAGACGTCACGCTCCCCAATGACGAGGTCATCCTGGGCATCGCATCCCTCGAACGTAAATATACCGGCGTTGTCCCCCAAAAGGTCGAAGCGGTGTCCTTCAGCGTTAACGGCCGCCTGATGCCGGGGGCGTATTTTCCCCTAGCCTACGACGGCCGCATCAGCTCCCGGGTCGCCATAGAGAAGCAGGAGGATATCGCCAAGATGAACCGCGGCGGCGGCTTCTCCCATGCCCAGACCCGGCACAACCATACCAAGGAGCGTGTCGGATCCGGTGGCCGGCCGGTGAAACTGTCGATCAGCGTTTTCATGTCGCACCTCGAGGACGTTATCCATGACCTGGCTTTCCGGGAGGCCGTTCTCGACGCCGACAAGATCCTGACCAACGCCGACGTTCGTGACGCTATCGTCGAAACAATGGGGCAGCAGGGGTACAACCGCATGCGCGACATCCTGCTGCGGGTGGCGCAGGGGAACAGGCCCCAGGACATGGGCGCCGGAGACCGCCGGCTGCGGTCGGCACGGTTGAACGTGACGTCCGCCATCATGGGCCTCAACATTCGCGTCATCTTTACCCAATGGCTAGGAGTCTTCCAATCGATGGAGCGCATCGGAACCCCCCGCATGACTCAGGGACTGATCGAGTTCTGGGGTAATTTCGGTATCGTCGAAGAGATCCACGCCCAAAGCACGTTCATGCGGGAACGCGGCAAGATGTTGACCCGCGAGCTCGACGATATCGCCAACACCATCGAATTGCCGACGTGGTCCAATAGTGCCAAGGAGTGGGGCTTCAAACCGATCGTCTTCGCCGATGTTTATCTAGTCGCTTATCCAACCTGGCTCGGCGCCAAACGCAAGGCCCTCGCCGGCAAGGTCGAGGGCATCGCGGCCGACGACGAGACTGCCGCTATTAAATATGCCGACATGATCGTCCGCACGACGCAAGGGGCGGGTGGACCGGAGAACCTTAGCATGATCCAGCAGCGGTCCGAGGGCTGGAAGCTGATGACTATGTTCGGCTCATACTTCAACACGACGATGAATATGCAGGCCGAAGCCATCGAGAAAGCGGCGTTGGAGGGCGAGCGCGGCGGTGTCGTGGCCAAGGCCCGGGCGGGCAGGAACCTGATCTGGGCGACCACGATGCTCAGTATGTTCCCCGCTGTATTCGCCGGATTGATGCTGGAGAACTGGCCGAGTGACGATGACGAGGATGAAAACGGAGAATTCCTTACCTGGACCAAATGGTATCTGTTGCAGCTCGCCAACCAGATGGGCGCCCAGGTGTTTATTTTGAGAGATATCGTGAGTTCCGTCACCAGTGGATTCGGGGTGTCGTTGACGCCAGTCCAGAGCTTCTTCGAGGCGGGGATACGAGGTGGCAAGGAACTTTTGAAAATTCCCGAGTACTACGAAAGCGGCGAGCTGCCGGTAAAGTTGGCGAAATCCATCGTCCGCTTCCTCGGCATGTGGAAGGGCGTCCCCGGCACTAGCAGCCTGATACGCTTCTTCGACACCACCTACAAAATGACATCGGAAGAAGTAGAGCTGAAACATCCACCCAGAAGCAAGCTCGAGGCGGCCCAGAAGCTAATTCTTACCGGCGATAGATAATTACCCAACCCTCAAGTATACCACATCTAGTGGTTCCACCCACTGGCATATGCTATATATTGTGGTCAACGGAGAATCGACATGACAGTCAACGCCGAAACGAACAAGGTCAGCTACAGTGGGGACGCCACTACGGCCACGTTCTCGACGTCATTCACCTTCGCCGCCAACACCGAGGTGACCGTCACCCTGGTCACCGACGCCACGGGCGCCGAGACGGCCTGGACGGAAGGGACGCAATACACCCTGAGCGGCGCCGGCACTGGCAACGCCGGCACGGTGACGGTCGACACCAGCCCGACGGACTACACCCCGGCCACGGGCACGACCTTGGTCATCGAGCTCCTCCCGGCGTTTACCCAGACGACGTCATTGCCGCGGGGCGGCACGGTCAGCCCGAAGGACACCCTCGAGCCGATGCACGACAAGCGCGTGCGTCAACTCCTGAGACTCAAAGACCAAGTCGACCTGTCCCTCAAGGCTTCGACGGCGGAGACCTCGATTGGCGCCCTGCCCAACGTTACCAACCGTGCGAACAAGATCCTCGGTTTCGACGCCTCCGGAAACCCGGAGATGCATTCTGCCATCTCTCTCCCCACCTCACTAACCGCACTTAATTATATTCGGGCAAATTCCGCGGCGACTGACTACGAGATGCGTACACCGGCGGAAGTACGATCCGATATTTCCGCCCAAGCATCCGACGCCACCCTGACGGCGTTTGCCGCGTACAATACCGCCGGTCTGTTGACCCAGACTTCCAGCGATACCTTTACCGGGCGTACCATCACCGGCACCAGCGCCAAGGTCACGGTAACAAACGGCGACGGCGTCAGCGGCAACCCCACCCTATCGTTGCCAGACGTTATAACATTGGTCACGCCAACGGTCAGCGGCAATCTAGTCGTCCAGGGGACGCTCACAGTCTCCGGAAGCACGACGACTGTTGAGAGCAATACTGTCACTATTGGCGACAACATCATCGTTCTCAACAACGACGAGACGGGAACCCCGAGTCAGAACTCCGGCTTCGAGATCGAGCGCGGCACTAGTTCTAATGTGTCGTTCCTGTGGGATGAAGGCAACGACCGTTGGACGGTTGCGTCCCAGGCGTTGTACGGCACCGGCACCCTGACCTTCTCCGGCGGCGGCGCTCTGACCGGGACATGGTCGGATCTCGGCACGGTTTCGACCGTTGACATCAACGGCGGCACAGTCGATGGCGCGGTGATCGGCGGGGCATCCGCCGCGGCCATTACCGGGACGACACTCACGGCCAATACATCGCTGACCCTGGCGACCGGCGGCGCGATGACCGGCGTCCTCGATAGCGACACCATGACGGGGGCTACGGCCGCCCTACTTGCAACGTCGGAAAGTATCAAGGCATACGTCGACACCAGCGCCGCGGAAGCCGGGATCAAGTTCGCATTCGAGTCGGCGACCGCAGATTCCGACCAGGGCGCGGGCAAACTCTGGCTCAACAATAGCCCTGGAAGCGCAACTGTTTTATATATCGACGACCTCGAGGCGGGAGGTGCCAGCGTCAACGCATGGGCCGACAGCCTGGACGACAACTCCACAAGCAACCGCGGCACCCTCTATATAGCGAAGTACGGCAGCGGAAACGACCTTCTCGTCTTCAACGTGACGGGCGCATCCTCCTCGGCAAGCACTTATACGAAAGTCCCGGTTGCACACGTCCTGACCGTCGGCACGATTTCCGATGGCGATAGCATCGGCGTGGTCTTTGCGAAGTCAGGCGCCGACGGCGCTGGTGCAGGAACGGTCACACAGATCAACGCTGGCGACGGGTTCTCGTTCAGCGCAATAACAAGCACCGGCACCATTGCCGTCGATGGCAACCTACAGGACTTGGATGCTTTAGGGACGGTTTCCTCCAACAGCGAGATGATCGTCGGAACTGGCGCAGGGGCATACGCCTACGAGAGCGGAAGTACGCTACGTAGCAGCATCGGCGTTTCTATCGGCAGCGATGTCCAAGCATACGATAGTGATACAGCTAAACTCGACGTAGATCAGGTATGGACGGGGGCACAAAGAGCGACAGTTACCGCGCTCACTTCCTCCAGCAACTCTATGGCCATCACGCTCGGATCGTCGAACGACTACTCACACACGTTTACAGAAAATACCACCTTAGCCAACCCAGGAGATACCGCAGTGGCGGGGCAAAGCGGTAGCCTGTTTTTAACGCAGGCGGCGGGCGCGAATTACACCTTGGCCTTCGGCTCAGAATATGATTTTGCAGCGGGAAGTGCGCCGACTGTTACAGCAACTAATGCAGCCCGCGACCGTCTCGATTATGTTGTAAGAGCCGATGGCAAGATTGAGATCACCGCTGTTTTGAACCTCAGTTAAGGACTACACCAATGTTTTGTGTTTATAAAAACGGTTCCGTTGAAAGCGTATTCCGTGGCGAGTTTAAGGATGACACTGGAACATATCCAGCGGCACACCTTAGGGCTATCGGTGTTGATGGAAGGGCGGAACTAAATGTTTATTTGTTTACGGATCAGTCAAAGAGCGGTTACGACAAGGACTTCTATGTGATGGGGGAAATTACCGATGCCGCACCTGATGAGAATGGTGAAGTAATACGCACCTCGACACCAGTTGAGCGGAATGTGGATGTCGTGAAGGCGAAGATAAAGAGCAAGATCACCGCCATGCGTTCATCTGTGGCGCATGATGGTGTTGTCTACATGGATAAGAATTTTGTTACTGAGAGACAGACCGTGGATTCCATCAACTTAATCGCAATTGAATTAGCGGATGATGCGGAAGTTCCTTGGGATACTATGGATACAATAAAAGCACCTACGGAGGTGTTTGCTATGACAGGTGTGCAGTTTCGCGGACTCCGAGATGCCATTGCTGTTCACTATCTCGCGGCTACTGTCGCAACCAGGGGCCATATAGATGCCGTCGATGCATTGTCATCTTTCTCCGATCTTGTTTCCTACGATTACACCACAAGTTGGCCGACTAATCCTGATACGTCGGAGCCTGACTAATGCCTGTCTTTAACCGGAACCGCCATTCCAGTAGTGGTGCTGTTGCCGCCGCGTTCATTATCGAAAATTCGATCCGGCTAAATGATGATGACAGCGCACAGATGGAGCATACAACAGGTGGAACTCCTACAGATGCTTCAAAAGGCATCATCGGAAGTTGGGTTAAGTTATGCACTTTTGGAACAAACCGCACTTTGTGGGACAGTGCAAGTGAAGCTTTCGGCTCGTATTTTGGAACCGCTGACCAGATTAAAGTCGTGGACGATGCTTCTACAACGCTAATTTCTACTCAAGTATTTCGCGATCCATCAGCTTGGTTCCAAGTTACACAGTCCTATGATAGTGACGAAGGCGCGGCGGCGGATAGATTAAAAATTTATATAAACGGAACAGAAATAACGGCATGGGCAACGGATAGTAGGTCAAATATTACTTCCGCTGAAGCATGGGGCTTTACGATTGACGGGGCTGTAAAAGTCATTGGTGATAATAGTGGTGGTTCACAACAGTTTGATGGCTATCTAGCGCAGACTTTTTTAATTGATGGTTTAAGTATTCAAAATGATGATTTTGCTATTACCGATTTTGTAGGTAATGACGATAACGGAGCGCCCATCCCAGTTGATATATCAACTTATACTTTCGGAACAAATGGCTGGCTTCTTGATTATGCCGTAGCCCCCGGCACAGGCAACGGGGCAGGGACAGACGTAAGTGGCAACGCCAATCACTTTACTGATGCTGGTCTAGCCGCCAACGACAAAACCCTCGATAGCCCAAGTGACGATGCTGATAATAATATAGGAAATTATTGCACTTGGAATCCAATCGGACCCAAAGGTACAGCGACTACGGGAGTATCTAATGGCAATTTGACTACAACCAATGTCCCGACCTGTCGGATTAATGGAACTATTACGCTCACTTCTGGTAAATATTTCTACATGATGGATGGCGATGTTAGTAATTCAGCCAATCCTATGGGGATTGTAACTGATTTGGATGATGGGAGTGGGACTGTTCATGGAGCCGGGACTGGCCCTGCTTATCTGATGTATGGAAAAACTACTACCGTTCTTGTGGCAATCAGCGAAGGAACTTTAATTACAAGTGATGCGATTTCAGCCTACTCTGAAGCAGAGGACAAGATTTGTTGTGCCATTGATTGTGATGCAAAGAAAATCTGGTTTGGTCTCTGGGATAATAGCGCATCGTCTATGCAGTGGATGGATAGTAGTGGGACTATGCGTACTTCTGATGAACCTGGATTAGGAACTAATGAGACATATGGTTCTATTGTAGGCACCGCCTGGACACCTGTTCACCAGCATGATAACCCACCTGATATTAACTATGACTTTGGGCAATTAGGTTTTGCTGGTGGGCCGCCGTTACCTTCAAATTTCAAAGGTATTGCGACCTGTCACCTCCCGGCCCCTGCCGCTGGCGGTGACCCATCCAAATATTTTCAGGTGGACACCTTCACCGGCACTGGTGCTGAGTTGGTGCGGACACTGACTGATGCGGCTGGTGATGCGGTCAGCCCTGATTTAGTGTGGATTAAGGACAGGGATACATCTGTAGAACACGTTCTCACTGATAGCGCACGGGGCGCAACGAAAGAACTAAATTCCAATGCCACATCAGATGAATCTACCGTAGCCCAAGGTTTGAAATCTTTCAACGCTTCTGGCTACACGTTAGGCACAGACGCCAGTTACAACACTTCATCTTCGCCTAACGTAGCGTGGTGTTGGGTAGAGGGAGCAACACAAGGTTTTGATATTGTGCAAGATGTAGGGACAGGATCGGCACATACAGTCAGTCATTCCCTTGGTGCTGTGCCTGAACTAATAATGAGAAAGGGTCGGGACAATACCGGCTCTGGTGAAAATTGGCGGGTCTATCACCATAAAAACACAACCGCACCTGAGACAGATTTTCTTGCCCTCAATAATACTGCCTCAACTATTGATTCAGCCGAGCCTTGGAATGACACTGCGCCTACATCTTCCGTATTTACTATTGGCACTCAAACTCAAGTGAACGAAAACCTTAAAAATTATGTAACCTACTTATTTGTTGGAGTTGAAGGCCATTCCAAGTTCGGAAGCTATGTTGGAAATTCAAATGCTAATGGCCCCTTTGTTTGGTGTGGCTTTGCTCCAAGATGGATTCTTGTGAAAAAGACAACAAGTGCTGGCGGCACTTATGACTCCTGGCTGATCCATGACACGGCAAGAGAACCTAATAATCCAATGGATAAAGATTTGGCGGCAGATGCAACTTGGTATGAAGACTATGCTATATCGGCTGTGTTTGGTGATTCACTTTCAAATGGATTTAAAATTCGTGCCACAGACGCTTACCATAATGCGTCAGGGGTAGTGTACATATTCGCCGCCTTCGCAGAATTTCCATTCGGTGGCGACGGCGTGGCACAGGCTAGGGCGAGGTAGGAATGGCTAAAGCTAATGATAAAGTTCAAAGCAATAGGGAAGAAATTATTGAAATTTATGGCGAACTAAAATTAATTAAACATGATATTCAAACCATAAAAGAAAATCATTTGGCTCACCTTGATTATAAGATTACTCAAATGCAGAAAGTGCTTTGGGTTGTATTCACCGGCGTCTTCGGGAATGTGCTATGGGTTATTAAAACAGCGTTGATGGATTAAGCTGTATCTTATGACTGGTAAACTTTTGGATAGATTGAGACAAAGGAAGGGGGGCGGATAATGTTAACCACCCACTTCGGCGGGATCACTGGCCTCCTCCTCTTGGGGGCCTTTTTAATGGGCTGCGCCGGCCAAGTCGAGAAGCCAGTGGACCTTACAATCACCAAGCCGGACCCCGGTCGCTGCGAGCAGGCCTGGCTGAATTTTAAAAATTATCGTGCGGATGTCCAAGAGCGAAACCAAAATATACAAGTGGAGATATTAACCGGAACCGCGGCCCAGATCTTCTTGGCGGCATACAATGTATCGCCACCCCCATCGAATTTTAAGGGAACCCGCATCGCATTGTTCGCCGCTCCCGGCGTAACCGGAACCCTAGTCACAATCATCTCCGGAGAGAACTGCGTAATAATGGCGGCGGTCTATAAAAATATCGCCGTTCAAATGTGGCGTCTCGGGCGACCAGGATTTCCATCGTCATTCCAAGCCCCAAATGTAGAGAGGCCCAAAAAACCGTCTATTTAAACAAACTTGGGAGGTTCGAATTGTCAAAATCCAAATGCACCGACGCTGATTTCATCGCACTCTTCGAGGAGTTAGGGCCCGCCGACACCAGTAGGGAGATGGGAGTATCCATCCGGGGCGTACTTGCCCGGCGGAAAAGACTGGAAACAAAACTGGGGAAAGTGATATCCCCACCCCTGCGCCAGCGAGCTCGCGAAATACACCATATCCAAGCGAATATCGATCATCCTGATCGTATCCCCCTGGAAATCAAGGGCGGGCACGTCATCATCGGATCCGACGCGCATTACTGGCCGGGGATTCGATCCACCGCCCACCGGGCGATGGTTCAATTCTGCAAAAAATATCAACCTAAAATTATCATAATGAACGGCGATGTACTGGACGGCGCCTCGATCAGCCGGCATCCTCCTGCTGGCGTCAGCCAGGGCGACATCCCCACCGTCGAGGAAGAAATGTGCGCCGTCCGCGACCGACTTCTCGAACTGGAGGAGGCCGCGCCGGATGCATTTTTGGCGTGGCCCTTGGGGAATCACGATGCCAGATTCGAAATGAGGTTGATGACGGTAGCGCCAGAGTACGCCAAAGTCCACGGCTTCGCGCTGAAGGATCACTATCCAAAGTGGCAGCCCTGCTGGTCGGTATGGATCAACGATGATGTGGTCGTTAAACATAGGTGGAAGGGTGGGGCGCATGCGCCTTTCGTCAATGTTAAGGAAAGCGGAAAAACCACGATCACAGGCCACCTTCACTCCAGCAAAATTATGCCCTGGACCGATTACACGGGGACAAGATGGGGTGTCGATACCGGAACGCTTGCCGATCCTTACGGTCCCCAATTCAGGGCATACATGGAAGATAATCCCCGCAACTGGCGGTCGGGATTCCTAATGCTGACCTTCCAGAACTACGAACTACGTTGGCCGGAGCTGGTCCCCGTCGTTGACAAAACGCATGTCGAATTTCGGGGCGAGGTGATCGAGGTCGATGAATAATTATCGATATTTCCCCGCGCATGAGTTCGAGCGGATCGGGTCAGACGGCAATCGCATGAATATTTCGTTCATGGAAAAGCTGAACAAACTACGCGAAGAGATCAATCAGCCGCTGCCCCTAACCAGCGCCTGGCGATCGGAGGCGCGCAACCAACAGGTTGGCGGGGCGAAGAATTCCGCCCACCTGTACGGCCGGGCCGTTGATTTGCGGGTACACGGCGACACCGCCTACCGGGTCGTCGATATGGCGCCACGCCATGGGTTCACCGGTATCGGGGTGAAGCAGCATGGGATTTTGCGCTATCGATTCCTCCACCTAGACGACATGGAATTTTCAGAAATACGTCCAAGAATTTGGAGCTATACATGATGTGGGCCAGCATCGCTACCGGCCTTCTAGGCATCGCCGACACCGTCGCCGACAGCCTATTCGAGACGGAGAACGACCGGGCCAAGGCCCGCGTTGCGGTCATCGAGGCGCTGCAGCGCGTCGACCTCGGACAATTACAATTAAATACCACCGAGGCGCAACATCGGTCCCTGTTCGTCGCCGGCTGGCGGCCGGCCATCGGCTGG
>Ga0208179_1000805_pt1 | contig 18200 bp, 18 predicted proteins | sample Malvired_Geostar_FD_184238 | JGI IMG/M metagenome (GOLD analysis project Ga0208179, IMG submission 184238) | Marine viral communities from the Global Malaspina Expedition - Malaspina viral metaG DeepMed_Geostar (SPAdes) (version 2) | ecosystem: Environmental > Aquatic > Marine > Oceanic | place...
CAGGGGTTCGTGGAACTCGATATTCACCGCCTCGGCATGCCCGACCATGACCGGAACGCGCACGCAGGTGACCGTCAGCTTGATGGCCGGGTCGATCATCTTGTGGGTCTCGTTCCACATCTTGGCCTCTTCGTCGGTATAGCCGTCGTCGTTGAAGGCGCCGATGAAGGGGATGACGTTGAAGGCGATCTGCTTGGGGAACTTCTTGGGCGGCGGCGCGCCGAGGACGAAGACGCCCTTGGTCTGATCCCAGAGCTCGTCCATGCCCTCCTTGCCCGCGCCGGAGACCGACTGGTAGGTGGAGACCACCACCCGCTTGATCTTGGCCCGCTCGTGCAGGGGCTTCAGCGCCACCACCAGCTGAGCCGTCGAGCAGTTGGGATTGGCGATGATGTTCTTCTTGTGGGCGTAGGAGACGTCGTCCGGATTCACCTCCGGCACGATCAGCGGCACGTCCGGATCCATCCGGAAGGCCGAGGAATTGTCGATGACGATGGGGCCGGCGGCGCCGATCTTGGGCGACCATTCCTTGGAGAAGGACCCCGACACGCTCATCAGCACCAGGTCGACGGTGGAGAAGTCGAACTGGGCGATATCCTCGCAGGCCACCGTTTCGGAGCCGAAGGACACCTGGACGCCGATGGATTTGCGCGAGGCGATCGCGTGAATCTTGTCCACGGGAAACTCGACTTCCTCGAGGATATTCAGCATCTCACGGCCCACATTGCCCGTGGCGCCGACGACGGCCACCCGGTAACCCATCAAAGTCTCTCCTGAATGTTTTAAGCGGTGCGTTCGTTACGCCGCCGCATGAACGCGCGCAAGCGCGCCGCCGCATTGGCCCGACCGGCCGCGGCTTCGTCCCCCTTCACCTAGGGGCTAGGATGGCCTGGCGCAACCCGGTGGCGAACCGCCGGGGCCAGATGAGGGAGACCAGCGCCATGAGCCAGCCGAGCACCGGCATGCCTTTCGCCGACCTGATGGGTCTTCAGATCAGCGAGCGGGCCAAGGACCGCGTAGTGGGGACCCTCACCGTCCGCGAGGACCTCTGCACGGCCGGCGGCATCCTGCACGGCGGCGCCTTCATGGCGTTCGCCGACGCCCTGGGCGCCATCGGCGGCTTCCTCAACCTGCCGGCTGGCGCGCGCACCACGACCCTGGAGAGCAAGACCAACTTCCTGGGTTCGGCCAAGGTCGGAACCACCGTCACCGGCGAGGCCACGCCCCTGCACATCGGCCGCCGCTCCAGCGTCTGGCAGACCCGCATCACCGACGAGACCGGCAGACTGCTGGCCCTGGTCATCCAGACCCAGATGACGATGGAAGGGTAGGCCGTGGCCTCGGAGAGCCCCGCCGACGTCATGCAGGCCAACCGGGCCGCCTGGAATGCCGCACGCTATGAGGCGTGGCAGGAGGCTCTTGGGGCCCCGGCAGACGAGGCCGCCCGCCTGCAGGCAGACCCTGCGAGGGCGGCCAGGCGCGTCCTGCCCCATCTCGGCCCGATCGCTGGCAAGCGAATCTGCAATGTGCAGGGGTCGCACGGCCGCCTCGCGGTCAGCCTTGCCCTCCTGGGCGCGCAAGTGACTATCATTGATTTCGCCGAAGATAACCGACGCTACGCCGCCGAACTGGCCAGCGCGGCGCAGGTCAGGCTCGACTATGTCCTGTCCGACATCATGGCGGCGGCCGATCTGGGCCTTGGGGAGTTCGACGCCTTGGTGATGGAACTCGGCATCCTCCATTACCACCTCGACATCGCGGCCTTTTTCCGGGTGATGGGGCGGCTCTGCGGCGAGGGCGCAGCGCTCGTCCTGCATGAATTCCACCCTGTCCAGCGCAAGCTGTTCCAGTCCTATCCCGGGCAAGCGCCGGACTACTTTTCTGCTGACCTCGTCCGGGCGCCGGTGCCTGACCCGACAGGCCAGGACCGGGTCCTTGGAGAATGCCAGTACCGATTCTGGACCCTGGGCGAGGTTCTGGGGGCCGCGCTAGGCGCCGGTTTCCGGCTGAAAACGTTCGAGGAACACCCCGACTGGACCGATCCGCACATCCCCGGGGCCTACACGCTCGCCGCCGACTGGCGGCGGGCGTGATCCCGGCAAGGACCTCAGTGACCCATGGGCGAACTCCTTCTGATCAAGCACGCGCCGCCGGAGATCACGCCGGAGGTGATCTCCCACCGCTGGGTGCTGTCGGCCGAGGGGCGCGCGCGGTGCGACTGGCTCGCCGAGATCTGTCGGTGCAGGGGCGTGGCCAGCATCTTCGCCAGCCCAGAGCCCAAGACCCTGGAGACAGCGGCCCTGGTCGCCATGAATCTGCAGCTGCCCTTCCATCCCTTGGACGGCCTGCAGGAGAACGACCGCACGGGCCTGGGCTTCGTCTCGGCCGGCGCCCTGGAGGCTCGCATCTCCGCCTACTTTGAAACTCCTGACGCCGTGGTGATCGGAAGCGAGTCAGCGCGGTCCGTCCTGACCCGGTTTCAGGCCGCGATCGACATTGCCGTCCACGGCGCAACCGACGGCGCCGTCGCTATTGTCACCCACGGAACGGCCATGAGCGGCTTCATCGCGGCCCATAACACCGTGGCCCCGCTCGAGCTGTGGCGCGCCCTGACCCTGCCGGGCGTGGCGGTGCTTGACGCCTCAACCTACCAGCTTCTCGAGCCGCTCATCCCCTTCCCCAACCCCCAGGCGCCTAAAACCTGACCAGCGGCGCCTGATCATCCCGCAGCGCAACACTGCGATGTTGCGTCGCAAAATTGTAGCTTGTGACCCAGGGGAAAGGGCGGCTAAGACCTGTCTCAAGGCAGCCGGCAACGACGCACATCGACGACGAAGGCCGCCAGAGGAACGCCCCGCAAAGTGGTTGTCATCAACCCCCTTTTCGGGAACTGAAAAAATGATCGCTCGTATCGCTGCTCTCGCCGCCGTCGCGGCCGTCTCCATCTCCGCTCCGGCCTTCGCCGAAGGCGTGAAGATCTCCCTCGCCGGCAAGTCGGCCGAGCAAATCCACGCCGACATCCAGGGCGCCGCCCGCTCGGTCTGCCTGCGTGAAACCACCAGCGAAACCTTCCGCCAGGCCGCCCAGGCCCGCTGCGTGAAGTCGACGGTGGAAGCCACCCTGCAAAAGGTCGGCGACGCCGAACTGGCCGCCATGGCCGGCATCGAGCTGGCCCAGCGCTAAGCTGACCTGAAAGCTCCTGACCGGAGCTTCTGCGACCCTCTTGGTCCTCTGGAAAGGCCGACGGCGACGTCGGCCTTTCTTGCGTCCGGGAGCCGTGCTTCTCTGGGGCTCAAACCGTTCCAGGAGCCCGCCATGGCCGACCCCGATGATCTGCCGGTGATCAATAATACCGACGACGGACGGTTCGAGATCCGCGTCGGCGACGACGTGGCCTATGCCGAATACCGGCTGCTGAAGACCGGCATCCTCTTTCCCCACACCGAGGTGCCGCCAGCCTTCGAGGGCAAGGGGGTCGGCTCCAAGCTGGTCCGCGCGGGCCTGGACTACGCCCGCGAGCACGGCCAGGCGGTGATGCCGGTCTGTCCCTTCTTCGCCAGCTATATCAAGCGGCACGAGGAGTATCAGGACCTGCTGCACCCCGATTATCGCAAGAGCCTGGGCCTGGACTGAGGCCCCGCCCCGCAGCCCAACCGGCGAAACAGGGGTTGGCGAGTCCGGACAACCTATTGTAGGTAGAGCTTCGGGCGTTTCTGTTTTGTTCGGGGCTGGCGTGGGGCGGTTCGTGGGACGATTCTGGGCGAAATGCATCCTTGCAGGCTGGATCGCCCTGTCGGCGGGAAGCTGCGCAGGACCTTCGTCGGCGCAAGACGAGCATCCCGACCTGGTGCGGGGCGAGCTGTCCAACGGGCTGGCCTATATGATCTTGCCCATGGCCGACGCCGACGGCCTCTCGTTCCGCCTGATGGTTCAGGTCGGCAGTCAGGCCGAGGGCGCGGACAACCGCGGGGTTGCGCACTTCGTCGAGCACATGGCCTTCCGCTCCACCCGCAACTTCGCCGATGGCGAGATCGAGCAGGTGATGGCCCAGGCCGGCGCCGCGTCCGGCTGGGACCACAACGCCTTCACCGGCCGCTGGACCACCACCTATCACCTGGACCTGCCGACCCCCGACGCGGCCAATATGGCCCGCGGCCTCGACTGGCTGCGCGACGTGGGGGATGGCCAGCTGTTCCGCCCCGAGGAAGTGGCGGCCGAGCGGGGCGTCATCCTGGCCGAGCGCCTGGACCGGCTGCGCTCTGGCGACGCCACGGACGAGCAGGAGACCAGCTTCCACTTCCGGCCCGAGGACAATCTGACCCCCGCCGGGTCCGTGGCCACCCTGACCGCCCTGACGCCGGACGACCTGAGGGTCTTCCACGCCAAGTGGTATCGCCCCGACCGCAGCGTCATCATCGTCACCGGCGACCTCGACGCCGATGACATGGCGGCCGAGCTGGAGCGCCGTCTCGGCGGCTGGGCCGGCGCTGGCGCGCGGCCCCGGATTCCGACCACCCCTGCGCCAGAGCCGCCGAAGACGCCCGCAGCCCTGGTCCTGACGCCTGGCCGCCTGCCGGCCCAGAGTCTGGCCTGTCGCAACACTCCGGTGGCGGAGGATGACGCCTATGACCCGGCCGAGGAACTGCGCGAGACCCTCCTCCTCAGCATCGTCAACCAGCGGCTGAGCCGGGCGGCGGCGGCCACCCCGGGGATCTACTATCTGGGGGTCGAGGGGCCGAACTGGTACGAAACCCGTCAGGTGGCCTGCGCCCGCGCGACCCACGCCCCGCATAGGGGGCTGGAGGGCTTGAGGCTGGCTCAGGCGACCCTGCGCAGCTTCGCCGCCGAGGGGCCGACCCAGGCCGAGATCGACGCTGCGGTGGCCAGCCAGCGGGCCTATGCGCGCGGCGCCCTGACCAGCTACGCCAGCGCCACGGCGGCGGAGATGGCCGACGAGCTGATCCGTCACGAAGAATATGGACGGCCCTTCCTCGCCCCCCATCAGACGATGCGCCAGATCAGCCGCGTCGCCTCCAGCCTGACGCCCGAGGCCCTTGTCGCGGCTTTCGAGGCCCTGTGGCCCGAGACCACGCCGCCCACCCTCTCGGTCGAGGACACCGGCCTGACGCCGCCCGCCGTGGCGGCCAGCTGGCGCGCGGGCGCCGCCGCCCCGCTGGCGGCCTCCTTCCCGCCGCCGGAGCCCCTGATCTACGACTTCGGCCCCGAGGGCCGGGTCGTGCGCCGGGAAGTCCTGGCCCAAGGGGTGGTGCGGGTGACCTTCGCCAACGGCCTGGTGCTGAAGCACATGGCCACCGAAAATGCGCCGGGCTTCGTGCAGATCCGCATCCGGATGGGGCCTGGCGGCCGGGAGCTCAGCCCCGAGGCCTTCGTGCTCGCCTCCGCCGCCGCCGCCGTCCTGCCCGCGGCCGGGGTGGAGGGCCGCAGCTTCGGCGCCCTGCAGGAATTGAACGCCGAGTGGGACTGGGAATTCGAGGCCAGCCTCTCCGACGCCGGCCTGGTGGTGAGCGCCCAGAGCTTCGCCAGTCAGACGCCGGCCCATATGGCGGTGATCATGACCCATCTCATCACCCCGGGCTTCGACGCCGAACTGGCCGACTCCCTGGCCCTGCTGGCGGCGAGCCTGGAACAGGAGGCCCGGCTGAACCCGGTCGAGGCCGTCGAGACCGCCTTCGCCCGGACCATCTGGCCCGACACCGCCGGCGCGGCCGCCGACCCGGACACCTATCGACGTCTCGACCCTGCGGACCTGAAGGCCGCCCTGACGCCCTTCCTCACCACCGGCCCGGTGGAGCTGACCCTGGTGGGGGATATCAGCGAAGACGATGCGATCCTGCTGGCCGCCCGCTCCCTGGGCGCGCGCCCGGCCCGGCCGCCGCACCGGCCGCGACCTGAACGTCCGCCCCTCGACTATTCCGCCGCGCCGCCGCGACCGATCGAAGTGACCCATCAGGGTCCGGCCGGGCGCAGCGCCGCCCACCTCTATTGGACGCGGCCGGCGATCGGCCCGATCGAGGAGCGGGCCGCCGCCATGGTCCTGACGGCCCTGCTGGAGACCGCCGTGGTCGAGGAGACCCGCCGGCGGCAGGGGCGCACCTATTCCCCCACCGCCCAGCTCGACGGCAGTCTGACGGAACCCCATGACATCGCCCTCTATGTGGAGGTGACGCCCGAGGCGCGCCGCCTGGACGACGTCATCGAGACCGTGCGCCAGGCCGCCGCCGGCTTTGTCGCCGCGCCGCCCACGGCCGAGGCCTTCGAACAGGCCCGCCGTCCCATGCTGACCCAGCTGGACCCCCTGCGCGGGTCCGACCTCTACTGGGCCAAGACCCTGGGCGGCCCCGTCGACTGGGACACCCAGCGCAAGGAGCTGGACCGCCTGGGCCAGGCCCTGGCGAGGCTGACGCCGGCCGATGTCCACGCCCTGGCCAGGCCCTGGCTCTCCACCCCCCCGATCATCGTCCTGGCCCGCCCCGCGGCCGCGCCCTTGGGAGACCCGCCATGACCGCGACATCTCGGTCCATCGCCTCGGCCGTGGGGGCCGGGGCGATCCTCGCCAGCCTCTGGACCAGTCCCTTGTCGGCTCAGACATCGGGGGCGGACGGGGCCACCCCGCCTCAGGTTCAGGCCTGTTTGGATTCGGAACCCAGCAGCGACCCGGCCGCCAGCCTAGCCCTCTGCCGCGAAGCCCTGCCCATGGCGCAGACCGACGAGGATCGCGCCCTTGTCCACCTGTGGATGGCGTTCGCCCTGGTCTCGACCGGCCAGCTTGACGACGCCATCGCCGCCACCGACCAGGCTGCAGCGCTTCAGCCGACCACGGGCGTCAGAAATGCTCAGGCGCGAACGCGCCTGTTGGCCGAACGATTTGACGAGGCTCTGGGCTTCGCCGAGGCCGGCCTTCGCGACGACCCGGAGTCCATGGAGCTGAGGTCCACCCGCGCCGAGCTCTTCATCGCCCTGGGCCGCGGCTCGGACGTGATTCCAGACCTTGAGCGGCTGCACCGTGAGCGCCCCGACGATATCGACCTGACCGTAACGCTGATCGACCTCCTCCATGATGCGGGGCAACCCAAGAAGCGCGACCAGATTCTGGATCGCGCCATCGCCCGAGCCCCGGATTCTGCTGATCTCCGCCTCGCCCGAGCGGCTCTCCAGATGCCGACCCGCCCAGAAGCGACTCTCCGCGACCTCGACCGGGCGATCCACGAGGCGCCCTCCGGGGACGCCTACGCCCTTCGAGCCTTCGCCCGCATCGCAATGGACGATCTCGACGGCGGCCGGGCCGATCTCGCCGCCATCCCCGATCCTGCGGCGCTCAGCTTCGTGGCCCTGATCTACGCCTCCTTCGCCGCCGAGGCGGCCGGTGACCTGGACAGCGCCCTGGTCTTCGCCGAACACATGGTCGAGGCCACCGGCGCAAGGGATCTCGCGGCCAGCCTCGCCCGGCGCGGAAGGTTGCTGTTCCTGCTGGACGACCATGCGCGCGCCAAGGCCGATCTTGAGCGGGCGGCCCTTCTGGACCCTGAAGAGGGCGACGCCTGGGCTGGCCTGGCCGCCTTGGCTCTGGAGACAGACCCCGCCCAGGCCGTGCTGCTTTATCGGCGCGCTCTGGACATCAATCCCGACGACGCCGCCTACGCGTATGGCCTGGCCGAGGCTCTGTTCTGGAGCGGCGACTACGAAGGGGCCGAAGCCGGCTATGCCAGCCTCGTGAAGCGCTATCCCGACGACGCCGAGATGCACGCTTCGTGGGCCGCGACCCTGGTCCGGCTGGATCGCTTCGAGGAGGCCGAGCGCCCCAGCGCGCGGGCTGTGGCGCTCGCCCCGGACAATCCCGAATACAGGCTGATCCGCGGCGAGGCGCTCTACCTGCTGGGCGAGGCCGACGGCGCCCTGGAGCAGATGGACAGATTGGCCGCCGCAGGCGCCGACACCGCCTATTCCCGCTATGTCGCCACCGTCATCCGCCGCAACAAGGGTGATTATGAGGCCGCCCTGCGGGAGGCCGATGCGGGTCTGGTGCTGGCGCCCGATGATGCGGACCTGATGGAGGAGAAGGGCGGCGTCTACTACATGCTGGATGACCCGCTCAGCGCCCGCGAGTGGTTGGATAAGGCCCTGGCGATCAATCCGAACCTGGCAGGAGCCCTCTTTGTCCGCGGCCTCGTCCGCGGCGAACTGGGGGACGCCGAGGGGGCGGCCGCCGATCAGGCCGCCGCCATCGCGCTGGAGCCTTCCCTGGCGGAGGACCTTTAAGCCCGGAGCCGCCTAAGCCAGCGCCGCCAGGACGGCGTCTCCCATCTGGACGGTGGTCAGGGCGCCGCCGAGGTCGCGGGTGCGGGCGCCGTTTTCCAGGGCCTTGATCACCGCGGCCTGGAGGCGATCGGCGGCCTCGGCGCGATCCAGCGACCAGCGCAGGGCCATTTCGAACGACAGGATGGCGGCCAGGGGATTGGCCAACCCTTGCCCGGCGATGTCCGGCGCCGAGCCGTGGATTGGCTCGTAGAGGCCAGGCTTGCCCGGCGCGCCGAGCGCCGCGGAGGGCAGCATGCCCAACGAGCCGGTCAGCTGGGCTGCGGCGTCCGACAGGATGTCGCCGAACAGGTTGTCGGTGACCATGACGTCGAACTGCTTGGGATTCTTGACGATCTGCATGGCCGCGTTGTCGGCCAGGATGTGCTCCAGCTCGACATCGGCGAACTCGCGTTTGTGGAGGTCGGTCACCACCTCGCGCCAGAGCAGGCCGGAATCCATCACATTGGACTTCTCGGCCGAGTGGACCTTGTTGCGTCGGCCCCGGGCCAGCTCGAAGGCCACCCGCGCCACCCGCTCGATCTCGGCGGTCGTATAGACCTGGGTGTCCACCGCCCGCTTGCCGCCGCCGGGCAGGTCCTCGATGAAGCGGGGCTCGCCGAAATAGATGCCGCCGGTCAGCTCGCGCACGATCATGAAGTCGAGGCCCTCGACCAGCTCGCGCTTGAGCGAGGAGGCGTCGGCCAGGGGCCCGAAGCACAGCGCCGGGCGCAGATTGGCGAACACCTCCATGCCCGCCCGCAGGGCGAGCAGGCCCGCCTCGGGGCGCTTGTCCCGGGGAACGCCGACCCATTTCGGCCCGCCGACAGCGCCCATCAGCACGGCCTTGGAGGCCTTGGCGAGCGCCAGGGTCTCGTCGGTCAGGGGCGAGCCCGTCTGGTCATAGCTGATCCCGCCGAAGGGCCGTTCCTCGACCACCAGGTCCGGTGTCAGGGCGGCGATCACCCGGCGAACCTCGGCGGTCACCTCGGGGCCAATACCGTCGCCGGGCAGGAGGAGAAGGTCGGTCATGGTCATCGCCCCGTCGCTGATCGTGTGGACGGAGAACTAGACCGTCCGTTCAGAGGCGACCTCGTAGGCGATGAGACGGCGATCGGAAACCCCGAATTCCGGCCAGGCCGCCCGCCAGGCGGCCAGATGCGCGGTCTGGAAATGGGCGTCCAGAGCCGCCTGGTCGCGCCAGGCCTCGAACACCCGGATCAGGCCAGGCTCGGCGACGTCCCCGGCATAGGAATATTCTAGGCAGCCATCCTCCGCCCGGCTGGCCTCCAGCATGGCCAACATGTGCGGGCGGAAGGCCTCCAGCCGGTCGGCCGGCACGCGGATCGTCCCGGCGATGACCAGGCTCACGCCCGCTCCAGCCAGGGATTGTCCAGGGCGCGGCGGCCCTCATAGACATCGATGTCGGAAGCCCGCTGCAGGGTCTCGCCGATGGCGTCGAGGCCATTGAGCATCTTGTGCTTGCGGGCCGGGTCGATCTCGAAGCCGAAGACCGCGCCGTCCGGCGCGGTGACCGTCTGAGCCTCCAGGTCGACGCTGACCACGTGGTTGCCGCCCCGGGCCTGATCCATGAGGGCCTCGACCTCGTCAGCCTTCAGCACCACCGGCAGCAAGCCGTTCTGGAAGCAGTTGTTGTAGAAGATATCGGCGAAGCTGGTGGAGATCACGCAGGTGATCCCGAAGTCCAGCAGCGCCCAGGGGGCATGCTCGCGCGACGAGCCGCAGCCGAAATTGTCGCCGGCCACCAGGACGCCGGCGTCCTTGTAGGCCGGCTGGTTCAGCACGAAGTCGGCCTTCTCGTTCCCCGCCTCGTCGAAGCGGAAGTCGTAGAACAGCCCGCGGGCCAGGCCCTCGCGCTCCACCGTCTTCAGGAACTGCTTGGGAATGATCTGGTCGGTGTCGATGTTGGACAGCGCCAGCGGCGCGGCCTTGGCGTCGATGCGGGTGAAGGGCTTCATCGGGCGGTCTCCTGAGGCGCGGCAGGCGCGCCTTGCTGGATCATCAGGGCGGGCAGGCCGGGCGCGCCAGAGCGGACAGTGAAGACCTGGGTGCCGGGCTTGCGACCCTGGCGCAGGTCCGAGACATCCCAGCCGTCAGCGGCCAGGCGGGCATGGACGGCGGTCGGATCATCGACCCGCCAGGCCAGGCCGCCGCTGGAGTCGGGCGCGTCGGAAACGGGCGTCTTCAGGCTCGCCCCAAACTCCACCACCGCCGAGCCGCAGCGGAAGAAGAGTTGTCGGACGCCCCAGTCGGCGTTCGAGCGGTCCAGGCGCAGGTCGAGGCCAAGCTTGGCGCCATAGACGGCCAATGCTCGCTCGGGGTTCGGGGTGCGGACCACCACATGGTCGAGCTCGGTGACCGCGGCGGCCTCGCCCTCGGTGGGCGCCGACAGCGGCCAGGGCTGGCCATCCCGCGGCGGGGCGGTGAGCAGGATGTTCATGCCGCCGGTCGTGGCCACGTCCAGGGTCGAGGTGGTCCAGTAGCGCTTGCGGCCATCCTCATGGGTGGAGCGCACGGGTCCGGGATCGGAGGCGCCGATCCCCCGCCGGCGCAGCAGGGCGACGACGTCCTCGATGTCCGGCGTCGTGAAGGCCAGGGCCCAGACGCCCTCCCCATGGGCGTCGAGATGGGCGCGGATCACGTCGCCGAACGCGCCCTCGCCGGAGGGCGCGATGACATCCAGGGCCATATTGGACAGTTGGAACCAGGCGTGCCGCGCCCCGCCGTCGCCGCCGACCCAGTCGGGGGCGCGGCCCAGCAGGCGGGCATAGGCGGCCTGCGCCTGATCCAGGTCGCGCACGGCCAACGCGACGTGATCGAGGCCGCTGATCATCAGATGAAGTCGCGCACGTCGGCCAGGTGGCCGGCGATGGCGGCGGCCGCGGCCATGGCCGGGCTGAGCAGGTGGGTGCGTCCGCCGCGGCCCTGGCGGCCCTCGAAATTGCGGTTCGAGGTCGAGGCGCAGCGCTCCCCCGGCGCCAGACGGTCAGGGTTCATGCCCAGGCACATGGAGCAGCCCGGCTCGCGCCAGTCGAAGCCCGCGGCCTTGAAGATGGCGTCCAGCCCCTCGTCCTCGGCCTGAGCCTTCACCAGGCCTGAGCCCGGCACGACCATGGCGGTAACGTGCGGCGCCACCAGCCGGCCTTCCAGGAAGGCCTTCTGCACCACGGCGGCGGCGGCGCGCAGATCCTCGATCCGGCTGTTGGTGCACGAACCGATGAACACCCGGTCCACCTTGGCCTCGGAGATCGGCTGGCCGGCGACCAGGCCCATATAGTCCAGGGCCCGGGCGGCCGAGGCGCGCTTGTCCGGCGTCGCGAAGCTGGCCGGATCGGGGACCAGGCCGGTGATCGGCATGACGTCTTCGGGCGAGGTGCCCCAGGTGACGAGGGGCGCGATGTCGCCCGCATCGAGCACGACCTCGCGGTCGAACACCGCGCCTTCGTCGGTGAAGAAGCTCTTCCAGTGGGTCATGGCCATGTCCCAGGCGCCGCCCTTCGGCGCGGCGGGCCGGCCGCGCATATAGTCGAAGGTGGTCTCGTCCGGCGCCACCAGGCCCGCCCGCGCCCCGGCCTCTATGGTCAGGTTGCAGAGCGTCATCCGCCCTTCCATGGACAGGGCCCGAACCGCCTCGCCGGCATATTCGATCACATAGCCGGTGCCGCCGGCCGTGCCGATGGCGCCGATGACCGCCAGGGCGAAGTCCTTGGCGCCGACGCCGGGCGCCGGGGTCCCGTCGATGGTGACACGCATGTTCTTCGACTTGGCCTGGCGCAGGGTCTGGGTGGCCAGCACATGCTCGACCTCGGACGTGCCGATGCCTTGAGCCAGCGCCCCGAAGGCGCCGTGGGTCGAGGTATGGCTGTCGCCGCAGACGATGGTCATGCCCGGCTGGGTGCGTCCCTGCTCGGGCCCCACCACATGGACGATGCCGTTCCGCAGGTCGCCCATGGGGAAGTATTCGATGCCGTTGTCGGCGACATTGCGCTCCAGGGTCAGGAGCTGCAGGCGCGCCTCCTCGTCGGCCACGGCGGCGGCCCCCAGGGCCTGGCCCTCGGTCGGCACGTTGTGGTCGGCCACCGCAAGCGTGCGGTCGGGCCGGCGCACGGGGCGGCCATTGGCCCGAAGGCCGGCGAAGGCTTGGGGCGTGGTCACCTCATGGATCAGGTGCAGGTCGATATAGATGATCGTCTCGCCGTCCTGTTCGGCGACGAGGTGAGCATCCCAGATTTTGTCGTAGAGCGTCTTGGCGGCCATGGCGCGGTATGTAGGAGGCCCGGGGCCATTCCGTAAAGGTCGCAGGCGCGTCCGGACGTCGAGTTTGGCCCGCGACAGGTTTCGGCTCGCCCCCAAACCGTCTAGGAGAGGTCCCCATGAGCCTCGAGACGGACCCTCAGGACGAGCGCGACCTCGACCGGGCGACCGCCTTGATGATGGTCGATTCCGCCGCCGCCACCGCGGTGACGGCGGTGACCTCCGGCATCGTCCTGGCCGCCTTCGCCCTGCACCTGGGGGCCTCCAATGCGGTCATCGGCCTGCTGGCCGCCCTGCCCTTCCTGACCCAGCTGATCCAGGCGCCGGCCGTGCCCCTGGTGGAGAAGCTGCGGCGTCGACGGCTGATCGCCTCGACGGCGGCCTTCTGCGCCCGGCTTACCCTGCCGATCATGGCCGCCATCGCGCTCCTGCCCCACAACGCCTGGAGCCTGACGGCTCTGGTCGCCACCCAGATCGTCATCGGCTCCCTGGGCGCGGTGACCAGCTGCGCCTGGAATTCCTGGGTGCGGGACCTGATACCGGAGGAGCGGCTCGGTTCGTTCACCGCCCGGCGCACGGTGATCGCCACCGGCGTCACCCTCAGCGTGACCATCCTCTCGGGCGTCGCCCTCGACCAGGCCGCCGCCGAGGACCGCGGCATGGTCTTCGCCGCCTTCTTCGGCGTCGCCTTCATCCTCGGCATGATCAGCGTCGCGGCCCTGGCCCGCACGCCCGAGCCGCCCATGCCGCCGCCGGCCGCAGGCGTGAACCTCTATCGCCTGCTGCGCGCGCCGCTGCGGGACGAGAATTTCCGCCGCCTGATCTTCTTCCTGTCGAGCTGGCAGTTCGCGGTGAACCTGGCGAGCCCCTTCTTCACCGTCTATTTCGTCACCCAGCTCAACTATCCGCTGACCTTCGTCATGATGCTCAGCGTGGTCAGCCAGATCGCCAATATCGGCGTGCTGCGGTTCTGGGGACAGCTCAGCGACCGGTTCTCCAACAAGTCGGTGCTGGCGGTGACGGCGCCGGCCTACATCCTCTGTATCGCGGCCACGGCGCTCACCTCGCAGATCGACGACCCGCAACTGGCCGGCGCCTATCTGGTGGGCCTGCATGTGGTGCTGGGCGGGGCGGCGGCCGGCGTCGGCCTGGCCACGGTCAATATCGCCTTGAAGCTCGCCCCGCGCGGGGGGGCCACGGCCTATATCGCCGCCAACACCCTGATCACCTCGATGGCGGCGGCCGCCGCCCCGATCCTGGGGGGCCTGTTCGCCGACTTCTTCGCCACCCGTGAACTCCAGCTCCTGATCCGTTGGTCCCAGCCCGGCGAGGACGTCGACGTCCTGCACCTGGCTTTCAACAACTGGGACTTCTACTTCCTGATGTCGGCCCTGCTCGGCCTCTACGCCCTGCACCGCCTGACCCTAGTGCGCGAAGAGGGCGAGATCGAGCACAAGGAGATGGTCCAGCAGATGATGACGGAGGCGAGGCGCGTGGTGGCCAACCTCTCGCCCGTGGCCGGGTTGAAGATGATGCACGCCTTCCCCGCCGGCCGGCTGATGGAACGCCGCCGCCGCCGCAGGCCCGAGCGGGAGGCCGAACAGCAGGCCCTGGCCGAGGCCCTGGAAGAGGCCCTGGAAGAGGCCCTGGAAGAAGCCGGGGCGGCGACCTGAGGGCGAACCCGGCTCGCCGAACATTGTACGGCGCAGCTGCAATCCCCATCATCTAGCCATGCCGTCGATCACCGCCGCCGACTGGGACCTCTTCCAAAGCCTCCACGCCGTCCTCGAGGCGGGAAGTCTGTCGGCCGCGGCCCGGGCGCGGGGCGTCACCCAGCCCACCATCGGGCGCCATATCGAGGCCCTCGAACATCGCCTGGGCGCGCCGCTCTTCCTTCGCTCCCCGCGAGGCCTGCGGCCGACCGAGCTCGCGCTGGCGCTCCGTCCGCGGCTGGAGGACATGGCGGCCGCCGCCGGGGCGGCTTTGCGGGATGTGGCCGGCGCGGCCGACCAGGCCGGCGGCGCGGTGCGGGTCACCGCCAGCGAGCTCATCGGCTGCGAGGTTCTGCCCCCGATCCTGACCGCCTTCCATGCCGCCCATCCGGCCGTCGAGGTGGAGCTGACCGTCTCCAACCGCCAGGCCGATTTGTCGCGTCGCGACGCCGACATCGCCGTGCGGATGGCCAGGCCCACCCAGAACGCCCTGGTCGGGCGGCGGATCGGCATGGTGAATCTCGGACTCTACGCCGCGCCGGCCTATGTGGCCCGCCACGGGGCGCCGGCGGACTTCACGGCCCTGGACGACCACCCCATCGTCGGCTTCGATAGCGCGGCGCCCAAGTTCGACGGCCAGATCGACATCGGCCGGCCAATCACCCGCGACATCTTCGCCTTCCGCAGCGACAGCGACGTGGCCCAGCTGGCGGCGTTGCGGGCCGGCCTGGGGATCGGCGCCTGCCCGACCCTGGTCGCCCGGCGCTATGGCCTGGTCCCGATCCTGGCCGAACGCTTCGCCATCGAGATGGAGATGTGGGTCTGCATGCCCGAGGGCCTGCGGACCACCCCGCGGATGCGGCTGATGTTCGACCATCTGGCGGCCGCCCTGTCGGAAGAACTGGACGCCGTCCGCGCCTGTGCGACGGACACAAAAAAGGCGGCTGCAGATCCTGCAGCCGCCTTTCCGAATATTGCGCCTGGGGCGATCTAGCCTTCGGCGTCCTTCTTCTTGGGCGCGTGGGCCGCGGCCGAGGCCTCGGCGCGGGCGGCGCGTTCGGCCTTTTCGGCCTCGCGCTCGGCCGGGGTCATCTGGCGTTCGGCGATCCGCGCCGACTTGCCGCGACGATCGCGCAGATAATAGAGCTTGGCGCGACGCACGACGCCGCGGCGCTTGACCTCGACGGACTCGATCATCGGCGACAGCAGCGGGAAGACCCGCTCCACACCTTCGCCGAAGGAAATCTTGCGGACGGTGAAGTTCTCGTCGACGCCCTCGCCCGACCGGGCGATGCAGACGCCTTCATAGGCCTGAACGCGTTCGCGCTCGCCTTCCTTGATCTTCACATTGACGCGAACGGTGTCGCCCGGACGGAAGTCGGGCATGTTGCGGGCGGACTTGAGGCGATCGGCCTCTTCCTGGCGCAGTTGCTGGATCACGTTCATCGGTTCAATTCCTTGTCACTGGGCTTTACGCGCCCTTTGCCTGTTGATTGGCGAGATGCTGCGCCCACAAGTCCGGCCGCCGCTCCCGCGTCGTCTCTTCCCGCTGCTGCGCCCGCCATTTGGCGACCTCAGCATGGTGCCCAGAAAGCAGCACCGGCGGAATCTCGCGCCCCTCGAACTCCCGCGGTCTCGTGTACTGCGGGTGCTCCAGGAGCCCGTCTTCGAAGCTCTCTTCACTCAAACTCAGCGCCTGGCCCAACACACCGGGCACAAGACGTACGCACGCCTCGATGGTCAGCATGGCCGCCACCTCGCCACCGGCGAGGACGACGTCGCCCACGGCGACCTCCTCGAACCCCCGGGCGTCGAGCACCCGCTGGTCCACCCCCTCGAACCGGCCGGCCAGGACGATGACGCCCGGACCCGCAGCCCATTCTTTCGCACGCGCCTGGGTCAGGGGCCGACCCCGGGCGCTCATGTATAAAAGCGGCCGCCCTCGCCGCTCCACGCTGTCCAGCGCAGAAGCGATGACGTCCGCCCGCATCACCTGTCCCGGGCCGCCCCCCGCGGGGGTGTCGTCCAGGAAGCCGCGCTTATCCTTGGAAAAGGCGCGAATGTCTACTGTTTCCAACGTCCAGAGCCCCTGTTCGCGCCAGGCGGTTCCGATCAGGGACACCCCCAGGGGCCCGGGAAAGGCCTCGGGAAACATGGTCAGGACGGCGGCGTCGAAGGACATGGGCTCATCTGCACCACGGAAGGGTCAAAAGCCAAGGCTGGGCTTCGCCTTGCCGCGAGGCGCGCCAAGGGTTAAGCCCTGGCGCTTTCGCACCTGCAACATACGATAAGTCATTCCATGGACAGCCCCGAGATCACGCCCGAGATTCTGCCAGACACCCTGGCCCTGGAGCGCATCGAGCAGAACCTGTTCCGCGGCGTGAGCCCGCAGGGCGGGCCGCCGCGCATCTTCGGCGGCCAGGTGATCGCCCAGTCGCTGCTGGCGGCCTATGAGACCGTCGAAGAGCGCATGTGCCATTCGCTGCACTGCTACTTCATCCGCCCGGGCGATCCGCGCATCCCGATCCTGTTCGAGGTCGACCGGTCCCGCGACGGCGGCACCTTCACCACCCGCCGGGTTGTGGCCATCCAGAACGGCAAGCAGATCTTCAACCTCGCCGCATCGTTCCAGGTGGTGGAGGACGGTTTCGACCACCAGGCGCCCATGCCCAAGGTTCCCGGCCCGGACGAACTGCCCAGCGAGGCGGAGTCCATGAAGAAGGCGGCCGAGAAGATGCCGCCGGAAATGCGCAAGATGATGTCGCGCCCGCGGCCCATCGAAATGCGCGGCCGCGACGCCTTCGGCTTCGGCGGCGCCACCAAGCCCACCGAGGGCAAGTCCGATGTCTGGATCCGCGCCACCGGCCCCATCGGCGAGGATCCGCGGATGCACCAGGTGATCCTGGCCTACGCCTCGGACATGAACCTCTTGTCCACCGCCATGCGCCCGCACGGCGTGGCGTGGCAGACGCCGGGCCTGCAGTCGGCCAGCCTCGACCACGCCATGTGGTTCCACAAGCCGTCCAACTTCAACGACTGGCACCTCTACACCCAGGACAGCCCCTCGGCCTCGGGCGGCCGCGGCTTCGTGCGCGGCGCCCTCTACAGCCAGGACGGCACCCTGGTGGCCTCGGTCGCCCAGGAAGGTCTGATGCGGATGCGCAAGGGCGACTGAGGGCGCGCCAGCGCCTGCCCACATTCCGTCATCCTGGGCCTTGTGCCGAGCATCCCTGTCGAGGGCAGGCGCAAGCGCCGCGAGGGATCCTGGGCACAAGGCCCAGGATGACGTGTGGGTGGTGAATCCCCTACTCTGTCTCTTCCGGCGGGACGGCGATCAGCCGGCCCTCGGCCAGCTTCACCTCCGGTACGTTGTCGCGGGTGAAGGGCAGCCACCAGGACGGGCCGCTGGCCGGCTGAACCTCGAGCAGGTCGCCGGCCCCGAAGTCCTGCACCGACTTCACCTCGCCCAGGCGCTCGCCCTGCGGCGTCTCCACCACGACGCCGATCAGGTCGGTCAGATAGAATTCGTCCTCCTCCGGCGCCGGCAGGGCGTCGCGGGGGATGAAGAGATTCAGGCCGCGCAGGATTTCGGCCTGCTCGCGGGTCTCGACCTCCTTGGCGCGGGCCACCACGCCGCCCTTGACCGGCCGGGCGCTGGTCAGGGTCAGGCCAGGCGAACCGTCCTGGCGCAGCAAGGCCTTGAAGGCGGCCAGCGACATCGGGTCTTCGGTGAAGGTGGTGATGCGCAGTTCGCCGCGGACGCCGAAAGCGCCGGCCACTCGGGCCACCTGGATCAGCTTGTCGGGCATGGCGCCTTCGTTTGAGAGGGTCTTGTCCCAGCCCCCTCCCCGTCACCTTCGAGCTTGACCCGAAGGTCCATGAACACCGCCCCAACCAGAC
>Ga0208179_1000817_pt1 | contig 17879 bp, 21 predicted proteins | sample Malvired_Geostar_FD_184238 | JGI IMG/M metagenome (GOLD analysis project Ga0208179, IMG submission 184238) | Marine viral communities from the Global Malaspina Expedition - Malaspina viral metaG DeepMed_Geostar (SPAdes) (version 2) | ecosystem: Environmental > Aquatic > Marine > Oceanic | place...
TGCCTTCTCCGCTGGAGTACCTGCGTTGTCATACAGGCTCAAGTAAACATCCGCACTGTTAGTCCCATCCTTATTGGAAAAATAAATAGCGTGTACTGTTTTTTCGCCAGTAGTATCAGATGTTACTAATGCCTGAAAGCTGGTTGTCAACGCCAGTTCCTTTGTTTGAAAATCATTTGCCATTTGTTAGCCCCCCAAGGCTATAGCCATCGCTACGGCTGTCCCTGCCGAATCTGCTGTAGATGTAATTGTTAGTGTTTCATTACCACCATCGTTGTTTTCAGTGAATGAAATAAGAGTACCCGCTACAAGTTTCCCGTTTAAATATCCTGCAGTAGTATCGTTAGCACTCACGCCAGCTTTTACGTCGGTGTCGGAAGTAATTGCATTCCACGCAGAACCATCGTAATACTTTAGGGCATTAGAAGTTGTGTTATACGCAAGATCACCTTCATCTAGAGAAGTTGTAGGATCTGACGAATCTACTCTATATCGTTCAGCAAAACTGTTAACGCCAGTAATATTTGTCGCTGTAGTATTAACATTAGCAATCGATCCGCTAACTGTATTAACACTGGCTATCGATCCAGCTACTGTGTCCATTGCAGTCACATTAGCTGATGTACCAAGCGTATTCATATCAGCTACTACGTCTGCTGTACCCAAGGTATTTAAGTCTGCAACCACATCGGCAGTACCTAAAGTATTCATGTCTGTAACTACATCTGCTGTAGCAAGAACATTCATATCTGTAACTACATCGGCAGTACCAAGTATACCCATGTCAGTAATTACACCAGCAACACCCAACAATCCAATTTCAGTAGCCTTACCAGCAACTGCTGTTACGTCACTAGAAATTCCAGCAACAGTCGTTACATTCGCCGATATACCACTTACGGTATTAATATGACCCTGATCTGTGGAAGTTGGTGTAGTTCTCAGCCAAGTTGTATTCCCAAGATCATAGACCATCATTACGTTATTGGTCGTATTGAAATATAAAGCACCATCAACTAACGCATTTGAATCATTATCCAATGTTGGATCGGAACTCTTGACTCCCAAATACCGATCATCGAATGAGTCATAACTTGCGGCAGCAGATGTTGCTGAACTCGCGGCTGCTGTTTCTGAACTTGCAGCAGCGGTCGCACTGGACGCACTTGCAGTCGCGCTTGTCGAACTAGCCGAAGCTGATGTCGAACTAGCAGAAGCTGATGTCGCAGCAGCATCGGCATTGTATTTTGCGGAGTAGGAAGTTCCATCTACCGTGCCACTAGCTTGCATTGCCCAATCTTTAGCAGACCCAGCAGCTACAGTTGTACCTACGGCATACTCTTTTGCACTGTATTCAGATGTATCAACTAAGACGCCCGTCGCCCACTCTTTAGCCGCACCTTTGGAGGCTGTTGTGGTGACGCCCGTACCACCCACGGCCCATGCTTTGGCAGAGTGATCAGAAGTTGCTCCGCTGACCCCACCGTTAACCTTTTGGGCATAGTCCTTCGCGGACCCACCCGTACTAGCCGCCGTGCCTTGTGCATATTCTTTACTCGAATAAGATGCTGTATCAACAAGGCCAGATGCTATGGCCCACTCTTTTGATGCACCTTTCCCTGATGTAGTTGTTACACCTGTTCCACCAATAGCATAAGCTTTAGCGGAGTACTCACTGCTTGCTACAACACCGTCTGTTTTCTTAGCCCACTTCCTGGCCTCTTCCACATCAAGCATTAACTCCCACTTGGAAGCTGCTAGATCAGTCGAGAATGTACCGGAAGTATGCGCTACGATACAAATGTAGAGGTTATCAGTAGATCCGCCAGCAGCACCGTCTACCACGACATCTCTCAATGTATATGCAGTAGATGTTGCCCATGTTCCTTCCCAACTTCCAACTCCCGCTTGTAGTTCTATTGCACCTAGTGAATCGAATCCTATTGCTTTAGTTGCTCTAGTTGCAGCGTTTGCTGTAATAGCAAAATCTGTTTGCGGCGAACCTTCATCAGGCAATTTTAATGCGCGTTTATGATTGGTTTGACCAGAATCCCATGCTGTTACAAGGGCATCGAAGTCTCCTTTGACAACGTCGCCTCTGGCGAGTGTACCCTTGGTATAGGAACCTTGCCTTGTATAATAATCGTTAGCCATTAGCGGCGAGTCCTCCTTGGCGAGTAATGCACCGTCACACCCTGTACGATGTGCGGCTTCTCATAAGTTGCTTCAGACAATATAAGTATTCCCATATTTGTTCCTATACCGTCTATATTTTCTTCTGATGTAGAAACAGTTGCTGCTGTCCAGTTAAATAAATTCCAGTTATTAATATTCCAATAACCACCACCACCAACTATAGAAAGAGTTTTTGATTGTGGTGCTGGGGTTTCTGGATCAGCATACGAATAATCTGGAGTAAAACTTAAACTAACATCTGAATCTGCTGTTAATTCAAAATGAATCTTTCTAAATCTCTTATCCCTAGTGGGCGTATCGTAATGGTAATACGACGTTCTAAGCATCGCTTCTATAGCAGTACCATCAAATGAGTTACCCTTATCCATCTGATAAACATAACCATCAGTAGATCCAAAGAATAAAACCTCATCACCATTCGAATCTTCTACAGAACATACTGTTTTAACAACCTTTCCTAAATCAGTTCTGATGAATCCTGACAATCGACCACCAGTAAAGGTTCCATAAAGCCCACTACCATCGCTGAAGAATATTCTGTATTGATCCTTAGATCTAACTCTTACTGAAGATATTGCCGTACCTTTCTTGGAATCAATGACAGGTTTTATTTTCTTACTTAGTGAGGCAGCAGCGAAATCTCCAAATGACTGAACGGCATTCAAATCTGTTATGCCACGGTCATCCAGATAAATTACATTAGAAAGTCTCTGAATGGTGTATTCAACAGCCCCAGTTTCATTCGAGAATGTCTGGAGATTCCAATCGGCATTACTGGTTCCATATAACATGTATGTTCTATTTCTGTTGAATATCGCTAATACATCAGAAGGTAGAACTTGGAATCCAGTAACTTCATCACCTGTACCGATTTCGTTAGCACCAGTAGTTAATGCCCACGTATATGGGGTTCCAGTGCTGGAATGCTGCACTGAACCTTTATCAAATGATAAGAACAGATGTTTCTTATGCGCTGTTATATGTGTAGGTGTATCAGTGGTCATCCCAGTAAAAATTGGAACCCAATACGTACCATCAAACTCAAAGGCAGTATTTACTCCATCACATCCATACATCCTGTTAGTAGTAGATGAACCGCCAAAGTTATAATTTACAAACTCGTATCTACCACTTGGACTTAACGCTGTAGTAACAACAACAGAAGTAGCATCAGACCTGGGAGATCCAGAAACCTGTAACGCATCACCAATTTGAAATGTTCCTGATACTCCCGTAAGAATATAATGTCCTGTAGCATTAGAACTGCCAAATGAACCAGTTCTCACTATTTCCCTTCGTACAACTCCAGTAGCACCAGAAATTGTTCCTGTAATAGTGTCACCTTCTGTGACTGTAGCAACACCGTTATTAAATTTTATATATTTTCCTAGATCTACTAATGTCCATCCTGTTGAGGATGACTTATACATCGCAGCAGCAGTACCACCAGCGTTATTTCTTATAGCGTATACAGTTCCGTTATAAACCCATACACCTAGGATATTCCCAGAACCAGGTACTATTGTGATATCACCTCGCGCACGTTCTTCTGCGGCTTGCGCATATGTTTCACCTAAAGCGTCAGTATCTGCACCAGACTCAACTGCTACAGATTTAACAACTGCTACAGTGGATGCACTGACCTGAATGTTCTCGCCTACTGCAAAAGTTCCTGACAATAAAGCTACAACCATGTAACCAACAGCATCATTACCAGCGTAAGAGCCGCTTTCTACTACCGAATCAACAATAAGTTCCCCTGTAGCACTAGATGTTGCCCCTGTGATTATATTGGTATCTACAGTTGCTGTTGTTCCAGCATTAAACTCAAGAATATAGTAAGCAGATTCGGATGGTTTAGTTCTGCCGTCAAACCTCTCAAACCCATCTATTCTTCTATAACCACCTTCAGCGTATACCTCATAATTCTTGCCAAAGATAAGGTTTCCTGGCTGTATAGAAAGAGCGGCATCAGTAAGGTTCTCACCCCCCTGTAATGGGAAATATTTAGCCCTTATAGATGTAGACGGAAAGCTGCTCCTTTGTACTAGATCCGCATATATATTGGTCATACAGGTACTATTGCGTCAACAGTTGAATTGATTGTTGTTTTAGCAGAACGTCTTCTTCCTTCCTGACCAGACAAGGAATGGGATTCCAATTTATCTAATAAATCCTGATATTCAGCAGAAGCTGAGAGTAAGATCTCAGGTGCTTCTTCACGCTCGGCCCACATTGTTTTAGCCCTGGCAACTACTGCCCTATGGTATTGAGATGGAATATCTGGGATATCAGTATTGGCTGCTAATGCCGTAGGAGTCTTCCAATAATCAGCAGTAATCGTATATACAGCTTCTGGTGGGGGATCTAGTATGATGTTCTCATCTGGTTGGATGATTACAAACGAAGGTATGGAGTTAGTGGCAACTCCTTGCCTGTAGTTATCCCGATAGTAAACATAATCCAAATCTTCTAAGTGGTAGTTAGTATTGGATGTGTAATCAAGATAAAAGGAATTCCTGTCCCAGACATTAAGATCTGTGGGTTTTTGTAAGGCTGGTGCGCGAGTTCCTATACTGGTAGTAGAGGAATACTGGCTCCACAGGAAATCCCAATCGTGCCATAAGGTCTGTATTTGGAAAGAAGCCGCCGCTACAGCGTCAACAATGACCTTTAACTGACCTTCCTGACTAACTACAGTAGTGGGGCCAGTACCAGATACACCGACTTCCTGTCTAACCGTTTGACATATTGTTAAAAAATTCATGCAGATTTCCTATAAGAAACTCTTTGCTTTATTATGGAATCTATAACGATTCGTGGATCTATCCTCGCCGCACACATTGATGCGCCTGTTTCCTCATCCCTAGGACATGTTTTAAATCCATTTATATGCATCTTATGGCATGGGAAACAATCGACATTTGGCTCTAGGGATATATTATTGATCCAATGTTTTGTTAAATTTTCATGTGACGAGTGACTCAATAGGCATATCTTTGGAACTGGTTCCATGCTCAATGCATTCAGTACTCCAGTTTCAGGGCCAATTACCATATCAGCTTGTTGGGAAAATGCTAACGATTGTCGTATAGACCATTTCCCACTTCTAAGATAAACCCTTTTCTCATTCTCCCATCCTGCTTCGAGTAACTTGCAGAAATGATCACCCATAGTTACCAGCTTTACGTTAGGCCACATCATTAATAACTTAGCCATAACAGCGTCCATATATGGATATGCCTTATGTACGGCACTTCCAGATAATGTAACTACAATGACTAAATGATTAGACTTAATGCGCATCTTCTTGCGCTGTTTTGTAACCCATCTTTTTTCAATAGCATCTGGATAGAACTTAGATTTAAAAACATGCGGAAGAGATGCCTTGTCATGCAATGCTTCTGAATAATTTTTATTTAATGCGGCATGCCTTTTGGTGTGACACCAATCAAACTCTTCATTCTTACCAGAGATTGCTAATAGATTCCCTTCTACAGTTCCATTCGTATTAACAAAGTCAGAAAATAACGTACTGATCTTATCCCAGTACGGCACTAATTCATCATTAGGTATCTGCTTATCGTTCTGGACTAGTAATTCATCGACATTGGGATCTTCCTTCAAAAGATCTAATCCAGTTTCAGTAACATTTACGCATACCGTTTTACCCTGCTTTTTAAGCAACGGATACATGGATGAGCATTGGATAACATCTCCAAATCCACCATATCTAGATATACATACAGAGTTCTCCCCCCTGTTACCACCCAACTCTTTATCTGTTAAATCCTTCCAGTTTCCTTCAGGAACAACAGTTATTTTCATGTGACCTTATATCTACTCCAATCTATACCAGGACCGTAATTAAGACCTTTATACTTAGTCGCGCTATTCTGAGGCACATACGGTGGATCTTGTTTATATTGGAGCATTTCGTCCAACTGCACATGTAATTCGTGTTTGTTGTTACCAGCCATTAACTTAGAAGCAACACTCAATAATGAATTATTATCCTGTATAAGACTTCTAGCACCAGCACTATGCAAGTCACTCAGAAGGCCACCATCCTGACTCTCCATATTGCTGGATAAACTCCTAACCCATACACCATATTTGTTATCCACATAACTGGGTAAATGGTTATATTTATCCTTATTACTCTTCCACAACTTGTAATAAGAATTTATCTTTTGCTTAACTAATCCAGTATTCTGAGTCATTTTAAAAGGGCTGATTATCTGTATCTTGTGAGGTATCTATAGCACCAACCATTCCTGATATACCGTAATCAGGCTCTATCTCAACACCAGTAATAGTTGCGTCCGTTACAGTAGAAGAAGTTCCAGTTAATGATGCAACTGCAACAGTTTTCGGTCCGATATATTTTTCCTTGAGCGCAAGGTTCTTTTCATCCTGAGATAAATTCTGATCATACTCATCTTCATCTTCAGTCAACTTCTGCTTTATAACCTCTACATCCATATTGAAATGGTATGACATCTTGTCCATAAAGTAATCATATGCAGAAGTTTTTGTATTGTAATCTGGGAGATTGCCCAATGTTACTTTAGCAGCTTGATTTATAAGATCTCCATTTTGCGAGAGTTCAAGCCTTTGAGTTTTAGTAAAAACAGCACCGCTTTCATACATAGATGTAAGAGTCGGAACCTCCCATCCTGAATTTGGATCTGTGGTTGTTTTATGGCCCCAACCAAGTACCCCCGTGTATCTAGTGGGATAACCTAAAGCTATATCCAAATCCCTTAATACTTCAATAGCTAGTAAATCAAATTTATCTTCATCCATTGGTGTACCTAAAATGAGTTGATTCACCACTATACGGGTGATATTCCCATCCATAATTTGGAGCTTCGGTCTGCAACCAAGACCTCTCTTCTTGAGTTAATTTACTAAATGAAACATCAAATGCTTTACCCTGCATGTGTAATGATGTATCAGATGACCCCTTCAATGCGCTGTTATGACGACCGCTTCTATATGCGCTTTCTAATGGGATATCCTTTCCAAACTTGCTTCTAAATCCACCATTAAATGATAAGAAATCATTAGCAGCATCAGGTTCCAATAAAGCCCTGTTCTGATACCAGGGCGGTGCATCATTTAAATTCTTTACTGTTGAATCGGATAAGTTATAGGTACCCACATCAACAAGATCCTCTTCCTGATATTCACCAGGGGCTGAAGCATCCGACATATTAAGTCTCATAACTTCATCATTAATCCATTCTTCAGGAAATCCGGCTTTGCTCATCTTAGTGATTCTATCGCGATTAAAATCTACATCAAACTGCTTTTCACTAAATGATTCAGCAACCTTTTTAGGTTTTGTTCTGGCATCGCGTATCTGATCCTGGAATTTAGGCTTGTCATCTAGCCAGGTTTTTAAGCTTTCTATATCACCATGCTTATTAACGGTTTCCTCATTTAACTCAGCCCACCATCTGTGATCTGATGGATCAAAACGACTGCCTGTTAAATCTCCACTCCTGCCCCAAGGCTTATTTCTAAGATCATACTCGAATAGTTCGTCAGAAACATTTATAGGTTTCTGATGCTGGGGTGGTGGTTTAAATAAGGACATTATTACCTAATCGAACCAGTTAAATGAACCATCTTAAAGCCCCAAGGGGAAGGGTTCATCTCACCCATATCAACATATCCTGCTTCGATCTGCTCTTGGGAAGCAACGATCTCGCCATATGCAGCAGATGAGCATACGGTAGAGGATTTATCCATATCCCGCTCTTTATTAGCTGACTTATTTTCTTTTACTGCCATGAAACCTCCAAAAAGAAAGGGGGGCAAAAGCCCCCCTATCAATGTTGTGGGCTATGGAATCAAGCTTTACCGTCTACTTTCATTCCACCACCAATGCTCTGGCTCGGACCAACACCTTGCGGCTTCTGATCTTTACCTTTGCTGGATAGCCCAAGAGACTCTTTAGAGTCGGTAATCTTCTGATGAGCAGTAAGACCGCTCTGAAGACCAACACTTGGTTTTGGGTCATGCATATATCACCCCCTATGCTGCCGAATCCCACATTACTACGCGGGACTCTGCTGCGGTTGTGTGAACAAGACCTGCACCACCTAAGTAGTACCAAGCGATACCTCTGGCACGACCAAAGTCAGTCGGGATTTTACCCCGAACTTCTTCTGGAATAGCAACTGCTTCTGCTACGGTGTCTGCACCAAGAAACATCACCCAATCCGACTTGCCGTTTGTCCATGCACCAGCGGGAGTACCCATACCAGTGGAGGAACCTCCCTTGGCTCGATACGTCTGCTCGATGAAACGGACACCTTCGAAACGACCAGTTTCACCATTACGGATCATCTGGAACCCGGATTCGACATACTGATGGATCGTTTCCAGATTGTTCTTCAGGGTACGGTACGTGGTGGGCCACGCAATAGCGAAATAATCGTCACCTTCATAGGCTGGGATATTGCGCTCTTTCATTACATCAACAATAGCTTTGATGTGATCTTTGCCCAACGCGACGTTATTAGTCGTGGTGGTTGCTCCGTTAGTTGTTAATACAACAGCATCAGTTGCCGTTGCAGAAGCAACACGTAGCTTGCAAGTATCGAATTGGTCAGCGACCATAGTATCCAATACTGAAGCAGCATCGATCTTCAAGACCTTGTGAATGATTTCCTTTACCGGGTGTTCGGAAAGGTCGTCCAACTTATTTGTGTAAGGAATCGAATTACCACGTTCGGTAATTGTCATCGTACCTTGCGTAATCGTGAAGTTGGTTTCGGGAATTGCAGTGTTTTCAGTCAACGCCGCACCTGCGGTTGCAATGGTTGAATATACATTCCAATGGAAGGTATCACCTTTATGCAAACCTTGATGAGCCGCATCCTTTACGTCTGCGAATTGACGAAACTTCACAATTGGTCGCAGGGCAAGACGGAGTTCCTTAGACAGATTGAGGGAGTACATGTAACCACCAAGGTTACTTGTTCCCCATACTTGTCCAGCCATCTTATTCTCCTAAGACTTTGTGTAGTTATGAAATGATCAAGCAGGTTGATGCCGTGCTTGTTTCATTTCGGCTATGATATCTGAATAAGAGTCATGCTCTGGTTCATCTTCTCCAATAGAGGATTTAATGTTCCTTGGCGTAACCTCATCCATCGCCTGCTTACGTTCTTCACGCACATTCTGTTTCTTCCCGCCTAAGTTATCCACGTATTGAAATAACCAAGCACGTGCATATTCAGCACATTCTTGCATTATTTCCCACGGATCTCTGGTAGGGTCAGCGTTATACAACTCTGCAGACTTGGCATCAGCAACGGCTAACAATGATTCATCAGCTACGATATCAGGATATTCCTCATGGAATTTTCCAACAGCTTCTTTACGTAGATCTTCATAGTCCCGTATATGTGCCTGACGTTCCTCTTCCCGCATTTCAGATTTAGTTCTAGCGATAATGTCATCGACATTAACATTAGGTGTACTAGATCGTTCTGCGGCACGGATCTGTTTTAGCAATTGAGTGGCTTGCTTTTCATCACCTTGAAAAAGAGCATCGTGATATTGACCGTATAGATCCTCATTCGCGTCCGTAATGGGTGGCGATACTGGTGAGGCGTCTTGCGATGGCCTCGATTGTGCTTCAAGTCTCGACTTATAGTCGTGAAGCCTCCGCTCCCAATCAGCAAGTTGATTTGCTTTGGTAGCGGCTTCCTGCAACCTCTGGTCAGCAGAGGAATTCTTTTGGTACTTGGCAATAATTTCCTCGTAAGGAATCTCTTGCTCGATACCGTTTACTTTGGCAATTGCGTACCACTGTCCGTCACGTTCTGACAAAGGGCTATTAACAAGCTCGACAACTTCTTCGGGTTCATCAATTGCACCTTCCTCTTCAAGAATTAATCTCTCACGTTCTAGAGCTATACGCTCTGACTCGGTATCTCGGTAAAGTTCTTTTTCCTCAGTAATCTCTTTTGTTTCCTGCTCAGAGATTTCTTCAGAATCTTCTGGAGCCTCGGAAACGTCCTGTTGGATGGCTTCTTCTTGGCTTGACATAATTAACTCCTAATCTATTTCTTCAAGTACTTCCTCTGCGTGTTTTGCTTGGTTCAATGCCTGTTCTATCCATTGAATGAATAGTTCTGGCACCCTAGCGCGAAATTGGAGTTCCCTAATTGCTTCGGCATCATCAGGATTAACGGACATCCATGACTCAAAAGCCTCACTACGTGATTTAACAGCCCGTCCATTCAAATACCTACCAACAGGGCTACTCCAAAATTCTTTTATCTGTTTACCAAGATTGATCTCAGCAAACAGCAAATCTGTTTCTTCTGGCATTACTTAAATAAGTACCAAACGATAAATGTTATGGCTGTAAGGTCTACACATATAGACCAAGCTAAATAAGCTCTGAATAGGTACGGGAAGCACCAGCGAATATGTTTCATTTTTCATCAATGTTCCGCGCCTTGTACCATCCCATATTGATCGTTCATAAGAACTTCACTCATCATTTTACCTTCTTCATCTATACCTATTTTTGGTTCAGCCATTAACATATTGTGAACTAACGCTTCTTTCTGAAGCAGTAATTCACCCCTTGCTATATCGTTCTTTTCTGCCTTGATTCTGGCATTAATAACATCCAACTGCTGACGCAATTTTGCAACCGCTTCAGTGGAATCTATCTTCTGCTTGGCGATTACAGCATCAGACATTGCTCTGGTTTGTGCAGTCTGACTATCGCTCTGGGCTTTAATCTGAGCGACTGCGATCTTGGCTTGCGCATCGATCTGTTTAGCAGCACCCTGATCTGTAAGCTGTTGCAGTACCTGTTCCATCTGCTCAAGTCTGGCGGCAAGATCCTCAAGCACAGGAGCCTGATCTTCAGAGAAGAATCTCTGTGAATCCTTATAACCTAATGCGCCAAAAACTTCTTTAGATACTTCCTTCTGATCAATTATATTTATGATATCTGGATCTATTTCAGCCATAGTCCGTATACCAAGAAGTAATCTATCTATTTTCTTAACTGGATCGGTTGCTCCGATACCTACGTTAACACTAACAGTCATTTCATTCCTGAGTAGATCATCGGTATCTTCATCAATTCCAAATCGATCATAGATGGTAGCTTCGCCTTCTGTCTCTTCCTGCTCCATCGCGGCAGTATTAACAGCTACGTTAAGCGCAACTTCATCTGTTTCGTAATACTGTTCTAATCTAACTAATTGTCTTAAAACAGGTTCTACCCATGTTTCAGCAAATGTTCTAAGCATGTACTCCATCTGTTGGTTAGCACCAGCCGTAAGCATTTCCATGCCACCAACAGTTTCATTTAAGGCTCTGTTTGTCTGGACAGTAGATTGTGAGAAATTGCCTGATATCTCATCAAAATCTACATTTAATCTATCCTGTTCGGCATAACTGGATTGTGTTACATCAGGTGTATTAACAACTTGAACATCCCTAGTGGGATCGTCCATCATTACTGAACCACCCGGCACGCTCCTTTTTAACGCATGAATATCAATATTTGCGCTTCGCCTAATGTGATATCTTTTGTTAAGAACAAGAGAAACATTATCTGATCTCTGGTTGGCTAAATCATTAACTGCAGATTGCAGATCTTGAGACATCTCAACGAGCGATGTTGGAAATGTTTTATGTGCCTCAAGTATCGCGCACCCCATCGTATATGGACGTTCGCCATTTCTAAGATGAGGATATAATTCTGTAAGAGGTTTAGGGTCAGTCAACAGGAACTGCGTGCCTGCAGTGTAATAACACCAATCCTTACCATTCTTTCTAATAATATTCTTATGGATAAAAACAGTAGTAAATTCAGATAAGTCTTTTCTATTTACTTTAGGATCTATCCTGTTACCTGATCTAGTTTGACGGGTAGAATCAAATTCATTCTTGGATGTAGTTTCTATTAACTGATCTAGTGTTAGTGACTTCCACTTCGGATCACCAGTTTTAGGATCTACTTCCTTCATCTTCTCCAGAACATCCTGAAGATACATTGGAATTATTTCAATAACATACGGGGAGGAGTCAACAGGGTTCCACCAATCAGAAGCTGAATCAATTCTTAAATTCTCTGATGCAATTAATCTGACAACTGGATTATCCTTAATTATCTCTACTTCTTCTGATTTCTCCGTAGCTTCTGTGCCATCTTCATTTAATATTGGCGCACCATCAGCATCTAATACTGGATTTTCTGATGTGACCTTTTTTTCCTGGTATTCCCAATATTGATGAGAACATACAACACCGAATACCAATGCTTCCTGATAAGCAGCTATTAAAGTTTGGAACCAAGGTATAGTCTTGGTCAGCCTGTACTGAAGTAGATGCTTCAATACCCATGCTGAATCCCGTTGAACTGGATCTGAATCATTTTCAGGTCTTACATCAATAACATCCTGCGTACTAAAAAAAGCAGCCGCAGCAGCGGCTTCATTTGTGCGTATCGATGCTCGTGTTTTTGGTCTAAATAAACGAGAACGATGCTGGTACGTCTGAGAGTTATATTTAGATCCTGAAGGATGCTGAGATCGAAATAAAGAAATATTTCTTTCCCATTGCTTCCTATAATTGCTATCTAAATAAGATGTAGATGACTCATAGGCTCTACGAGCCAGTTCAAGCCACGGTGAGGATTCCTTTACGGCTCCTTCCAATGGAACTTTATCTTGTTCGCTCATGTGTCAAATGCCACTTCACCAATTACGTTGCGGTCCAGAATCTCAAGCTCATCTTCGTTAGCTTTTCCTCTGGAGACTCTAGCTCTTTCTAGAAGTTCACCAGCCCAGCGCATTACATTCCTATACTCTGGATCGATATCAGTAACCCTGATCCACATTCCGTATCTAGCGGAAAGATGTCCATTCCATATGGCAAGCATAGAATAATCATTACTTGGCCCAACCATCCACGCATGACCAGGATAATGTTTATCTAATGTATCAGCGACATTCTTAACTAATGAAACGACTGTCGCCTCTTTCATCATGCTCCGTTTGTGGGCATCAAGAATTATTTCTGTCATTTTATAAACTGGACAATAACGGCTATAACTACGATGACTCCTACAGCAATCCAAAACTTAGGTTTAGACATAAACATAGCTTTTAATTTTTCCATTTCTACCTCTTCTTTCCATAGGGTTGTTTGGGGTGTTCACTAAACTTACGACCATTAGAGAATACATAAACAGGAATAACTGGCTCTGGTCCTGCAGCTTTTTCAACATGTTCGCGCCAATTAGACACGCGGATTACTGGTTGTTTTAATTCAGCCATTAGTGCAATACTATTTTTTCTGGTGCATCATATTTGTGTAATGCTAGAGCTTGCGAAGCAATCGCAGAAAATGTCCTAGCAAGGGCTTGTGTCATTTCGAGGTGACGTAAATCATCTTTATTTACATCAATGAAATGGGATAGAAACTCTACAGCAAGTTCCTCTGGTCCTTCATCAAGAAGATTATTCATATTAATAGGCCGCTACTACATCTGGTTCTAAATCATCTGGAAAAATAATCTGCGGAGGAGCAGCTTCTATATCGTATATCCGTGACATTGCGTCTAACATGTCAACGTGAACAGCAGGGAATAAGTTGTATTCGTTATCAATCATTTTCTGGGTAACGTCATAAACCTTTCCCACTTCATCTTTTTGGCGGATTGGTTTTTGTATTAACTGCGCATCACCACGTTCAAACGCTTTCTTTTGATCGCTTGTTATACGATCATCAGATGGAGCTAAAAAGAAACGCCAGTTCTCGAAGTCTGGCTGTAGTCTTTGCACCCTGTCCCGCTTAGATCCCGGACCTTCCCTAGGCCAGTTAAGTTCCTCGATGGGAAAGTAATCACCTGTTATCTTCATCATCTCGGTGAAGTGTTCGATGTCGGAATCTTTTCCGTACCGTTCATATCCAACTTTTACTACCTGAATGCCTGTATTTCGCAACCACTTCCTACGAAACTTAACCAAGGCTTCCCATCTTTCTTTAAGATTAAGCCGATGGCACAGACCGTCTAAGAAGTATTTGTTGTATTGATTATCAACACCTATGACTGCTATGGCAGTTCTATCAGATGACGATTTTTTTGAGTGGGCAGGATCGCAAAGAATATATATATTCAACACCCTAGGTCGAAGTTCTACTCTCCTTATCCATTCTGGCTTAAATACTTGATCAGATCCTGCGATTGGATTCTGAAGCATCTGACAAGCCAAAACATACTGACCCATCGAGGATTTCTTTTCTGACCATTCGCTTTCAGTAAAGAAAACTGGGTTGCCACTGGGAGTACCATCCTCAGTAGCTGGGTATATTCGGGTCTTAATACCCCTCTCGATTAATTCCCTATAGGTATCAGCGAAGTTATATCGTGTACCTATATACCACTGTCTATTTACAACTCCAGCCAGGTTCTGACTGAGGTCTAATGCCTCAGTTGTCTTTTCAATCTGGTCTGGGGTGTTAACTGAATCCCGCGTTACGACATCGTCGTATATTCTTAAATCATAGTGTCGTGAGATGGGCTGACCATCTACTAACCCCCACGCTTCTACTGTAGATTCTTTAGGATTAGATGTTCTTTTTACAATGATCCCTGAATCTTCTGACCACTGTGGAGAGTCCTGTCTAGGATTTGGATAGCATATATCTGGATATAACTGCCTTAACCATTCATTGACTTCGAATTCACGCTTAATCTGCTTTAAAAACCCTTTCGCTATAGGTCGCGTGTGGGAGAAAATTCCAACAGTTATATTCGGATTTTTTAATATCTCCTGAATAGTTCCAGCATACGTAATCAGGGTAGATTTGTAATGCCCTCTAGCCCATAGATCTAAAACTTTATCTGGGTGTGACTCAACCTCTCTGCATCTATCGTAAATCCAGGGATGTACTGCATCCTTTCTCCCAAGAATACATACAAGAAGAAACCACCTGTCGTTCTTTGCAAGCTCTTTAATTAATTCCGCATTATAGTTTTTAGCATCTAAAACATTCTTATAGAAAGTTCCGGCCTGTTGTAGCGTTGCAGTAGGTAGGTAATTATTTGCCTTGTCAATAAACTGATCAACATTCATGGAGAAGGTCCAATAACATCTGGAAGTTTTATCCCATGCCTATCCAGTATCTCCAACAATCCCATCTGTAATTCATACATTGCTGGAATGCTTTCAAATGCAATTAACTGACGTTGCATATCATTTATTTTTCCTAACGCAAACTCTACTTCTTTAAATGCTACCTGCCATCTTAAAACCTCTTTATTTAGGAAGCTGCTTCCATCAGTAGAATTTATCCAATCCTTATCTTGAGTCGTTCTAGGAGTTATATACCCAACGTATTCATCATATGTATTCGGAGTATTGCTTCTAGGCAAAGAAAGAAATTCATCCATATTCACTCTAGACCACCGATGAACCTCTTTCATATCATGCGTTACACCAAGCTCATCAGTCCATTCACCGCTTAAATAATTAAGTTGTGCCTGACTGAAGTTTGATTGTCGCTTGTTTAACTCTGGTTCCCACTGATCGAGCTTTTTTTGAGATATCTGAATAGATTCATTAACATTATTAAGAAACCTTCCTAGATACCTTTGGGCATTATCAATGTGCTTTTTATTTTTTATAGCCCCATCTTCCTCTTTTAAGGCAACCTTGTAATCTTCATACCTATCCAATAATTCCTCTGCATCCATAAGATTAAGGAATTTGGTTATAGTCCCAGCTTGCTCTAACCCTTCCAAGGTAAGGGGATTATTTTTACCAAGGCCATGAGAACGAAGGAAATCAATAATGGGGCCGGATACCATCGCTGGAGTATTTTTATTCAGGTAACCAGCAAACCTTTCAATCATATAACTTGTTTGGTGAGCTAGTTCATGTCTTACAACATTTTTATACCCAGGTTTATGATCCATATAACCGGGATATTTTTCATTTGTAAAAGCCCCCGGCATAATAAAGACTTTGCTGTCTCTGTAGTAACCAGCTTCCTGCTTTGGATCTAATGCAAAATAAGGATCACCTATATGCGGAACATCAGGTCTAACCAAATGCCCCTTCTTATGTTGATAAGAAACACCAAACTTCATAGGGTCGCCAGCCCATTTACCTAGATAACCTCGTTTTTGCAAATCAACTCGCAAGCTACGGTGTCGCGGGCTGGAAGTTCCAGTGTAAAGCCCCATCAATTGGACTTTATGATTCAATGCCCACAGGTCGTCGTTTATTCCAGTAAGACCTACTGAGAGCTTGGAAGCTGGTCGAACCATTTCAAGCCTGTCTAAGTTATCAAGAACAGATGAGTAACTAGATCTGCTTCTAGGTTCTAAACCAAATTCAACGAGGAACTCAGTATCAGCAAGACTTTTTACAGATTGGTAATCAGCATATTTTTTTGCTTCTATAGTATTTGGATTTAATTGGCGAATCTGTGTAAGCCTATTCATAATCCCTTGCATATTTGCTTTGTATTCTTCGTCAGTACTGATTTTGGCGTTGACAATTATCGCCTTTTCCTGCTTTTTAACAGCCCCGGATTTGAAGGTTGAATTCTTTGCGAGATTCTTTGCTTGCTTGCTGAATGTTTGACCAGAGCCAGCCTCTACCGCATCCATGCTAGTTCCGCCACCGGATGAGCCAGATCCTAGTAAGCCACCCCCACCTAAACCTGGATGGCCTTCATTGTCTTCCATTTAGTAGCCTCGTTTGGCCTTCTTCATTGGCTTTCCAATCTTGGCTGCATATTTCTTAGCTGCTTTCTTTCCCTTTGCTGTATAAGAAAATTTTTTATTTCCGACTTTTGGCATTGATCATTGTCCTTTATTTAATGGCGCGATTTCTTCTGCGTAACATGACCCGTTTATTACCAGCACTGTTATCCCTGGGATTGCCATTTACGTGATGGATATCCCTTTTATCCCCTTTTTTAACTCTTCCAGCCTTAATAGCAGATCTCCTGGCTTTATTTCTACCAGCTCTATCTTTCTTAGCTTTAGTAGATGAGTGAAATTTTCGATATTCAGCACGGTAATTTCTCGGCTTCTTATGCCTGTAACCACTGGGGCTTTGAGAAGTCAGTAAACCCGGCATTTATCCTACCCCTAAATAATAATTAAAATAAAGTACCAGCCCAATTGGGATGCCGATAATTAAAAGAATCATGCAAATTGGAAATATATATTCCCTTTTTTGAAAAGCAGAATCACTGTCCATTAGTGTGGGTATTTAGACAGATCCTCATCGCTAAACATCTTTGATAAATGTTTAATTCTGTCAGATACGTTATAAACGAACCAAAATGGGAATAAACCATGAATCAAGGCAGTAATAGACAGCCTCATCAATATGAACGACAGGCTCCACGCAAACTTGCAATGCCTGAACCAGCTTAAATTCTCATCTCTCAGATGGCTCATTAACAATTCTCACATATACAATCTTCACAATTGCCATCGTCGGTGCATTCACAATTAGCTATAAGGCAGTCATCGCATGTGCAAGGGACAGATTCATAATCAGACATATTAGAAATCCGCCGTTACTTTAAAACCAGCATATGGCTGTTTTTGACCAGTATTGCCTACAGTTTTAGATCCACCCCAGGGAGAAATTCTAAACGTGGTG
>Ga0208179_1000818_pt1 | contig 17879 bp, 16 predicted proteins | sample Malvired_Geostar_FD_184238 | JGI IMG/M metagenome (GOLD analysis project Ga0208179, IMG submission 184238) | Marine viral communities from the Global Malaspina Expedition - Malaspina viral metaG DeepMed_Geostar (SPAdes) (version 2) | ecosystem: Environmental > Aquatic > Marine > Oceanic | place...
TCCGCTGGCCTGATATGCAGCCTGTTCGGCTTTCCCATGTGGGCGCCATGGTCAGACCTTCAGGAACCCGGCCAGTTGGTCATCACGGTGGACGCCGGGGCTCGCCACCTGATCGAGTTGCGCGACATCATCTATCCGTCGACCCGTGCCCAGGACCCACCGCGGCCGGAGGCCGCGCGATCGAGCGGCTACGAACTCATCGCCGAAACGCGGGCGTCCTATGTGCGCGAGATCGGTGACTGGCGGGTCTTGGACGACATCCTGGAGATGACGCCCCATGGCCACAAGATTTCGCCGGCCGCCCGAGCGCAGATCCAGGACGTCCCCAGCCTGCGGCTCACCTTTGACGCGATCGTGAGGACGTTCCGTCGTCCGTAGGCGCCACCACGCCCGTCCAGGGCCGGCCTAGTCCTTCGAGGCCAGCTTGTTGATCTGGGCCTGCATGGCGGCCATCTGTTCCTGCAGGGTCTTGAGCATGTCGGTCTGGCCGCCGCCTTCGCCAGGCGCCGCGGCCTCGCTGCGCGGCGCGGCGTCCTCGGGCTTGGGGGCGTAGGCGAAGGGGGTGAACATCTTCATCGCCCGGTCGAACATGGCCAGGTTCTGGCGGATCTGGTCGTCATAGGCGCCCAGCGGCGTGGCCTGGCCCATCTGGGTGAACTGGGTGCGCATTCGCTCCTGCTGCTGGGCGAAGGTGGCCAGGGACAGCTCCAGATAGCTGGGCAGGAAGGCCTCCATGGAATTGCCATAGAAGCCGATCAGCTGGCGCAGGAACTGAATCGGCAGCAGGCTCTGACCCTGGCTCTCTTCTTCGAAGATGATCTGCGTCAGCACCGTACGGGTGATGTCGTCATTGGTCTTGGCGTCATAGACGACGAAATCCACCCCCTGCTTCACCATCTCGGCCAGGTGCTCGAGGGTGACGTAGGAGGAGGAGGCCGTGTTGTAGAGCCGCCGGTTCGCATACTTCTTGATGACCACGCGGTCGCCGCCAGCTTTTCCGCCGGCCGCTTTTCCGCTGCTGTCCTGGGTATCAGCCATCCCGTTTCCTTGATTGTTCGGGCCGCGCCTGGGCGGCGGGTCCGGCTTTGCAGCGCAGTATCGCGGATGCGAGGGAAATCGCAAATCACGCGGCCGCGCGCGCCGCGCTTGCCCAAAGCCCTGCGCGTCCTGATAGATACCAGCGAAGACAGAGGGAGAAGCTTCCTATGACCGATGTGGTGATCGTCTCGGCCGCCCGCACGCCCGTGGGATCGTTCAACGGCGCCCTGGCCAGCCTGCCAGCCCACGAACTGGGCAAGGTGGCGATCTCGGCGGCGATCAGCCGCGCGGGGCTGACGCCGGCCGACATCGACGAGGTGATCCTGGGCCAGGTGCTACAGGCCGGCGCCGGCCAGGGCCCCGCCCGTCAGGCCTCGATCGGGGCCGGCATTCCGGTGGAGGCCCCGGCCTGGAGCCTGAACCAGCTCTGCGGCTCGGGTCTGCGCGCCGTGGCGCTGGCCGCCCAGCAGGTGGCCGAGGGCGCCTCGAAGATCGTCGTCGCCGGCGGGCAGGAAAGCATGAGCCAGGCGCCGCATGCGGCTCATCTGCGCTCGGGCCAGAAGATGGGCGACCTGAACTTCGTCGACACCATGATCAAGGATGGCCTCTGGGACGCCTTCCACGGCTACCACATGGGCCAGACGGCCGAGAATATCGCCGCCCGCTGGCAGATCACCCGCAGCGACCAGGACAATTTCGCCGTCGCCTCTCAGAACCGCGCCGAGGCCGCGCAGAAGGCCGGCAAGTTCGCTGACGAGATCGCGCCGGTGACCATCAAGGGCCGCAAGGGCGACACGGTGGTCGATCAGGACGAATACATCCGCCACGGGGCGACGCTGGAAAGCGTCTCTGGCCTGCGCCCGGCCTTCAACAAGGAGGGCTCGGTGACCGCCGCCAATGCGTCCGGCCTGAACGACGGCGCCGCGGCCCTGGTGGTGATGAGCGCCGAGGAGGCCAAGGCTCGCGGCCTGAAGCCGCTCGCCCGCATCGCCTCCTGGGCTCATGCCGGGGTTGATCCCGAGGTGATGGGCACCGGCCCGATCCCGGCCAGCCGCAAGGCCCTGGAAAAGGCCGGCTGGAGCGTCGACGACCTGGATCTGGTGGAGTCCAACGAGGCCTTCGCCGCTCAGTCCATCTGTGTGGTCCGCGAACTGGGGCTCGACGGGGAGAAGGTCAACGTCAATGGCGGCGCCATCGCCATCGGCCACCCCATCGGCGCCTCGGGCGCGCGGATCCTGACCACCCTGCTCTATGAGATGAAGCGCTCGGGCGCCCGCAAGGGCCTGGCGACCCTCTGCGTCGGCGGCGGCATGGGCGTGGCCATGTGCGTCGAGCAGGTCTAGCCGATACGAACAACCCGCCAGGGGGCGTTCAAGCCCCCGGCTCTTAAAGTACGTCAGGGAAGGAATCTCATGGCCAAGGTGGCGTTCGTCACGGGGGGCACGCGCGGGATCGGCCGGGCGATCTGCCAGAGGCTCAAGGCCGACGGCTTCGAGGTGGCCGCCGGCTATTCCGGCAATGAGGCCGCCGCCGAGGCCTGCGCCCGGGATCTGGGCGTCATGGTGGTCAAGGGCAATGTCGGGGTCTTTGCCGACTGCAAGGCCGCCGTGGACCAGGTGGCCGCCGAGCTCGGACCGGTGGACGTGCTGGTCAACAACGCCGGCATCACCCGCGACGGCTTCTTCCACAAGATGGACTCCGAGCAGTGGTCGGAGGTGATCCGGGTGAACATGGACTCCCTGTTCAACATGACCCGGCAGGTGATCGAGGGCATGCGTGAGCGCGGCTGGGGCCGGATCATCAATATCTCGTCGATCAATGGCCAGAAGGGCCAGATCGGCCAGACCAACTATTCGGCCGCCAAGGCCGGCATGATCGGCTTCACCAAGGCGCTCGCGCTCGAGAACGCCCGCAAGGGCGTCACCGTCAATTGCATCGCCCCGGGCTATATCGACACCGAGATGGTGACCGCCGTGCCCGAGGAGGTGCTGAAGGGCATCATCGGCCAGATTCCCGTGGGCCGACTGGGCCGGGGAGATGAGATCGCCGACATGGTGGCCTTCCTGTCCGGGGAGCACGCCGGCTACGTGACCGGATCGACACTGTCGCTGAACGGCGGTCAGTATATGGCCGGCTGACCAGGCCTCCGTCTCAAAAGCGCCCCAGTCCAACGCCATGTGTGATCGCCCATGATGAGCGCTCGCCCCGTGCTGCCCCTGAGGATTCTCGTCGCAGCGACGTTCGCCGCGGCCGGCGTCGCCATGGCCTTTCCGGCCGTGGCCGCCCCCCTCTCTCTGCGCGAAGGCCTGTTTGGCGAAGGCCGCCACGATGGCCGGCGTTTCTCCGCGCCGCCGGTGGCCCGCTATGTGGTCGAGGACGGCGGCGGATTCATCCTCGATCGCTCCACCCCGCGGCCGATGATGAAGTTCGAGAACAGCGCCGAGGTCTGGGTGCTGCAGCCCCAACCGGCGCCCCGCGGCGACATCATCTACAAGAATGATCTGGGGCAGCCGGTGCTCCGGGCCACCCGCCTCGGGGGGCTGACCGTCTTTACGCCGGATCGACCCTCGGGCGCGCCCGCGGCGTTGGCCGGCGGCTCCAGTCCCTTGCGCCTTCCGGTATTGGGGCCCGAGGCGCTGTTGCAGCGCCTGGCCCAGGCCAGCGCCCGGGCGAGCCGCGCGGCGCGGCGGCTGATCCCCTTCGAGGCCGACGCCTCGCCGGAGACCGCGCCCCTGGTGGCTGATGCGGCCATGGTGGCGGCCGAGGCCGTGGTGCGGATGTCGGCCCAGCCCGGCGGTCGGGCGACCCTCAGCGGCGTCAACAAGGTCACCCTGGTCGAGGGCCGCAGGCCCGGCGCCAGCCTGCGGGCCGGGGTCATCCTGATCACCATCACCCCGGAGGATGGGCTGGCGGGCCGGCCCTCGTCGGAGCGGATCGTCGCCGCGGCCGGCTCGCGCTGATCTCGCCTACCCCTTGAAACTATCCTTGGCCGCCCGCACCGCGGCGAAGGCCTCGTGATCGGCCGCCCCGCGGACCCCCAGGGCCGGCGCCAGCAAGGGCGCGCGCAGGAACGGGTTGGTCTGCTTCTCCACGCCGATGCTGGTGGGCACCGTCGGCTCGCCACGTTCGCGGGCGGCGAAGATGTCCCGGGCCCGGGCGGCCAGGGCCGGATCGGAGTCCACCGACAGGGCGAACCGGGCGTTGGCGGCGGTGTATTCATGGGCGCAGTAGACGGTGGTCTGGTCGGGCAGGGCGGCCAGGCGCTGCAGGCTCGCCCACATCTGGTCGGGCTGGCCCTCGAACATGCGGCCGCACCCTAGGGCGAACAGGGTGTCGCCGACAAAGGCGATGTCGTCGGCGGCGTCGTGATAGGCCACATGGCCCAGGGTGTGGCCACCCACCTCCATCACCGAGAACCGGGTCTCGCCCAGATCGACCGTGTCGCCATCGGTCACCTCCCGGTCCAGGGGGGCGATCTTGCGCACCTCGGCCGGGCCAACGATCTTCGCCCCCGTGGCGGCCTGGATCTCGGCGTTGCCGCCGGCATGGTCGGGATGCCAGTGGGTGTTGAGGATCAGCGCCAGGCGCCAGCCGGTCTTGTCCAGTTCGGCCAGGATCGCCTTGGCGTCCGGCGTGTCGACAGCGGCGGCCAGGCCGGTGGCCTCGTCGCGGATCAGGAAGCCGTAGTTGTCGGAGAGGCAGGGAAACTGGTGGACGGTCAGGGCCATGGCGCGCCTCGTCGGGGTCAGGCGGGGCGACAAGGTCGCGGTCCGCAAACTAGGATAGGGTTCGAGTTCCGATCCTAGTCCCATGGGCCAATGCGTCGAGACATCCTTGAGCTGCGCGCCTTTTACGCCTCCGAGCTGGGGCGGGCCGCCCGCGCCATGATCGGCCGCAAGGTCACCGAAGCCTGGGGTTCGGCCTCGGGACAGGACGTGCTTGGACTTGGCTATGCGACCCCCTTCCTTGGGGGCCTGCGTGATCGCGCCCGCCGCACGGTGGCCGCCATGCCGGCGCAGCAGGGGGTGGAGATCTGGCCGGGCGCCACCCGAAACCTGGCCACCCTCGTCGATGAGGAGGCGCTGCCGTTCCAGAATGCTCTGTTTGACCGGATCCTGGTGATCCACGCCATCGAGGAGAGCCCCGATCCCGCCAGCCTCCTGCAGGAGGTCTGGCGCGTCCTGGCGCCATCGGGACGGGTGATCATCGCCGTGGTCGCCCGCGACGGTCTCTGGGCCAACGCCGAAAGCACCCCCTTCGGCCATGGACGGCCCTATAGCCGCCGCCAGCTCGCCGCCCTGCTGCGGGAGGCCGAGCTCGAGCCCGCCGGCTATACCCGCGCCCTCTATGTGCCGCCGGTCTCCTGGATGGCCGGCTCCGCGGAGACCCTTGAGCAGGCCGGCTCGCGGCTCTGGCCGCGCTTTTCCGGGGTGCTGCTGATGGAGGCGGTCAAGCAGACCTACGCCCTCAAGGCCAGGCCCCAGAGGGTTCGCATCCGGCAGGCGCGACCGGTGCTTTCGCCGGCGCCGGCCATGCGCCAGGGCGATCCCTCGCAACCTTAACCGCAACCCGGCCGTTTGGGGGAGGCGCCTAAGGCGCAGGCGCCCGTCCTCACAAGGCCCCGATGGTCTTGGAGACGCGGGCGGAACGCCCTAGCTTCAGATTGTCAGTTCGGCATTTCGCCGGCCCCCAGCGGAGACCCGTCGCCATGAAGATGATCGTCGCGGTCATCAAGCCCAGCCGCCTCGATGCGGTGCTCGAAGCCGTCACCGAGGCCGGCGCGTCTGGCCTCACCGTCACGGAGGTGCGCGGCTATGGCCGCCAGCGCGGCAAGACCGAAGTCTATCGCGGGGCCGAGTACGAGGTGAAGCTCCTGCCCAAGGTCAAGCTGGAGATCGCCGTGCCGTCGGACATCGCCGACGCCGTGATCGAGGCGGTGGCCCGCACCGCCAACACCGGCAAGATCGGCGACGGCAAGGTCTTTGTCCTCGATCTGGAGCAGGCCCTTCGCATTCGGACCGGAGACCAGGACGCTGCGGCCATCGCCGGTTAGATCGATGGCGTCGTCAGACTGGAAAGGGCTCCAGGCCTACAGCCCTGAATAGAGGCGAGGTTTCGACTCGCTCCGGAAGATCGGCGTTCTCCCGCGCCGCTTCCTTGCCCCAATTCGCCTTGGCATGGCCCCATTGGGTCCCGACTTCCTCCTCATTTGGGGCTCAATTGCTCTCCAGAGCGCCACTTTGGCGAACCGGGAGGGGATATCATGGACAGGCGTTGGCTGAGCGCGGCTGCCGCTGCGCCGCTTTTGCTTGTGGCGGGCGTCAGTGAGGCTGAGACGACGATCAGCACGGCGGTGACCACACCGGTGACCACGGCCACCGCGGCGTCGGGATCGCCGGATGACCTGACGATCTCCAGCTCTGGTTCGGTCAAGCCTTCGGGTGGAACCGCCGTGACTCTGAACAGCAATAACCGGCTGGCCATCGCCGGCGAGGTGACCATCACCGACGCCAACGACGCCACCGCGGTCCTCATCGAGGGCGGCCGCACCGGCGAGGTGACCCTCTCGGGCACGGTGCAGGTCAACGAAAGCTATGTGGCCGAGGACGCCGACGACGATGGCGACCTTGATGGCCCATTCGCGTCGGGCTCCAACCGCTTCGCCGTGCGCGTGAGCGGGGCCGAACCCTTCCACGGCTCCATCGTCCAGACCGCCGGCGCCATCGCCGTCGAGGGCAATGATTCAGCGGGCATCTATACGCAAAGCGCCGTGGACGGTTCGATCCGCTCGGCCGGCAGCATCAACGTCACCGGCGATCGCAGCTATGGCCTGCACGCCGCCGGGACCGTGGGCGGGGACGTGGTCACCACGGGCGGCCTCACCGCCCAGGGGCTGGGCGCGGTCGGCGTCGCCGTGGACCAGAACGTCGGCGGCCGGTTGGTGCTGGGCTCCACTGTCACCGCCACCGGCTATCGCTATACGAGCCGGCCCAGCGATACGAGCATCCTGGACGCCGATGACCTGCTGCAGGGCGGCCCGGCCGTCCGCGTGCGGGGCAGCGTCCAGGGCGGCGTGCTGGTGGATGCGCCGCCGGCCGACAATGACGCCGAAGAGGACGATGAGGACGGCGACGGCGTCGCCGACGCCTCGGAGTCCACCGGCGTCGTCACCGCCTATGGTTCGGCCGCCGCCATCCAGATCGGCGGGCCCGGCGACATCGTGTTGGGCGCGGTCGGAACCGGCGTCGACGCCTATGGCCTGGTGGTCAAGGGCTCGGCCAATGGCATCGGTCTCTATGACGGCGTCAGCGGCCTGGGCGTCGAGATCGGGGGCCAGGGCGGGCAGGTGAACATCACCAACGGGATCAAGGTCGATGGCCTGATTTCCGGCAGCGCAATCGAGGCCGGCGCGGTCGGCCTTCATTTGAAATCAGGCGCCACGGCTCCGGTCATCGCCAACAGCGGCGTTATCCAGGGCCTGGTCACATCAGAGACCGCCGTCGACGTACGGGCGATCCAGATCGACGCTGGCGCGGCCACAGGCCAGCTGACCAACAACGGCACCATTGCGGCCGTCATCACCGGGGCCAAGGGTTCGGCCACCGCTGTGCTGGACGCCGCAGGGACGCTTGGCCTGGTGGAAAACACCGGCCTGATCCGGGCCGCCATAACGCCCGGCGACGAGACGACCGTCGAAGGGCAGGCCATTGCGCTGGACCTGCGGGCCAACACCGCCGGCGTTACGGTCCGCCAGACCGCCCACAGCGTCGAGACGGTCGTCCCGACGATCACCGGCGACGTCCTGTTCGGCTCAGGCCCGGCGCGCATGGAGCTGCTGGCCGGCCAGATGAACGGCGCCCTGGCGTTTGGGGCCGGGGCTGACGCTCTGGTGGTCGATGGCGGGGCGACCTTCAGCGGCGCCCTTACCGACGCTGGCGGCGGGCTTTCCGTGGCCATCGGCGAGGGTCGGCTGACCGCCACCAATGTTACGACCCTTGGACTCACCACCCTTACGCTCGGCGACCAGTCTGAACTCGTCCTCACCGCCGATCCTGTGGGCGGCGCCAGCACCCGGCTCAATGTGGCGGGCGCGGCGGTCCTGGAGGACGGCGCCAAGGTCGGCCTGCGGTTCACCAGCAAGCTGACTGAACCCACCAGCTTCACCCTGATCCAGGCCGCCGACCTGGACGTGCAGGGCGCGCTGGATGACAGCCTGCTCGCCGATGGCCCCTGGCTCTACAAGACGGCCCTGCGCGTTGACGAGCCGCAGAACCAGCTGATTGCCGATGTCCGTCGACGCACCGCCAGCGAGGCGGGCCTCAATGCGGATCAAGCTGGCGCCTATGACGCGGTGTTCGACGCCTTCGACCGCGAGGACGCGGTTCGCGACGCCCTGTTGTCCAAGACCGATCAGGCCAGCTTCGTCGCCCTCTATGACCAGTTCCTGCCGGACTATTCGGGCGCGCTCTTCCGCGTCTTCGCTTCGGCGAACGAAGCGACCGCCCGCGGCATCGACGAGACCGAGGGCCGCCTTCCCGACGGCCAGCGCCGGGCCTGGGTGCAGGAGATCGGCGTCATCCACCGCCAGGACCTCAGCGGTTCGGCGGGCTTTGACGCCGGCGGTTTCGGCCTGGCGGCCGGTGTCGAGAGCGCCGAGGGCTCCATGGGCTCGTTCGGCGTCCACACCAGCTTCCTGAACGTCTCGGTGGAGGAAAACGGCGCGGCGGCAGCCGAGGACCTCACAGGCTCGGCCCTGTCCGGCGGCGTCTATTGGCGCGCCTCGGCCGGCGCCCTGCAGGCCTCGGCCAGCGCCACCGGCGGCTATGCCTGGCTGCAGGGCGACCGCGCCGTGGTCGACACCGACTCAGGCCTGGTCCGCAACGCCAGCTCCGAATGGAATGCGGTGATGGGGGCGGCCCATGCCGGCATGTCCTGGACCGCGGAGGCCGGCCGTTTCCACGCCCGGCCGATGCTGCAGGTGGACTATTTCTACTTCGGCGAAGATGGCCGCACAGAGAGCGGCGGCGGCGAGGCCATCGACCTGGTGATCGACGAGCGCACGAGCCAGCAGCTCTCGGCCTTCGCTGGCGTGGCGCTCGGCGCCACTCTGGGCGATGAGGAGTCCATGCTGTGGCGGCCGGAGGTCACGATCGGCTACCGCGCCCTCACCGGCGATGGACCCGACGCCACGACCGCGCGGTTCGTCAGCGGCGGCTCCAGCTTCACCCTGGCTGCGCCGGAACTGGACGATGGCGCCGCCGTGGTGCGGCTGGGCGTCCGCGGCATGACCCGCTATTTCGACCTCGCCCTGGAAGGCGGCGGCGAACTGCGCGGCGACCACCAGGCCTATGACGCACGCCTGACGGCCCGCCTGGCCTTCTAGCCGAACAGATCGCCCGTGGCGGTCGGCTCAGGGGCCGGCGGCCGCGGGCGTTCGCGGGTCAGCAGGAAGAGCGCGGTCTCGGCCCGCCAGTTCTCGATGGGGCGCGAGGGATCGATGCTGCGGGCCGGCTGGCCGCGGCTGACCGCGGCGCAGGCCTCGATGCGCAGGCCAAGCTCATCGCACAGCGCGGTCAGGTCGCGCAGGGTGCAAAGGTGGATGTTCGGCGTCGACCACCAGGGTTCGGGCAGGGCCTTGGTTTCGGGCATGCGCCCCTGGGTCAGCAGGGCCCAGCGCACCCGCCAGTGGCCGAAGTTCGGCACCGAGACGATGGCCCGGTCGGCGATGCGCAGCAGCTCCGACAGGACGTGCCGCGGCTCGCGCATCTGCTGCAGGGTCTTGGACAGGATGGCGTAGTCGAAGGCCTGGGTCGGGAAATGGTCCAGGTCGCGGTCGCCGTCCCCCTGGACCGCGGCGATGCCCTTGGCCAGGCAGGCGGCCACGCCGCTGGGGCTGATCTCCAGGCCCTGGCCATCGACGCCCTTTTCCTGGGTCAGCAACTCCAGCAGCTCGCCTTCGCCGCAGCCCACATCCAGCACCCGGGCGTTGGGGCGCACCAGCCGCAGGATCTCCTTGAAGTCCTCCCGCAGGCCGCTCACGCCAGTCCCCCGCGACTGGCCTGGGATTCGAAGAAGCCGCGCAGGGCGGAGTCCAGCACCGGCTCGTCGAGGAAGAAGGCGTCGTGGCCCTTGTCGGTCTCGATCTCGACAAAGCTCGCCCGGCAGCCCGCGGCGTTCAGGGCGCGGACGATGTCGCGGCTCTCGCCGGTGGAATAGAGCCAGTCCGATGAGAAGGAGAGCACGCAGAAGCGCACGTCGCGGGCGCGGCGGAAGGCCTGGGCCAGCACGCCGTCATAGGCGCCGGCCAGGTCGAAATAGTCCACCGCCCGGGTGATGTAGAGGTAGGAGTTGGCGTCGAACCGATCGACGAACGAGGCGCCCTGGTAGCGGAGATAGCTCTCCACCTGGAAGTCTGGCGCATCGAAGCCCCAGGACAGGCCGTCCCGCTGCAGCTCGCGGCCGAACTTCCGCTGCAGGGCGGCTTCGGACAGATAGGTGATGTGGGCGGCCATGCGGGCCACGGCCAGGCCCTTTTCGGGGCGGACCCCATGAGCCTCGTAGGCGCCGCCGCGCCAGTCGGGATCAGCCATGATCGCCTGACGGCCGACCTCGTGGAAGGCGATGTTCTGGGCCGAATGCCGGGCGGCCGCGGCGATGCAGACGGCCGAGCGCAGCCGGTGCGGATAGTCGGCCGCCCACTGCAGCACCTGCATCCCGCCCATGGACCCGCCGACGGCGGCGAACAGGGTCTCGATGCCCAGGGCGTCCATCAGCATGGCCTGGGCGCGGACCATGTCGGCGATGGTGATCACCGGAAAGGTCAGCCCATAGGGCTTGCCGGTGGCCGGATCGAGGGACGAGGGCCCGGTCGATCCCATGCAGCCGCCGACCACATTGGTGCAGATGATGAAATAGCGATCCGGATCGAGCGGCAGGCCCGGCCCGATCACCCGATTCCACCATCCGGGCTTGCCGGTGATGGGGTGGATCGAAGCCGCATGCTGGTCGCCGGTCAGGGCGTGACAGACGAGCACCGCGTTGGATCGCTCGGCGTTCAGTCGCCCATAGGTCTTGTAGGCGATCTCCAGGGGCGCCAGCGTGGCGCCGGAGTCGAGGCGTAGGGGGGCGTCGGCCGGCAGGCGCAGGGTCCCGCCGTTGGTTTCGATAGCCGGGCTGGCGATGACCGTCTGGCTCATGCCGCCTTGGACCGCCAAGCTCTGCGACTGTCAACCGCTTCGCGTCCTGGCCAGGTCGCGCTATGGAGCAGGCTTGGGCTTATGGAGTGGGAATGCAGCGGCTGATCCTCTTGCGGCACGGCAAGGCCGAGCGCGAGTCATTGAGCGGGGACGATCACGCGCGTCGGCTGACGCCGCGGGGCCGCCGGGACGCCCTGGAGGCGGGCCAGCGCCTGACCGAGATGGGCTTCACCCCCGACCTCGCCCTGGTGTCCGACGCGGCCCGGACGCGGGAGACCTGGGAGTCGCTGAAGCCGGTCTGTGACGCCTGCCAGGTCCGGTTCGACGGGGACCTGTATCACGCCGAGGCCCAGACCGTGCTCGACCGGGTGCGGGATGTCGCCGGCCAGGCCGGAACCGTGCTGGTGGTCGGTCACAATCCCGGCCTGCATGAACTGGTCCTGCGGCTGCTGATCGAGGGCGGGGCGTCCGGCGACCTGCTGAACACCGCCCGTTCGCGGTTTCCCACCTCGGCCGCAGCGGTCTTCCTGTTCGACGGCCAGGGGCGCCCCGTCTATGACGGCCTGATGATGCCGCCGCGGGGAGGATATGATTGACCCGGATCTATAAGATCCTCCGTCGCGAGGAGTGGGACCAGGCCCGGGCGCTCGGCCAGTTCGAAGGCTCGGCTGTGGATCTGGCCGACGGCTATATCCATTTCTCCACCGCCGCCCAGGCGCAGGAAACCGCCCGGCGGCACTTCGCCGGCCAGGATGACCTGGTGGTGCTGGAGCTGGACACCGATGACCTGGGGCCGGGTGTGAAGTGGGAGCCGTCCCGCGGCGGCGACCTGTTCGCTCACCTCTATGGCAGCTTCGAAACCGCCCTGGTCCTGGCGGTCCATGAAGCGCCCCTGGGCGAAGACGGCGTGCCGACGCTGGGAGTCCTGTCTTGAGCGCCCTGCACACCCTGGCGGCCGCCGCTCTGCGTCAGGTGGATCCAGAAACCGCCCACGGCCTGACCATCCGCGCCCTGCAGATGGGGCTTGGTCCCCGGGCGAGCGGTCCTGAAGACCCGATCCTGGCCATCACCTTCTGTGGCCTGTCCTTGCCCAACTGCGTGGGGCTCGCCGCGGGCTTCGACAAGAACGCCCAGGTCTTCGCGCCGATGCTGGCGGCGGGCTTCGGCTTCGTGGAATGCGGCACGGTCACCCCCCTGGCCCAGGCCGGCAATCCGCGCCCCAGGCTGTTCCGGCTGAGCGAGGACAAGGCGGTGATCAACCGCATGGGCTTCAACAATGAGGGCCTGGACCCCTTCGCCGCCCGCCTCGCGCGCCGCCGCCGTGGGGTGGTCGGGGCCAACATCGGCGCCAACAAGGACTCCGACGACCGGATCGGCGACTATGTGACGGGCCTGCGCCGCCTGTGGGGCCTGGCCTCCTATTTCACCATCAACATCTCCTCGCCCAATACGCCGGGCCTGCGCGCCCTGCAGACCCGCGAGGCGCTTCAGGAACTGCTGGGGCGCTTGGGCGAGGCCCGGGACAGCCTGCCGGCCGAGGGCGCGGCGCCGATGTTCCTGAAGGTGGCGCCCGACCTGGAAGAGGCCGAGATCGCAGCCATCTGCGACGTCGTGGCCGACGCCGGCCTCGACGCCGTGATCGTCTCCAACACCACGATCGGCCGGCCCGCCGACCTGCGCTCGTCCCACCGCGGCGAAGCCGGCGGCCTGTCCGGCGCGCCGCTGCTCACGTCCTCCACCCGGGTGCTGCGCCAGTTCCATGACGCCGCCCAAGGCCGTTTCCCCCTGGCCGGGGCCGGGGGCGTGGCCTCGGGCGCGGACGCCTACGCCAAGATCCGGGCCGGCGCCTGCGTGGTGCAGCTCTACTCCGCCCTGGTCTTCCAGGGGCCGGGCCTGGTGACCCGCATCAAGCGTGATCTGGCCGCCCGCCTGCGGGCTGACGGTTTCACCTCGACGGCCGAGGCGGTCGCCGCAAGCTGAGGCGTTGGAACCCGTACCCCTGCGACCGGGCGATGAGCCGCGTTGCCCAATCGGGCGGCGTGCAGTAACGGACAGGCATGGCGGAGCCCCCCTCGCCACCGGAGCCCTCAGGGCCTGACAGGCGCGGTTTCTTCTGGCCGGGCGGCCTTTCCGCACGCCTGCTCATCCTCACCAGTCTGTTCGTGCTGTTCGGTGGCGCCCTGATCGTGCCGCCGACCCTGGCGGCCTTCGAGGAACAGTGGCTGCTGGACCGGGTGCGGGCCGCCGAACTGGCCTCCCTGGCCACCGAGGTGGCGCCCGACGTGGTGGTCAGCGAGCAGCTCTCCTCCGAACTGCTGGAGGTGGCCGGCGTGGAGTGGGTGGCCATCCAGAGCGATGGGGTCCGCCGCCTCGTCCTGCGGGGCGCCAATATGAGCCGCACCCCCTATCTGGTGGACCTGCGCGACCAGGCCGTCGCCTCCTGGCTGGCGGCGCCCTTCCAGACCATGTTCGGCGGCGAGGGGCGCATGGTCCGCGTGGTGGCCGAGCCCCGGTTCCGCGACGCCGAATTCATCGAGATCGTCGCCCCCGACGCCGAGCTGCGCCAGGAGCTGACCGCCTATCTCTGGCGGCTGATCGCGGTGACCGCCTTCGTCTCGGCCATGGCCGGGGGGCTGGTCTATCTGTCGCTGAACCTCTTCCTGGTCCGGCCCATGCAGCGGATCACCCGCGGGATGGAGCTGTTCCGCACCGATCCGGACGATCCCCGGGCGACGGTCAAGCTGTCAGGCCGCCGGGACGAGATCGGCCGCGCCGAGGTGGAGCTGGCCCTGATGCAGGGGGACCTGCGCGCCGCCCTCAACGCCCGGGCCCGGCTGGCGGCCCTTGGAGAGGCGGTGGCCAAGATCAATCACGACCTGCGCAACATGCTGACCAGCGCCCAGATCGCCTCCGAACGGCTGGCCGCCTCGGCCGACCCTGATGTAGGCCGCGCCCTGCCGCGGCTGGAGCGGGCGCTCGACCGGGCGGTGAAGCTGGCCTCCCACGTGCTGACCTATGGCAAGACCCAGGAGGCGCCGCCGGAGGCGCGCACGGTGGGTCTGGCCGAAGCCGCCGAGATGGCCGCCGAGGAGGCGCGTCTGACCCCGGAGGGGGTGCGGCTGGACCTGCAGGTGGCCGCTGCCGACCAGGTGCTTGCCGATCCTGACCAACTTCACCGTATCCTGGTCAATCTGATGCGAAACGCCCGGGAAGCCATCGAGCAGCAGAGCCAGGATGGGCTTGGCGTGGTGACCCTCACGCTTCAGCAGGACGAGGGGCAGAGCCGCGTCCGGCTGAGCGACAATGGCCCTGGCGTGCCCGCCAAGGTGCGCGAGCGGCTGTTCCTGCCCTTCACGGGCTCTGGCCGGGCCGATGGCGCGGGCCTGGGCCTGGCCATCGCCCGGGAGTTGGCCCAGGGCCATGGGGGCGATCTGAGCCTGGTGGAGAGCGGCGCGGCCGGCACCACCTTCGAGCTGCGCCTGCCCGGCGCGCCTGCGGCCCTGGCCCCACAGCCACAGACCAAGGCGGGCCGGAGCCGACGCAAGACCGCGCCGGCCGCGCCCAAGGCCTGAGGCGGCTCTAGAAGCCCCGGGCGACGCCCTCGCGGCGGGGATCGGCGGCGCCGTCCAGGCCCTGCGGCGTCACCCGCACCCCATGCAGGCCCGAGCCCTCGCCGCCGACGGCGGTGAAGGTCACGCCGCGCTCGGCGAGGCCGGCCACCACCTCAGGCGCGAACTTGTCCCCCTCGGCGGCGTAGGACGAGCCCCGGGCGATCAGGTTGGGCAGGGCGATGGCCTCGGCCACCGGCATCTTCCAGTCCAGCATGCCCACCAGGGCCTTCAGATTATAGGCCAGGATCGAGGTGCCGCCGGGCGAGCCGACGGCGGCGGCCAGCTTGCCGTCCTCCAGCACGACGGCCGGGGCCATGGACGACCGGGGCCGCTTGCCGCCGGCGATGGCGTTGGCGGCCGGCGCCCCATCGGTGTTGACCGGGGCGAAGGCGAAGTCGGTCAGCTGGTTGTTGAGGAAGAAGCCCCCCACCATGCGGCCCGAGCCGAAGATGCTCTCTACCGTGGTGGTCATGGAGACCGCATCGCCCGCGGCGTCGACGATCACGAAGTGCGAGGTGCCGGAGACCTCCCGGGTGGCGTCAGGGGCGCGCACGCCGGCGCCGGCCGGCGTTCCGGGCGCGGGCGCGGGTCCTGCGGTCGGTCCGATCAGCTTGGCCCGCTCAGCCAGATAGGCCTTGTCCAGCAGGCCCTCGGTGGGCACGGCGACGAAGTCGGGATCGCCGATATAGCGGTCGCGGTCGGCGTACATCAGCCGGCTGGCCTGGGTGAACAGGTACCAGCCCTGGGCGTCGTTGGGGTGATCGGCGATGGCGGTGTGCTCGAGGATGCCCAGCCCCTCCAGCACGGCCGGGCCTCCGGACGGCGCCGGCGGCGTGCAGACCACATAGATGCGATAGGGGCGGCACAGCGCCTCGGTCTTCTTCGGCTCATAGGCCGCCAGGTCCGCAAGCGTCATGACACCGGCCAAGTCCCCTTGACCCACCCGGGCGACGATGGCCTGCGCGATTTCGCCCTCCAGCAGGGCGTCAGGCCCCTCGGCGGCGATCTGGCGGACCGTGGCGGCGTAGGCCGGATTGCGCAGCCGGTCGCCGGCGGCGTATCGGGTTCCGTCGGGCTTGGTGAAATACGCCACCGCGTCGGGCGCCTTGGCCTGGGGCGCCTGGCTGGTGATCATGCCGGCCAGGCGGGGGCTGACGATGAAGCCCTCGTCCGCTAGGCGCTCGGCCGAACCGAACAGCTGGTTCCATTCCAGATTGCCGTGATCGGCCTGGGCCATGTGCAGCATGGCCACCGCGCCGGGGACGCCGGTGGAGCGGCCGCTGAGCAGCACGTCGAAGAAGGGTAGCGGCTTGCCCTCATCGTTCAGGAACATGCCCGGCGTGGCCGCGGCCGGCGCGGTTTCCCGGCCATTATAGGCGCTGACCACCCCGGTCTCGGCGTCATAGTGCACCATGAAGGCGCCGCCCCCCAGGCCCGAGCTTTGCGGCTCCACCAGGCCCAGCACGGCCTGCACCGCGACCGCGGCGTCCACCGCCGAGCCGCCGGCCCTCAGGATCTCCAGGCCGGCCTCCACCGCCAGCGGATTGGCCGCGGCCACCATCACCTGACCCTGGGCGGCCGAGGCGGGCGCAGGGGCGCCCGGCCCTTCTGCGGTCTGGGACATCGGCGCGCAGGCGGCGGCCAGCAGAAGCAGGGCCGGAACCAGGGGGCGAAGGAGGGGAGGATGGGCGAGGCGGGCGATGGGACACGGGAGGGAGGAGGACACGGCGCTCCGGGGACTGGACTGGATCATGACGGTACCTTAGCGGCGCTGGCGTGGACAACAACCATCTGGCTGTGTCACCCAGCCAGAAGGGAGACCCGCCGCCATGACGTCATTGATCGCCCGCCCGGGCCTGCGCAATCTGATCACCGACGTGCCGGGGATCAAGGTGGGCCAGGCCCATGATTCCCGCGCCCGCACCGGCGTCACCGTCATCCTGCCCGACGCCCGCGCCGTGGCCGCCTGCGACGTCCGCGGCGGCGGACCAGGCACCCGGGAAACCGACGCGCTCGACCCGCACAATCTGGTGGACGCCATCGACGCCGTCGTCCTGTCCGGAGGCTCCGTCTATGGCCTGGCGGCCCCGGACGGGGTGACCGCCTGGCTGGGCGCCCAGGGGCGAGGCTACGGGCTTGTGGCCAATGCCACCGTCCCGCCCTCGCCTGTGGTGCCGGCCGCCATCCTGTTCGACCTGGCCAATGGGGGCGACAAGACCTGGGGCGAGGAGCCGCCCTATCGCGCCCTGGGGCGCCAGGCGGCGCTGGCGGCAGGCGAGGCCTTCGACCTGGGTACTGCCGGGGCCGGCTATGGCGCCATGGCCGGCCGGCTCAAGGGCGGCGTCGGTTCGGCCTCGGCGATCACCGCCGACGGCTTCGCCGTGGGCGCCGTGGTGGCGGTCAACAGCTTCGGCTCAGTGGTGGCGCCGGGCGGGCGGACCTTCTGGGCCGCCCCCTATGAGATGGACGGCGAGTTCGGCGGCCTCGGCTCAGCCGGCCTGGCGGGCGCCGGCGACGACTGGGGCCTGGCCAAGGCCGATCCCCAGGCCCGCACCAACACCACCATCGCCTGTGTGGCCACCGACGCGGTCCTGACGCCCGCCCAGGCCCGCCGCGTGGCGGTGATGGCCCAGGACGGCCTGGCCCGTGCCATCCGTCCCATCCACGCTCCCTTCGACGGCGACGTGGTCTTCGCCCTGTCCACGGCCCAAAGGCCCCTGGGCGAGCGGCCGGACTTCCAGATCGCCCGCCTGGGCGCCCTGGCCGCCGACGTCCTGGCCCGCGCCGTGGCCCGCGGGGTCCACGCCGCCGCCCCCTGGCCGGACGGCCCTGTCCCCTGCTGGCGTGACCTCGCCTGAGGGGTCCAAAGAAGAATCGTCTTCCCCCCAATTCCCTGGCTTGAACTTTCCCAAAAGGCCGACTAGGTTCCGCGCCCTTGCCGCAAGGCACTGCGCGCCCGTAGCTCAGCTGGATAGAGCATCAGACTACGAATCTGAGGGTCGGACGTTCGAATCGTTCCGGGCGCGCCATTTTC
>Ga0208179_1000823_pt1 | contig 17836 bp, 19 predicted proteins | sample Malvired_Geostar_FD_184238 | JGI IMG/M metagenome (GOLD analysis project Ga0208179, IMG submission 184238) | Marine viral communities from the Global Malaspina Expedition - Malaspina viral metaG DeepMed_Geostar (SPAdes) (version 2) | ecosystem: Environmental > Aquatic > Marine > Oceanic | place...
ACAATTATGAGTGTATTTGAAAATATTAAAGTCTTACGATTGAGTTCTGGCGAAGAAATTATCGCTGAAGTGGAACATGATGTGATTCATTCTAAGTATCATGTGATGAATCCATGTCAGATTGTGATAATACAACCTGAGAAGGGAGTACCCCACGCAGAGATTACATTGATGCCGTGGTTAGCGTATACTGAAGCAAAGAAAGAATTGGATATTGATGCAAATTATGTCATGTTTGCGCTGAAACCAGCGCCAGAGTTAGTGAATCAATATAATAAAATATATGGTTCAGGCTTGACATTACCGAATATCCCATTGATGGGGTAATATATGAAAGTATTGATTATAACAGCGATAATGGTATTGTTAGGACCACTATTTGCAAATGCAGAGGCACCATTTAAGGATCATAATCCATTAGATGGACAGTATTTTGAATGGGATCAGATTACACCAGTCCCGAAGAAACCAGATACGGGACCATTTTCGGGACCTATTGGTCCTCCGTTGCAGGAGAATCCATTTAAGCAACCAAAGACGTTTCAGGAACAATTACGAAAACCGAAAGCGCCTGAGAAACCTAAGATTGGTCCTTTTGCAACCCCACAGGACGTGCCACCGATTAAGGCACCGCCGCCTGTAGAACGAAAGAATGGGGTGTGTCAGCATCTCCCGAAAGAAAAATTGCGGGACTTGGTAAATGTTGAAACACAATATCCTCAGATGTTGCAATACTATTTCTTTGATCGTGATAGAAATGGGAAACATGATTATATGACCGCACGAAGGATCCAAGCGGTTGAACAAGCAAAAGAGGGAAAGATTCAACTTCATATGATGAACCATCCAACGTATTATTGGATTGATGTGAATATGGATGGGGTCCCTGATAAGATGTTTATTAACCCTAAGGCGACAGGGAAGTGTGAAGATGTTGTGCCGTATCAGGAGTACTTAAACCAGTTTCCGCAACATCAACGCCCTGATAAATTTAAACCGGAAGATATGCCAAAAGATCGGTTTCACAAACGATCTGCTCCGAGACCAAATAAGGAAACTACCTAATGAGTTTAGATTACGTCAAGTTTACACCTGGGATGGGAAAGTTCATGCCAAAAGAATATCGGGACATGGTTGACCATGGTCCATTTGGCCAAAAAAAGTCGGTGACACAAGTTGGAACGTTTAAAGAAATTATGGAAGAACATCCGATGTGTGCAGGATGCGCCATGACACTTTATATTCGATTGGTGATGATTGCCTTTCCTAATCCAGAAGATACGATTACAGTCGGTACTGCTGGGTGTGGTCGCTTGGCGATTTCTCAAGCAGCGATTCCCTTTGTGTACGGGAACTATGGCGATCAAAATGGTGTTGCAAGTGGATTAAGTCGAGGTCTAAGATTACGATTTGGTGACAGACCAAAAGATGTAGTTGTGATGGCAGGTGATGGCGGGATGGCAGACATTGGGTTTGCTCAGACCCTTCATTCATGGTTCAGAAAAGAAAAGTTTACGACCATCATGCTTGATAATGAAGTGTATGGGAATACGGGTGGTCAAGAAAGTGGGATGACAAATCAAAATCAAGTCCTTAAAATGGCACCGCTCGGGAAGAAGTTTGAAAAGATGGACATGATAGGTATGGCAAAAACTGCTGGGTGTGCGTATGTGGCAGCTGTTGTCCCAAATAATCCTAGACGGGTAGAATCAACAATTAAGAAAGCGGTGTATATTGCTCGTCATATTGGACCTACATACATTCAAGCATATACATCTTGTAATATTGAGTATGCGATTCCAACCGATCAAGTGATGCAAGATGCAAAAGATGTAGAGAATGATAGATATAAGTTTGAAGAATATATAACTGATGAAGCGAAAGCCTGTTTGTATGAGTTGTATGGTTTCAAACAATACAAACCAAAACTTCTGGAGGTATAAATGCAAAAGTTTATCGTTGTATCAATAACAATATTGTTTTTAGTATCCATTGGGTGTGTCCCCATTGGCCACGGTCATCATACTGTGGCTCACGGTCACGGACATGGTTATGGTCACGGACATGGCCACGGACATGGTCACGGCCACGGTCATGGTCATGGTCATGGTCATGGTCACGGACATGGTCACGATAAAAAAGTAGAGAAAGCTGAAAAACCTGAAAAGACCGAAAAGAAAGAAGACAAATAATGGTTACAGTTACAGAAGCTGCAGCAAAGAAAATCGGAGAGTTGCTTCCAGAATTTGATGATATAGACCCAGAAAAGGGTGGCTTGCGTATCTATGTTAAAGGTGGCGGGTGTAGTGGTTACCAATACGGCATGGCGATGGATGATAACGTTACCGATGATGATATTGTAATAGAAAATGGTGAGACTCCAACAAAACTTATTATTGATAATCAATCGGTATCGTTGTTACAAGGATCTGTTGTTGATTATGTTGATACGTTACAAGGTGCAGGATTCGCTATCAAAAATCCTCAAGCTAAAAGTACTTGTGGGTGTGGTAGTTCATTTAGTGCTTAAAAGGAGAATACATGGCTTACAGCGACAAGGTGATTGACCATTATAATCATCCTCGTAATGTTGGTAGTTTTGATAAAACTCTTCCTACTATTGGTACTGGCGTTGTCGGTGCTCCCGAATGTGGTGATGTGATGAAACTTCAAATCAAGGTCGAAGATGATATGATTGTTGATGCAAAATTTAAAACATTCGGGTGTGGATCTGCGATTGCTAGTTCTAGTCTTGCGACAGAATGGTTGAAAGGGAAGACCGTTGATGAAGCAAACACAATCAAGAATGTTGAGATTGTGAAAGAGTTATCGCTCCCACCTGTGAAGATCCATTGTTCAGTTCTCGCTGAAGATGCGATCAAAGCTGCATTGAAAGATTATCAACAGAAACAGGGGTGACTATGGTTAAATCAGTAATCGGTACAAAAAATAAAATGGGACAAGTATTTACTGACCCATGGCATATGATGTATAAGGCGGACAAGACGCCGAGTTTTTATACAGGAAGTGAAGTTATTAAAGAAGCGATCCGTCGTGCGAGTTGTGATGTGATGGTGGCGTACCCGATTACACCACAAAGTGAAGCTGCGGCGTTGATCGGCGAGTTATTCGCCGAAGGATACATTGGTGATTACTTTAGGGGTGAGAGTGAATTTGCTGTGATGGGACAATGTGCAGGTGCTGCTTTTGGGGGTGCCCGTGTGTTTACGACTACGGCAGGACCAGGGACAATGCGAGCGATGGAGAACTTCCCAATGTGGGCAGGGTCTCGATTACCGATTGAAATGATTGTGACTTGTCGTGGTGTTAATTCTCCTCTATCTATTCAACCTGATACATTAGAAATCTCTTACCTGATGAATACTGGTATGCTTGTCTGGCATGCTGAAACAGCACAAGACTTCTACGATTGGATTTTAAAAGGGTATATGGTCATCGAAGAACCTGATGTTCACCTTCCCCTTGCCTTATGTTGTGATGGATTTTTTGTGACACATACGAAAGACATGGTTGATTTGACACCAGTTGATATGTGTCTCCCACCTTATGACCCTTATCGTTCTCCTGTTCCGTGTATGGACATGGAATGTCCACCTGTACGCATGATGCGTGATCCATTTGTAATGAAAAGTAACTACATCAGTTATGCGACCCATGCAAGTTGGCAACAAGAAGTATGGGCAGCTATTGAACGGTCACGAAAACATACGATTGGGTGGATGGGCGGATTGATTGAAGTTGAGAATCCTAGTGCAGAGATTTTGATTGTTGCATCTGGAACAGCGGTCTCTCAAGGTCGAGAAGCACAAACGTTGATGGAAGAAGATGGGATGGATGTAGGGATTGTGAAAATCAAAACGTTACGTCCTTGGCCACATCAAGAAATTATTGAAGCAACAAAATACGCTAAACATATTATTGTTCCAGAGTTTAATGTAACAGGGTGGTTAGCAAAAGAAATCAAAGCGACAATTCCTGATAGTCACCGAGTCTATGCGGGTCCTCATGTGTGTGGAGGGATGACGATGCCGCCAGAAATTATTGTCGGAGATGTTAAGAATTTACTGGGTATTAAAACAATGGCACTAGCCGGACGAGGGAGCTGATCTATGAGTAAAGAACGTATTAAGATTGCACCAGAACTGTGGGACATTATGCCTGTCGAGTATCGTGACTTGGTAGAAAAGGCCACGTATGGAAAAGAAGATCGGGGATGGAAAGATATTGGCACGGCGAAAGAATTGATCGAAGAACATTCACTTTGCGCTGGGTGTCCTGAGTCTATGGCGTTTCGATATATTCTTGCGGCACTTCCTGCTCCAGAAGATACGGTAATGGTAGGATCAACGGGATGTACCAGTTTGGTGTTCCCTCATGTAGGGATTCATAACATTCATTCTCTCTTTGGGAATCAAAATGCGGTTGCATCGGGATTGAAACGTGCGTTAGCGGTACGATTCCCAGGACGAGTTAAAGATGTGGTTGTGTTAGCAGGTGATGGCGCGACAGTTGATATTGGACTTGATATGACCATGCAATCATGGTTCCGTCAAGAGAAGTTTACGACTATTTGTTTTGATAATGAGTTGTATGCAAATACAGGCGGTCAAGAAAGTGGTCTGATGCAAAAAGGATTTGTTGCGAAGATGGCGCCAGTCGGAAAGACATTTGAGAAAGTCCGATTACCTGAGATTGCAAGAGAAGCTGGTTGTCATTATGTCGTACAATGTACGGTGAGTAAACCTAATCTCGTTGAACGGGTGATAAGAAATGCCATTTATGTAGCGAGAGAAATTGGTCCCACTTATTTACAACTGTATACTCCCTGCATTTTAGAAATTGGAAAGAACAGTATGGAAGGGTTACAAGAAATGCGTGACTCTGAAGGTGGATCAAATAGATTTAAATTGAAAGAGTTTATTAGTGACCAAGCACAAGAGTTGTTAACGGAGTTGAAAGCGAAGGAGACAGAACGGAAAAAGGCGGCGAGAGAAGCTAAGAAGGCTGCTTTAGCTGCCACTTAACCCAAAGGAGACCAATGAAACAGAAATTACTAGCCGTAGGGTTAGTGTTTTTTCTTGCACCGTTTATGTTGTTTATTGCTTTTATGATAGTACCATTTGTAATATTGACTGTCAGCATATTAGGATTATTTGCAGGACCATCTATTGCAGCTAAGTGGTTTACGTCACGGCAGGTTAGGAGGACATAATGTTTATGAGAATGGCTATTATTGGAACTATATTAGTGGTTCTGTCGTTAATGTCAGGAATGTGGACAGGCGAAAAGGTATTTGGGAAAGAGGTCCCTATCATACAGTTAAATGATGCAGCAGTTGTGGTAATTACTGGTCAATGGGCAAGCCAATTATCACGCAACCATGGTGTTGTATGGTTAGTGAATAAGATTACCTATACAACAAAACAGGAAGCAACTGTTGATGTTACAACGTTGTTTACGAATCGTAGTAACCGCCGAGTGGAAAGTGAATCACGCTATCTCTTGTTAGTGTCCCGAGGAAAAGTTGTTGGGGCAACCCAGATAGAAAAAGATGATAGTTCTGCAGGTTGTGGAACACCAAAATCCCATAAAAAGGAAGTTTGACATTTCTCTTTAACTAATATATAATAGAGTTTGTGAAGGTGAAGGAATGTCGTTAGAATTGTTTTATGAAGGTGCGTCAAGTGCTGAACCGTCAACGTTGACGCCGTATGTTTTTCCGAAGATAGAAATTCGTCAGCATGATGGTATCTATGTCGTGAGAGATGACTTGTTAGAAGGCGGATCTAAACGAAGATTTATTGATCGTTATATTCGGGAAGAAATAGAACAAGGGGCAAATGAATTTGTGTATGGTGGGTGCCCAGCTACAGGGTATGCACAAATGTCGTTGACATTACAAGCGAATCAGTATGGTGCAAAAACAACATTGTTTATGGCTCATCGTGATCTTCAAAACTTACATCCCTATCAACAAAAAGCATTAGAGTATGGGTGCAACATCCAATGGGTACCGAATGGTATGCTTAATGTTACTCTTAGTAAAGCAAAACAATATTATCTTCAAAACACCGTTAAGAGAAGATTGTTGCCGTTAGGACTTGAAGAAGATCGAGTGTTGGATGATATTAGAGCTGTAGCAAAGAAGATTGCTGATGAATGGGATGGTATGTTTTCAGAAATCTGGTCTGTTGGATCAAGTGGAACATTATCAAGAGGACTTCAATGGGCGTTTCCAGATTTGGACGTTCATATGGTCCGTGTAGGACATAAGATGAGCGCAAGAGAACAAGGACGTGCGATACTACACACCTCACCGTATAAGTTTGAACAAACAATTAAATCAGCTGAAGCTCCGCCGTTTCCTTCTGCGCCAACGTATGATGCAAAGGCGTGGCCATTTATAATGAAATCTGCGAAGCCGAATGCGCTATTTTGGAATGTAGGTGCTTAGACGATGAATTTCTATACAAATGTTGAAAGTTCTGGTGATTTCTTATATGTCCGTGGTATCTCTGATAAAACACAATTTAAGAAAAGGGTTCGATACAAGCCGACCATCTATACACGTCCGTCTACTGGCACAAAAGAGGGACAATTTCACAATCTTCAAGGTAAGATTGTTGAGCCGATACAATTTGATTCAATCAAAGAGTGTCGCAAGTTTGTTGAGGATTATAAACAAGTCGAAAATTATGATATTTATGGACATACACAAAATTTCTATCTTTCATATTTGGGCGAAACGTACCCTAATGATCTTGACCCTGATCTTTCTCAAATTAGAACAGCAATTTTTGATATTGAGGTGGCGAGTGAAAATGGATTTTCTGAGACTGATGAAGCCTCAGAAGAAATTACAGCAATCACAATAAAAGAACTGGGTGTCACACCAAGTATTGCTGTAACGTTTGGGTGTGGTGAATATGATTATATGGACCGTTCTGATGTGGTCTATAACCAATGTGAGAATGAACATGAGTTGTTAGAACGGTTTATCGAAACATGGCAAGCGATTAACCCTGATGTCGTGACAGGATGGAATGTTGAATTATATGATGTGCCATATCTCGTTAATCGAATGAAAAATATCAAGATTGATCCTACACGATTGTCACCGTGGGGAAAGTTGTTTGACAAAACATTTAAAGATAGAGGGCGTGAGTATAATGGATATCGTATTGCAGGGGTGAGTATACTTGATTATCTTCCTCTTTATCGCAAGTTTACTTATACCAGCCAAGAGTCATTCAAACTCGACCATATTGCGTATGTTGAATTGGGTGAGCGCAAGTTAGATTATACAGAACATGAAACCCTCCACCAACTCTACAAAAAAGATTATCAAAAGTTTATTGATTATAACATCAAAGACGTTGATCTGATTGAACAAATGGAAGACAAACTCAAATTGATTGAGTTGTGTTTGACGATGGCGTATGATGCGAAGATCAATTATACTGATGTCTTTTCTCAAGTGAAGATGTGGGATGCGTTGATTTACAATCATCTGTGGAAGAAAAAGATTGTTATCCCTCCAAAGAAATCGTCCAAGAAACCTGACCAATATGCTGGTGGCTATGTCAAAGAACCTCAGGTAGGTATTCATAATTGGGTGGTGTCATTTGATTTGAATAGTCTGTATCCGCATTTGATTATGCAGTATAACATTTCACCTGAAACAATTATTGATCGAAAGAACGTTGATCCAGAATTATGCGAACTTACAGTTAATGTTGATAGTTTGTTGAATCAAGAACTTGACTTGTCACTATTGAAACGTGACCAATGGCCGAGTGAACCGCTGACGGTGACGCCCAATGGACAATTCTTTAGTACAAAGAAACAAGGGTTTCTTCCTGAGTTGATGCAGAAGATGTATAATGATCGGGTGACGTACAAAAAGAAATTGATGGAGTCGCGACAAGCTTTAGAGACAGAACAAAATTCTGATGAGAAGATGCGGTTGAAACGAGAAGTGGCAACCTATCACAATATTCAAATGGCGAAAAAGATTGCATTGAACTCAGCATACGGTGCGTTAGGGAATGAGTATTTCCGTTATTTTGATATTCGTCAAGCCGAAGCAGTAACGCTTTCAGGACAGTTAGCGATTCGTTGGATTGAACAAGCGATGAATGAGTGGTTGACAAAGTTATTGCAGCATCGTGCTGATTATGTGATTGCATCAGATACGGATTCGATTTATTTGGATTTAGAACCGTTAGTTGAGAAATCATTTAAGACTCCCCCAACATATGAGAAGGCGATTTCGTTTTTAGATAAGGTTTGTCAGACAAAGTTTGAACCATTCATTGATAACAGTTATAAACAGTTGGCAGAGTATGTGAATGCATTTGCACAAAAGATGACAATGAAACGAGAAGTGATTGCCGATAAAGGAATCTGGACGTCAAAGAAGCGTTATATTTTGAATGTCTATGATAGTGAAGGACTCCGGTATCTTGAACCACAAATCAAAGTCATGGGTATTGAAGCGGTCAAAAGTTCTACACCAGAAATCTGTCGGTCAAAGATTCGCGAAGCGCTCAAGTTGATTATGACGAAAGATGAAGAATCAGTAATTAAGTTTATTGAGACATTTAGACAAGAGTTTTTTCAGTTGCCCGCAGAAGATATTTCGTTCCCGAGATCGTGTAACAATTTAAATAGATATGTCAATCAAGAAAAAAGTATCCCGATTCATGTCAAGGGTGCGCTTGTCTTTAATCGATTATTGAAAGAAAAGAAGTTAAAGAAACGGTATCAAGTAATTCGTCAAAGTGATAAGATCAAGTTTGTGTATTTGAAAACACCTAATACAGCACAGTCTCATGTAATTGCATTATTGTCAACATTACCACGGGAGTTCAAACTTGACAAATATCTTGATTATGAAACACAATTTGCAAAAGCGTTTGTGGACCCCTTAAATCTTATTCTCCAAGTGATTGGTTGGAAGACAGAGCAAGTGGGAAGCTTAGAAGGATTTTTCCAATGATTCTCAATAAAAAAGATGCGAAGCATGCAGCACAACGATTGATGTCCTATTTTGGAAAGCATAATCGTATTGATGATTATTTCCGTGCACGAAAAGTGGAACGACTACAAAACATTCCCGCAGGGTTGCCTGGGATGGGTCCAGAAGATGACTTTTTTCAAGACTTTAATATGCACCCGCGAGATATGAAATTTAAACTTATCCCTGCACAAGATGCAGAATTTCATCTCTTAGTGGAATTAACTGCAAGTTTTACGCCTGATACGGCACCAGGGAAGAAATTATGTTTCTTTATTAAAGAGACAACGACTAATAAGATTGCGGGATTTATTAAATTTGGTTCGCCAACAATCCATTCAAAGGCTCGAAATAATTGGCTTGGTGAAAAACTTGACCAAAGTGATTCTCAAGTACTTACTCGATTTAATCAAAGAGTGATTATGGGATTTATTATTGTTCCTGTACAGCCATTTGGGTACAACTATCTTGGAGGAAAACTTTTGGCAGCGTTATGTTGTAGCCATCGTATACGAGAAATCTTGAATGAAAAATATAATATTCAATTATGTGCATTTGAAACATCATCATTATATGGGAGTATCAAGGGGTGTTCGATGTATGATGGTATGCGTCCTTTGTTATGTTATCGTGGTAATAGTGAGAGTAAATTTTTTATGAAATTTGGAGAAGAATTTTATGTTTCATTGAAAGAATGGTTCGAGCAACGAAATAATGGCGAGCCGTTGGTTGATACTAAAACATCAGCAACCAATACTTTGGGGATAGCAACAGGGTATAAAATGTCCTATCAACAAAAAATTGTTGGTGTAATTCGTGCATCATTAAAAGAACATGATATGAAAGCATATCAGGAATTTTGTGATTTTGTGAAATCAACTGAGGACTTAACTACGAAAAAACGTATCTATATTAGTGATTACGGCTTTGAAAACGCAAAAGATATTTTGTTAGGCGCTGATGAACCGTTACGAAAGGGAATGAATTACGATAAGTTTGAATGGGATACGATTATTGAATGGTGGCGCACAAAAGCAATTAAACGTTATGAGACTTTGAAAGCAGCAGGTAAAGTCCGCCATGAATTAGAAGTATGGAACGCATCAACGCTTAATACTATTGATATAATACGATGAATCTGTTTGACATTACAAAACAAGAAACCGAAGTACCGTCAAAGACGATACGAATATTAGTGTATCCGAATATCACCTTCTCAAAAGATTTGTTGAAGGATTCCTATATTCAAGCCATACACAATCAGATTCGCTTGCTTAATCAACTACGAGATGATGTGTATTGGTATTTGATTTTACCAGAGCAATTGGAATATTTGGCATACCCTAATGTAACACAATGCATTATGAAATTTCCAACATATCCTCCAGTAATGCGCTCACACTTTGATACTTTTACGTTTCAAAAAATGGTTGGACCAACAGTTGATATTGATTTAGTCATGTCGCATCTTCCAGAACATACTCATGCGATTACGAATGTTTTGTATAATGCAACGCATCATATCCCACCGGTGTTTGGGTATTGTCATTGGTTTGATTTGAAAGCTGTTGTGGCATGGCAAAAAGGATCATTTCTCCAAAATGTTCTTGGTCTACTTGATTATGATAAATGTTATATCAATACACAAGCGCAACGAAGTATGGTGCTTGATGAGATAGAGAAGAATACGCCATTTGGTATGGGTGATGTTTGGGAGAAAGTTGCTAATGTTCTTGATGTACAATACTTGGGTGTTGATGAAAAGGATGTGGTCGAGAAACCAAACTATAATCCTGAGAAAGTGATTGTATTCAACCATCGTCCAGATACCTATAAACATTTTGACGAGTTTATGGAGGTCATGGATACGGTACGAGAGATTCGACAGGACTTTACAGTATGGATTCCTTTGTTACCAAAACCAAATCGTCCATGGGTCACGACTGAGAAAATGTCGAAGCAGGAGTATTACAAAAAACTTCATAATTGTTATTTGGGATTTGCGCCACAACAAGATTATAAAGGGTGGAGTGTTGCGACAATAGATGGGATGATGAACGGTCTGCCGTATCTCATGTATGAAGATTCCTATTATAAAGAATTACATCGTACAGGATTATTTTTTCGAGATAATACAGATGCAGCCACAATGATAACGATGGAGTTGGGGGACCTTGATTCTCGCAATAAGATGGCAGATAATGCACTGAAGAACGTGAAAACAAATCTGATGTATAAAGATGAAATAAAGAAGATGTCAGATTATATGGATGATTTGTTATTGAGAAAATCAAAGCCAGTTGGGCATGATTCGGAAAAATTGAAAGTGATAAAGAAGTGGATTCGTGATGAGGGTCCGATCACAAAAGGAGAAATTATAAAACGATTAGGATGGGGACGTGGAATAAAGTGGACGCCATATCGGCGAGCATTACTGAATGATCCTCATATCTTTGATGTAATGGGTCCAACACCCACATATTCATGGAGGACATGATGTTACAAAAAACAATACAACTCAAACAGTTAGCTGTCATCTTGGGAATTATTATTTCCATATCGACAGTTATTGGAATACTATTTCAACTTGACAATCGTTGGGCAAAAGTGTATGCTTTAGATGAAGTAAAAGAAGAAATGCACCAGATTGATTATCGATTGGACTACAAGATTCTCAAAGATCAAGCACAAGATTTGCGAGAACGAATGTGGCATCTCGAAAATATGCACGGTCCGTGGCATCGTAATGAAAAATGGCCAGATCATGCAGTACGAGAATATAAACAGTTACAACAAGAACGAAACGAAATGTTAGATGAACTCAAACATATGCGAAGGTATCAAAGAAAGGACACAGCATAATGGATTACTTAAAGGAAATGTTGAAACACATAGGGAATGAATATGCAACTGTCGTTGATGATGGCATTGAGGCAGGTGATGTTCACCAGTTTATTGATACTGGGTCCTATATGTTCAACGCATTAGTATCAGGGTCGTTGTATGGTGGGCTGCCATCAAATAAGATTATAGCGTTTGCAGGTGAAACGTCTACAGGCAAAACGTATTTTGTCATGGGTGTAGTCAAGAAGTTTCTTGATGATAACCCTGATGGTGCTGTCTTTTATTTTGAATCAGAATCCGCTATCACCAAACAAATGATGGTGAATCGTGGGATTGATTCAAAACGAATCTTGTTAGTGCCTGTCACTACTGTACAAGAATTTCGTCATCAGTCAATCAAGATTCTTGATAAGTATATTGAAGATGGACGACCACGTCCCATGTTGATGGTACTTGATTCATTAGGGATGTTGTCCACGACCAAAGAAGTAGAAGATACGGCCGAAGGTAAAGAAACAAGAGATATGACCCGAGCGCAAGTGACGAAGGCAGCGTTTCGAGTATTGACGTTGAAGTTAGGTCGTGCGAAAGTGCCGTTCTTAGTAACGAACCATACTTATACATCAGTCGGGTCAATGTTCCCTACACAAGAGATGGGTGGGGGCGCAGGACTCAAGTATGCGGCGTCTGAGATTGTGTATCTCTCTAAGAAGAAAGAGAAAGAGGGCACCGAAGTTATCGGGAATGTGATTCATTGTAAGACATTCAAAAGCCGATTGACTAAAGAAAATAAAGTTGTTGATGTGTTGTTGACATATGACCGTGGACTACATAAGTATTATGGGTTACTTGACCTTGCTGAGAAACATGAGCTAGTGAAAAAAGTCTCTAATAAATATGAGTTTGCAGACGGAACAAAAGCCTTTCAAAAACAAATCTACAAAAATCCTTGTAAGTACTTTACTGAGGAGTTTTTACAGAAACTAGAACCATTTGCTAATAAAGAATTTATGTATGGAGTGAAAACTGATGAAACCGAGGATACCACAATTCATCCCGCCAAGTGCAAAAAAGCGAATCAAAAAGAAACTCGTTCCCGCTGAAGAATGGGACAAGAAGATGGAAGACAAATACAAATTAGTCGATCCAGAAAAAGAACAGAACGGCGATACATCACTTGCCAAAGAAAAGGTAGTGGTCCGTATTACAAAAGGAACGTATACTGGTGTAGAATTTTATTATGGTGCTGCTCAGTTATTACCACAACAAGAAAATGGAAATACGCCGATTAAATTTGAATATACGGTAACAAAAAAACCTCCTAAAGTTAAAACTGATACACAAACATTTATTGATTTTGCAGGTGATGTTTTACTCGATATGTTTGAAAAGCAACTTAAAGCAGGAACGTTGAAATGGGAACCTAAGAAGGCAGAAGAGGATAATGAGCTCACAACAGGACAGGGTACAGAAGATCATTCTTCGGAATCTTCTACATAACGATCCCTATACGAGAAAGGTAATGCCCTTTCTTAAAGAAGAATATTTTATTGAATCTCCAGCAGAGAAATGGATTTTTCATGCGATCCAGAAGTATCTGATAGAGTATAACAAATCACCGACATTAGAAGCGGTGATGATTGAGTTAAAACCCAATACGCATATTTCTGAGCCATTGTATCAGGAAATTGCCACATATCTTAATGATATTGGAAAAAGTGACAAGAATGATGAACAATGGTTGATAAACGAAACGGAAAAGTTTTGTCGTGATACCGCATTGTACAACGCTACCGTCCGTTCTATTCAGATTATGGAAGGTAAAGAGAAAAAGACAGTCTCGAAAGAACAGATTCCTGATTTACTCAAAGATGCGTTAGCAATTTCATTTGATCCTCATGTTGGGCATGATTACATTGTTGATGCGTTAGACCGGTTTGATTTTTACCATCAAAAAGAAACACGGATACCATTCAATCTGACGTATTTAGATAAAGTCACAAAAGGGGGATTACCAACCAAAACACTCAACATTATTCTTGCAGGAACAGGGGTTGGGAAATCGTTGTTCATGTGTCATATGGCAGCGAACTGTTTGACACAAGGAAAGAACGTTCTGTATATTACGTTAGAGATGGCAGAAGAACGGATCGCAGAACGTATTGATGCCAACTTATTGAATGTGACGATGGATGATTTGATGCAGTTGCCCAAAGATATGTATGAGCAGAAAATTAACCGATTGAAAAAGAAAACTAATATAGGACGATTGATTATCAAAGAATATCCTACATCAACAGGACACGCAGGAAACTTTCGAGCCTTGATGGATGAATTACAGTTGAAACTCACATTTAAACCTGATCTTCTTATAATTGATTATTTGAACATTTGTGCTTCACGGCGATTTAGTTATACGAGCAATATGACCTCGTACATTTATATCAAAGCGATTGCAGAAGAATTTAGAGGGTTGGCTGTTGAGTATAATATTCCTATTTTATCAGCTACACAAACGACACGACAAGGATCACGAAGTTCGGATCTTGAATTAAGTGATACAAGTGAATCGTTTGGGTTGCCTGCGACAGCAGATTTTATGTTTGCGATTATTAGTAATGAGAATTTGGAGAATTTGAATCAATGGATGGTGAAACAACTGAAAAATAGATATAATGATTTGAATGTTAATAAAAAGTTTATTATTGGGATTGACAAAACGAAAATGAGATTGTATGATGCAAGTCCAGAAGCTCAAAAAGATATTGCGAAAGCAGATGATGAAGAAACTGAACAAGTAACACCCACTTCTAAATTTCAAGGATTGATAGTGTGATGAGACCAGAACACAAAAAGAAAAAAGAGCATGTATCAAAATTTGACAAGAGTAGAAATAAGGCGACCAGAAACACGAATGGAATAAAAAAAGAGAGAGAGCATGATGGGCAGGTTAAGCGATTAGACATAGGGTTCTATCAACAGCGTGATAATCTTATATCGGATAATGAGGTATAGTTATGAAACTGTTTCTTGACACATCAGATGTAGATGAAATTCGTAAATATTATGACACAGGGTTGATTAGTGGTGTGACCACCAACCCATCATTGATTTTGAAATCTGGAGGCGACCCACATAAGACCTTAACGGAGATCAGTCGCATTTTTCCAGATGAAGCAAGTATTAGTGCAGAAGTGGTTGCTGATACATGGCATGAGATGTTGACGCAGGCACAAGAGTATGAAAATATAGGGAAGAACATTACGATCAAAGTGCCGTGTACAAAAGAAGGATTGAAAGCGTGTCTTGTGTTACGGTCAAAAAAGGTTCCCGTCAATGTGACGTTGGTCTTTTCTGTTTCACAAGCAATCTTGGCTGCTCGAGCGCATGCGAGCTACATTTCTCCATTTGTCGGCCGATACAATGACCAACGGTTAAACGGCATTGGGTTAGTAGAACGCATATCACAAGTATATCAGAAACATAAAGTGTATTGGGAAACATCTATCTTGGCTGCGTCTATTCGTACTGTTGAAGATGTGGAGTTATCATTTCGAGCGGGTGCTGATGTCGTGACGATGCCCCCGAAAATCTTTGAAGGAATGTATCACCACATGCTGACTGATAAGGGGGTTGAAATATTTAATAACGATTGGAAAAAGATATAGCCATGTATCTTACCAACAAAATAAACCTTTCAATCGACAGAGCGCGGCGACCACTTGCGAAAACTCATAGAAGTTCCGAGGAGATAGCGAAGCTTCTCCGACGCGTGGTTGCGCCATATCGTGCATATATTACAACTGAGACTTCTACGAATGTTGATCTCGGTAGGATTGAAGTGAGTGCGTTTTTTGAACCTCTTCCAGATACAGACACTTATGCTATTGAATTAGTTTTAGTTACTCATCCACAAACGACAAGTATCAAACTACGGGCGTTGGTACTTAATACATTCCTTTTCCGTGTTTCTCAGGCAATACAACATGAACTGATTCATGCTCATCAGTATCGTCAACGAGGTTGGGAAGGATGGTCATCTCGTAAACAAGCCCCCTATAATATTTCTCATTCTGCTCACTATCTCAGCGATCCAGATGAAATTGATGCGCATGCGCATGATGTAGCGTTAGAATTACAACGCTCTCGTTTGGATGTGTCTCGTCTTATTTCTGCGAGAACCATCACTAAAGATGAAAGTTTGACATTGTGGGGATATTATCAGACATTCCCTCCACACCATGGTGTTATCAATTCTCTGTTGAAAAAGACTGTTTCATACTTGGCTTATTTGCCATCCACTAACCGCAAAACATCCAAATAATATAAATAGTGTTGAGAAGAACTATTCATTGGAGGGGTTATGAAACGGTTTAAAACATACTTAGTTGAAGCCGACCAAACTGGCGCAGTGTGGGAAAATTTAATTGCTGCTGGTTGGAATAGTACGGTTTGGACAGGTACGACAGATGAAAAAGCTAAAGCTGTGGATGCTGAATTAGCAAAGAATAAAAAAGCGAAAGGAATGTGGAATAAGAAGGATAAGGTAGGAATTCAAATCAACAAAGAACACGCTGAATCGATTGCTCAAGCGACAGCGAAAGAGTTGGCTGGCGGCGCCAAAGCTCTTAAAATGACTCAATTTGGTACGGGTAGTGGCTCAACAAGTAAATTTTGGACATCTCGCGGCGCAACTAATAGCACTCCCAAAACTGATAATTATATTGGTGATGGAGCATATACACTATCCCTCAAAAAAGGTGGTTCTCAACTTGCAAGTCCTGGTGGTGATGAAACTGGTGCACTATTTGCGGGTGGGATTGCACTAATGGATATAAATTATCCAAACACTTTAACGGATTCACTCCGCAGTGAAATTACTGCTACGATAACTGACCCAAGTTTTCAGCAAGCATTTACAAATCAAGAGTTTAGTCTTGATACTGGAGAACTGAATAAGGTTGTACGAAAAATTATCCCTGCTCTCAAAAACCCTGGTAAGAAAGGCGAGCCATTTAAAGGTACTCTCGCTGCTGTAAGGGCAGAGATTGATACACTAATTGGGGATGACTTAGAAAACTATAATACTGAATGGGCAGCTAGGATTCGTGCAGGTGGGTACCATGAAAAGATTGAGGATGCGATTGAAAAGGTATTTGAAAGTGAAGTAGGTTCAGAGTTTAAGAGATGTTGTATCGCAGAAGCAGCTACAGGGTGGAATAAATTTGATAAAGGTGATAAAGGTGTTGCAGAGTATATGCTGAACTTTGAAGAATCTGGAACTGCTAATGTGGGCCGTATGATAGACAAAAGTAATGGTAAAATTCAATCTGGACTTAAGTCTGTTGTAGATGGTGTTACAGGGTTTAAAGTCGGGTTTAAGCGGACTGGAACATCACAGAGTATGGAAGATGTAATGATGAAAGCTCTTAAAGCAGAACTTGGCGTTTCGTCAATGAGAGGTTTAGCAGCTGACAAAAAGAAAGCTGTAAAGGCGGATCTTGGTAAATTAGAAATAGCAATAAAGTATATTATTGCTGGCTCGAAAGATAATGGGATTAGAGATTTGGCATCAGCTGCATTTAGGGAAGTTTATATCAATATTAGTATTAAAAATATTAACGCTGGGAAAAAAACTAAGTATAAACCATCTAAGTTAGAAGCAATGAGTGTATTTAGTAAAAAGGTCAAATCGGCAGCAAAAGGTGCCAGATTTAAAGAGGGTATTCCTAAAGGTGATGCACGAAAAAATATTTTTCCTGGTACGGAGGGAAAGACGTTTCAAGAGATTGTTATGAAAACGTTGGTTCCTGCAGCAATAAAAACAGCAGGGCTCGCTCCGAAGTTAGCAAAGATGTTGAAAAGTACAGCAGAGGGTCCTAAAGGATGGATAGCTGCTGCAGCAATCGATGCAGTCATACCAAGAAAGTCGCCTGTAGCATTCAGAATTGT
>Ga0208179_1000826_pt1 | contig 17786 bp, 15 predicted proteins | sample Malvired_Geostar_FD_184238 | JGI IMG/M metagenome (GOLD analysis project Ga0208179, IMG submission 184238) | Marine viral communities from the Global Malaspina Expedition - Malaspina viral metaG DeepMed_Geostar (SPAdes) (version 2) | ecosystem: Environmental > Aquatic > Marine > Oceanic | place...
GAAGATGGCTTTGTCCATGTGCCGGAGGAGGTGAAGGTCTGAACACTAGACCCACCTGCTGAAATGGTAACGCCGTTAATATTCTGAATATCTGCCATTGTCTGTCTCCTGTTACGCTATTTCGACTACAGTTTCGCCGGGCTTGAAGTACAGGATGTTAGCCGTTACAGCGAATCCCAAGTCCTGTACAAAATCCCCATCACTGTCAGGCTGAGCCTGTTCAGGAACATTCTCTGATGATGTTTCCGCTTCTGGTGCGTACAGTCTTCCACCAACTGTGTATGCTGGCATGGTTCCGTCGTCCCTAATAAATCCTTGAAGCAGGAATAACCCAGCAGCATCTGCGCTTATATCAGCAGCAGCCATAGCGACTACTGGCATTGTTCCTGATGCCGTTGCTACAGCCTTCCACATCTTGCTGTCACCAGCCTTGAAGTACACAACCTCACCACGAGAGAGAGCCTCACCAGCAGTGAAGGATGCAACAATTCCTGAAACTGCTTCATCGGCGGGAGCAGAGCTTACTTGAACATTACCAGTTGCAGTAAATCCCGCTGCGGTAATTGTTCCACTCGTTGTGTCGTTAGCATCGTTGACTAAGAAGGCATCGTCGACGTTCAGGGTGTTTGTTGAGAGTGAGATGTTCGTGCCAGCGGTTAACGCAGTCTTCGACACATCAATGGCAGCGGAGCTATTAACGTCTGCGTTAACAACCACTCCTGAAGCAATACTGAACGTGCCGTCAGTAGCTATATCTACATCACCAGAAGGGTTTACACTCGTCGCTACGTTTGATCCGTTACCTACCAGTATATTCCCATCAGTTAACGTAGTTGAGATTCCTCCCGATGCTGCTGCTTCCCATCCTATATCTCCGCTGCTATCTACGGTGAGGACATAGTTATCCGAACCTACCGTTAATTCAGCGGTAGCAGCACTACCGTTACCAATAAGGAGGCTGCCCCTTGCTAAGTCAAATAGATGGGCTGCGTCAACAGAGTTATCTGTGTAGTGCTCTGAGTCAATCGCATTGTCAGCAATCTTTGTGCCATCGACTGCATCAGCAGCTAAGTGTGCCGTGTCGATACTTCCATCTGTATAATGCTCCGAATCAATTGCATCATCAGCAATCTTTGCGCCAGTTACTGCATCTGCTGCTATTAAACCAGTTGTAATTTGTAAGTTACCGATATGAGCAGTGTCGATACTAGCGTCAGTGTAGTGTTCACTATCAACAGCATTGTCGGCCAGTTTAGTACCGTCAACTGCATCAGCAGCTAAGTGTGCAGTATCAATAGAACCGTCCACATAGGCGTCACTATCAATAGACTCATCTGCTACTGATGTCGCAATGTGGGGTGAGGTAATTCTTCCACCTAATGCCATAACTACTCCTCCTAACTACTTACATCGGTAAAGTATTCAACGTCCATAGTGGCATCACCCGAAGCCCGGATGAATCGTGCCTTGGTTATCTCGTCCTTCGAGTTCAATGAAATCTCTGAATTGGCAGCAGCGGTAAATCCTTTGGTTGCTGTTGGATCTGTTGCTCCGTCAGTGGTAAACGTGACTCCTTCACTTCCACGGACAAAGATACTGGCAGCATAAGCAGCCGAAGGTACGGTGAGGGTAACTACTGAGGAGGATACGGCGAGGGCATATTGTGCCCCACCTGCTGTAGAACGTGAACGTACACCCATAACTCCATCCTTCCACACTCACTTACAATGGAGTGTATTCAGTTATAGAACGCGTTTCCTTGGTGGCTTGATCCCACCGTTCTTGAGTTTCGGATACCGAAGACGTTCAGCCAAGTGCCTCCGCAGTTCCCTGGAGGCTTCCCTGGTCTTCATCTTCAACTCAAACTGCCGTTCAGTTTCTTCGGCGAGTTGCTCGGTTTCTTTGTCGTTCAAACCGAGCTTTTGCGCGGCTGCCCGTACTAGATAATCCTTCTCCGACCGGTCCATCGTCGTCGAGCCGGCTTGGGTCAGGATTATCTTGTTCGGCTTCGCCTTCGTCCCGTCCGATGGGAGAAAGATCCCCACTCGGTTCGGGCTGTCGTCGAACTTCAATGTTCCCACGGCGTTCCTCCGCAAATGATGGTCCCAGACTTACTTTCTTGAATGGAAAGTTTTTGTACTTCAGATTGTCATTGAAAAACTTACCCATTTTTTACTCCTAACGCTTGTTGGAGGAGTGCCTTGATGTCACTCAACCCCTCTTCGAGCTTACCAAGTCGATCCTCCATGTCTGCGTCCTGGCTCTGGGGTTGCTGCTCAAGGGCTTTTCGTTCCCACTGAGCAGCAGCCTCGGCCTTCTTATCTACACAGGCATCCACCTCTTCCTGGGTGTCATGCCATTTACTGCAACCCGGGCACGCTACCTTGAGTTCGGTTGGCAACGAAAGCGACCATCCCTTATCAAGGTTAGCGTCCCGAGTCCCTTGTTCCAGTATCTTTCCGTCAGGACCTTTGCGAGTAAACTCGCGCCATGACGGGATCGAATAGACTTCTTCCCCTGTCGGGGTGTAGTACCGCTGCTTCTGGGGGCCACCCCAGACTCCGCTGACCGCAGCCCCCGTTCTCGCAGCTTCTTGCTTGGTACTGTTAATAGCCATGCAAACTCCTATGAACGGATATGCAGCAAACAAAGCTGCTTATCGGGGCTTGCTGAGGGAATCCCTATCGAAACACCGATAGTCGATAGGTCAGACTCATCGGAGTGGTCAGCACGTTCTGCCAACCCACTCTCACCAGACTCTTGAGAGACGGTTAGTGCGTCTCCAACAATCCCTACCTGCGCCCCAATACCTACGCTTCCAAGACCAGAGGTCTGAATCCAGCAGTAGTAACTTGCCGTCACTGGAATTGTTGTTACCCCAAGCACTCCTGTTGTCATGGTGCCGTCACCGTCGATAAGTTTAACGTCGGTGTAGGGGTTGTAGACCAATCCTGCCAAACTAGATGTAGTCAATGCGGTACGAACACCGCCTGGGTCAACAAGTGTAAAGACGCATGTATTGTCATCAGACGCATCATGTGCAGGGTGAGACGCAATGCGGTAAATCTCACCCTCACCAGGGCCGTCATTGAAAACTATGTACCCATCTTGGTACTGGTTCTTCGTCAAGTCGGTGGTGGGTACTTCAAGACTAATTGTCGTTGAGCCTACCGCTGTCGCAGCAGTTGCTGTCAAGTCCATGTCGTGGGCTGCAACGAGTGCAATGCCGTCAACGAGCATACCACCGCTGGTGATAGCTGCCGAACTGTTCTTGGCGTAGTAGAAAACTCGCCCGTCCGGCGTAACTCCGCGAGTTCCGAGGGAAAGGTTGCCTATAGCAGAAGAACTTTCCTTCTTCTCATCGCCATAATCCAAATTGACTGTGCGTGGAAAAGCCATTGTAATCCTCCAAAAATATTATTAGATTTGCCTCGCCTAATAATTTACGCGGGATCTGATGCGTCTGCATAAAGGGTGACGATCCAAGATGCTAGGTACTCACCAACGGCGTATTCGCCGACCACGTTGAGTTCTGTGGCTCGCAGGGACTCGTCACGCTCTGGGCTGACATCCCATTCCTTCGACGTAACAAGAACCAGGCCACCACCATTGCCGGCGGCAAAGCACGCGCCCTTGGCGTCGTCCGAGCCGTCGATGGAGATGTTGCCTGACTCATAGACATCCATGCCGAAGACCCGGCCCACGGTGTAATTCCGCAAAACATCTTCAGCCATACCAGAACCAACAGCACCTAATGGTGTTGTCCCACCTGGGAGTGTTGGTGTGAATATATCAACCAGATCAAGAAGCACAAACGGGTGATGAACCGCTACATAGGGCTTCGGTGCAGGACCGCCATTGGCGAGTGATACACCGCTGAGGTCTGCCCAAGCTGCGGCGAAGATACCAAGGGTGGCTGCCGCACCAGCGGAACCCATTGTGTTTGTGCCATCGTCGAACTGACCGGCCAGATCCTGTTCACGCTTGGAAACCATCGCGTCGCCAAGGATTCGACCCGCTGCCCTGATGACATCTTCCTGGTTGTCTCGGACAAGTTTGTCAGTAATAACGATTTGTGCGCCCACCTCTGCTGGGGTGAACTGCACGTTCGTGTCTGCCATCGCCTGGGGGTTCACCATGTCGATGCCCTCAGAAAGCGCGTTAGCAGTAACTGTCCCAAAGTAGGGAATGTTTACGGTAGAACCGTTATGGATTTCTTTTGTAATTCTCCAAGAAAGATTGGAGATAACTTCCTTAAACTGTTCGGTAAATCGAGCTTCCTCGATAATCGTTGGAATCGTATCTCCAAGGACACTCGTTGTGTTAATCGCCATTTAATTCCTCCAGTGCCTACAAGCCCCTCGCTTTCCGCGCTGCCATGTAAGCCTCCCGGTTCGCTTGAGGATCCCTTGTATAGGCATCTCGTATTTCTGCGTATGATTTTCCGACACTTGCCCCAGTACCACCAGTAGTCATCGTCTGCGGTGCCTCTGGATGTGGTGATGCGCTCACGGAATCCGTGTCCCTACTTCCGAGTTGCCATCGAAGGACCTTGACTTCCATCTCTGCTGGAGTCATTGCCCCTTGGAGCACCTCATCAGGGACATTCGGATGATCTTTGAGCAAACGCCACTTTGCATTTTCAAGCTCAAGAGATGTAACTCGGTCTTGGCTTTGCCTGCGCTCATCCTCACGGATGGCTTCAACTTCCCATCGTCGGTACTCATCTGAGTCCTCGCCGAGCTCGATAGCTTTTTTCGCGGCATCCCGTTCCCGAGTCAGTTCTCCCTCTCGCCTACTGGCATTGGACTTAAACTCAGCGAATTGTTGTTGCAACTGCGTGAGCTGCTCATCTCTCTTCGCCAAGTCTGCTGCTGTTATCCCTTCCTGCACTGGCTCTTGCGGTGCTTGCGCTCCCCCGCCGGCCCCGGTGCTTGGGATAGACTCTGGACTAACCATGCTGTCCTCCGATTCGTCTGGTTGCTCTCCCCCTTCCGGGGTGCTACCAGGTTCTTTGGATTTTCAACTTGTCAGGAAAACACAAAAGCCGCCCAAGGAACCTGTTAAAGGTTTCTTAAAGCGGCCTGTAAAAGACCTGACTATTCAGTTGTGAGGTAATCAAACCACAGGGATTGTCAACCTGTCAACTTCCACGCGTTTCGACCGTGCAAGGACCGTCACCTCTAGGCGACAGTTTTTGCAGTACCCCTCAACACTGCTACCCGGCCCTAAATTGGCCCGGGTGAGGAGGTGATTACACGATGGGCATCGTACTTCTATCGTAGATATCGGAAAGCCTCCTCAGTCCGTACTTGGCTAGCATATTCCCAGAACACCAATGCACCGTCGAGCCTGGGATCACGCTCCCTGAGAGCGTCCTTCTCTGCACGGATTTCCCGTTCCATACGTCGGTAATCAGGGTGCTGCTGTAGTCTCTTTACTTCTCGGATATCTCGCCTATTCTTAGCCCTCTCTATCCGACGCATGAGGGATCTTACGGAATGATGTGAGCGTAGGTATCTATCCCGCAACTCCCAGTACGGCTTGAGTATCTCGCGATCTTGTAGCCACCGTCGCCACAGTGGAGGCATATCTTTTTTCGCCTGAAGATCCCGCTCAATCTCATCAATGAGATCACTGCCATACTTTAGCCGTAATGCGCGTTCCTTGCGGTCACGCTCCTCAAAATCGAAGTTTCCGTAGGAATCCATTAAATCAGGGTTCTGTACCAGCTCTTCTATATAAGCGGAATAGACGAAGTCTTGGAGTGGGATATATTCCTTGTCTGCGTTCTTCTTCTTGAAATAGGCTATTGCCTCACCGTTCGCCCCGTCTTCTGCGTTAATGGTATCCATTGCTTTACCAAAGTCGCGTTGGTGCATCCTCATATCATCAAGGAACTTTCTCGGTCCGCCCATGCCGTCGTCGTATTCCTTTTGGCGCTTGTTCCCGGCTAGACGGAGATCCTCCCGTGCGTCCTCAAGCTCATTCATGAATGCCCGAACGCCAAACGAGTCAGATTTACCCGCGCCCCACTTCCTAACCCTCTCGTCGTAGGTCTTAAATTCGTCGAGTTTATCATCGGGAATGTTGCGGTTCTCTTTGGGAACTCCTTCCCTCATGGCTGCATCCCGCTGGATGCTGTGGCGCTGTGTTATGGAGAGGATGTCCCATGTGGGTACATCCATGCCTTCTTCCTCCATTCGTCTCTTCTGGTCTGGAGTGAGCCTTGTCACATAAGCCGCTAACTCATCCTGAATAGTCTCTAACCGTTCTCGTGGGAGGACTGGTGTTGTCCGCATCCCCACCATTTCAGCAGGTAATGCAGCAGCTCCCGGCCTTGGGTCATCATTAAGATAGGCATCAAGATAGAATGGCATGAACCGTGTGCCGATTCCCTGCCGTACAATCTCTGATGGTGTTCGGACCGGCTCACCGAGGAATGTTTCCCCACTGAGAATGTCCCACAGGGCTGACGTTGGCGGTGCTGACTGTCCTCGAAGGAAATTCTGTGCGTAATGCCCCTGATTCTCCGGGTCGGAGGCCATCTTTACCAAGGTGCGTACCATTGAATATGGTTTTCCTGCAAGGCCGATATGCTGTCCACCAATCTCTACGGTCATAAACTCAAACCCGTTGCCACCTTCTTTCTTTGGGCGCGGGTCTAGCTTCAGTTCAACGTCATAGCCTAGCTGATTTAACCCCTCTACGATTCCCACATATGTCAGGACAGTCCCACCGAAGAACCTCGATATAGCTCGTCGTGCCTGACCGCCTTCCCAGCCTCCCTGGACTCCGTCGGCAAATAGCGCAATCGTTGAACGAAACCAGCGCGGTGCCAGTGTGAAGGCAGCGGACTCCAGTTCTCTTTGCGTGGCACTTATTCCCAGGGATCGCGATGAGAGGACGCCGGTCATTTTATTCAAATGGCTTGCTACCTGATCCGGGGTAAGATGTCCCCTCCTAACAGCAGGGAGGAACGCCTCCGCCATCTCTATTCGCGCCACATCAAAAAAGGTTTCAAACGAGGTCGCAAACCGCTGTGCCGTTTTTGTGGGAAGCCGCGCACCGGGTACATGACCGAACACTCGTGCCAACTGACCGCCGGGACGAAGGACCTCCGTCATTTCAGTGCTCCCGATATGGAGGTTCTTATAAGTTGCCAACACATCAAGCTTCTTTTGAAGGTACTTGTACCGCACCGTAGGGTCTGCCCATGAGTGGAGGCTTCGCCTGGTAGCGTTTATCCATGTCTTCGGACTCTTGGTTAGTACCATTGCTCCCTGGAGGAGTCCTGCGCCAAAGTCGAAGGTCAGCATAGCCGTTCTGGATATACCGGCGAGGGTAGACATCAATTTCAAGCCCGGGGCGAAGACACCCAGGGTCTGTTCCGTAGTGCTCAGAAACGGTATCAATCCCTTTACGTCCTCCGGGTCGAATAGATACCCAGCATATGCGCCGCCGCCAACCCAGTTAGGCATTGGCTGGAGTTCCCAGGGGTTTTTTACCTGGGCTTTGAGTGCCTTCAACGCAAGACGAGCATCCTCTTTGGCGTAAAGGGCTAATCCAAGGTCGGTTTTCACAATCTCGCGAATAGCATTTAACTGCCTTAGTTGACTAGCTTTTGTTGTTGCCCGCAGGGCCTTATCCAGCTTCGCTACGAAAACGTCGCCGCCAGACTCGGCTGCGTTCCCGCCGAGTTTTTTAAGAAAATCTCTCTCATTGCTGGACAGAAAATCCTTGGGTAAAACCTCTTCACGAACCCTTAGATCTGACACTGCGTTGATGGCTTTGGTCAGTATATTATGGGCCCTGCCATACCGTTTCCATTGTTGGTTCGTCTTTGTGACTTCCCCAGCGGCTCCGCCACCGCCGTACCGCCCAATGATACGGTCATTGATTTCAGACCCCATCTCTTTTATTTCCTTATCGACCCGCGTATGGGCAATGACCCTCCCGAGGGAGCGCATATACGTCATCAAAATGTCGGCGATGGGATCATCAGAACGAGCCCCGAAGTACACAACACCATTCTGGACGGCCTCTTCGATCTCATCGTAGAGCCGCTGTTCCAGCGGAGTTGCGTTTTTCCTTAACCCGGACGCACCGCCGCCCTTTTTTGTTTTTGCTATGTCGCGGATCATTTCCACGAATCGGGGAAAGTAATGCTTGTCGTCCAGGAATCGCAATTCCTTGACGTCGACGCCCTCTGCTATGGCACGGTCCTTCCATGCGGTGATTATTTTTAGTGCCGTCTTAATGTACAGGTCCTGAGCCTTGCTAAGGTCGTATCTACCAGGGCGTTCAAAGACCTCCTCGATCTTCACATCAGCCTCAACCGGGGCTTCCTTTGTAGGCTTTGCACCCTTGGGTCGGCGAGGTGGCTTCTTAGCGATTTTGACATAAAGGTTGCCATCGTCCGCCGTATACATCCCCGGGAATATCTTGGAGGTTTTTCCTTGGGCTTTTATCGGGACGATATCGGTGTCAGTCACGCTATCAATCATCTTCTGTGTACGGAGATGGCGGACACCGATCTTTGCCCCCTTATCGAACCCCATTGCTCCTCGAATGAGGGCGGTAGGGTTAACAAGATTGACCGCTTTATGGATGTACGGAATACCAGAATGCCGTACCGTCCACCTAGTCAAACGAGACAGCGTGTTCTCTGGGAAATCTGCCGCCGTAGCAGGGGTTACTGGGAGTATGTCGGCGAATTCGTGTTCACGAGCAAGGTTTGATGGAACAATCTTCGGAGGGGCTGCCGCTAGTTCTTCTGCCCTTGCTGCTCGGCGGGCAGCACGAGCGGAGGGACGGACTGCCTTCACTCCTTTAACCACCGTACCAATTGGAACATACGTCAGCGGGTCGAACAGCACCTCAGACAGGAACTTCTCCCCCCAGAATGCTGAGTCACGCTCCTGTTGCCAGGCTCGTGCCTTGTTCATGCGATCCTTGAGGCCGTCTTCCTCATCGATGCTGAGGATCTTACGGTATCTTCCCGTGTATTCTGCGCTTCCACTGAAGGGTAACGCCTCAATTGCGGTTTCCTTGAGGAAGGTCCCTACTCCCTCTTCTTTGAGGATGTCCCGGCCCACTCGGAGCGTTGCAGATCCTGCACCTCCAAAAGCCTCTCCGCTCCACATAACGGCCTTGTATGCCGGATATACACCCGGGATTCCCTTCAGCACATCGCCGAGGAACCCAAGACTGCGCCCTACAATAGAACCATCATCTTCTTCCGTTTCTGGTGCATATTCCGTTCTTATCGGTTCTGCCATTAGGAATTCCTCCTACCCTCCGTTAAAATCCGGTCGCGCCACCACGGTGGCGTGTCGGGGCGTATGGTTGGTTGGGCGTCGTGGGGGTGCGCGTGGGGGTGGTGTCATGCGGTGACCTTGGCGTAATCTCGTCCTCGTCTTCTTCGTCTTCTTCAGGGTAATAGCCGAGCATTCCGGGTGGAGGTGCTTCCACCTCTACTCCAGGAGCTACCTGCTGTGCCGGTCCTTGTGTTGGGGCACCCCCTGCCAGTGCTGCCCTGTTTTCCATTGTGTCAGGGAGCGTCGTGCCGGGAATGAAGGAGGTCCCAAGAGGAGTGAGCGGACCCGAGCGAGACATTTCGCCAACATCGTAGGTAGCTCTCGTCGGGTCGAACTTGATCTCCTCGCCCTCTGCGGTGTACCGCTTTGTTCGCGACGCCTGGCGGGCTCGTGCTATTTCTTTCTCTCGCTCCTGTTCTGCAATCTGATCCGGCGTTTGGAATGCGTCGGATGGCAATGGAAGCCCCCAAGCCATGCGAAAGTTCTTCTGATCCTCGGTGAGCACGAGTCCCTGGCGTTCCTGTGCTTTCACAAGGTGATCAACTAGAGATGCCGGCAGAAGATCGTTACCTTCGTCGTCTTTACCAAGGCTGGCAGAAATGCTAGCGGCGGCTCCCTTCAGTGCGTCTGGGCTACCCATAGCAAACACCCGGGATAATTCAGGGTGCTCCATTAGAAGTTCAGCCATAGCGCGGTCGTTGTTTCGTTCGTCCATTTGCCCCTGTTTCTGCCGCAGGTTGTCGGTGAGTTGCTCTTGTTCACCATCAAGATCAGCGGCCCTCTCATCACGGGTCTGCACCCCGAAATTCCCCAGCTCCTCTGGTGTCGCGTTGGTGTACCTGTTGTCAAACTCCTCCTGGGTGATCCCCACGCCGTTCACGAAATAGGGGGACGAGTCACTCCCGAAGTCGGCAATTTCATCGATCTTGTCCTGTAGCGTGGCGGTGTCGTCTCTGATGTCCTGATCCAGTGTTGGCCCACCAATGCGCTCATCGAGACGGGCTGTCGCTTGGGCCAATGCCTCATCCGTTCCCAACCGAGGTTTGAACGGTGCCTCTGCGATTCGTTTCTTTTCAGCCTCTTGGGTCTTGAAATCCGTTTCCGTTAGTATGGTGGGGATATACGTTTCCCCGACACTGGTGACGACGTCGGAAATGAATGCGCCCTCTTCCATCATGGCGTTTCCGACCTGGCGTTCAAACTCCTGGAAGTGCTCATTCATCCGTGCCTGTTCTTCCTTGGTGGCACCTTCGTACTTCCATTTGCCATCTTCTACCAGTTTCTCGAAAAACCAATTCTTGAGGGCGTCCTTCTCGTTGAATCCCATAATGACTTCCTGCTGGTTCCGCACAAACTTGTCACTGGCCGTTTTCGCCTCGCCTGAGTCATCCCGCAGCCACTGCTCGAATGTCAGGTTCTTCTCATCGGCGATGGTGCTGCCCCAATAGGCATTCTTTAAATCCCCGAGGGCAGTATCCGTCCTGAGAAGGCTTTTATGCGCTATCGAGCGATCACTTTCGTCCACCCACTCCCCGAGCATTTTCTTCTCGGTCATCGCCATTTCTGTCTGGAGGTCCTCTACGGACTTGTTCGTCTCTATCGCGATGAGGTTTGCCACCTCTGCGTCAGCCTGGGTGTGGGCAGGGATATACACTCCCAGCGTGGGGTCCCAGGTTTGGTGTTCCGTTGCTACCTTCGACGCCTTTGTTTTTATGACGTCAGCCCGGCGTTCGAGCCAGAGCAGTCCCTCGTCGCTTGAAAGGAGTTCAGCCAACTGTGGCTCCTTTGCAAGGAGCGATTCCCGAAGCATACTAACGACCTGTGACGATGTAACCGGCCCCTTTGCAATACGCACATGGGAGTCATAGCTTTCCTGGGTAAGGCGACCACCGGGTTCTTCCTCGTCCTCGATGGAACCTTCCACTAAATCCCAGAGATCCTCAACGTCGGCATTTGTACCGGCCTGGATAGCAGTCTCATGCAGGCTATATAGCAGATCGGCCTCCGTCTTGAACCACCCGTCTCGGAAAGTGCCTCCCTGGCCGACAGCGACACCTGATTCCCTCTTTAGCTTGAAATAGATAGAATCCGCCGTCGGCTTATCCTCTGTGGAGTATCTCTTTGTCATGTCATCCGGCGAATACTCGTCCAGGTTTGTTCTGATGTCCTCATTGAAGTTCAGATAATTGTCATTATCCCGCCCATCTCGTTTTGGGGCGACCCGAGCCATAGCGTCTTCCCAGCCCGGTGGGCGTTCAAGGTCTTCTGGCCGAGGCTCCGTGGGTGCTTGAATAAAATACGTCTCCAGGAATGCCATTCCATTCACGCCAATTAGTTCATTCTGATACCCTTGCTGCGTCGCAACGTCTGTCACCATTGCTTTGAAGGTATCCACCATGTCTTTTGTGACCCTGGAGGGATCAGATCCTATCTTTCCTCGGCCGGTGAACGTGTCCTGCCACCATTCGATGGCCGCCTGTTGCCAGTAGTCCTCTATGGTGGTGCGGGTCGGTGCAACGTAGTCGAGTCTCCGGACCTCTCCCGCCGCTGCTGCAAATTGTTCAGGGCCGAACGGGATAGGCTGTGCCGCCGTAGCAGGGGCGGTATCTGGGACCTGACCTACTTCCGTGGGCGTAGCCGCTGCTGCTGTGGGTTGAGTGGGCGGGTCAGCAGAATCTGCCGGACGAACAGCGGGCGTATCCCCGGTAGTCTGTGGAACCTCGGCAGCTTGTGGGGGCGTTGATGGTGCCTGGGTTACCCCCGGAGGGGCTCCCTCAGGAGTCCACGGGGCAACCTCACCGGCAGGGATGTATTCCCCTGTTGCCTCATCGAACTGGACAGGTTCGCCAAAAAGCCCAGGGTCTTTGTACGGAGCCTTGTCGGCCTGACTTATCGCAGAGGTGATGCCTTTAACTCTGCCGGAATCTTTCACAAAGTCCGTTATCCATGCTGGGGCGTTATAGGGTGCCGTGAACTTCTTACCCGCTGCGGTGTCCTCGACCATTGTCTGGAATACTTTAACCTCCGCACGTACCTCTGAGTTTGCAAATGGCAGCGTGGCGGTGGTCAGCCCCTCCAGTGCAGGGTTAAAGGCTGCGGCTACTTTCAGGGCGACATTCAGTCGGTTATCCGACGGCTCCCTATCCTTAGCCTCCTGCAAATCGTCCCTATCCGAATCCTGCATCTCCTGAAGGGGTTTCACATCCGGCTGGCCTAGAGGGATAGTTGGTATCCCACTCAGCACATCTTTGAATTTGATCTCCCCCGCACGGCGTTTGCCTTCCTTGAGATTTGTGAGTTCGGTTATTTGGTTCGTAACACTCGCACCCTCAGCGGAGGTTTGAGGGACTATAGCATTCAATCTTTTTAGTTCGCTATCTATCCTGTCGATCAGTGCCTGACGCACCTCAATCCGCACCTCTATATCAGTAGCATCCCGTAAGAGGTCTTGTAACTCATCAATGGTCATATCGTTATAATCAGGCATTAGATACCTCCTACGTTACGAGCTGCCTGCTCAAGAGGGCCAGCCCCTGCCGGGGCTCCCACCTCTCCTGGAGGTGCCGTCTGATTCTCGGGAGATAGTTCAGGAGCGCCGCCTCCGGCGTTCGAGAGGTTACCCCCTGCCTCCGGCGGACCTTGTCCCTGCCCCGGAGGGACGCCCTGTCCCTGCTGAGGCATGAGACTCATCATCAACTGCTGTGCACCCATTGCGTAGACCGTTGCTCTCTGCTTGTCGCCTTCCTGCTCAGCAGCTCGGGCAAGATCAAAGAGGCGGTTCGCCACTTCCATATTGATGCGGACCGGCGACTGTTCGATGTTGTCGGCGGCCAGTTGTTCGGACTCCAGCTTCATATCCTCGACCTTCATGACCCGTTCACGGAGCCACGGGAGAGACATCTGCGCCTGCGGGTTCAGGGCACGGAAGATATTGGCCTTCATCATGTCGTCTTCGGGCAAGGCCAGGTCGAGTTCGGATTCAAAGAAGGTACTCATGGGCATATCGTCGGGGGTGAACTCCTCGTCGAAGAAACCAAGTCTGACGTCCCGGCCCTGGACGCGGATGTTCCCGCGTTCGCTTCCCTCGAACCGTCTCTGGTATTCGTTGAGCCAGAGTCGGCTCGTCTCGGCGTAGAGGAACTCCGCACCGCGCTTGTAGGGTTCGATCTGGGTGCGGGAGCTCTCTTGGGCGTTCTTCAGCGCGACGCCACTGAGGGAGCGGGTGACCCCTCCGAAGGACTCGTCGAAGAAACTCAGGCGAGAGAGACGCTGCTTCATATAGTCCATGAGGACGGTCATCGGCGTCATCATCGGCTGCCTTGCAAGCGGCCGGTAGATTGACGTATCACTATCAAGCTGCTTTGTCCGGCCTCGTTCCTCTTCCGTATAGGAATCCTGTGCGCCGGGAGAGGAGATTGCAATAGAAGCCGTGTCAATCATGGCCTCCTGCAAGTCCTGCCAGAAGGTGGACATGAGTTCGTTGAGGGCTTTCCACTCCGTAACCATTGGTCCGACCATGCCTCCCGCAGTCTTCGCAAACCGCTGGGTCAGGTTCGTCTCGTAGGAACCGGCTATGGGCGTATCATCGGCACGAAGGACAATGAAGGGAAGCCGGGTAAAGCCGTTGATCTTCCCAAGGGAGTTGGGTGAGAAATTGGAGAAGTCACGGATCTTCTTCCACCCGCCGGTAATCCGAGGATAGGTTGATCGGTGAGCACTGATTGCCCCACCGTAGCCCATTGCGTCAGCCGTGGAGTAAAAGACGGAGTTAAGCACATCCGGCTGTGCAGGGTCTTGCCTGTTGTACCGCTCTTCCCAGGTGTCGAGGATGATCATGTTGGCATCGTCTGGGATGTCCTCGTCAATGGTGAAGTCATTGGTCGCCGCCATCGCTTTGAGGCGTCGGCCGGAGACGTTGTACATATACAACAGGTCGGAGAGTTCACGGTACGGGCCGTTCCAGAAGGGATAGGTGGCCGTCGGGTCTAGGAGGTCGGCGATGGGCATAGGCATACCGTCAGGGCCTGGGACGAGGGCCGTGTACTGCACGGACCACCCCGTCAGTACCTGCCATGCTGCCAGTTCGTGCTGCTGCCATGACCGTCCCTGCCGGAGATAACCATGATCGCCAAAGTCCACCTGTCTCCACCATCCCTTGACGGCACGTTCAGCCTTATCTCGCTTTACCTGCTCTGCGGTATCGTAGATACTTTTCGGAAGAGAGTCGCGGTGATATTGTTTTGCCAGGAGGTGGATAGCGACCCCTGCCGATGCCCGAATATCGGACGTCGCAATGGTCTTTGCCCCCTCTTCTTTGAGGACATCCTTCTGATAGAAGGCGTCATAGGACGCATTGATGCTGGCGTTTCGCCCCGCGTACAGGTCGAATCCGTAGTTCAGCAGCTTTAAAGTAGGGTCATCGTTCATTCCCAAAAGTTGTGCCAAGGCTGTTTACCCCCTTCCACGCAGGTATCTCGGTAGTACTGATTCCACTTTTTTCTTCGGCTGAAGGTTTCGGAGCAGGCGCAACGCCTGTTCCCGTAGCTGAAAACACCCGACATCAGCCATAACCATGTCGAGTTTCGCTGTGTTGTAGGTGTTTCGTTCTTTTTCGTCCCTGCTGTTCACCGTCGTGGTCTTCTGGAGCTGGGCGTACTGGGATATCAACGCCTCACTCGGGGCGCTGTAGGCTCCCGTGTCCATGAAGTCCACCAGGTCTGAGATCAGTCCACTCTTCGTCCACTGGGTGACAGGGAGGCCAGGTTCGTTATCGGGATGGCCCCACTTCTTCTCACGGAATGAGTAGATGTTGGGATATTTATGGATACCGATGACGACGGCACGGATTCCCGCGGACCGCGGCTCCCGTTCCCATCCGAGGAGGGCGTTATTGAAATGGCGTCCGAGTTCCACGAGGATTCTCCCCGTGTCCTCTGGGCTGATCTTCCCCCGAACCTCGCCGACGTAGCCCCAGTCACGGGCTCGGCGAATAATAATCGCCGTATCGTGGGATGTGGCGTATCCTTCGGCAGGGTCGGCGTATATAGCATAGGATTCTGCCTTCTGTGGCAGGAGCCAGAGCTTGAGCATTCCATGATAGTCGCTGATGTCCCCATAGCGGGTCGGCTCCAGTGGTTTTCTTCGGTCCCCCAGCATGGACTCCATATTCTCCATAGAGATAACGGGGTTTCCGGACAGGTTCCAGCAGGATTCGTCGTCCCTGGCAAGCTGCGAGGCACGAACCTCCCTGTTGCCGTTGGCATCAGCGAGGGCGAAACGCCAGAAACGCATCTGATCCCACGAGAGGCGTTCCGTGTCCATCATATGCTGTTCGTCGGCGTCAAGTGGGAAGGGTTCCTCCCCCAGCGCCGGGTCTGCGTTCTGCCAAAGGTCGTCTTTCGCCTTCGCGTGTTCGTCTGCCATGAACCAGGGGATGAAGAGGGACTTATAGGAGGACTCCCCAGTCTTGGCGGCGAGGTAGAGCTGGTGAAACACGTCTCCGGCCCTCTCGGGACGGCTCTCATAGCGCACCGTTGCGTAGGGAGAACCCAGTAATCCACGGTTTAAGGCATCAATTTCGTCCGGCTCATAGGATGGAACCTCGGTAATATGATAATAATCGTATTCAGAACCCTGAATAACGTCCTTTGACCCTGATCCGACGAAGGTGATGGAGGAAATCATCCGAGCGCCGTGTTCACTCTCGCCAAAATCGAACTCTTTATGCTCCGTATTGTCTATTGTTAAGCGGGGCCAGGTGTCCTCGGGGTTCGGACCGTAGCGTAGTCGCTTTTGGGTAGCCGAGATAAAGGCTTCCACCCTCCGCACATGGTCGATTGAGGTCTTCTCAAAGGGTTTTTGCAGGATCTGGAGGGCATGGAACGATGGAAACAGGATGGCAGATGCGGTAAATTCCGCCTCCACAATCGCGGAGATCGTTACCCGCCTCGCTTTTGCGATGACCATGTTCTGGGCGCGTTCTTTCCAGTAGTGTTCCTGCACGGGATTGAAACGAAAGGGAATAGGTCCCCGTCGTTTCTCCCTTGGTATGATATAGAAGGTATCCTCTATAAACTGCCGAACATTCTTGCGATAGTTTATGAGGATCTCTTCAAGACTTCGTGTTGTGGTTGTTATGGTTTTATCCTCAGCCACTGTTTTGAGACAAAGAACGCTTCCAAAGCGCTCGTCATATCCGCTGAAGCGATTGCGAGGCTGTTATAGTTTGACGCGATGCTCGTCGTAATCGCTGTGATCAGCGTGGAGTCAGATGCATTGAACGCCCCTGGGTTACAACTGAACGCATTGGGAGTATCAACACCCATATCTATCTCCGTTCCAGGGGCGTCGTCGTCCGGACGATAGCGGAGATAGGCACGGGCCGTCAGTGTCGCATTCGCATTGGAAAGAGCCGGGGAGAGAAGAAACAGGTTATGCCCCGCCATTACCTGCTCCTGAGTTTCGGATACCGCGTCTTTATGCGCTCTATCTCCGCAGCTTTATCTTTAGCCCTTGCTGCTTTATCTGCGGCTGTTTTTAGGGCTTGCCTTTCTCGCCAGGGTTGGAACGCCTTCACATACCATGTGCTCGCTTTTTGTTCTTTTAGGAGCTTTATGGCTAATTGATCCCCCTTAGCGGCAGCCTTTTCTATTATGTTTTCGGATTTTTTAACTGCCTTCGTAGCTGCTTTCTTTACGGCTGTCGGCGCTACTTTCTTAGCGACTGTTGTTGCCAGTTTCTTTTTATACCCACCGGGGCCGGCTACATCCATCGCGAGCTTCGATGCTTGGGGACTCCCCGCCCACTTGAGACCCTTTAAGGCTTTAGCCGAAATCATTCCTGCTGTACCCATAATCCCAAGGCTCTTCTTTCCCTTAGAGCGTGCTGGCATTCTCCGCTTGCTTGGGTCTGTTGCATATGCTCTTCGTCCCACTGGTCCTGCCATTACTTCTCTCCCTTCTCAAACGAATATCCGGCTCTGCGGAATGCCCACATCGCCTTCCCAACGCTCTCCTGCTCGTCGAACCAGATGGAATCCCCGGGACTTACCTCCTTGAACGCCCCAACATCCCCGTTCTTGAACTCGAGCTCTAGTTCCTTGGTGAGCGCGTTATACCCCTTCGCGACAATAACCGAGGACTTTACTGGCATACGATCCATTTAATACCTCTTCGTCGATGGCGTCGGAATGTTCACCTTACCGGCTGATCTTTTGAGCTTGGATCTGTCGAGTGGCTTGGCCCGCTGCGGACCACCCTTGGCTGCACTCTCGTCATGGAGCGTCAACCCAGTCTCCCTCGCATACGCCCTTGCAGCGGCAATCCCCTCCGGGGTGTAGGCAAAATCCTTGTACCCAGGCTGGCCCCGTACTCCTACCGTCGGCATAGATCACCTCCCTTACGCGCACACACTATCATGGCCCTTTCGCTAAAGTCAAAAACCACTTTAGCGAAAGGGCCATGATAG
>Ga0208179_1000827_pt1 | contig 17773 bp, 13 predicted proteins | sample Malvired_Geostar_FD_184238 | JGI IMG/M metagenome (GOLD analysis project Ga0208179, IMG submission 184238) | Marine viral communities from the Global Malaspina Expedition - Malaspina viral metaG DeepMed_Geostar (SPAdes) (version 2) | ecosystem: Environmental > Aquatic > Marine > Oceanic | place...
AGTGTTAGCGCCGATGGAAAACTGACCCACCCACGCCGACTGAAAACTGACCCACCCGGGCGAGGATGGCGGTCTTTTGGAGGCCGCCTGGATGTTGACCCAGGAGGAAGTGGTGGAAGTCAAAGTGCTGGCCCGACAGGGCAAGGGAGTACGGAAGATCGCGCGGGATCTGGGGATCTCACGCAACACGGTGCGGCGGTACCTGCGCGGGGCTGAGGCGCAGTACGCAGCTCGGCCGAAGCGGGCGACCAAGCTCGCGCCATACGAGGACTACGTCCGGGCACGGCTGGCGGCGGCGCACCCGGACGTGATCCCGGCCACGGTGCTGCTGCGGGAGCTGGCCGAGCAGGGCTACACCGGCGGCATCAGCCAGCTCAAGGCGTTCATGGCGCCACTGCGCCGGGCACCGCCCGATCCGGTGGTGCGCTTCGAGACGGCGCCGGGCGAGCAGATGCAGGCGGACTTCACTACGGTGCGGCGCGGCCGTGATCGGCTGGTCGCCTTCGTGGCGACGCTGGGATACAGCCGCACGACCTACGTGCGCTTTGGCGATGACGAGAGCTTCCCGGCGTGGGAGGCCGGACTGGTGGGGGCGTTCGACTACTTCGGCGGCGTGCCGCAGCACGTGCTGTTCGACAATGCCAAGCCGGTGCTGCTGGACCGCGACGTGTACGGCCCGGGCCGGCACCGCTGGAATCCGCAGATGCTGGCCCTGGCCGAGCAGTGCGCCTTCACCCCGCGAGTGTGCCGCCCCTACCGGGCCCGCACCAAGGGTAAGGTGGAGCGCTTCAACAGCTACCTGAAAGGCAGCTTCGTGGTGCCGCTGGCGGCGACCCTGCGCAGCGGCGGGCTGGTGCTGGACGTGCAGACCGCCAACCGCGAGGTGCGCCGCTGGCTGGACCAGGTGGCGAACCGCCGCAAGCACGGGACCACCCAGGCCCGGCCCTGCGACCTGCTGGTGCATGAGCGCCAGCACCTGCAGCCGCTGCCGGACGACGTGATGATGCGGGTGATGCCACCCGCCCCGGCCGCCCGGGTGCTGCCGTTCCCGTCGATCCAGCATCCGCTGTCGGTCTATGGCGAGCTGATGGAGGCGACGGCATGAACCTGCAGCACGACCGGGTGCAGGCGCTGTGCGAGCAGCTGCGCCTGCCGGCAATCGCCGCCCAGTGGCCGGCCCTGGCCCAGCACGCGGTCGCGACCGAGACCAGCTACGGCGACTTCCTGGAGCAGGCGCTGCAAGCCGAGATGGCCGCCCGCACCGAGCGCACGCGCCAGACCCTGCAGAAGCTGGCCACGCTGCCGTCGGTGAAGACGCTGGAGGCGTTCGACTTCGGCTTTGCCGCCGGTGTGTCCAAACCGCAAGTGATGGAGCTGGCGACCTTGGCCTTCATCGAGCGTGCCGAGAACGTGGTGCTGCTGGGGCCATCGGGCGTGGGCAAGACGCACCTGGCGATCGCCTTGGCGATGCGCGCCGTCCACGCGGGTATCAAGACGCGGTTCCTGTCGGCGGCCGACCTGATGCTGCAGCTGGCATCGGCCAACGCCCAAGGCCGGCTGCGCGAGTACTTCAATCGTGCGGTGCTGGGCCCGCGGTTGCTGATTGTCGACGAGCTGGGCTACCTGCCGTTCGGCCGGGAGGAAGCCAGCCTGTTCTTCAACGTCGTCGCCAAGCGCTACGAGCGCGGCAGCATGATCCTGACCAGCAACCTGCCGTTCCCGCAGTGGGCCAGCGCACTGGCCGACGACGCGACGCTGACGGCAGCCCTGCTGGACCGACTACTGCACCACGCGCATATCGTGCAGATCAGCGGCGACAGCTACCGGCTGAAGGACAAGCGCAAGGCCGGAACGATCCGGCCGCAGAGCACTACTTGAAGGCCCAGGGTGGGTCAGGTTTCAATCGGCGATAACGGAGCTAAGTGGGTCAGATTTGAGTCGGCGTTGACATCCAGCAAGCGCACGACGTAGGCGCCGCTGATACCATGGTCGACCGTGATGTCGACGCACTCGTGGGTAAAATCGTCGGCGACCGTCAGGCACTTCAGACGGCGCCCGTTAGCCAGCGCGTCGCTGACGAAATCCATGCTCCATACTGCATTGGGCACCGTCGCAGACGACAGCGGCTGGCGATCGCCAGGCGGCCTGCGGCCCTTCTTGCGGCGACGCACGGCCAGGTTCGCCTCGCGATACAGGCGGTAGACCTTCTTGTGGTTCACAGCCGGGTACTCCAGACGCAGCAGGTCGTGCAGGCGGCGATAGCCGAACCTGCGGCGGCGCACCTGCGCCAGTTCGATGATGCGCGCCGACAGCGCCTGGGTCGCAGGCGCCTGCTCGGGTGGATGGCGGAAGGCATCGCGGGACAGCCCCGCAAGGCGGCAGGCCCGACGCTCGCTCATCGTGGTGGCTTCGAGCATGCGACGGACCGCCTCGCGCTTGCGTTGCGGGGCTAGCGTTTTACCCCGAAGCCAACCTTGAGCGCTTCGATGTCCAGGTGCGCTTCAGCCAGCAGCCGCTTCAAGCGGTTGTTCTCCGACTCCAGCTCCTTCAGGCGCTTGGCGTCTTCGGCCTCCATGCCGCTGTACTTGGCCCGCCAGGCGTAGAAGCTGGCCGGGCTGAAGCCGTGCTGCCGGCCCAGCTCCGCTACCGCCATGCCGGCCTCGGCCTGCTTGATGAAGCCGATGATCTGTTCCGTGGTGAAGCGACTCTTGCGCATGTCCGTCCTCTCTGGAGGACGGACTCTACCTAGCTTCGGCTGGTACGGCTCAGTGGGGGCAGGTCAAGCGACCGCCGCTCGCTCAGGCCTTTGCCGACCAGATGCCGCACCAGCTCGCGCCGAGCCGGTGCGGTCACCACTTTTTTCGCAGTGCGTCCTTGATCAGGTCGTTCTCGAACACCGGCTCGGCCAGCAGCTTTTTCAGGCGGGTGCTCTCCGCCTCCAGGTCCTTCAACCGCTTGGCATCGGGCACGCTCATGCCCCCGAACTTGCTGCGCCACAGGTAGTACGAGGCTTCGCTGAAGCCATGTCGCCGGCACAGGTCCTTGACCGGCAGACCGGCTTCCGCCTCACGCAGAAAGCCGATGATCTGTTCTTCGGAAAAGCGCTTCTTCACGTCCAATCTCCTTGATGGTGGGGATTGGACTCCAGATCGGGCTGCTACTCAAAATTGGGGGGCGTCGGGTGTAGCAAGGGACCAGCCAATGAAGGGGTTCCAGTCCCGCTCGCCTGCAAGGCACGCCCACGCTTGGGCGGACGTCAAACAGCCTCGGTGAGTTCAACCATCTTTGTGCCGAAACAGGCAACCCTGACCTGCCCGTAGTCACAAGTGATCTCCTCGCCGGCCTCTATGTCCCTAGCCGCAAACATCTGGGTGCCGCGGTCAATGAGATTTGACGACTCAGAGTGATTCATGAACGCATCACCATCCCCTGACAGCACGAAGCAGCCGGTGTCGGCGAAGAACTCGGCGTGTGTGTAGATCATCTTCACGACGTGCTCGGGAAGTCCCGCGAGGTCCTCTGGTTTGATCAATCGATCAATCACCTGATTAAATTCCCAGACGAGCTCCCCCTTCTTGATGGGCCGCGCAGCGAAGACGCCCAGCCCGTGGATGTTGCTTGGGCCGATAAAGTTTTCAACAAGTAGCATACATACCCCCATGTGCTTCAGAAAACCGAACTCACGAAACCAAAATTCGGGTGCTGCGTCAGCAAGACGCCATAAGCAAATTTAGGCTCATGCGCTTCGTCATGGGCTCGACATGTGGGGTGCTTGGCGGCCGAATCGAGCAGCCATTTGCCAACCAGCTATCGGGCCAAGTGAGATCCTACGCGAGGTAAGTCAATAGTCGCAACGAGCGAAATCGTTCTTCAGCCGAAGCGGTGCGTGTGCAGGTGACTTGCCCCGAATCGCCGTACCAGTGATTACTGATGAAGCGCGGGGTTGAAGGGGCTTTGTTGCCCTGTCCTGCACGGTGGTTGGCGGCGAACTTAGCCGCCGGGGTGCGACCACAACTGCTGTGCGGACGTACCTCGTTGTAGTCCCGCCGCCAGTCGCCGATGACCGTTCGAGCCTGACCCAGGGACGTGAACCATTGCTCGTTGAGGCACTAGTCACGGAACTTGCCGTTGAAGCTTGCGATGTAGCCGTTCTGCATCGGCTTGCCCGGTTTGATCAGGATATGTTCGACACCGCTTCGCTGCGATCAGGCGAGGAAGTCGCGGCTGGTGAACTCCGGACTGTTGTCGGTGCGTACGGCACGGGGATGACCGCGGAAGCGGGAGATCTGGTCCAGGATGTGGACCACGTAGGCGCCGCTGATGCCGTGGTCGACGACGATACCCATGCATTCGAGGGTGAAGTCGTTTGCGATGGTAAGGCACTTGAGTCCGCGGCCGTTGGCCAGGGCATCACTGACGAAATCCATGCTCGGCTCCTCTTCAGGTGCATGGGGCCGGTACCAGCTTCTGCCGCAGGGCGGCAAGGGAATTTGGCCTTCTTGCGCCGGCGCACGGCCAGCTTTGCACCTGATAGAGGCGATAGATCGTCTTGTGGTTCACTTCGGGGAATTCCTTGTCCAGCAGATCGTGCAAGCTGCGATAGCCGAAGCGGCGACGTGCCTGTGCCAGTTTGACCAGCCGCGCAGGCAGCGCCTGCGTGGCCGGTGTCGAAACAGGCTCATGGCGGAAAGCATCGCGGGATAGCCCTGCAGGGCGGCAGGCCCGGCGCTCGCTCATCTTTTCCAGCTCGAGCATGCGTCGGACCGCCTCGCGCTTGCGTTGCGGGGCTAGTGTCTTGCCCCGAAGCCCACTTTCAGGGCCCCGATATCCAGGTGGGCATCGGCCGACAAACGCTTCAGGCGCCCGTTCTCCAACTCCAGCTCATTCGGCCGCTTGGCGTCTTCCGCTTCCATGCCACCGTCCTTCGCCTGCCAGCCGTAGACGCTGGACGGGCTGAATCCGTGCTGGCGGGCAAGCTCCGCCACCGCCATGCCCGCTTCCGCCTGCCTGAATCGACTCTTCTTCATGTCCGCCCACTCGGGTTGACGGACTTTACAGCTTCAATCGGTACGGGTCAGCGGGGGCAGGTCATTGCCAACAACATTGCCATCGAGTATAAAAGTTCGGGTCAGATCTCATGAATGAGATGCTTCCAATCGATTCGGGGTGAAGTCGGATGGATGATTGACCTCCTCGAATTTTCTGCGCGGCGCCACGAGTCACGCTTCGTCTGAAGTTTGGGAGTCGATCGCAGTCTTAAGCGCGCGCTGCCTTCTCTGGGGTGAGTGCTTTTCATGCGCCGAAAGTGGGGTGTTGTTGGCTTGGCTGGATGAAAACTTTCTAGGGGAGCGCGTCAATTAGCATGGACAGCGAGAAGATTTCCGTAAAAATGTCGAACGTCAGCAAGGCTTACCGCAAGGGAAAATCTTCGGTCGCCGTTCTTTCGAATTTGAACTTCGAAGTTGCGCAGGGCGATTTCGTCGCCCTCATGGGCCCATCCGGATCCGGGAAGACGACGCTACTGAACCTGATGGGGGGGCTCGACCACCCTGATTCAGGTGAGGTCCTCGTGGATGGGCATCGAATCGAGCGCTTCGGCAACAGCGAACTGACCGCCTGGCGCGCACACAACGTAGGGTTCGTCTTTCAGTTCTATAACCTGCTGTCGGTCTTAACAGCACAAAAAAATGTCGAGCTGCCACTTTCGCTGCGCAAAATGTCGGGAAGCGAGAAGGCGCAGCGGGCGCTGAACGCCCTGAAGCTGGTGGGCCTTGAAGACAGGGCCAAGCACTATCCGAGCGAACTCTCGGGCGGTCAGGAGCAGCGCGTGGGCATCGCGCGGGCGATAGTCACCGACCCGGCACTGATCCTGGCGGATGAGCCCACCGGCGACCTGGACCGGCAATCGGCCCAAGAAATCATGACCCTCCTGACGACGCTCAACCGGGATCACGGCAAGACCGTCGTGATGGTCACGCACGACCCGGAGGCCGCAAGTTCCGCCACTCGATTGGTGAGGTTGGACAAGGGCCAGCTCGCGAAGGAAGGCTGACATGGCGATGATCTCGTACGTTCTCCGGTCGACAGCCAAGAACAAGGCTCGATCGGCATTCACGTTCATCTCGATCGCGGCCGCTTTCGTCCTGGCGACCCTGTTGCTGGCATTCGAGAGTTCGATGAGCGCCGGCGTGAGCGTGGCCGGAGCTGACCGGCTGATCACTATGCATCGGCTCTCGTTCGCCCATACGCTTCCACTTGCTCATCTGAATCGCATCCGGCAGATCGATGGCGTAAAGGATGCCGAGCCCTTCCTGTGGTTCGGCGCCTACAATCAGGAGCCGAGGAACCAGTTCGGGCTGTTCCCGACCAACATTGAAAAGCTCCCGGACCTCTACCCGGAGTACAAACTTTCCAGCGGCGATTGGGACAGCCTGCTGCAGTCTCGGACCGGACTTCTGGTTGGTGAGGAGCTGATGCGATTGTGGGGCTGGAAGCTTGGCCAGCGGGTGTCGGTCGGATCCAGCATCTACCCGCAGAAGGATGGAAACCCCTTCTGGGAGTTCGAGATTCTAGGCACGTTCAAGGCTGAGACGGCCACGGAAGAACTTCAGGCGTTCTCCCACGCCGCCTACCACGAGGAAGCCGCAGCCTACGGCGGTGGTTCAACTAACTGGATCATCTCGACGCTGGAGCAGCCTGGATCTGCAGACATAGTCTCCGCGCAGATAGATACCGCATTCGAGAATTCCTTCTCCGAGACCCGGACCTCCAGCGAAAAGGCGTGGGTTGCCGGATTCATGGGCCAGTTCGCCAACATTGGCTTTATCGTTTCCTCGATCGGAGCCGTCGTGTTCTTCACGCTGCTGCTGATGGTAGGCAACTCGATGGCCAATTCCATCCGCGAACGCACCAAGGACATTGGCGTCCTCAAGACGCTTGGCTTCTCGTCGACGCGCATCTTGCTCCTTGTGATCGGCGAAGGCCTGATGATTGCGATCTCCGGAGGACTCGTCGGCATCGTCTTTGGATGGTTGATCGTGCAGGCACTCAGTGTCGGCCTGTCAAGCTTCCTTCCCGGTTTCGCGCTGGGCGCAGATTCAGTCGCGATCGCATTCTGCTTCGCCGTAGCCTTGGGTGTTGCCGCCAGCCTATTCCCCGCGGTCCGGGCAATGCGCGTCGATATCGTGAGCGCACTTGCAAGGAGGACTTGAATGAGTCAGGTAAAGGAAGCAGTGGCCCACGGTATCAAGAGCATGCCGCGCCGTTGGGCAGGAATGCTGGTGGCGATCATCGGGCTGGCTGGCGTGACGGCGGTGCTGGTGGCGATGCTGTCGTTGGCGCATGGATTCAAGTCGGCACTCAATACCGGCGTCTCGGCACAAAACGCCGTGGTGCTGCGTACCAGTTCGAGCTCAGAGCTTGACTCTTTCCTGGCGCGCGCAGAACTCGACGCCCTCGCAACTGCCGTGACAAGCATCTCAGCGGATGCGGTGGTTTCAGGCGAACTCTATACCGTGATCGACATTTCCAGGGAGCGCAGGGGCGCCGCCATGAATGTTCCCCTCAGGGGCGTGAACGCGAACGCTTCGCGCGTCAGGGGGGGGTACAGGATCACGCAAGGGCGTGAGTACCGCTCCGGCCACAAAGAGCTCATCGCTGGCGAGGGTCTCGCCAACCGGTTTCCGAACGCGGGTATCGGCAGCAACATCCGGATCGGAAACGAAGAGTGGGTCATTGTCGGGTTATTCGAGGCTGACGCCCGTCCGGTCGCCGGAGAGCTCTGGGGCGACCTGCCGATGGTGCAGTCGGCTTCGGCACGGCCCAATGGCTATTCGGTGGTCTACGTGCGAATCGGTGATGCCATCGACCAGTTGAAGGCCATCGTCAAGGACAACCCGCTTCTTCCTGTCCGTGTGGTCGACGAGCCTTCGTTCTTTGCGGAGCAGTCCGGGATGTTGTCCGGATTCATCGCCGGGTTCGGATATATCGTTGCCGTGCTGATGGCCGTTGGCGCTGGCTTTGGTGCCGTGAACACAATGTACGCTGCTGTTGCAAGCAGGTCCCGCGAGTTCGCTACGATGCGGGCCATCGGCTTCTCGCGACGTTCATTGTTCTTCTCGGTGGTGGTCGAAGGAACGCTCATCGCTCTGGCCGGTGCGGCCCTCGGATGCTTGGTTTCATTCCTTGTATTCAATGGCTACACGGTTTCAACGATCAATGTTGCCACCTTCAGCCAGGTGTATTTCGATTTCGCCGTGTCGGCTTCGGTGATGGCGCAGGCAACGAGCTTCTGCTTGTTGGTCGGCCTGGTCGGGTCCATTCTCCCGGCGTTCCGTGCTGGGTTCCTGCCTATCGCGGCGGCGCTGCGAGAGTAGCCGCGCCTCGCCGGCCAATCTAGCGAATCTGTTGCAGGACGCAAATGAGACATTTAAGGCGACGTATCCTCGAGCTGGTGGAGGCAGGCGTTCACTTTCGCCTCGAGGACGGCCAACTCCGAGTTTGCGAGCCCGACCAGCTGGACCAAGGGTCCAGGCATTACATCGAGGCGCATCGCGCTGAGATCGCGCGTTGGTTCGCCGACAGGTCCGGACAAGACGCTTCGTCCGAGGAGCGCAATGCTTCTATTGCATCATTTGCCCAAGAGGGCATGTGTCTGCAAATGGAGCTGGATGACTGCAGTGCGCACTACAACGTGCCGCTCGCGTTCAGGCTGGACGGTGCCGTAGATTTCGAGAAGCTGCGATTGAGTATCAATGCCGTGGTCCGGAGGCATGAAAGCCTCCGAACTGCGTTTGGACGCGATTCGGATGGCGACATCACCGCCAACGTGACCGACCACGTCGAAACGTCGCTGGAATTGAGCGACATTTCCGCGAATTCGGCTGACTGCCAGCAAACCAAACTCGAGGCAATAGCCCGCAACGAGGTGCTGCATGGATTCGACCTAGGCCAGCCGCCGCTACTCAGGGCGCGGCTGGTCATTCTATCCGCGCAGTCGAGCGTGCTTTTGCTGACGGTCCATCACCTTGCCTTCGACGGGGGCTCGATCGGAATCCTCTTGCGTGAGATCGCAGCGGTGTACGAGGCGGGCGGGGTAGTGGAGGCGTCCGCACTACCACCACTTCGTAGCCAGTATCGCGACTTTTCTCGCTGGCAGCGCGACCGCCTGGGCGGAGAGTCACAGAGCTCGGACATCCAGTACTGGACCGATCGCCTGGCCGGAGCGCCCGCACTGCACTCTCTTCCACTGGATGCGTCCAGGACCTCGCGGAAAACCTTCGCGGGACGGACCTACTTTTCAAGTGTCTCTGCACCCGTCCTGGAGCGACTGAATTCGTTATGTATTTCGCATCGGGCAACGTTGTTCATGGGGCTGCAGTCTGCGTTAGCGATGCTGGTCGCACGGCTGGGAGGCCAGGAAGATATTGTACTGGGAACAGCCGTCGCCAACAGGATGCACCCGGACTTCGAGCCGCTGATCGGGTTGTTCGTCAACAATATTGCCTTGCGCAACGACTTGTCGGGAAAGCCGGGATTCGCCGAGGTCCTGTGTCAGGCGCGAGAGAGTGTTCGGCAGGCTTTCATTCACCAGGGCATGCCCTTCGAGCGAGTTGTGGCGGCATTGCGGCCGGAACGGAGCCTGGCCTATAGCCCGGTGTTCCAAATTACCGTGGCCTTGCACGAAAGTGTCCACTCAGGCTGGACACTGCCGGGCTGTACAACGTCGGGTATCACGTTCGGCGACTTCATGGCCAAGTACGACCTGTCCGTCGATTTCGTCAGGTCCCATGATGGGTTGAAAGTAGGCTGGACCTACAACACGGACCTGTTTGCCGCATCGACGATAGAGCGTATGTCGGTCTACTTTGGGCGTCTGCTCGAAGGCTTGGTGGCGTCGCCAGAACTACCGTTCTGGGACGTAGAGTTGCTGTCGGAGAAGGAGATCGAGCAGCAGCTGGTGACCTGGAATGCGACGAATCGGCCATATCCTTCGACGGACAACATGGTGTCGCTGTTCGAGTCGCAGGCGGCGTTTTCGGCGCATGCGGTTGCTTTGATGTTCGGCGATGAAAGGGTCAGCTACGGCGAGCTGAATGAGCGAGCCAACCAGTTGGCGCACCTGTTGCTGCAGCAGGGACGCACAAGCGCGGAGCAGCGCATTGGCGTCTGCCTGCGTCGCTCGCCGCAGATGGTCGTCTCGCTTCTTGCGGTGCTCAAGGCGGGTGGGGCGTACGTGGTACTGGATCCGGATTACCCGCCAGATCGCCTGCAGTACCTGCTCAATGATGCGGGCCTGGAGACGGTGCTGACTCTGGAGGAATTCGCGTCGCGACTTCCTGGCGGAAACGGTCAGGCCGTGTGCTTGGATGCATCGCAGGTAGTCGCGGAGCTGTCGGCGTGCCCGACGGGAGATCCGAGGGTGACGGGCATTGGTCCATCGAGCCTAGCTCTGGTGATCTATACCTCGGGTTCCACGGGTCGGCCCAAGGGCGTGATGATCGAACATCGCTCGGTGATCCGTATGTTGCGGGAGCAGGACTACGTCGATTTCTCCAAGCCGCAAGTTTTCGGCATGACATCGAACATCTCCTTCGACGGCATGACCTTGGAGCTTTGGGGTGCACTGCTCAACGGCAACGCGGCTTGCGAAGTTCCGCGGGACACGCTGCTCGACGTTTCCAACCTTGGCCAGTGGCTGGCCGAAAGCGGCATTACCACGCTGTACATGACTGCGGCGCTGGTCCATGAAATTGCGGCTGAGAATCCATCGGCGTTCGCGAGCATGGATACGCTGATGTTTGGTGGCGAGGCGTGCCAGCAGCCGCTGCTGGCACGCATCGCTGAGGCCGGCATGCCGGGGCAGATGGTGAACCTGTACGGGCCTGCCGAGACTACGACGTCGTCCACCTGGATGGCGCTGGATGCCGACTACCTCCGGAGTGTGTCCAGGGTACCGATTGGACGTGTGCTGGAAGGAACCAGGGCCTTCGTCCTTACCGCCAACGGGAGGTTGGCACCGATTGGCACCGTGGGCGAGTTGTACTTGGGTGGATTGGGGTTGGCCCGGGGCTATCTGGGTCGCCCGGAGCTGACGGCGGAGCGTTTCGTATGCAATCCGTTCCATGATCGGTCCGATCCTGACAGCAGTGAGCGGCTGTATCGCACCGGTGATCTGGTGCGCTGGCTGCCGGACGGGGTGCTGGAGTATCTGGGTCGAACCGACCATCAGGTGAAGATCCGCGGCTTCCGAATTGAACCGGGCGAAGTGGAGAGCGCGCTGCTGGCAGCGGCGGGCGTGGACGAGGCGCTGGTTCTGGCCCATTGCGATGACTCGGGCCAGAACCGACTGGTGGGTTATTACTGCTCGGAAGAAGCGGTGGGGGCGGATGCGGTTCGCGCCAGCCTGGCGCACGTGCTGCCCGATTACATGGTGCCATCGTTCCTGATCCGGTTGGATCGGTTCCCGCTGACGCCCAATGGCAAGGTCGACCGCAGCGCCCTGCCGGCGCCGGAAGGCGGAGCCTGGCAAGAGACGTTTGAGCCACCGCAGTCAGAAGACGAGCAGCTGCTTTGCCAGATATGGCAGGAGGTTCTGAAGGTCGAGCGCGTCGGCATGCGCGACAACTTTTTCGCCCTCGGTGGCCATTCGCTGCTGGCCATTCGGTTGGTTGCGAGGATTAGGAAGTCGCTGAATCGGGACGTCACGTTCCGCTGGATATTCGACAATCCGACCGTTGCCCTGCAGGCGTCCGGCGTGGCGGCGCTGCCGCAGCGTATGGACGGGCACCAAATCGTTCCGATTGGTCGGTCTCCGTCCGGCTCGCCCGCGTCCTTCAGCCAGCTTCGGCTATGGTTGCTGGCACGGATCGACGGAACCAGTGGGCACTACAACATTCCCCTCGCGCTCGAGCTCAAGGGCGAGCTGGATGTCGAGTGCCTACGCCGCTCACTGGAGGAAATCGTTCGTCGGCATGAGGTCCTGCGCACGACCTACCACGAAGACAGCGAACACGGCCTTGTCCAAAGGGTCGAGGCGCTGGAGTCGTTCCCGCTTGAGGTGGACGACCTAGAGTCTTTGCCGGCGTCATCGCGGCAGGATCGGATCCAGGCAGAGGCGACGAACGAGGCCTGGCAGGTGTTCGACCTGGAGCGCGACGTGATGATGCGCGCCCGCCTTCTGCGGGTGTCGCCGCACGAGCACGTGCTGCTGCTAACCGTGCACCACATCGCGTCGGACGGCTGGTCGTTCGGGATCATGATGGATGAGCTTTCCGCGCTGTACTCGGCGTTCAAGAAGGGCGAGGCCTCACCGCTTTCCCCGTTGCCGCTGCAGTTCGCGGACTACGCGGCATGGCAGCGGTCCCACCTGCATGGCGCGACCCTCGCGCGGCTTCAGGACTACTGGACCCGCCAGTTGGCGGACCTTCCTGCGCTGCACGACCTTCCTCTGGACAGGCTGCGTCCCCGCACCCAGAGCTTCAATGGCCGCAGCCATGTGTCGGTGCTGCCGCGAGACCGGCTCGATAGGCTGCTGGCGATATGTGGGGAAGAAGGCGCCACGCTTTTCATGGGCATGCAGACGATTTTCTCCGTTTTGCTGGCCCGTCATGCCAACCAGTCCGACGTAGTGATGGGAACAGCGATAGCAAACCGCGAACAGGCCGAGGTGTCGGGGCTGGTGGGCTTCTTCGCCAACAGCTTGGTGCTCAGGAGCGATCTGTCGGGTGATGTTGGATTTCGCGAGCTGCTCAGGCGCAATATGGCCATGCTGCTCGATGCTTATGCGCACCAGCAGATGCCGTTCGAGCAGCTCGTGGAGCTGCTGCAGCCAGAACGCAGTCTCAGCTATGGACCAATGTTCCAGGTCATGTTGCTGCAATCTGAGGAGAGGGCGCGATCGGCGCTTGAAGGTCTCGCCACCAGCGCGATGAAACTGACCGAGCCTTCTGCCAAGGTCGATCTCCTGCTGAGTATCGGACAGGGCGAGCGCGCGCACAGGCTGGAATGGAACTACAACACCGACCTATTCGAACCCGCGACGATCGAGCGAATGGCTTCGCACTTCGAGCAGTTGCTCGATGGCCTGACCGCTTCGCCGGAGATGCCGTTCCGGGAGGTGGAAATGCTGTCGGCGCAGGAGCGAGAGCAGCAGCTTGTGACTTGGAATGAGACCGGTCGCGCCTATCCAGCCGGGGACAGCATGGTGTCGCTGTTCGAGGCGCAGGTGGCGCGTTCGCCCGATGCGATCGCGCTGGTTTCGGGCGACCTGCAGCTCAGCTACGGCCAGCTCAATGCCCAAGCCAACCAGCTGGCGCATCTTCTTTTGCAGCAGGGGCGGGTGGGCCCGGAGCAGCGTATCGGCGTTTGCCTGCCGCGCTCGCCACAGATGCTGGTGGCGCTGTTGGCAGTGCTCAAGGCGGGTGGCGCCTACGTGCCGCTGGATCCTGGCTATCCGGCCGAGCGTCTGCAGTACATGCTGCACGACGCGGGCCTGGAGACGGTGCTGACGCTGGAGTCGGTGATCGCGCAGATCCCGGGCCTGGCGGGCCAGTGCTTGTGCCTGGATGACGGTGCGGTTCGTTCGCGGCTAGCGGCCTGTTCGCTGGAGAACCCGTCGGCACCGGCGATCGTTCCCTCTAGCCTGGCCTACGTGATCTACACCTCCGGGTCGACCGGGCAGCCCAAGGGGGTGATGATCGAGCACCGCAACGCGGTGGCGATGATCCACTGGGCGCACGGCGCCTTCACCCGGGCGGAACTGGGCTCGGTGCTGGCGGCGACGTCGATTTGCTTTGATTTGTCGGTGTTCGAACTATTTGTCCCGCTCACCTGCGGGGGGCGCGTGGTGCTGGTGGAAAACGCGCTGGCCCTGGCCGGCAGCGATGTGCCGCCGGTGACCCTGGTCAACACCGTTCCGTCGGCGATCGAATCGCTGCTCGAAGGCGGCTGGCAGCCCACCGGCGTGCTGGCGGTGAACCTGGCCGGGGAGCGCTTGCGGCAGGAGACGGTCGAGGCGTTGTTCGCCAAGGGTGTGCCGGCGGTCAACGACCTTTACGGCCCCAGCGAGGACACGACCTACTCGACGTTTGCGCGTCGTCGTCGCGGTGGGCCAGAGACGATCGGGCGGCCGATCGACAACACCCGCGCCTACGTGCTGGACGGGAGGCGGAATCTGGTGCCGACGGGCACGCCGGGCGAGCTTTACCTGGGCGGCGCCGGCCTGGCCCGGGGGTATCTGGGTCGCCCGGAGCTGACGGCGGAGCGTTTCGTAGGCAATCCGTTCCATGATCGGTCCGATCCCGGCAGCAGTGAGCGGCTGTATCGCACCGGTGATCTGGTGCGCTGGCTCCCCAGCGGCGAACTGCAGTACCTGGGTCGAACCGACCATCAGGTGAAGATCCGCGGCTTCCGAATTGAACCGGGCGAAGTGGAGAGCGCGCTGCTGGCAGCGGCGGGCGTGGACGAGGCGCTGGTTCTGGCCCATTGCGATGACTCGGGCCAGAACCGACTGGTGGGTTATTACTGCTCGGAAGAAGCGGTGGGGGCGGATGCGGTTCGCGCCAGCCTGGCGCACGTGCTGCCCGATTACATGGTGCCATCGTTCCTGATCCGGTTGGATCGGTTCCCGCTGACGCCCAATGGCAAGGTCGACCGCAGCGCCCTGCCGGCGCCGGAAGGCGGAGCCTGGCAAGAGACGTTTGAGCCACCGCAGTCAGAAGACGAGCAGCTGCTTTGCCAGATATGGCAGGAGGTTCTGAAGGTCGAGCGCGTCGGCATGCGCGACAACTTTTTCGCCCTCGGTGGCCATTCGCTGCTGGCCATTCGGTTGGTTGCGAGGATTAGGAAGTCGCTGAATCGGGACGTCACGTTCCGCTGGATATTCGACAATCCGACCGTTGCCCTGCAGGCGTCCGGCGTGGCGGCGCTGCCGCAGCGTATGGACGGGCACCAAATCGTTCCGATTGGTCGGTCTCCGTCCGGCTCGCCCGCGTCCTTCAGCCAGCTTCGGCTATGGTTGCTGGCACGGATCGACGGAACCAGTGGGCACTACAACATTCCCCTCGCGCTCGAGCTCAAGGGCGAGCTGGATGTCGAGTGCCTACGCCGCTCACTGGAGGAAATCGTTCGTCGGCATGAGGTCCTGCGCACGACCTACCACGAAGACAGCGAACACGGCCTTGTCCAAAGGGTCGAGGCGCTGGAGTCGTTCCCGCTTGAGGTGGACGACCTAGAGTCTTTGCCGGCGTCATCGCGGCAGGATCGGATCCAGGCAGAGGCGACGAACGAGGCCTGGCAGGTGTTCGACCTGGAGCGCGACGTGATGATGCGCGCCCGCCTTCTGCGGGTGTCGCCGCACGAGCACGTGCTGCTGCTAACCGTGCACCACATCGCGTCGGACGGCTGGTCGTTCGGGATCATGATGGATGAGCTTTCCGCGCTGTACTCGGCGTTCAAGAAGGGCGAGGCCTCACCGCTTTCCCCGTTGCCGCTGCAGTTCGCGGACTACGCGGCATGGCAGCGGTCCCACCTGCATGGCGCGACCCTCGCGCGGCTTCAGGACTACTGGACCCGCCAGTTGGCGGACCTTCCTGCGCTGCACGACCTTCCTCTGGACAGGCTGCGTCCCCGCACCCAGAGCTTCAATGGCCGCAGCCATGTGTCGGTGCTGCCGCGAGACCGGCTCGATAGGCTGCTGGCGATATGTGGGGAAGAAGGCGCCACGCTTTTCATGGGCATGCAGACGATTTTCTCCGTTTTGCTGGCCCGTCATGCCAACCAGTCCGACGTAGTGATGGGAACAGCGATAGCAAACCGCGAACAGGCCGAGGTGTCGGGGCTGGTGGGCTTCTTCGCCAACAGCTTGGTGCTCAGGAGCGATCTGTCGGGTGATGTTGGATTTCGCGAGCTGCTCAGGCGCAATATGGCCATGCTGCTCGATGCTTATGCGCACCAGCAGATGCCGTTCGAGCAGCTCGTGGAGCTGCTGCAGCCAGAACGCAGTCTCAGCTATGGACCAATGTTCCAGGTCATGTTGGTCATGCGGGAAGACGAGCGGAATCTGCCTGAGCTTACCGGCCTGGCAGTGGACTTTAACGAGTCATCCCGGCTCCCCGCGAAGTTCGATTTGACCCTCAGCATAAGCGTGGATCCGACCAGCATCCGGCTGGAGTGGGTCTACAACTCTGACCTATTCCTGCCCCCCACCATCTCCGGTTTCGCCCAGAGCTTCGCAATGCTGCTGGACGACCTTACCGCCTCGCCAGAAAGCAGCGTCTGGGCTGCCCGCGTGCCCCAACCATGTCTGGTCGCCAGGGATGCAGCAGTGGAGCAGCCGAGCGAGGTTATTGTCGATTCGCGCGGTCAACGCGTGGCGCCCGGCGTTGTTGGTCGGCTGAACTTTCACCGGGAGGGCGCCTCAGTCGATCCTGTCGACCTGATTGAGACCCCATGGCTGGCGAGAATGGATCACGATGGCGCGGTGATTCGTCTCGGACGAGCGCAAGACCAGTACGAGGTCCTCGGCACCCGGGTCGACCTCGAGCACATGCGGGCCCTGGTCACTTCTATCGCGGGCGTGGACGAGGCGTGCGTGGTCGGCCGAAACGACCGCACTGGACGCAGGCATCTCTGCGTCTACTTCCGTTCGGAGGCGGCCCTGCCTGAGAAGGACGTCCGGGTTCGTGTCGCGGACCAAGTTCCCGAGTTCATGGCGCCATCGATCGTAGTCCGGGTTGCCAGGTTTGCCTGCGATGCGCACGGGCTGATTGATCAGGAGGCGCTTCCGTCGATAGATCTGCAGGCCAACGTTGAGACGTCGAGGAGCCTCCGTCAGTTGGAGGTTGACGAGCGGCTTCATAAAATCTGGCTGGATGTCCTCAGACTCGAGACCGGCACCGACTTGTCCCGCAGTTTCTTCGCCATTGGCGGCAACTCGATTCTCGCCATACGTCTCGTCACAGCAGTAAGAGAAACATTCCAGATTTCCTTTCCCATGGAGAGGGCCTTTACAACGCCGACGCTTGCCGGTCAGGCGGAATACATCTACTCCGAACTGGTGCGCATGGAAATGAGCGCGAAGCGGCATGCCGCCGGGTCTATAAGAGAAAGAGGACGTTTGTGAGCATCAGGGATCTTGTTGGTCGTTCGGCGGATATTGGCGTCTTGCTCTTCGTTGAGGACGGCGAGCTGTGCTACGAGGTAACCAAGGACGACGTTCCCCAGTCGCACCTGGACGAGCTCAAGACGCGGCGGAACGAAGTAATCGCCTTCCTGAGTGATTCCGAACCGTCCATTCAGACGCTTCCTCCCGTAAGGCGCGCCGATGTTCGCTGCGGCGTCGCGCCGCTTTCGTTCTCGCAAGCACGGCTTTGGATACTCGACCAGATCGACGAGGGTGTTGAAAACTACAATGTGCCGTTCGCCGTAAGGCTTCGCGGCGAGCTTGACGCCGGCAGTCTTCAGGCAGCCATTGATGGCGTGGTTGATCGGCATGAGGTCCTGCGTTCGACCTACTCGGCCGGGGCCGACGGAGAGCTGGTCCAGCGGGTTGGAGGCCTTCGCTCAGCGGCTCTGGATGCGGTCGACCTGTCGACACTGGACCAGGACCAGCGGGAGGTGGAGCTGACAGGGCTGGTAGCGCGGGAGGGCGGCTTGCCGTTCGACCTGGAAGCGGACCAGATGCTCAGGGCGAAGCTGATACGCCTGGCGCCCCAGGAGCATGTGCTGCTGCTGACGATGCACCATATCGCTGCCGATGGCTGGTCCATTGCGG
>Ga0208179_1000828_pt1 | contig 17762 bp, 44 predicted proteins | sample Malvired_Geostar_FD_184238 | JGI IMG/M metagenome (GOLD analysis project Ga0208179, IMG submission 184238) | Marine viral communities from the Global Malaspina Expedition - Malaspina viral metaG DeepMed_Geostar (SPAdes) (version 2) | ecosystem: Environmental > Aquatic > Marine > Oceanic | place...
GGGGTTATGACTGCTTCTAATGATGTGGGCATTATGCTTCTCCTCGCTTGATTCTTTGGGCGAATTGCTTGGCCTTGGTGTAGCTGTACGACTCGGCTATAGCTACCGCTACGGTCTGCCCTACGCCTTGGTCACATAGATGCAGGACTATAGTTGCCACGTAGCCAACCCATTTACGATTGCGCTCTGCTTTTGCATTCTCACTGTTATTTTGCTGTTGGTGTCCATGACCCCACTTTTCTAGTGAGCCGCTATTCTTGGGCATATCGGTTTCTCCTTGGGTAGAATACTTAGAGTATACCAAAACGGGGGTATGATAACTTCTCCCTAGAGGATTGGGGGGTGGGGTCATTTCTGACCCCACCTTTGGCCTACCGGGTTATTTCTCGGTAGGTTGGCCTGTAAGCTTCATATGGAGCAATTCCCGCGTGTAGGCAGTTTCCAACACGCAAGCGTTTAGCTCCTGTATGGCTTCTTCCTCCTTTATTAAGGATTTTGCCAATTCATCGCGGAGTGCCTGAATGAACGTGGATTCGGTATCCAGGCTAATGCTAAACGGCTCTGGCAATGTTATCGTGGGCGCATCCTCTTTACGCCATTGCGTGATGTATTTATTGACCACTCCGCGCCAATTCTCCTTTTTGGAAATGTCACGCAACATCTGAGAAACATTCACCATGTGTTCATCCTCCGTGTTTAGTAGATAGGAATGGAGTATCCCCATCTCAGCCTCCGTGAGTACCATCGTGGTTTCGCCTAGTCTAGGCATATCTGCCTCCTTAAAATCGGGACTTGGATTTGGTAGGCCGTCCCGTCCATCTATTGTAGCACAGGCGGGGGATGATAAAAACACCGATTGGTAGCTCTCTGGCTACCACTTAATCGGTGTATATCTACTTGACGCTCTTAATCACGCCATCGGCAACTATGACAGTCGCATACCATTTCCTGTCATATGCGCCTGGCCCTACGCCAACGTACTTGCCATCGCCGTTGTATTCGCTTCCAAATATGGAAGTTTCTACATAGCGTAACTTTTGACCTTTAGCTTGTTTTAATTCAGCTTTGGTCTTGTACGTAAATGCTAACATGGTTTCACCTCCCTTTAAGAATCCACTTACAGTATAACACATCGGGGGGATGATAAAAAGGGGGTTTCACCCCCCTCCTTCGCAGATGTGGCACATGTAATCAAACCCCACCCCACCCACATACACGCCATGGATGCATCGGTCACCTGGGTACGTTTCCCAGCCCTGCTGATACATCTTGTTATAACGTGCCTCACAACGGTCACAGAACCGCTGTTCTTGCCGTCCCTGTACATCCGTTTGGTACGTGCCACAGGTGGTGTTCATTGCCACCTCACGATAGCCACTGACCTGATACCATGTCACGGGTACGCCACATCCATTTGCCATAAGATTCACCTCGCCATAAATTGGGACAATCCCACCATACCATAACGGGGGGATGATAAGAAGGCCGATTGAAGCCTCTCTGGACTCCATTTAATCGGCTGTCCTATCGTTCTAGTGGATGCTAGGCATGGACTACTCCGCTCTCTCCTTCCCTTTCCTCGCCCATGTAATCTACAGGCAAGACGGGCACAACTTCTTCTGGATGGCGATTGGAGATATGTGCGCCCATGCGGTCTTCCTCTCTGAACACATAGATGTACTCGCCACAGTACAGGCACGTATTTTGAACACGCTCTAGCAATTCTTTATTCTCTTGTACTTTGCCTTGTGCGGTAGCTATGTCATTTTCATGCTTTGCAATCTCCTTTATCAGATATGTTACCTGTGTCGCAAGTACTTCTTCACCCGTGAGTTTTGCCATGTCGCTACTCCTTAGATATATTTTGCCTGGGCCTCTATTATAGCATGGGCCGGGGGATGATAAAAAGGGGGCTTTCGCCCCCTGCTAGTTATCCCACTGTGAAATCTCCCTTTGTATGTTGAATTGCCACGCTGGAAAACATACGGACTGCTCCGCAATTCCTGCAAGTTCCTGGGGTCTGATTCCCGTACCGATTACCAGTCTTGGGATTGATATCGTGGATACCCACAATATCCCAATGGTGGATGCAGTCTGCCTGCGCCTGGGATTCGCCTGCGAGTGATATGGACATTTGTCCTCCTGCTAAAATGGATACCATAGTATAGCATGAACCTATCCATGATAAAAAGAGGGCCGTCCACCTGGCCCTCTTTAGTGTTTTACCCTATAAACTCTCCCTTATTAGTGCATATAGGGTAGAACGTCCAATCGGTTGGTTTCCTTTCCTTTCCTGCGATGCGTAATCCTTGTAAGTCTCTCACTAGCCACGGGCTTTTAGGATATAGGGCAGCTTCGGCGTGTTCCAGCATTTTCTTGTTAAACCTATCCAGATTGAATGCTGGGTTTTGCTGTTTAAAGTAATCCACGATAAAGTCGCCTAATCTATGGAATGCGGTTATTTGGTTTACATCCCAATGTAGTGCCCCGCCTGCGTTCCAATTTGGTCTGGTACACATTTCGGGGATAACATGACTGCCCAAAGCTTTCGCCTGAAGGCTGAAGTGCTGTTGAGTAAATGACATCTCTGCTCTCCCTCTTTTATTTGGTGGACTACGTATAGTATACCACAGAACCGGACATGATAAAAATGCCTACACCAAAGCCCCGAAAGCTACCCCTTACTTTCGGAGCGATGGTGGATAAGGTGAACGGGCTGACTAGACCCGTTGGGTTATTTCCTTTCCTTTCCTAGTGGGTTTTTTCCCGTACATGACTTCCACGAACAGAGTGCCATTGTTGCGCTTGCCAACGTAGCGGAAGCTAAGGTGGCGATTACCACTGGGAAACAAGCTCTGGACTCCGCGATTGAGCCAATTCTTCATGGTGGTCGGATGAGCATCAAAGTTCGTGACTGCTATGGCAATCTCTTCATTGGACTGACTGCGGAGTGCCTTGAGTACCTGGGTTTGCGCCCAGTCGAGCTTTTCTTTCGACTCTTGACGCATTGGCATGGTGCGTGGTAGCGATACCTTTCTCACTACCTTACCTTGAGGAAACCGGGGTGCGTTCTTCAATTCTGTTACCTACCTTTTGTTTAGTCTTTTGGGGTATTGGACTCATTTATTATAGCATACCCACAGGAGATTGCAAGCCACGGGGGATGATAAAAATAGACGCTTCAGTATGCCCTTAATCTGCGGTTAAACAAATCAGGCTCTATATATGGGCCATATGGCTCAAGTCATTTCGGTTCCTCCATTCCCGTTCCTACCTTTCCATTATAGCATATCCTGGGAGAAAATGTCTACATGATAAAAATAAATTATCATGCCCCCCTCGGCGCGTGTCAGGCAACGCGCCAGGGGAACTTTTGTTCTATTTAGGACGCGCCGTTTAGGAATTCGTCCATATTGACCGATGCCGTGGGGCAAGATTTACCCGTGGCGGGATTTAAAGGCATCGCCGTTGTAATGTTCCATACGATGCCGTTCTGGTCGATACCACGGCCACCTGTGGTTAGATTGCCGTTTGCGCTATTTCTAGCGGTCAAGGTACCTGGGGCAAACCGTATGACAATCTCGCGATTGAGTTTGCCAATGGTGTTTTCGCCTTTGGGCTTGACTGGCGCATCGGTGACCGGAGCCACGTATCCACCACCTAACCCGATTGAGCCGTTTGCCACAACCTGTGGCTTGTTTTTGGAGCCTTTGGGCCTACCCATTATAGCGTTACCTCGCGGTTATTTAAGATTGGGTTATTTGCCTGACTACCTTAGTATAGCACACTGACAGGCGATGTCAAATCAGAACAGATGTTCTAAAGGGGGCCATGATAAAACTGTACCTCTATAAGGGTATAAATATTACCCCCACATACCCTATATACACCCTATATGTAGTAGTACACACACATGGTTCCTACTCCCCCTGGTATTCCCTTCCTTCCCTACACCCTTCCTACTTATATATGATAAAAACCCCCCCTGAGGAATTTATCATATAGCGTTTATAGTATCCTTATAGGAGTATCCCTATAGAGATACAAAATTAGGCACAAAAAAATACCCCTATAAGAGTATTCCTATAGGAGTATCGAGTATTCCGGTATTGTAGTAGTTCTATAGGTGTATAGAGAACCTAGTAATAAAGCCCCAAGTTAATACTATCCCTATAGCGATATATACCCATATCCCTTTCATTCTATTCTTCCCCACGCCTCTAGTAGTATCCTTGTCTGGTCTACTGTATCCGTATTAGGATACTCTAGTACCCTTTCTCTATACCACTTAGCTAGTAAGTCCACTATATCCCTAGTCTTGTATATATCCTTGGCCCCCAAATGAATATTTAAAGCTTTCTTTTCTTCCATAATCTCCCCCCTTATATAATACGAGTGGTAGTCCACAACCTGAAAGGACATACAACCCCTCTAATGGGCTTCTCAGAGCCGTTCTAGGGGTATTCTGTATTGGTTTACTTCCTAGTTTTTTCCGTATCTTTTCGAGTAGTGCCTCTATGTGTGGTATTGATATACTATTTAATTTCATTCTTGGTCAACCTCTAAGTTATTTATAACCTCAATCATACCGTTTCTATCTTCAGAGTTTAATGTATAATGGGTAGCCCTAAGGTTATACCATTCACTTACTATATCGTCTAATAACTCTTGGGGATTCATCCCATCCATAACTCCAGAGTTTAATAGGTCAGCTAAAGTTAAATGGTTATACTCATAGTCCATTACTCTATCTATATCTTCACAGAATACATTATACCAGTAAGTTAGTTCAGTCATTACTTCTTCTTCTCCTTTATGCTACCTGATGTTCCTATATCTCTTATTGGGTGTGTATAAGGATATGGTTCTTTCTCCCCCTCAGGATTGAAAGGATACTCCACCATCCCTCTGCCAGTAGCTTTATTAGCAAGATATACTGAATACTCGTCAGTGGGTATTGTTGCTACAGGAACAAATGGTTCACTATCGGAGCATATTTCGCATTGTAGTACATCTGGATTATGTAATGGAGTACCGCCTTGTACATCCAATGGTACACTATCTGGTATATCCATAGCACCATCGGGAACCAAGGAGTACAGCCTTTCATTCTGTTCTAATAGACTATCCACTTCAGCCTGTAAACGTAGAATAGTCTGGACATTATCCTCTACTACCTCTTGGGCTTTCTTTAATTGGATACTCTGTTGACCTATAGTTACTTCATGGGTAGTAATCATAGCCTTGTAGTAAACTATATCTCTTTCATACGCCCCCCTCAATACTACAGCCCTATTGGTAAGTATCCTCTTGAGGTCAGCCGTTAGTTCTTTTAGGTTCTGTTCAAACTCGTCAGGCATTGTTATACTCCCTCTACTTCAGTAGCCTCTACCAATTCAACAATATGAATGTCTGGAGTATCTATAAAATCATCCCATGCAGTTAAAGGTAATCGTGCTGGAGTCCAGTCCCAAGTATTAGGGTCATCCATATACTCTTTCTGGATAACGTATCCTGTTATGACTACCTTATATATTCTATCCATTTCTACTCTCCTTCATTGCCATCCATGAATCGTTAAACTCTATGGCGTTTCGCTTATCCTCATAGTGTTTCTGCATATGGTATCTATAGAAATCCTCCAAATCCATGTCTGCCATCTTGTCTAGCTGGTATTCTATAACCTCATCAATCATCTTGTATATAGAATCAGCGTAAGGTATATCCGATGTACTCTCCCACTGTTGGTTATACCTTAACCTAACATACTCTAAAGAATTGGCCTTGCCATCTTCTGGACTGATATGTGAATAGGGTACTCCCATTACATTAACTCCGATATATCTCTGCTATAAGAATTGTGTACTTCAATAACCTCTACGTTTCTTAGATAGAACGCCAGTTCTTTTAAGAGTTTCTTTTTGGGCTTACTCTTAAACCCATAGTGCCTAAGGACTTTAGCTGGACTCCCAGGCTTACCCTTACCCCGACGATAGTAATGGTGGTATACCTCGTCATATACTTCATTGCCTAAAAGACTTAACACCGTATATAAGTCTCTAGTTATCGTTGCTTGTAGTCTGTTTACTTGCATTGCGTATCCTCTGTCTTTCTACTTCTATGATTACTTCTAGGGCTTTGCGATTGTTATGTTGGTGGCGTTTATACCAAGCCCTACGCCGTTTTTCTTCACGCCTTTCTCCCTTTAACATGGTAACGTACTCCATAGATATTTAGTTTGGTGATGGTCTTTAAGTTAACCATCCGATAGGCTTTAATCTGCATATCGTATACAGGTACTAAACCTTTCTCACTAGGATTATACTTCAATCCCTTGCCATTTACATATGCCTTAACATCTAATCGGCAATTGGTTTGTCGGGGAGTACCGTCTTTCTTTATATGTTCGACAGTAAATATACGGCCCCCACTATTTTCGATTAGTTGTTGGGCTTCCCAATTTTCGCAAGTAGTGTTAATTATGTTTGTCAAAGTTTCTATTCTCCTCTATAGTATCTTTCATTTCTTGGGTAAGTAATCCCTTGTTGTTGAGAGTATCCAATATGTTAGCCATATCGAACAGATGTTTCTTAGCGTCCCTACTAGCATCACTGTAGAAATCATTAGTCCCTAATACTCCTAATGTGATTCGGACTACCGCATCCCAACTTGGTCTAACATCTATTTTGTGGACGGTCATTCGTATCTCTCCTTTGCCATAGTATTCTTATGTAGTTTATCACTACAGCCCCAACAAAGCAATACAAGTTTGCCATCCAGACTAGTCCATATGAAATCTTCATCAGTATCTGCTGAGTATCCACATGGACAAGTAGCTGGTGCGTTTTGTATCTTTTTACGTTTAGTCATAGTATCCTTGAGCATCCCGTTTGAATGTTCTAGTATATCCAGCCGTAGGTTCGTTAGGTTTAAACCCATGTCCAGCATCCCAACAGTCTATGCAATAACCATTGGCTAACTCCCCTTGTAAAACGTATCCCATGACTACTGTGCCATGTCCCATCTTACACTTAGGCTGGTTTATACATACCCCATAGGATACGTCTACTTCTTGGTCAGGGTGTAGTTCTTCTGGTAGAACAATGAATGTTTCGTCTTCAGGCTTAGTCATATCGTGCATCCTCAAACACCGTAGTATCTTTACACCTACTGCAAAACCCAGACGGCCCCCCATACCGTATAGTAGATTCATCTATGTCTATCCCCTTTGCTACATATGGTGGAGCATCACAACATTGGCTACGCCAATCGGGTTCACTGTTTTCATCGTCACATATTTGACAGCCATCAAGGACTGTACCATGTATCTGACAAGTACCAACGTGTTCACCATAGTATTCTTCATACTCTCGTCTGTCTAACATTAGTAATCTATCCCCCAATCTTTTAGAATAGGCTTCCATTTTTTGGATGCTACTTGTACATCTTCCGCAGTTAAAGGTAAGTCAATTACTTGGTTAGGGAATGTTACTTCTTCAACTCCCTCTGCAAGTGGAAAAGCGGATACCATAGAGATAAACTCCATAACGTTTACTACGTTCTGCCAGCCTTTAACCTCTTGACCATCTTCAAATTCATACCAACCTCTAGTAGTAGCAGACTCTCTCTGGTCAGTAACCCAAGCTGCTACTTCAGCAGTATTGGACTCCATGAATTCTACATGGTCACTAAAGGGATTGCGAGTATTATCCCTATTAGAACAGTAGTTGCCAGGGCCAAACTGTACACTAGCAGTCCAGCCGTTTGGAAAGTCTAGCATGAAACCTGATGGAGTTCTATGAAACATTGTTCTTTACCTCGCTCTCTTGTGAAATACCTTTAATTTCTTTACGCCATTGAACCCAGGTTACTGCCTGGACTATTTGTGGAGTAGTCTCTAGTATCTTGGATGCTTTGATGTAGGCATTGCTAATAGTTTTATTAGCAGTACCATTCAACCCCCGAACCAATTCTGTATAGGTACACCGTCTACCTAAGTAGATACTAATAGCATGACGGTCTATAGTTGGTAGGTTATTTTCACCGTAAGGATTAACGATGTTATAAAAGAACGCCGTAGTCTTTTTGCCATTGAGTATCTTTGCTACACGTTCTTCATCTACATCAACCTGATTACTAGCTACAATAGTTATAGCCTTATTGTAGTTAATGTCAGTACACCAGTTAGGCTTGTCTAATGTTTCTGCAAGGTAGAAAGCCATTTCTTTATTCTGCCCCCAATTAGTTTGGGGAGAGAGGGCTGATATAATACCAGCCCCCAAAACTATCTTGCTGGAAACATGGTCATACTCATTCTGCAATACAACATGACCACTATCTACTAATGCTGTACCAACCTTTGAGGCCCATACCCTAGCTGTAGGATACCAAGAACCCCCATCTACTATAGACTCACTAGACGCTCTCTCAAAGCAGTCTAGTATGTTGTGGAAACTGCCCCGAACCAATCGACGTTTGGTAGTCATTACTTCACTGTCCTAATGTCAGTATCTATGTGGTCAAAGATTGCTTCATACCCAGGATACAAAACGTCCAGTAGGTATTTCATATCACTGATGTTAGATACTTCTCTTAATACTCCCTCAACTTCACAGAGTTTTTGAATACCGTAGTAGAGTGCCTGGGCTTGAATGAATTTGCCTCTAGGTGAGTTTGCGAAATCCTGGGTTTCTTGTACCATTTGCATGTACTCCATAGCTATTCACGCTCCGAAAAAATTTTGTGCCCCAGGCTTGATTGAGCCTGGAACAACATGGTAGCACGAATAAAAAGTCTTGTCAAATTGAGCCTGCCCCCTATACAGTAATGACGTTACTTATAGGTACGCCTCATCTACATCATCCGTTTCTAATACCGTCCAGTTGGGTAGATGTTTTGTCATGGCCCGTTGCCATACCTTAACATCTTTAGCTTTGTATTTAGTACCTGTAATCTTAGTAAGCTCTTTAATTATCTCTTGTGCAGATAACCATGTATACATAGGTGTTGGCCCAGTCGCTTCAATCATATATAGTCTAACCATAACAAAGTAAGGGGGAGTATTCCTACTCCCCCCATAACCCCCTAATCGAAATAGTCTGCTTTAATTGTATCCTCAAACGTGGTTACTTGTTCCACCGCCATGTGTTCCTCTATCTCTGGTATCCCCTCAGATATTTGAAAGGCCATTTGTTTGGCACTTTCTTTCGTAAAGAAAAGAGCCACCTTACTCTCCTTATCCAAGAGATATTTCTTTCCGCTGTCTGTGTATTGTGCTACCTTAAACATATGTATTCTCCTTTACTTTAAGTATCCTGCAAGTTCCATGCCTGGTTCATCCCAGAACCATGAGATATGTACCTCTGGAAATTTAGCCACTAACAAGGCATAGATTTCTTCGGGTGGCCCCCAAGGTGTATCAAACGTATAGGTTATCTCTGAATCTCCAAACTCCTCAGTGACTCCTACATCACTACAGTCCCACTTCACTCCCCAATTCTCTATTGACCAATCGTACCAGTTGTTGTTGTCGTACAATTCATCGAGCCTATCGGATTCTTCCTGGGTTATGTATGGACAATAATCCCTATTCCATTTCTTTTTGTATTCCTCCATTTCTTCCTCAGTAGCAATAGTTACTGGAGACTGTACGTTCCTAAGTTCTTCTGGCATTGGACAAATAGCTTCAAAGCTAAAGGCTTGCATCCTACTCCACGGCCCATCCTTGTCAGTACCACTAAACTCCTTAGAGACAGCTTCCTTAAACTCTCTCATAGCTTCTTCCTCGTTAGACCAAACCGTTACTCTATTGTTACACCAATTAGGCATCTTTAATATTCTCCTCAAAATTGACTGCATCTAATACGGCTACCTCTCCAGCCTTTACTTCTGGAGCAGCATAGGGATTGTTATCAATATAGTATAATGCCCTCTTGGTAGCTTGGGCTATCGTCTGAGCATACCCCACAAAACCAAAGCTATCCATCCCACCAACGGCCCTAGTAATCCCAGGTACACCATGCCACAAATGACGGTAGATTACCGTACCATCTTCCTGTACTTGGTGACAAACATATGACCAGTGTTCTTCCCTTGGGCCTTTGTTGTTCTCCATCTTCTCCAGGTCTATGTCTCCTTGACATACATAACAACTAAACATTGTTTACTTCTCCTTGTGGATTGGGGAATAATATCTAACTGGAAGTTCCATTGGATTAAACCCTACCAAGTATTTGTCAGCCAATTCTTTCTGACATACTTCACAATAGCATTTGACATTCTCCTGTATCCATTTCAGTTGGGCTTCAGCACTTAATTGATTGTAGGCTTTGACATATCCTACTAGGTCTTTGTGTTGTACTTTATATATTGTATCCATTATACCCCTCTAGTTAAATTTGGTAAAGTCTCTTTCATCTTCGCAATCGTCACAACCACAATCCTCATCGTAGTCGTGTTCCTCATCATACTCGTAAGGCCAATCATCGTCAGGGTCACGGTAGGTTTCTTTTATACAGTTGTCACAATTACCCCCATTCTCACAGAACCCATCTTCTATTAGGCAGATACTATTCTTACCGCATCGTGGACAATCATGCCCATTCTCTATATCGTGCATTAGATAAACGCCCCTGGTAAACAATCTTCCATACCTGTTAACCATCCTCTTAGAATATGAAACGTCAGTTCTATTGTATTGAATGAAAATATGTCCTGTTGGACAGCACTAACCGCTAGTTTACAATGATACCCTAACACAATGTTCCAAACCAATCATCCATTTCTTTGTTGTATGCCTCTGGACTATTCTTCTCAGCTTCCGCTTTTGCCTTTAGTCGTTTATCTACTCTGCCAGAAATCATAGGATGTAGCTTACGTTCTAATTCATCTGGCGGTAAATCATACATCATTAAATCTTCCTCAGTATAAAGTTCTCCAGTACGCCAATTCTTTCGGCCTATTAACCTAGTAGACTGACCATGTTGCCTACTCCATATATGTGGAACAGGTACACCGCATCTATTGCAATGGTTACGGTGACTATTAATCTCTTGTACTATCTTCATAGCTACTTTATCGGGGGCCAGTTTTTTAATCTTATCTGGAGAGACATAAAAGGATTGGCCCTTATGAGGAAAGTCTCCTAAGTCAAAGTCCATAGATACTTTCAGTACCACTTCTACTTTAGGGTTTAACTCAGGGGCTTCGCCCCAACACTTCTTCATTAAGTCTATATACATTTGCATAGACTCATCAAGTTCTTCAGCGTATTTCTTACGGGTTAACATCAGTTCTTATCACCTCTAACTTCTATCTAGCCAGGACTTAGGATGTAAAGCCCAATCGTCCATCTGCTGTAGTTCTACTCGTAGCTGACCATTCAATTTTCGTTGTTCTTCTGAGGCTTTTCTTAATAGACCATTCTCTATACTAAGCCTCTGGACTTCTTCCTTACAATCATGAAGTAGTTGTTGAAGTTCTAATATGAAAGCGTCTTTCATCTATCCCCCGAATATATATAAAGATTTTTTAAGAGTCTTGTGGTTATCGTCCTGAGTATTCTGCCAGAGGCTAACAACCGTCTTGGTATCCAAGTCTGCCACCACGCTAATCCCCGTATCCATATTACGAATAAGGACACGGCGAGTACCCTTCATAGTATGATACTCAATCAATGTCCCTTGGTGCAAGAGTTCAGTAACTCTATTGACTATGGATACGGAGGAAAGATACCCTATCTCCCTCTCTACAGAACGATGAATAAAGTGGGGAGCAAAGTCCCACCACTTAACTCCCTTAACCTCGTTAAGTAGACTACGCTTAAAGCTAGGTGCAATAGCCGTATGGTGGATGCGGATGTTCTGGATAGGTTTCATTAGTTTCTCCCTATGGTATCGCCAATGTAATCATCATTGAAAACATATGGAACTGTCTTATACCACTCTGGTACAGAATCTTCTCTCAAGCCCTTAAACATATGGTGGTTTGCTGGAAGGTAGTGGAGTAAACATTCATCCGATAAATTCTGTATCCACTCTGCCAAGGGGTTTGTGTCTTGAAGTGTTATGTCTGTACAAATCTGTAACCAGACTGCCATTTCTAAATCGTATCGCTCGTCTGCCTCGTCGTGTAACATCATCTTCTCCTATTGTATTGCTCTGGGGAGCCACAATCCCCTTAGTTAATCAGGTTATCGGCTTCGCTTACCGCTTCTTCAATACGGCCCTCAAAGTCAGCCATGTCGTTGATGGCATCCAAGAGTTCTTGAATCTCATTCTCGATTTCTTCAAACGTATTCTTGGCGTTATTGACTTCTTCAATATGAGCATCTAACTCATCAGCCTTGTCGTTCATTTCTCCAGTCATTTCGTTAACCTTGGACTGAAGTTTGTTTGCCAGGTCTTGGAATGTTTCGTTAGTATACAACGGTTTCTCCTCGTCTAGTTTGTTTTGTAACGTTGGATTGTATTGTGAATTGTACATAGCTTGGAAGTTTGTGGCTCCCCTGGTTGAAACAGTTTAGCATAGGCTTGGGGAGCCTGTCAACCCAAGCCCCCCGTTACCAAGTTTACTTATGTAAGGTGGATTTTATTGTTATGTTCACTCTCCTTTCTTGCCTTAGCTATCTCTGGGTTGTCATGCCAATGTCTATCTTTACGCCAGGTATTAGGTGAGACAATTTTCAAGGCTTTCGTAAACTCCTTGCCATGTGGTCTACACTGACCATGTTCATAGTGCTGTACTAGATGGGCTACTTCATGTCTGACTACAGCCTTAGCTTCAGACTCATCTTTAAGTATCCAATTCGCAATATGGATACCTGATGTACCTACAGCAAATCCAGCTACCTTTGCATTGAAGCCTGTAATCTTATCGTCAAACTGACAGGCCGGTATATAATCTTCCATGAGTTTCGGCTTACCCTGATTAGAGGAATGGGATTTCTGTATAACTTCTGTTACTGCTGGTCTACCCAACACCTCTAAATAGTATTTGCGTAAGGCTTCTCGACTGATTGGTTTCATAATCTCCTTTACAAGATAGGGGGGAAACTTGTTCCCCCCAATAGTGACAGGTATGGGCTAGGTTGACTAGGAGTTGAGGTCTACTTGTTTTAGACCGTTGGGAGTTTTGGCCTGTAGGTAAAGACGGACGCTAACAGCCGTGTCCATCTTGGAGTTAGCCTCACCGTTAAGGCGAGGGCCAGTCGCTTTACGGTCTACACCGTAGCTATCGGTGTTAAGGTACTTGCGGAACTGAGCGTAGAAACGCTGTCCAGCTTTGGTGTTGGGAATCCGCATCAGGAATGTATTCTGTTGTTTGGAAGATGCTTTCGCACCGGAATTTTTGATAGTTATTCTCCTTACTTTATGTATTCTAGGTAGACTAGGAACGCTAAGGTTGCCCATACCCCTGTCATTATACCCAAGGACGCAATGAGTGTCAACCACTGTACTGTCATTAACGGCAACACTCAAGGGCAGTCTTGAAAGCCCGTGCTTTCGTATTTGCCCTCTGACCGAATAGTGCAGTAGCGGAGTCAGCGTGACCACGACGGTAATCCTCTGTCTCTACTACAGCCTGCCACATAGCCCAAGGCGTGTTAGCTAATCGAGGGTACTCATCGTTGAACACATGAAAGCGTTCCATAGCACCAGCCCGAATTTTTTCAACCCTCTCTACTCGCTTGTCGTACTCATCCCTGAGGTGCTTAGTATCATTGAGGATGGTTATCCAAGTATCCTTGGGTACATCATCTTCAGTAATACCGTTAGCAAGAGTCAACCGACGAGGGGGGGAAGCCTTAGGATATGCAGAATTAAGAATCTTCGTAACCTCGCCATCTTCCAAATCAAATTCGGCAAGTTGGTTCATCTGAGCCACCACCGTATCCTGGGCAGACAGCATGGAATTGAAGATTTGTGTATACCACTGAGTATCAGCCTTAATCATTCGGTTGTGGTTAAGAGAGACACTAACCTTTGCTTGGTTAAGTCCAGTGGTAAGAGTGTTTTGACAGACTATTCTTACTGGTGTAAAAGCAATCTGTAATGCCCCAAGACCATCACGATGGTCTGTAATCAAGTAGAAAAGTTTATGGTCTTCACCAGCGATAAGTGATTCGCCAGCATCCAAGGTTAGAAATACCTTTTCTCCATGCCCCAAAGCACCCATAGTTTCTACAGGATATTTCTCACTGATTGGGTCAAGGAAGTTTGCTAAGTCACGCATCTGGATGGGAGTCCAATCTCCACCAACAACACTCAGTATACGATGATGAGGGTCATCAGTAGTTGGTTCTCTCATGATGGCGTTGTGGTCTGTTTGTACCTGAGTACCATCAGGCAAAGTAATATAAGTAGGCGTAGTATAGATTTCAAAGTCTATATCAACGTACTTCATCGCTTCACTGACTGTTGCATCGGCATCCATTACTGTACCAATACGATGCCATGCTGGTTGTCTACGTCCGTAGAATCGTTCTCCAAATATGTTTGCTGGCATATAGCCACTCCTTTCTTTGCTATGCTATCGAACTTGGATGCGGTGGAACCCCCTGGCCTGTATCGCCCTGGTTGGGCTGGCTAAAATTCGATGCCAGAACATCTTAGCACCAAGCCAAACGCCCTGTCAACCCCATGCCTGGGCCGTGCCTAGCCAGACCGGGGCAACTCAAAGGAAGTATTAGCTACGACTTCGCGCAGATTGGATACCATATCTTCTGTAAGCACATGAATAGACTTAGTTTCAGTATCTAAACTTATGGTCAACATATGTATATCTCTGGTAATCTGAAGTATACGATAGTTCAAGAAACCTAACCACCCAGAAATGCCAAGCAGGGCTACAATCAGCCCTGCATCCAGCCCCCCCATTTAATGTTCGCGCCCGTGGTTTAGTTCCCTTAGGTAGGCTACCAAATCCATGAAAGGATTGGCTATGAGTGGAGGATAGTTATCGTAGTTACCTATGTCTAACTGGCATATCTCTGGTTTGGCTTTATATACTTCTATCAAAGCAGATACCGCATCGTTAATTAAGTCTTGTAAAGGAATCTTCCCTATAGCGTTGAGAGCAATGTCTTGCATCCTATCCTCACTAGGGAGAGTAAAGGGGGGAGGAACCTCATATTCCTCTATATTAAACAATCCCCCTTGCAATGGGGGAATAGATTCCTTAACTGTCTCTCCTACCTGAGCCTCATTTTCCGTAGTCATATCCTACCTCCTAATTCTTTTCTGGTTGCTTGACTTCCTCTACCGTAGATAGCAGTCTATCTACTTGTTTATCCCTATTATATGTATCAGCATATAGGGCTAGATATAGTTTGCGTTTAAGATTATACCCAACATATTCCCGCCCCACTTTACAGTAGCTATGGCATATCTCTCTAAGCATATAAACATCAGTATCATTCAAATGAACAACTGTTCCAGCTTCCTCAGCATCTGGGTCAGTAATTCTCAATACTGCCATGCCTAATTTATCTATTAAGGTAACAGGAGCAGGAAGGTAGGCCGATGGCATCATTACTCTCATAGTTGTAATGGCTTCTTGTGGCCCCTCTTTTTCTAACATCATTGTTAAACTGTCATCTAGAAAGAGTATTTCATTACGAGTCATATATATAGGATGGAGTTCTTCTTCTAAATCCCCATCGCACCAATCATCGGGTTCAGGCCATTCATCGTCATTAAAAGTTTCCATGTATACCCCCTCTAGAAATCCTCTAAAAATCTATCGTGGTCTTCTTCTTTTTCATCTTCTTTTTCTTGACGTTGTTCGCGTATTCTAACTCTAGATGGATGTTTCTTATCAGAAACTGTTGTGTCATAGAACTTACGTTGTTGCTTTATAGTACGCCTTTGCTTTAGTTTACTGTCTCTATTCTTCCAATTACCCATTAGCCAATCGCACCTCGCTTTTTATCACCTCTAAGTTTCAGAGCCTTAATCTGACAAACATTACATTCACAGTCCTCTGCATGGTCTAAAGAGTGTTCACGATGTTCTGGCTTCGTTTCAATCTTATTGAAGAATACTATGTCATCCCCCAACAATTCTCTAAATTTATTTTTGTTTTCCAAACCAATTCTCCTTCTTCTGAGCATCTGACTCAGGGCTAAATTCATTGAGTTGCCTTTGTAACTCTACTATATTATACTGTAATACCTTAACTAATTCCATAATTTCTGTGATTTGAGCATTAAAATTCTCAATATGTCTAAGGTATTCTTCGTTCCGTGAGATAAGATATTGCATTACCATTAGTTAATCACCTATTCAAATACCCATTTGGATTGCTTGGATTATACATACCTTCCACTTGCCCCGTTAGTTGCAACACTAACCCAAACACACATAGAAATACCAGGAACGCCACTGGATTGATTATGGTCATACCCACCTCCGAAAATTTAGTTGTTCCCAGCATAGCATAAAGAAAAAAATCAGGCAACCCCAGTATAATAATAGATAAAGCTTTTTATTTTGAGGTGGTTGCATGGTACTAAGAAAATCTGGGCGTATGCCTCCCATTACTAAACAAGAGGTCAATACATACTTAGATAAAACTAGAGATATAAATGAATATCTTTCTAACAAAGTCCCTATGCAATCAGATAAATTAAAGATTAGATTAATAAATGAAGGGCTTCTCTCCGCTGAATGTGATATTTGTGGACGAGCAAGATGGCTTGATGGAGAGATTCCTCTACAGCTAGACCATAAAGACGGAGATAAAGAAAATAATAATCTTAGAAATCTTCGTTTACTTTGTCCCAACTGTCATGCACTCACTCCTCAATACAGACTAAAGGATGAGTTCAAAGGAGAGACTTATTCTAATCGAGACAACCCAGACGGAAACAGAGCATAGCCACAAACTTTTACGGTTACGCTGTGAATCCTGCCAGCAACAATTCTCAATAGATTTAGGTATTTCCTTAGGGCGTACCAGATATTTATGGGCCAAACTTATGAGAGAAATTATGGCCCATGCTTATAAACATACCTTAGACTAAATAATTAGATACCCGTCAGTAAATTTATAGGATTCATTCCTTGATTTCCCATCCCCTTTAGTTACCCACCTATCACTCTGAGGTTCATAAAGTTCTGCTGGTGCATCTGTAAAGCATACTAAATTATACGCATGTCCACCAGAATAATCAATCACCAAGGCGACTGTATTAATTCCTATCTTCCTATCGCAACGGGCTTTGAAACTAAAGGCAAAGTTATCACAATCATATTGTTCTGCAATATATTTCTTCCCATTTGTCCAGTCCCATTTAATCCAATCTTCAAATTCTTTCTTACTGCAAGCCCAATACTTAGTATCTAGATTGAGCTTTTTCATTTTAGGGCCGTAGAAGCCCCCATCAAATATTTGCTTGTATACCCACATATTATCTCTTGCTTCTTTTGTAGTCATAAGAGGCGGGTCTACATAATCCCGTCCGAATCTTTCCAATGCTTCTGTCAGCTTTCCCATATACTTCCTCCTTATCCTTCAAAGGCTAGTGCAATATCAGCAAGGTACTCTAGCTCATCAGCTAAACCACCCATTTCCTTTCCTACAGATACTTCCCAATTCCTAGTATAGATACGCCCATTCATTCGTAACCAACTAGCCACACGTTTCATTGTGATAACTTGCTGCTCTCGGCATATGTTTTTCAATTGGTGTACATCTACCACTGAAGCTTGTAAACCTAGTACCGTATCAAACATTGTTTCCAATTCACGTTCCATTATAGC
>Ga0208179_1000834_pt1 | contig 17662 bp, 15 predicted proteins | sample Malvired_Geostar_FD_184238 | JGI IMG/M metagenome (GOLD analysis project Ga0208179, IMG submission 184238) | Marine viral communities from the Global Malaspina Expedition - Malaspina viral metaG DeepMed_Geostar (SPAdes) (version 2) | ecosystem: Environmental > Aquatic > Marine > Oceanic | place...
GGGTAGCGGCTGTCGGCGATGCTCATCGCCTCGGCCCAGTGCCAGAAGCCGCTGGCCGGATCATGCGCCTGTTCTCGCGCCGGCTGATCGGCCAGCAGCAGCTCGAAGATGGTGCGGCGCGACGCTTTCGCACGCTCGGAGGCGGTCTTCACCTTCATGTCCGGCGCGGGTGTGCGGATGCAGGAGGCAGCCAGCGTGCGCTCGCCCTCGATCTCCACCATGCAGGCGCGGCAATTGCCGTCGGGCCGGTAGCCGGGGGCTGGCTTATGACAGAGATGCGGTATCTCGATGCCCAGACGCTGCGCCGTCTGCCACAAGGTCTCGCCAGGCGCAGCCTCGACCGCGCGCCCGTCCAAGGTGAAGCGGATGGCGTCCGTCATGGCTCCCTCCGTGCCGCAATATCTTCGGGGAAGAATTTCAGTACGCTGGTCATCGGGTTGGGCGCGGCCTGTCCCAGTCCGCAGATTGAGGCGTCGCGCATCGCCTGCGCCAGGTCGCCCAGCAGCGTCTCGTCCCACTGGCGTTCGGCCATCAGGGCCGCCGCCTTTTCGGTGCCCAGCCGGCAGGGCGTGCACTGGCCGCAGCTCTCATGGGCGAAGAAGCGTATCAGGTTCAGGGCGGCATCGGCGGTGTTGTCGCGGTCGGACAGGATGATGACGGCGTGGCTGCCGACGAAGCTGTCATGCTCGGCCAGGGTGCCGAAATCGAGCGGGATGTCGGCGAGGCTGGCCGGCAATATGCCCCCCGAGGCGCCGCCCGGCAGATAGGCCTTGAAGCTGTGGCCGTCCGCCATGCCGCCGCAATATTCCTCGATCAGCTCGCGCGCGGTGATGCCGGCCGGCGCCAGCTTCACGCCTGGTTCCTTCACACGGCCAGAGACGGAGAAGGCGCGGATGCCCTTGTGGCCGCGCCGCCCGAGGCCGGCGAACCAGTCCGGCCCATCCTGCAAGATGTCGCGCACCCAGAACAGCGTCTCGACATTGTTCACCAGCGTCGGCCGACCGAACAGGCCCTTCTCCGCGACATAGGGCGGGCGGTGGCGGGGCAGGCCGCGCTTGCCCTCGATCGATTCGATCATCGCCGATTCCTCGCCGCAGATATAGGCACCGGCACCGCGCCGCAGATGAATCCGGATATCACCGGCGATGCCGGATTCGCCCAGATGGTGCAGTTCAGTGGCGAGGGTGGCGCGCAGATGCGGATATTCGTCGCGCAGATAGAGATAGATGTCGTCGCAGCCGGTGACCGTCGCCGCGATCAGCATGCCCTCGAACAGCCGGTGCGGATCGCGCTCCATATAGAAGCGGTCCTTGAAGGTGCCGGGCTCGCCCTCATCGGCGTTGATAGCCAGATATTTCGGGCCGGGCTGGGCGCGAACCAGCGCCCATTTCCGGTCGGTCGGGAAGCCGGCGCCGCCGAGCCCGCGCAGTCCGGCGGCACCCAGCTGTTCGATGATGGAATCGGCGGTCAGCCGGCCCTCGCGCAGATCGTGCAGCAGCGCGTAGCCGCCGCCCTCGATATAGGCGTCCAGCTCGTCATGGGGCACAGTCTCCGGCAGCGGGAAGGGGCCGCCGGCACGCAGCATCTCCGCTGTGCAGCCGGTCAGCTGGGTGCGTCCATAGGCGACGACGGGGCCCTTGTCGCAGGCGCCCATGCAGGGCGCCCGCAGGACGCGGCGGCCGGAGGGCGGGTTGGCCTGCAGATCGGCGATGATCGCCTCGGCGCCGTTCATCTGGCAGCTCAGGCTGTCGCAGATGCGGATCGTCAGGCCGGGCGCCTCCTCGCCTTCCTTCACCACGTCGAAATGGGCGTAGAAGGTGGCGACCTCGTACACTTCCGCCATCGGCAGGCGCATCAGATGGGCCAGCGCCGCCAGGTGCCGGGCCGAGAGATGGCCGTAGTGATCCTGGATGGCGTGCAGATGCTCGATCAGCTGGTCGCGGCTTTTCGGACGGTCTTCCAGCAGCCAGTCGAGTTCCGCCAGCGCCTTCGGATCGACCTGTCGCCCTTTGGCGAAGGCGCGCGCCCGGCGCTGGCCCGCCTCGCCGTCGCGGCCGGCCAGCGATCCCGCCTTGCGGCCCGGGCGATGGGATACGGGGGCGATGGCTGCGGCTTCGCCTGACGGCTTCTCTCCGTCCTGCGGCATGGCTTTCTCCCTCATGATGCTCAGGTCTTATGTGTTGTCTGACCCGTTTACAGCCTAGGCCTAGCGCGATCCGTCACGCTTCGTCCAGCGGAACCAAAGCGATCACGTCGCCATTTATCAATTGTTTACCCACATGTTCGAAATTGACGGTGATGCGGTTGCCGATCACGGATTGAACCTGCCCAGTGCCCCAGTCCGTTTCTGTCGGGTGGCGCACCAGGGCGCCCGGAACCAGGGTGTTCACGCCGCGATGGGGTGAGGGGGGATATCGGTTGGAATTCATGCCGGTTTCTGAGCCTCGTCTCGCTAATTGCGCTCAAGGCGGGCAGGATAGAGCAAAAGGAGACGCGAATGCAGATCGAGTTGCGGGTCATGGATCTTTTGATCTCCCGCCTGTGCCACGACCTGATCAGCCCGGCCGGCGCCATCGTCAACGGCATCGAACTGGTCGAGGAGTTTGGCGAGGACGGCATGGCAGGCGAGGACATGACCGCGGAGGCGATGTCGCTGGTCGGGCGCAGCGCGCGTCAGCTCTCGGCAAAGCTCAGCCTGTTCCGCGTCGCCTTCGGCAGCGCCGGCGAACGCGACAATTTCCCCGTCGATGAGTGCCGCCGCCTGCTCGACGGCTATCTGCAGGAAGGCAAGGTGCGGCTCGACTGGACCCTCGACCGCTTGCCGCCGGAACCGGGTGGCGCCCGTCTGCTTCTCCTGCTTGCCATCATTGCCGCCGAATCCCTGCCGCGTGGCGGGCTGTTGCGCATCGAGGGTGGCCCGGTGAGTGACCCGGTGGCGTTCCGTGCACTTGCACAAGGTGAAGGTGCGAAGCTGGAGGCAGTCACGGAAGGAGCGCTGGAGGCGGGCATGGCAAATTCCGGCGCGCCGGCTGAACTTGACGCCCGGATGGCGCCGGCCTATCTCGCCGGCATGCTCGCGGCCCGGCGCGGAAATCGGGTGCACATCGTCAGGGAAGCCGGCGCAATAAGCTTGTCTGTATAGGCCGGCGCGGTTGGCCAGAATCAGCAGAAAAGCGCGCAATGACGATTGCGTACGATTTTACGAAAAATCTTTTCCCTCGTTTACTAAGTTTTAAAGGTCCTGTTTCAGTATGGGGGTCATTGGTTAATATGGTCGTGGCGAAATCGTCGCTGACGGCGCTCTCGCGGCTACATGATTTAAGGACGGTCTAGCATGGATGATCTGCTCAACGAATTCCTGACGGAGACGGTCGAAAATCTAGGAACGCTGGATGTTGAGCTGGTGCGCCTGGAGCAGAACCCGAACGATCCGGAACTGCTCAGCAATATTTTCCGCATCGTTCACACCATCAAGGGCACCTGCGGGTTCCTGGGGCTGCCGCGGCTTGAAGCCGTCGCCCATGCATCGGAGAACGTGCTGGGCCGGTTCCGCGATGGCGAGCTGGAAGTGACGCCGCAGGCGGTGACGCTGATCCTGGCCTCGCTCGACCGTATCAAGATGATCATCCAGACGCTGGAGCAGACCGAGGCCGAGCCGGAAGGCGAGGACAATGATCTGATCGCGGCCCTCAACGCAATGGCGGCGGGCGAGACCAGCATCACCATCGAATCCGTTGCCGAGACCGCCACCGCCGCCGAAGAGCCTGTGATGGCCGCTGAGGAAGAGGTCGTGGCGATGGGCGGCGGCGATGCTGAAATCGGCACGCGGCCGGGTGAAGTATCGCTGGACGAGCTGGAAGCGGTTTTCATGGCGACGCCCGGGCCGGAAGACATGGCCACGTCGCAGCCCGAGCAGGAAGATGAGCCGGTGGTTGCCGCCGTGCCGAGCAAGCCGGCCGCCGTTCCGGCTGCCAAGAAGCCTGCGACAGAGGTCGCGCGGAACGCCGATGAGAGCAAGGACTCCTCGGTCGCCAACCAGAATATCCGCGTCTCGGTCGAACTGCTGGAAAACCTGATGACGATGGTCAGCGAGCTGGTGCTGACCCGCAATCAGCTGCTGCAGATCATGCGGCGCTACAAGGATTCGGAATTCACCGTGCCGTTGCAGCGGCTCTCGCAGGTGACATCGGAACTGCAGGACGGCGTCATGAAGACCCGCATGCAGCCGATCGGCAATGCCTGGGCGAAGCTGCCGCGCATCGTGCGTGACCTGTCGCACGAACTGGGCAAGAAGATCGATCTGCGCATGCTGGGCGCCGATACCGAACTTGACCGTCAGGTGCTGGAGCTGATCAAGGATCCGCTCACCCACATGGTGCGCAACTCCGCCGATCACGGCATCGAATCGATTGTCGACCGTGTGGCGGCCGGCAAGCCGGATACCGGCGTCATCACGCTGAACGCCTATCACGAAGGCGGCCATATCATCATCAAGATCAACGATGATGGGCGCGGCCTGAACATCGAGAAGATCAAGCAGAAGGTGCTGCAGAACGGGCTGGCCACCGAGGCCGAGCTCGAAGGCATGACCATGCAGCAGATTCAGCAGTTCATCTTCAAGGCCGGCTTCTCGACGGCGGCGCAGGTGACTTCGGTCTCCGGGCGCGGCGTCGGCATGGATGTGGTGCGCACCAACATCGAGAAGATCGGCGGGACCATCGAGCTCAACAGCCAGGAAGGCAAGGGCTCGACCTTCATGATCAAGATCCCGCTGACGCTGGCCATCGTCTCGGCGCTGGTCGTCGAATGCCGGGGTGAGCGTTTCGCAATTCCGCAGATCAGCGTGGTCGAGCTGGTGCGGGCCTCGAACAATTCCGAGCATCAGATCGAGATGCTGAACAATGTGCCGGTGCTGCGCCTGCGCGACCGCCTGCTGCCGCTGGTCTCGCTGGCGAAGATGCTCGACATGGACTCCGTGGAGACCGACGGTGAGCGCGACAGCTTCATCGTCGTTACCCAGGTCGGCACCTACACCTTCGGCATCATCGTCGATCGCGTGTTCGATACCGAGGAAATCGTGGTGAAGCCGGTGGCGCCGATCCTGCGCTCGATTTCGCTGTTCTCGGGCAACACCATCCTGGGCGATGGCAGCGTCATCATGATCCTCGATCCCAACGGCATCGCCGCGGCGACCGGCGAGATCGGCGTGACGCTGGACGAAAAGCGCAACGAGACGCTGGCTATCGACTCCAGCGCTTCGCGGTCGCGGACCTCGCTGCTGGTGTTCCGGGCCGGCGATGACAGCCCGAAGGCGGTGCCGCTGGCCCTGGTGGCGCGCCTGGAGGAGATCGACTGCTCCAAGGTCGAATGGTCGGATGGCCGTCCGGTGGTGCAGTATCGCGGCCGCCTGATGCCGCTGGTGCCGATCTTCGACGGCTATCAGGTGAAGACCGAAGGCACCCAGCCGGTGCTGGTGTTCGCCGAGAAGGAGCGGTCGATGGGCCTGATGGTGGACGAGATCGTCGATATCATCGAGGACCGCATCGAAATCAATATGAAGACGGACCGGCGCGGCCTGATGGGCAGTGCCATCATCGGTGGCAAGGCGACCGAGATCATCGATGCCGGCCACTACCTGTCGCAGGCCTTCGCCGACTGGTTCGACGCCGATGCGACGGCGCCGGAGGACATGAAGGATCTGACCGGCAAGCGTGTGCTGCTGGTCGATGACAGCCCGTTTTTCCGCAACCTGCTGACGCCGCTGCTGACCGTGGCGGGCTATGAGGTCACGGCTGCGGAAAACGCCGATGTTGCCCTGTCTTATTGCGAGGAAGGCCGCGACTTCGACGTCATCGTCAGCGATATCGAGATGCCCGGCATGAACGGCTTCGATTTCGCCAAGGCGGTGCGGGGAAGCCGCTGGGAGGACGTGCCGATGGTGGCGCTGTCCTCGCACACCAGCCCGCGTGACCTCGACCGCGGTCGCGAGGCCGGTTTCAACGATTATGTCGCGAAAGACGACCGTGACGCTCTGCTGCAAACCCTGTCGCAGACCATCGGGATCATGTGAGGTAGAAGATGGCAAACGATCTTGTAACCCGTCAATCCACTGAGGTCTTCGACCCGGCGGCGGAACTGACCCGGCAGTATGTCACCGTGTTCGTCGCCGATCAGATGTTCGGCTTCCCGGTACTGCTCGTGCACGATGTGCTGGGCCCGCAGCGGATCACCCGTATCCCGCTGGCCCCGCCGGAGATCGCCGGTTCGCTGAACCTGCGCGGCCGCATTGTGACCGCGGTCGATTTGCGCCGCCGCCTTGGCCTGCCGCCGCTGGCGGAGAGCAAGGGGATGAGCATCGTGGTTGAAAGCCAGGGCGAGCTGTATAGCTTGATGGTGGATCAGGTGGGTGAGGTGCTGAACCTCTCCAACCAGGCGTTCGAGCATAATCCGCCGACGCTGGAGCCGCGCTGGCGAGAAGTGTCGAGCGGTATTTCCCGTCTCGATAAAAAGCTTCTGGTGCTGATCGATATCGATCGCTTGCTCGATTTCTCGCGTGCCCAGGCTGCCTGAGGCCCGGGTCTGACGATAGAAGGGGTAACCGCCAGGGCGGACCCCCTTCGCTTCCGCAATCAAGACGCCAAGTCACGGCAATAGAAGCGGTCCCATGAAATCTTGTCTGATAGTCGATGATTCCCGCGTGGTTCGCATGGTTGCCCGGAAAATTCTGGAGCAGCTTTCCTTCGCGACATCCGAGGCGGCGGACGGCCAGCAGGCCGTGGAGGCGTGCAAGCAGCAGATGCCTGACGCGGTCCTGCTCGACTGGAACATGCCGGTGATGAACGGGATCGAATTCCTGCGTGTCCTGCGCGCGATGGAAGGCGGCGACAAGCCGGTCGTCGTGTTCTGCACGACCGAGAACGAGATGTCGCGCATCCAGGAGGCGCTGATGGCCGGCGCCAACGAGTACATCATGAAGCCCTTTGACGGCGAGATCATCCAGTCGAAGTTCCAGCAAGTAGGGCTGATCTGATGGCCGCCGGTCCTGCAGACCGGGCGGATGGGGGAACGGCATCCAACCCTTATCGCATCATGCTTGTCGATGATTCGGCAGTGATCCGTGGCCTTTATACCAAGGTTATTTCGGCCGACCCGGAAATCGAGATCGTCGCCTCGGTCGGCGATGGCGAGATGGCGTTGCGCGCGCTTCAGCGCAACGACGTCGAAGTCGCGGTGCTGGACATCGAAATGCCGCGCATGGACGGCCTGACGGCGCTGCCGAAGCTGTTGGAGATCAATCCGAATCTCCAGATCATCATGTCCTCGACGCTGACGCTGAAGAACGCCGATATCAGCCTGCGGGCGCTGGCGTCGGGCGCCAAGGAATATATTCCCAAACCCAGCACCACCGGGGCGTTGGTTTCCGCCGAGGATTTCAAGCGCGAATTGGTGCTGAAGATCAAGGCGCTGGGCGCCGCGCGCCGCAAGATCGGCGGCAGCAAGGCACCCGTGGTAGCCCAGCCGGCGCGCTTTAGCGCCGACCGGAGGCCCGCGGCCGTGGCGGTAAAACCGGCCGCCGAGCGGCGGATCGTGCTGCGTACCGATGGTAACCGCCAGCAGCCGGAGGCGATCGCCATCGGCTCTTCCACCGGCGGTCCGCAGGCCTTGATGAAGGTGCTGGGCAATCTGCGCCGCGACCTGCCGCAGCCGATCTTCATCACCCAGCACATGCCGGCGACCTTCACGCCGATCCTGGCCGAGCATCTGTCGCGCGCCAGCGGCTGGGATTGCCGTGAGGGCAAGGATGGCGAGGCGGTCGCCCCGCATCGGATATATCTCGCACCCGGCAATTATCACATGGTCGTCGAGGTGGAAGGCGGCCGGAAAATCATCCGGCTCAACCAGAATCCGCCGGAGAATTTCTGCCGTCCGTCGGCCGATCCGATGCTGCGCAGCCTCGCCAAGGCCTATGGCAGCCGCCTCCTGGTGCTGATTCTCACCGGCATGGGCAAGGATGGACAGGCCGGTGCGGAGCTGGCCGTGCAGGCCGGCGGTACCGTCGCCGCGCAGGACGAGCAGAGCAGCGTCGTCTGGGGCATGCCTGGCGCCGTCGCGACAGCCGGCTTGTGCAGTGCCGTGTTGCCGCTTGAGCGTATGAGTTCGTATCTCTACGAGCGTGCTCTGAGGAGCGCAGCATGAAGCCCGACGATTTCTCCCTGCTTGCCAACCTGCTGAAGGATCAGTCCGGCCTCGTCCTCACGACCGACAAAGTCTATCTGCTGGAAAGCCGGCTGATGCCGGTTGCCCGCCAGTACGGCATGAAGTCGCTGGAGGAGTTGGCCCAGGCGATCCGCCTGAAGAAGGACAGCCGCATCGTGCCGGCGGTCGTCGAGGCGATGACCACCAATGAATCGCTGTTCTTCCGCGACATGAAGCCGTTCGACCAGCTGAAGCGGCTGGTGCTGCCGACGCTGATGGAGAAGCGGCAATCGACGAAACGCATCCGGATCTGGAGCGCGGCCTGCTCCAGCGGCCAGGAGCCCTATTCCATCGCCATGATGTTGCGCGAGGAAAAGGCGACTTTCGGCGCCTGGAAGATCGAGATGCTGGCAACCGATCTGGCCCAGAACATGATCGACCGGGCGAAGGAAGGCGTCTATTCCCAGTTCGAAGTGCAGCGCGGCCTGCCGATCACCATGCTGGTGAAGTATTTCAAGCAGGAAGGTGACAAGTGGCGGGCCGATCCGTCCTTGCGCGAGAACATCCAGTTCCGCGTCTATAACCTGCTGCACGACCTGTCACCGCTGGGTCAGTTCGACGTGGTGTTCTGCCGTAACGTGCTGATCTATTTTGACCAGCCGACCAAGGGCAAGGTGCTGGAGGCGATCGCCAAGCGCATGGCCCCGGACGGTGTGCTCTATCTGGGCGGTGCGGAGACGGTGCTGGGTATTTCCGACAAGTTCCAGCCGATTCCCGGCGAGCGTGGGCTGTACGGCCTGACGGCAGCCGTGACGGCAGCGAAGACGGCGGCCGCCCCCACGACACCGCCGATCAACAGCGCTGCCGGCGGACGCTGACGCTTCTGATAGGCACGAGAGCCGACAGGCAAGAAAAAGGCGGCCAGAAAGGCCGCCTTTTTTATTCTCTGATGATCTGGCTTTATGCCGGTGCGTTGGCGCCGGCCTTCGCTTTCCGGGTCTTGCCCGCGGTTGCGGCGTCGGCGGCCTCTGGCGGGGTTTCCGGGTCGCGCAGCACATAGCCGCGGCCCCAAACGGTATCGATGTAATTGTCGCCGCCCAGCGCGACGGACAGCTTCTTGCGCAGCTTGCAGACGAACACGTCGATGATCTTCAGCTCCGGCTCGTCCATGCCGCCATAGAGGTGATTGAGGAACATTTCCTTGGTCAGCGTCGTGCCCTTGCGCAGCGACAGCAGTTCCAGGATGCCATATTCCTTGGTGGTCAGATGGACGGGCTTGCCCTCCACCTCGACGGTGCGGGAATCCAGATCGACGACCATGCGCCCGGTCTTCATGACCGAATGGGCATGGCCCTTGGAGCGGCGCACGATGGCATTGATGCGGGCGACCAGTTCGCGCTTGTCGAACGGCTTGGTGATGTAATCGTCGGCGCCGAAGCCGAGGCCCTTGATCTTGTGGTCCATCTCGCTCAGGCCCGAGAGAATCAGGATCGGGGTTTCGACCTTCGCCTGGCGCAGCCGGCGCAGAACCTCATAACCGTCCATGTCGGGCAGCATGAGGTCGAGAATAATGATGTCGTAGTCGTAAAGCTTGCCGATCTCCAGCCCGTCCTCGCCGAGGTCGGTTACGTCCACGATGAAACTCGCCGATTGCAGCATCATCTCGACGCTGCGGGCTACGACCTGATCGTCCTCGACCAACAGTACGCGCATGGCAATCTCCTTCTCCCGTCACCCCGGTTTTCTCCGCGGCGATGTACAAAGGTTAACATGAAAAATTAAAGGGAACGTTAACGAATTAACGAATTCGCCAGGGGCTGGCGGTGCGCTACAATAGGTGGGTCGAGCATGACGAAAGCAGGCACGCCGATGGAATCGCCGCTGCGGCAATTGCGGGAAGAGCTGGAACGGGTTCCGCCCTATACGCTGTATGGCAGCGTCTCGGCGGTGCTGGGCATGATGGTCGAGGTCGCGGGCGCGCACCGCTCGCTGTCCATTGGCGACCGCTGCCGGCTGGTCACCCGGCAGGGCCAGCGCGTGCCGTGCGAAGTGGTCGGTTTCCGGGCCGAGCGCGCGCTGCTCATGCCGTTCGGCACGCTGGATGGCATCGGCATCGGCTGCAAGGCCGAGATGGAGAATGCCGAACCCATGGTCTATCCGCATGAGGGCTGGCTGGGCCGTGTCGTGAATGCGCTGGGCGAACCGGTGGACGGCAAGGGGCCGCTGCCCCAGGGCAAGCATCCCATCCCCTTGCGCAACAAGCCGCCCTCGCCGCATGCCCGCCAGCCGATCGGCGAGAAGATGGATCTCGGCGTGCGGGCGATCAACACCTTCCTGTCCACCTGCCGTGGCCAGCGCATGGGCATCTTCGCCGGCTCCGGCGTCGGCAAGTCGATCCTGATGTCGATGATGGCGCGCTTCACCCAGGCCGATGTGAATGTCATCGGGCTGGTCGGCGAGCGCGGCCGCGAGGTCGGTGAATTCCTGCACGAACAGCTCGGCGTTGAAGGGCTGGCGCGGTCGGTCGTGGTGGTGGCAACATCCGACGAATCGCCGCTGATGCGCCGGCAGGCGGCGCAGATCACCCTGTCCATCGCGGAATATTTCCGCGACACCGACAGGGATGTGCTGTGCATGATCGATTCGATCACCCGTTTCGCCATGGCGCAGCGCGAGATCGGCCTCTCGACCGGGGAGCCGCCGGCCTCCAAGGGCTATACGCCGACCGTCTTCTCCGAACTGCCGCGGCTGCTGGAGCGCGCCGGTCCGGGTGTGAACCAGGGCAGCATCACCGGCCTGTTCACCGTGCTGGTGGAAGGCGACGACCATAACGAACCCATCGCCGACGCGGTGCGCGGCATCCTGGACGGGCATATCGTGCTGGAACGCCAGATCGCCGAGCGCGGCCGTTATCCCGCGATCAACATCCTGCGCAGCGTCTCCCGCGCGCTGCCGAACTGCAACTCGCCGGAGGAGAACAAGCTGCTGGGCCAGGCGCGCCGGCTGATGTCCACCTATGAGGACATGGCTGAGATGATCCGGCTTGGCGCCTACCGGCAGGGCACCGACCCGGCGGTGGACGAGGCGATCCGCTATCATGAGCCGCTGGAGGCCTTCCTGCGCCAGGATCCGTACGAGCGCGCCGGCCTGTCTGAAGGCTATGACCGGCTGGCCACGATCCTGGAAGCGGTGGAATGAGCTAGGCCATGAAGGCACTCTCCACGCTGATCCGCCTGCACAATCATCAGCTTGACGACAAGCGCCGCGCGCTGGCCGAGGCGGAGCGGCGGCTGGCCAATGCGAAGGCGCAGCGCACCGCGCTGGATGAGGAGCTGGTGGCGGAAAAGCGCCATGCCGCCGAAGGCGGGGAGGGGGTCTATACCTATGGCGCCTATCTGCAGGCGGCGAAGCGCCGCCGCGAAGCCATCGACGCCGGCATCGCCGTGCTCGAAAAGGCGGCCGGCGAGGCCCGTGACGCGGTGGCCGAAGCCTTCGCCGAACTGAAGAAATACGAGATCACCAAGGCCAACCGCGAACGCCGCGAGCAGGAAGAAGCCAACCGCATCGAGCAGAATCTGCTGGATGAGATGGGCCTCGCCATGCACCGCCGCAACAGCGGCGAAGGAGGCTGACCGGGGATTAAGCTGGGGGCTTCGTGCTGAGTGGGCTTCGCTTTGATCCGGTGCGGCTGAAATCTCGATCTGTCACGTCCGGCATTCTCTCCCCGTCACCCCCGCACTTGTTGCGGGGGTCCAGGTTTCAACCAGCTGGATACCGGCCGGAAAAGCTGAACCCTGGATTCCCGGGACAAGCCCGGGAATGACGGTCTGAGGTAAGGGAGACGTCAGCGCGCCTTTCAGGCTGATCCGTCTAGGCCAGCTTCGGCGGTACCGCCAGATCTTCCGCGCCCGCCGGCAGGCCGCGCTCCAGGTCGAAGCCTTCCTGCTGGCGCCGCCACATCGCGGCATAGATTCCCTCCCGGTCGATCAGGTCGCGATGCGCGCCGCGCTCCACGATCTTGCCGGCTTGCAGCACGATGATCTCGTCGGCATCGACCACGGTGGACAGCCGGTGCGCGATGACCAGCGTGGTGCGGCCCTTCGAGACCTCGCGCAGCGCGCCCTGGATTTCCCGCTCGGTATGGGTGTCGAGCGCACTGGTCGCCTCGTCGAATAGCAGGATCGCCGGCCGCTTCAGGATGGTGCGGGCAATTGCCACGCGCTGCTTTTCGCCGCCCGACAGTTTCAGCCCGCGCTCGCCCACGCGCGTGCTGTAGCCATCCGGCAGGGTCAGCACGAAATCATGCACCTGGGCGAGGCGCGCCGCCTCCTCGACCTCCGCCGGGGTGGCAGCGGGCCGGCCATAGGCGATGTTGTAGTAGATCGTGTCGTTGAACAGCACCGTGTCCTGCGGGACGATGCCGATGGCGGCGCGCAGGGAGGCTTGGGTCAGTTCGCGGATATCCTGCCCGTCGATGCGGATCGAGCCGCCATCCACGTCGTAGAAGCGGAACAGCAGGCGCGAGATGGTCGATTTGCCGGCCCCGCTGGGCCCGACGATGGCGACGGTCTTGCCCGCCGGCACCTTGAAGCCGACATCTTTCAGGATCGGCCGGTCCGGGCGATAGCCGAAGCTGACATCGCGGAATTCCACGGTGGCGTTGGCGGTGACGAGATCAACCGATTCCGGTCGGTCCTCGACCTCGCGCTCGACGCCCAGCAGGCGGAACATCGCTTCCATGTCGATCAGCGACTGCTTCATCTCGCGATAGACGAAGCCCAGGAAGTTCAGCGGCATGTAGAGCTGGATCAGATAGCCATTCACCAGCACGAAATCGCCTACCGTCATGCTGCCGTTCTTCACGCCATGGCCGGCCATCACCATGACGGCGACCAGCCCGATGGCGATGATGGCGCCTTGGCCGACATTCAGCAGCGACAGGGTGGTGCGGCTCTTCACCGCCGCATATTCATAGCGCCTGAGCGCATCGTCGAAGCGCCTCGCCTCGTGCGCCTCGTTGCCGAAATACTTCACTGTCTCGTAGTTGAGCAGGCTGTCGATGGCCTTGGTGTTGGCCTCCTGGTCGGTCTCGTTCATGGCACGGCGGAACTTGATGCGCCATTCGGTGATCGACAGGGTGAAGGCGATATAGCCGGCGATGGTCGCGAAGGTGACCAGCGAGAACCAGAAATCGTACAGCACCCACAGGATGCCGCAGACCAGCAGGATTTCCAGGATCGTCGGCACGATGTTGAACAGCATGAAGTTCAGCAGGAACTCGATGCCCTTGGTGCCGCGCTCGATGACGCGTGACAGCCCGCCGGTCTGCCGGTCGAGATGGAAGCGCAGGGCCAGATCGTGCAGATGCTGGAAGGTTTTCAGCGCGACATTGCGGATCGCGCGCTGCGCCACCCGGGCGAACACGAAGTCGCGCAACTCGTTGAAGCCGGAGGAGGCGACGCGCACCACGCCGTACAGCACCAGCAGGCCGACCGGCACCACGATGGCGGCAAGCTCGGGGTTGGTCAGAGCATCGACCGCCAGCTTGTAGACATAGGGAATATAGACGGTGGCGATCTTGGCGATCACCAGGAAGATGATGGCGACGATGACGCGCCCCCGCATGCCCGGCTCGTCTTTCGGCCAGAGATAGGGGGCAAGCGCGCGGATCGCCTTGGCGTCCGCCTTCAGGTCGGAACCGCTGCGCGCGGTATTGGTCGCCGCGCCATGGGCCTGTGTCATCTGGATATCCGTTCGATGGGTTTCCCCCTAATTGGGGCTTCGGGGCGGATTTGGATAGTGTTTTCTGCTCTGCGCCTCTTCCATGCGCGAGGCGGCCTTTCCCTGCCATGCGGGACGTGGCATCAAGGCGCCATGACCGACGACAAACCCTCCCCCGTCTTGTCCGCCGCCGAGACCGAAGACCGCACCGTCGCGGCGGGGGCGCTGTTCATGTTGGCGGCGATCCTCGCCTTTTCGGTGATGGATGCGACGATCAAATGGCTGGCCGTGACATATCCGGTCATGCATATCGTGTTCTTCCGCAATTTCTTCGCCTTCATCCCCATCGGGCTGATGCTTGCCGCCCGCAGGGACCGGTTGGCGGCCTTGCGCACGCGCAACTGGAAAGGCCATCTGGTGCGTGCCGTGCTGGGCCTGACCTCGATGATCCTGTTCTTCAACGCCTTCGCGCTGATGCCGCTGGCCGAGGTGGTGGCCATCGCGTTTTCCGCGCCGCTGTTCATCACCGCCTTGTCGATGCCGCTGCTGGGTGAGCGCGTGGGGCCGCGCCGCTGGTCGGCGGTGGTGGTCGGCTTTGTCGGCGTGCTGGTCATCCTGCGGCCCGGCACCGAACTGTTCCAGCCGGTCGCCTTCCTGCCGCTGACCGCCAGCCTGTTCCTGGCACTGGCCATGCTGCAGGTCAGATTGCTGACCCGAACGGAGACCAATATCGCGCTGATGACCTACATGACTCTGGCCGGAACGCTGGCGACGGCACCCTTCCTGCTGTCCGGCTGGGTGCAGCCGGCGGGCGTCGACTGGGCACTGATCGTCGGCATGGGGATCATCGGCGGCACGGCGCAATATCTGCTGACCCAGGCTTTCCGCAAGGCATCGGCCTCGCTGATCGCGCCGCTGGAATATTCCGGCATCCTGTGGGCCGGGATGCTGGGCTACTGGCTGTTCGGCGAAGTACCGGACCGCTGGGTCTTCGTCGGATCGGCCATCGTGATTGCCAGCGGGCTTTATATCCTGCATCGCGAGACCAAGCTGGGCCGCTTGCGGCAGAAGCCCCGGAAGGAGTAGAATTAAATTGTAAACGGGCTTTGGGGAATAACCGCGTGAAAACCATGCCGATTCGGCTGCTTCTGGGCGGGGCAGTGTTGTTAGCAGGCCTGTCTTTCGGCGGGGCGGCGGAGGCGGTGTGCATCCGCAACCAGCTGGCCGAGCCGGTGCGCGCTTCGGTCGCCGGGGCCTATGCCTGGGAAGCCAGGATCCTGCCGGGCTATGAGCTGTGCACTGAGCGGATGCTCGACGCCGACAGCATCGCGCGGGCGAAGGGCAAGCGGCTGGCCATGTCCATCGTCTCCGACGTGACCGCCGGCCTGCGCTATTGCAATGGCACGGTGAAGCATGCCGCCCTGGTGATGCTCTATGTCGAGCGCGATGGCCGGACGATGCGCTGCGACGCCTATTGAAGGCGATTACCCGCCGATTTCGAAATAGATAATGTCGCGCCCGGTGCTGTTTTGCCGGGCGCTTTCACTGCATAGTCGCTCGCGTTCCGAACCGTCTGGATTGTCACCACGACAGTCGTGGGCACATTCCGGCTATGCCGGCTGGCTGCTGGTGCCGGGGTGCGGGAACGATAGTATCGATCTGGGTTTATTTGGCGACGGGAGCCGGCAATGTCGGAGAAGACAATTGTGACAGGGCGGGGCTGGCAATTGCCGCTGTTCGTCATCCTGCTGTGCGGCAGCCTGATCGTGGCGCTGTCCTTCGGCGTGCGCTCCGCCTTCGGCCTGTTCATGGTGCCGATCTCCGGAGAGCTGGGCTGGGGCCGCGAGGTGTTCGCCCTGTCGATCGCGCTGCAGAATTTGCTGTGGGGCGTGGGGCAGCCTTTCGCCGGCGCGCTGGCCGACCGGTACGGTCCGATGCGGGTCATTCTGGGCGGCGCCATGCTCTATGCCGCCGGCGTGTTCATCATGTCGGTTTCCACCACGCCGCTGCTGTTCCATCTCTCGACCGGTATTCTGATCGGCTTCGGCCTGTCGGGCACCGGCTTTTCCATCGTGCTGGCCGCCGTCGGCAAGGTGGTGGCGCCGGAGAAGCGCTCCTGGGCGCTGGGCATCGTCACGGCGGCGGGCTCCTTCGGCCAGTTCGCCATGGTGCCGCTGGGCCAGTCCTTCCTGTCGGCCTATGGCTGGCAGACCGCGGTGCTGATCCTGGGCTTCACGTCGCTGGCCATGCTGCCGCTGGCGGCGGCCTTCCGGGGCGTTGGCGAGCGCGGCCTGGGCGGGCCGGCAAGCACGCAGAGCCTGGGCGAGGCGCTGCGCGAGGCCAGCCGACACAAGGGCTTCCTGCTGCTGACCGCGGGCTTCTTCGTCTGCGGCTTCCATGTTGCCTTCATCGCCGCGCATCTGCCGTCCTTCGTCATCGACCGTGGGCTGGATCCGCGCATCGGCGCCTGGGCGCTGGGGCTGGTCGGGCTGTTCAACATCATCGGTTCCTACAGCGCTGGCGTGCTGGGCGGCAAATACAGCAAGAAGTACCTGCTGAGCACGCTCTATGTGCTGCGCTCGGCGATCATCGTGCTGTTCATCTCCTTCCCGATGACCGAGATGACGGTGCTGATGTTCGCTGCTGCGATGGGGCTGCTGTGGCTGTCCACGGTGCCGCTGACATCGGGCATCGTGGCGCAGGTGTTCGGGCCGAAATACATGTCGATGCTGACCGGCATCGTGTTCTTCAGCCATCAGATCGGCAGCTTCCTCGGCGTCTGGGGCGGCGGCTATCTGTACGACACCACCGGATCCTACAATGTGGTCTGGTACTGCTCGATCGCGCTCGGCATCTTCGCCGGCATCGTGCACTGGCCGATTGACGAGCGTCCGCTGGCGCGGCTGTCGCCCGCCAAGGCCTGAGGCATTATCAGGCTTCGATCTCGCCGTGGATCTCGATGATCTCGTTGTGCTCGACGAAGGGCAGGGGCGGGAAGTGCGGCGTCGCCTGAAAGCTGACCTGGCCTTTCAGGCCGACCCGCTCGGCGGTTTCCTCGAACAGGCGGACGATCTCCGCCTTGATGTCGCGCGGCAGGGCGCGGTGGGTGCGCACGATCAGGTCCAGCCTTTCCGTGCGGGCCAGCCCGTCGAGCTGCAGCGCGCCCAGCTTGCTGAGGTCGAGGTCGATCAGGAAACGGTGACCTGACGCGCCATCCTTGCCGCCTTCGCCTTCCTCCGTCGGATCGCGCATGAACAGCCGGATCTGTTGCAGATCGCGCCCGTCGAACAGCGGGATGTAGAAAGCGCGCCATTCGTTGCCGGCGGCATCGGTGCCGGTGCGCGTCATCTGGCCCATATCGTCGCCGAGGCGCGACAGCAGCGGGTTGCGGCCATCGCGCCCGCCCAGCGCACGGGCCGCCTGATCGCCCATCCAGCCCCGAACGTCGCCGCCGCGCAGCGCCGCCATGAAGAACAGCAGCGCGCCGGCCATCTGCGGACCGGGCTGCGGAATGGCGGTTTGCAGCAGGGTTTGCGCCAGCGCGGGATTGGTCTGCGACAGCTGCACAAAGGCTTCGGTGAGGGCCGGCCAGCTGCGGCCAAGCCCGCCCGGCTGTCCGGCTGCTGCCGTGGTTCCGGCGGCTCCCCCTGAAGACAGGCCGAGGGCCGCGCGTGCGGCCGCCTCCGCACCGCCCAGCGCGGTCGGTGACAGCCCCAGCGTGACACCGGTGCCGGTTGGCAGGCCC
>Ga0208179_1000839_pt1 | contig 17602 bp, 14 predicted proteins | sample Malvired_Geostar_FD_184238 | JGI IMG/M metagenome (GOLD analysis project Ga0208179, IMG submission 184238) | Marine viral communities from the Global Malaspina Expedition - Malaspina viral metaG DeepMed_Geostar (SPAdes) (version 2) | ecosystem: Environmental > Aquatic > Marine > Oceanic | place...
TGAGGCGGTAACGACAGCGGCGCCGGTGCCGTCGGCAGGGCCGGAGATCATGGTGGGGGCAGTGACCATCCGATTGGAACCCGGCGCTTCTGCAGCCCGGATTGGTTCGGTCGTCCGGGCACTGTCGGCAGCCTGATGATCTTCCCCTCGAACCGGGTGCGGATCATGGTGGCGACCAGGCCGATCGACTTCCGCAAAGGCCACGACAGTCTGGCGGCGATGGTGAGGAATGAGCTGCACAAGGACCCGTTCACCGGCACGGTGTTTGTGTTCCGCGCCCGCAAGACCAACCGTCTGAAGCTTCTCTACTGGGATGGCACCGGACTGGTCATGGCCTACAAGCGCCTGGAAGAGCACAGCTTCACCTGGCCTGCGGTGAAGGATGGGCTGATGACGCTGAGCCACGCGCAGTTCGAGGCGCTGTTCGCCGGGCTTGACTGGCGTCGGGTTCGGGCAGTGGAGGCGCGGGTCCCGGAAGCCGTGGAATGACTGCGTCAGGATGACTCAGGGCTTGTCTTTTGCGGGTATGGCGGGGCCAGATCTGCTAGATTCCCACCATGCTCGAGATTGCTCAACTTCCCGACGATATTGCCGCTCTCAAGGTGATGCTTGTCGCCGCGGAAGCGCGTAATCAGCGCAAGGACGAGCGGATCGCACAGCTGGAAAAGCTGGTTGCCGCGTTCAGGCAGGCGGCCTTCGGTCGGAAGTCGGAAAAGGGCGATCCGGGCCAGTTCGAACTGGCGCTGGAGGATCTGGAAACGGCCATCGCGGCGGTCTATGCCGCAGAAGATGCTGAGGACCGCGCCGCCCGGCGACCAGTCAAACCGCGCAGCACCAATCGTGGTTCGCTCCCCGGGCACCTGCCGCGGGTCGTGGAGATCATCGAGCCGGAAAGCCTGGTCTGTGGCTGCGGTGGCGATCTGCACTGCATTGGCGAGGACGCCACCGAGCGGCTCGATGTGATCCCGGCGCAGTTCCGGGTGATCGTGACCCGCCGCCCCAAATATGCCTGCCGGTCCTGCACGGACGGTGTGGTGCAGGCCCCGGCACCTGGACGGTTGATCCCCGGCGGGCTGCCGACCGAGGCCATGGTCGCCCATGTTCTGGTCAGCAAGTATGCCAATCACCTTCCGCTTTATCGGCAGGCACAGATCTACAGCCGTCAGGGCGTTGATCTGGACCGCTCGACGCTTGCCGATTGGGTTGGCCGGGCCGCCTTCGAGCTGCGTCCGGTCTATGACGCCCTGATGGCGGATCTGAAACGGTCAACAAAGCTGTTCATGGACGAAACCCGCGCTCCGGTGCTCGACCCTGGAGCCCGAAAGACCAGGACCGGATACTTCTGGGCCCTGGCCCGCGATGACCGGCCCTGGAATGGTGCCGCGCCGCCCGGTGTTGCCTTCACCTATGCCCCAGGCCGGGGCGGTCTTCATGCCGAACGGATATTGCAGGGCTTTGGCGGCATTCTGCAGGTGGATGGCTATGCCGGCTACAACCGTCTGGTGGCGCCGGGTCGCGTCGGTTCGGATATCCAGCTGGCCTATTGCTGGGCCCATGCGCGCCGCAAGCTGGTTGAGATCACCCGCACTGGTTCTGCGCCGATCGCCGAAGAGGGTGTACGGCTGATCCGCGAACTTTATGCCATCGAAGCCGATATCCGCGGTCTCGATCCCGATGATCGCCTCGCCGCGCGTCGGGAACGGTCGGCACCAGCCGTCGCCCGGGTAAAGGAATGGCTTGATCACCATCGCGCCCGGATCTCCGCGAAAGCGCCCCTCGGGGAAGCCTTGAGCTACATCGCCAGATACTGGGCAGGGCTCGCCTTGTTCCTGATTGATGGACGCATCGAGCTCGACAACAATGCCGTCGAGCGGACCATCCGGCCTATTGCGCTCAACCGGAAGAACGCGCTCTTTGCAGGTCATGACGCCGGAGCTGAAAACTGGGCTGTCATCGCCTCGCTGATCGAGACATGCAAGCTCAACGCCGTCGACCCCCATGCCTGGTTAGCCTCGACCCTCAGCGCGATCGCCGGCGGTCATAGGCAGAGCCAGATCACCAAACTGCTCCCGTGGAACTACACTGCAAGAATCGGCGGCTGACCTGAAAAACGAAGGCGACATCGCCTTCATGCGCGGCAAGAATGTGGTGCCGTTCCACCGACCTTGATGCCTACGTGGCCGGAAAACACCGCTTACCCTGTTCCCCTGATTGTGTCCGTTCAGAAGTCGAGTCTCGTCACTGTTTGATGCCCGTTTTGGTCGGGGATGGCAATGTGCACCGGGGCATGCCCCGGTGCACATTGCGCGCGTGATCCTGTTGCGGCCGGCACCGGGGCCAGGCCACCGAGGGTGCATCCGGTAGCAGTTCACCACGTAGACACCAAGGTCGGTGGAACGGCAAAGAACCTCAGAACTTCTGCGCGCCGCAACTGCTGGCGCTCAATAACCTTGCCTTCTGCACCGATCGCGTGAACCTGAAATACGTTCTTCGCCAGATCCAATCCGACGGTCACTATTTCTTGCTGCATGGGATGGCTCCTATAGACGTGGCTCTACGGCCATCATCCCACAGTTTGTGTAGGGGCCGTCCATCCCATCAGGTCAAAGGGTAACCTCAGTTGGCAAGGAAAGGCCTCTCTGTTGGTGCGTTGTAGTTAGGGTTAACAAATCCATCTTTTTTGATCGCCACTTTCCAACGCTCCCTTAGATTTCCCCTCTCACGCTCTGCGCGAGCAGCTTTCTTATCATCCTGCAGGTCGTCGCCGCGGCTTGCGCCTTCCCGATGTGTCAAGACGGCATGAGGGGTATAGACGTTCTGGAAGCCCATGGCGCCCAGACGCAGACAGAAATCGACATCGTTATAGGACACCGGGAAGTCCGCTTCGTCCAGACCACCGGATTGCCTGTAGAGCGTCCGACGAACGGCAAGGCAGGCCCCTGTGACTGCGGGCATCGTCTGGATCAGCTGAATTCTACCAGACCAGATCAGGCTATCTCCCGGTTCTCCCTTGTGGATGTGGCCGGCATCTCCCGCCACTCCCAGGGCAACCCCGGCATGCTGGATGGTGCCGTCGGGGTAAAGCAGCTTCGCGCCCACTGCGCCGACCTCGGGCCGCATTGCGTGCGACACGAGTTCTCGTAGCCACTCAGGTTCCAGAACTTCCGTGTCGTCATTCAACAGGACAACGATATCGCCCTGCGCTGCTTCCACCGCGCGGTTACATAGGGCGGAGAAGTTGAACGGTCCAGGCTGCGAAAGTACGCGAATCGCCTCGTGGCGTTGGGCAGCTTCAAGGAATTGCCGTGTCTCAGGCTTCTCCGATTCATTGTCGACGATGATGATCTCCAACGGGCGATAAGTGGTCTTCGACAGAACGCTCTCCAGGCAGCTCCGAAGAAGCGCCGGCTGGTCTCGCGTCGGAATGATGATGGAGGCGAGTGGGGCTGGGTCTGGAACGGGGTATCGCACGCGCATCGCCGCGCCGCCGAGATGGGGCAGCACCTCCGCCTCGACAACCAGCCGCTTGAAATGATCGGCCAACGCCCGGCGCATGGCTTTCGCCGCATACGGCTTCACGTCGCCGGACGTGGATGTAGAACGGTCGTGTACGCGCCAGTGATAGAGAATTTTTGGGATGTGACGGATCGCTTCGATTCCAACGCGTTCGAAAACACGCAGGGCTAGATCATAATCCTGGCTACCTTCGTAGCCCGGCCGGAATCCGCCAACCGCCCGAACATCCTCGGTGCGGTATATGCCAAGGTGGCTGACAAAATTATGGGCGTACAGAAGGTCGGGGTTCCAGTCGCTCTTAAAATAGGGATCGAACCGCTGACCATCGCTATCCAGCTTGTCCTCATCCGAATAGAGCAGCCGGCAATCGGGATGGCGCAGACATTCCTCGGCCACTTCCAGCAACGCATGCTCCGGAAGGATGTCGTCATGATCGAGCAAGGCGACATAGTCGCCTTGGGCAAGGTCGATGGCGGTATTGGATGCGTGACAAATATGTCCTTGTTGGCTGCGGAACGCGATTTTGATCCTTGGGTCCCGGGCTGCGTAGCTTCTCAGAACCTCGTGGACCGCCTTGTCGGTCGAGGCGTCGTCGGCAATGCAGAGATCCCAGCGGGGATAGGCTTGGCGAAGCACTGATTCGATAGCTTCGGTGAGATGCTCCGGAACGGGATTGAAGACGGGCATTACCACTGAAATCAGAGGGGCGCCCCGGCCAACGGCGAGTAACCCCCTACGCTTGCGGTTAAGGCTTTCTTCTTGCGATGGCGTGTCGCACCGGCGAACCCAGCGATCATAACTCTGGGCGGGGGTGCAGGTCTGTGGGCTGTGTTCAAGCTCCTTATTCCCTGGAACGGTGAAAGCACGAATCTCCAGTTCATCGCTGTCAACGAAACGGGCCGGCAGCCGAAAACGAAATGCATGGCGTCCGGTGCCAATGTGCGCCGTCACAAGATCAGCGCGAAGCTGATTGGCAGTCACTGTCGCAATTGATTCACCATCGACCTCGATACGGATGTCTATCGGCTTCTCCGGGGTGCCTGCATCAAGGGCCCACCCCTCGATCAGCATGTCCCGGGGCTGGCCAAGGACACCATGAATCAAAGAGGACCGGGATAGTTCGTGCTTGAGCGGTGCGCCGATCAGCGCGCCGATGCCGTCTCGAGGCACGACTTCGATTACATGCTCTTGGCCATCGAACAAAGAGGCGGGAATCTCGATCTCGAATGCATGCTTGCCGGTGCCAATACCCGCAGCCTTCAGATCTTCCCTGAAGACATCGGCGCTCGCTTCTGCAACAAGGTGACCGTCAAGCCTGAGGAGTACGGCAACTGGTTTGTCAGGGCTTTCCGGGTAGATACACCATCCAACAGCCTTTTGCCCTGCGACGGCATCAAGATGGCCATGCACTCTTAGTGCGCTTTCGGTCTCTGGCTTTTTCACCCGCTGCTCCTGACAGGCCGTCGTTCAGCTTTGGGATGCTGCAGGAAGCGAGGTGCGAGGACAAGACACGTCATGAGGCGCGCAGCTTCCTATCAGCACAAATCGCACAAACGGCACGTGGCCTCTGTAGGGAGACGCTCCCACGGTGACGCCGAATCAGGGGCTTCGCAACGGTCCCCGCGATGAACCTTGAGGCGCGCAAGTGGTTGCCCTATCCGCCATCAACTGAAGCCGATCGGCCGCTCAGGCAGCCGCGCTCTTTTCCGGCTGTTCAATAAGTTTCTGGAAGTCCACTTTTCTGATTGCGTCGATCATCAACTGCAAATCGCCCGAGACGGCTTCTTCTGTGTCTTCCTCATAAGTTTTTGTCATGGCGGAGCCGCGATTGGCCCAGCCCATGTCGTCCACCGCTTCATGCCCCATAAGGAGGGATCGAACACGAGGATCGATGCCATGGGCCTTGAGCTTGGTCGCAAAACTGTGACGCAGCGCATGATTCTTTGCGCCCGAATCGCCGATACCGATCGCATCGAAATACCTGCTAACCAACTTGCCGACGGCGGCGGAAGGTGACGCTGAATTATTGCCCCATCCGCGCGGAAAAAGCCGTCCATCCGTGCTGGTTTTGCGTTTCTCCTCGACAAACTCGATGAATCCGCGCCGAAGGATTTCCGGGTGAATCGGCACCGGCCGGCGCGAGGTTTCGGTCTTGACAGATCGACCTTCGCTTTCCTCAATCCTTAGGAACCAATGCTTGTGATCTGCGAGGTATATGACGTCTTCTGCCCGAGCCTGGGCGATCTCGCTCAACCGCACGCCATTAAACAACTCAAACAGTGGCAGCCAGTAGAGTTCGTCCTTGATGATCACGTTGCCGGACTGCGTGCGCCGACCGGCTGACCGGCAGCCCGCATAGACGGGCGAGGTTAGAAGGGTGCGGATTTCATTCTCGCTGATTGCCCGGCGCGCCTTCAGGCGGGCACGCCGTGCCGGCGCTTTCTTGCCGCCCAGACCTTTCAGCAGATTTTCTGCAGCGTAGTCGTGTGCGACCAGCCAGTCCCACAACGCCGAGAGCGCGGAGATATGCCGGTTCAGAGTCTTTCCGCTGACCGGACTGTCGCCCAGTTGCTGACCCTTCTGAATCAGGGCATCACCGCGCAGGCCCTTATAGGCCTTGGCCTGTCCGTAGCTCGCCGGCAATTTGAGGAGCTTCGCCTTGAGTCCGACCATCATGGCCCGGCTATAATCGTGCGGCGGAAGATCGCCCAGAAAATCCGTCATCAGCGACAGGCTCTGCCTGGTCTGGATCCGCGTTTTCTCACTCCAGTTTCCGAATCGAGAGCGCTCGGTTTCGTATTCCCCGAAGATATCCATCACGCTCCGGCTTGCAGTCGCGGCCTGCCGCTTTGCGGTTGCCGGGCGTTTCCGACCGTTTGCTGCCGATGTTGCGCTATTGAGGCTGGCGGGGTCGGATCGGAAGTCAGCTGGTGTATCGGTCTGGCTGGCCTTCCGATTTGCGTGGCGCGGGTGTCTCGGCCGCGCTTCGAAATCCACAAGACCCTGCTCGAGCAACGCACGCGTGGGCAGGATCGTCTCCGACAGTTCCGGTTCCGCTCCGGGCGCGCCCTCCAGCCGTGCCACCATGGTCCTGAAGGCTTCGCGCTCGCCCTGATGGATCAGTTTCTGGACCTGCTTCATGACATGGGCGCTATATGGTGGCTTGTAGCCGCTCAGCCCCAGAAGCTCGGTTGCCGATTCGGCCGTCCGCTCGTTCTCCCTGGCGGCTAGGTAGTTGCGATGGGCATCACGCACACCATCCTTCATGTCCCGGATCAGTTGCTCGACATGGATTGCCTCTGCGGTGGGATCGGCGGTCAGCTCATTTTCCAGCCAGACGAGTCGCGCCGTCAGATAATCGCGCAGCAGCGCCTGAAGCTCGGCGGGTTTCAGATAGGTCGTTCCGGCAGCCATCAGCATCGTATCCGTAATATAAGTCAGCCAACGCGCCCTGGGGACGGCCTGCTGGCGATCCTTGGTACGCAGACTTAATTGTACAATGAAATCAGGAAAATGCCGCGCCGGATCGGCGGGCATGCGGCGTCGCCACCAATAGGCCGCGCCACGCCGGTGCAGATGCTGGATTTTCCTCATTGTGATACACCTTAGTGCTACAGCAGCATCAAGGCCTGTATCGCACCGAAAATCTCAATGTTTTCAGATGACTGAAGGAAAATGGCTGGGGGACCTGGATTCGAACCAGGGTTGACGGAGTCAGAGTCCGTAGTCCTACCGCTAGACGATCCCCCAACCGTGGGGCGGGAAGCTGCGCCGAAAAGCGCTGCGGTATGCCTCCGCCCGATTAAGAGGGCGCTTCTCTATCATATCAATCTGGTGCTGTTAAGCCCTTCTCTGTCCCGGTGGCGCGAATTTTCGCCCAATTCGGCCCAAGGTCTGGTGGGGTGGCTGGCCCAAGTTCTGGCCCGGGGTTTGAAGGGGCCCAGACACGCGACGCGGCGGGGTGCGGCACCGCAGCGTCTGGACGGCGGCTTGCCGGTCTGTGTACGATGGCCCTGGAAATCCCGCAGGATGGAAAATCATGGCAGGGTTTCACTTTATATGGCGGCCAGCCTTGTGCTGAACACCATATATAATACAGACTATGCTGATGGAGTGTGGCGGCCCGTCGGCGCGGAAGCGGCCATCGCCAGTTGAGAGAACGGAGTGCGTGTCATCAACAAGCCTTATCGCCCCGAGAATGCCCGGATGCCGGCGGCTTTGCCGCCGGCCTCGGACACGCTCGTCCGCGATGAGGCGGCGTTCAGGCCAGCCCCGCCGGTGTTCGCGGCACTCGATCTCGGCACCAACAATTGCCGGCTGCTGGTCGCCCGCCCGGCGCGGCGCGAGCGCGGCTGCGAGGGCTTCAAGGTGATTGACGCCTTCTCGCGCGTCGTGCGGCTGGGCGAGGGCGTGTGTTCCAGCGGCCTGCTGTCGCCCGCCGCGATGGACCGCACGGTGGAGGCCTTGCGCGTGTGCGCGCAGAAGATGGAGCGCCGCCAGGTGACCTCCTTCCGCGCCGTTGCCACCGAGGCCTGCCGCCGCGCCGCCAACTGCACCGAGTTCATGGTCCGGGTGAAGGACGAAACCGGCCTCGCCATCGAGATCATCGACACCGAGGAGGAGGCGGCGCTTGCCGTCGCCGGCTGTGTGCCGCTGCTCGACCGCGACACGCCCTACGGCCTGGTTTTCGACATTGGCGGCGGCTCGACCGAGGTGTCCTTCTTCAAGCTGGAGGAGGGCGGCGGGCACGAGCTGCGCAAGATCATTTCCATCCCGCTGGGCGTGGTCAGCCTCGCCGAACGCTTCGGTTGCCAGGATATTGGCCGCACCGTCTATGAGGCGATGATCGCCGAGGTGGCGCCGCATCTGGAGAAGTTCGAGGCGATCTGCTCCATCGGCCAGCGCATCAAGGCCGGCGAGGTGCAGATGCTCGGCACCTCGGGCACGGTGACCACGCTGGCCGGTATGTCGATGGGCCTCGCGCGCTATGACCGCTCCAAGGTGGATGGCACCTTCCTGGGCTTCGATCAGGTGCAGGAGATGACCACAAGGCTGGTCTCGCTGGATTATGCCGGCCGCGCCGCACAGCCCTGCATCGGCCATGACCGCGCCGACCTGGTGCTGGCCGGCTGCGCCATCCTGGATGCGATCTGCCGGCGCTGGCCGGTCGGGCGCCTGCGGGTCGGCGATCGCGGCGTGCGCGAGGGTATCCTGTTCGGCCTGCTGGAACGGCATGAGACCGGCCGGGTGCGCCACGCTACCGGGCCGCATTACCGGCGCCTGACGCTTTAGGAATTCATCAACGTGATAGCGGGAAGATACTCATGAGTCGCGGCAGCGGCCCCTCCGGGCGTAGTGGACCGGCGGTACGGGTGAAGACGGCGCGCAAGCGCTCGCTCTCCTCGACACTGTGGCTGCAGCGCCAGCTGAACGACCCCTATGTGGCGGAGGCGAAGCGCCAGGGCTATCGCTCGCGCGCGGCCTTCAAGATCGCCCAGCTGGACGACAAGTTCCACTTCTTCAAGGGGGCGAAGCGTATCGTCGATCTGGGGGCGGCGCCGGGCGGCTGGACCCAGGTGGCGGTGGAGCGCGCGCCGAACGCCGTCATCGTGGCGCTGGACATCCTGCCGATGGACGAGATGGGCGGGGTGACCGTGCTGCATATGGATTTCCTGGCCGACGACGCGCCCGACCGGCTGAAGGCGGCGCTGGGCGGCAAGGCGGATCTGGTGCTGTCCGACATGGCGCCGCCGACCACCGGCCACACCAAGACCGACCATCTGCGCATCATCGGCCTGTGCGAGAGCGCGCTGGCCTTCGCGGAAGAGGTGCTGGCGCCCGGCGGCACCTTCGCCTGCAAGGTGTTCCAGGGCGGCACCGAAGGCACGCTGCTGAACCGCATGAAGCTGTGCTTCACTACAGTGAAGCATGCCAAGCCGCCCTCCAGTCGCTCTGACTCGGCGGAGCTTTACGTCGTTGCCAGCGGCTTCCGCGGCGCGCCGGAGGAGCCGGAGGCGGAGTAGGGGGCAAAAAACCCTCTCCCCTCGCGGGAGAGGGTGGTGAGCGTCAGCGAACCGGGTGAGGGGGGCGTTGGTCGTGCAACTCCCCCTCACCCAGCTTCGCCTAATCTCGGCTTACGCCTCGATAAGGCTGCGCAACCCTCTCCCGCGTTGGGGAGAGGGATGATTTAGGAAGATGAGCGAAGGTATAGAACCGCCATTTTGGGCAGACGCATCGTCCTCGATCCGCTATATCAGGCGGCATGTCCATGACCACGCCTTCCTCCCCCGATTTCCGTCCGGCCGCGCCCCGGCCCGCCTATCTCGACACGCTGAACGCGGCACAGCGCCAGGCCGTGGAGACGCTCGACGGGCCGGTCCTCGTGCTGGCCGGCGCCGGCACCGGCAAGACCCGCGTACTGATTACCCGGCTCGCCCATCTGCTGGTCACCGGCCGGGCGAAACCTTGGAATATCCTGGCCGTCACCTTCACCAACAAGGCGGCGCGCGAGATGCGCGAGCGCATCGCCGCGATCATCGGCCCGGCGGCGGAGCAGATCTGGCTGGGCACCTTCCACGCCATCTGCGTGCGTATCCTGCGCCGCCATGCCGAGCTGGTAGGGCTGAAGAGCAATTTCACCATCCTCGACGCCGACGATCAGGTGCGGCTGCTGAAGCAGCTGCTGCAGGCCGAGGGCATCGACGACAAACGCTGGCCGGCCCGCGTGCTGATGGGCACTATCCAGCGCTGGAAGGACCGCGCGCTCAGCCCCGACCGGGTGCCGGCGGAAGACGCGATGGAGCTGGCCGGCGGCAAGATCGTGCAGCTCTACCGCCAGTATCAGGAACGCTTGCTGACCCTGAACGCCGCCGATTTCGGCGATCTGATGCTGCATTGCGTGGAGCTGTTCCAGAAGCATCCGGAGGTGCTGGCGGAATATCACGACCGCTTCAGCTACATGCTGGTGGACGAGTATCAGGACACCAACGTCGCGCAGTATCTCTGGCTGCGGCTGCTGGCGCAGAAGAACAAGAACATCTGCTGTGTGGGCGATGACGACCAGTCGATCTATGGCTGGCGCGGCGCCGAGGTCGGCAACATCCTGAAGTTCGAGAAGGATTTTCCCGGCGCCGCCGTTATCCGGCTGGAGCAGAATTACCGCTCCACCCCGCATATCCTGGCCGCCGCTGGCGGGCTGATCGCGAAGAATGAGGGGCGGCTCGGCAAGACGCTGTGGACCGAGGCCAATGAGGGTGAGAAGGTCCGCGTGCGCGGCGTCTGGGACGGCGAGGAGGAGGCCCGCACCGTCGGCGAGGAGGTCGAGGCGCTGCAGCGCGCCGGCAACTCGCTGGCCGAGATGGCGGTGCTGGTGCGTGCCGGCTTCCAGACCCGTGAGTTCGAGGAACGTTTCATCACGCTGGGCGTGCCCTATCGGGTGGTTGGCGGGCCGCGCTTCTATGAGCGGCTGGAGATCCGCGACGCCATCGCCTACCTGCGCATCATCGCGCAGCCGGACGATGACCTCGCCTTCGAGCGGATCGTGAACACGCCCCGGCGCGGGCTGGGCGATGCCACCCTGCAGGCCGCGCACCAGCTGGCGCGCGCGCAGGGTACGTCGCTGATGACCGCCTGCCGGCAGCTGATCGGCACCGACGAGCTGAAGCCGAAGCCGCGCAAGTCGCTGTCTGACCTGATCCGCGATTTCGACCGCTGGCGCGCCGAGCTGACCCATATGCCGCATCCCGACCTGGCGCAGCTGGTACTGGATGAGAGCGGCTATACCGCCATGTGGCAGCTCGACAAATCGCCGGACGCGCCGGGCCGGCTGGAAAATCTGAAGGAGCTGATCCGCGCCATGGAGGAGTTCGAGAGCCTAGCCGGCTTCCTCGAACATATCAGTCTGGTGATGGAGAATGCCGAGGACAGCTCGCTCGACCAGCTCTCGATCATGACGCTGCACAGCGCGAAGGGGCTGGAATTCGACACCGTGTTCCTGCCCGGCTGGGAGGAAGGGCTGTTCCCGCACCAGCGCGCGCTGGACGAAAGCGGCGCTTCCGGGCTGGAGGAAGAACGCCGCCTCGCCTATGTCGGGCTGACGCGGGCGCGGAAACGGGCGGATATCCTCTATGCCGCCAACCGGCGGGTGCATGGGCTGTGGCAGAATTCGCTGCCCTCGCGCTTCGTCTCCGAACTGCCGGCCGATCATGTCGAGCAGGATGTCGAGGGCGGGTTGTTCGGTGGCGGCGCGCGGCAGACCGACTGGGGCGCGGCCAGCCGCAGCGGGGCCTATGCCTCCAGCCCGCCGCGCGAGAGTGGCGGCTATTTTGAAGGTGGCAGGCGCTTTGCGCGCCGCGAGCAGCCGACCCTGGAAGGCGTGCCCTACAGCGTGGCGACCAACAAGCCGAATGCCGACGGGGTGAAGCGCGGTACCCGCGTGTTCCACCAGAAATTCGGTATGGGCACGGTGCGCAGCGTCGAGGCCGACAAGCTGGAAATCGAATTCGACAAGGCCGGCACCAAGAAGGTGCTCGCCGCCTTCGTGGAGAAGAAATGAGCGATCAGAAACGCATTGGCGGTTACCGCGTCGAGCTTGAGGTTCCGGCCGAACTGGCGCTGGATTTCGCGGAGGCCATCGAGCCCTTCGTCAGCGCCGTGGCGATGGTGGAGCTGGGCGAGGGCGTGACCTGGAAGATCGAAGGGTTCGGCGAGAGCCAGCCGGACCGTGCCGGCGTGATCTCCGCCGTGGCGGTGACCGCGCTGACCAATGGCGTCGCCGAGCCGGAGACGCGGATCGAGGTGCTGCCCTGGACCGACTGGCTGAAGGAAAACCGGCGCCGCTTCCCCCCGATCCAGATCGGTCGTTATTTCATCCATGGCTCGCATCACCAGAAGCAGCCGCCCTCAGGCAGCATCCCGCTGCTGATCGACGCCGCCATCGCCTTCGGCTCGGGGGAGCATGCCACCACGCGCGGCTGCCTGATGGCGGCCGGCGATATGGCGAAGCGCCGGCACCGGCCGTTCCGGGTGCTGGATATGGGCTGCGGCTCGGGGATTCTGGGCGTGGCGGCGGCGAAGAGTTGGCCCTGCCGGGTGCTGCTGTCGGATATCGATCCGCAGGCGCGCGATGTGGCGCGGGAGAATACGCGCCTCAACCGCGTGCCGGCCGTGCGCGCGATCTCCGGGCCGGGCTATCGCAATCCGCTGGTGACGCGCAAGGGACCCTACGATCTGATCTTCGCCAATATCCTGGCGCGGCCGCTGTGCCGCATGGCGAAGGATCTGAAGCGCCATCTGGCGCCGGGCGGCATTGCCGTGCTGTCGGGCCTGACCGCGCGGCAGGAGAAATGGGTGCTGTCCGCGCACCGCGCCCAGCGCCTCTATCTGAAGCGCCGCATCCCGCAGGATGGCTGGCACACGCTGGTGATCGGCTGAATTCCGCACAAAATAAAACCGGCGGCTCTCAGCGGATCCCAGGGAGGAAAAGGATCGCGAGAGCCGCCGGCCCTGTGAGGCGCGTAGAGGGGGGAGTTTACGCTGCCTTCGGGGAACGGTTGGTGTTGGCGGCGATGCCGGCATCGACGTCGCTGTCATAGGCCACGCTGCGCACCTGGGTGCGATGCAGGCCGATATCCTCGAGCATGCGGTCGTCCAGCGACATCAGCTCGGAATAGGTGCGGTTCTTGCGCTGCCAGTCCAGGACCGGCTGCACCAGCCACACGGCACCGCGGGCAATCGCGCGGGCCACGAAGATCGTGCCCTTGCGGACAGCGGCAGCCTGCAGGGAGCGGGCATAGGTGATGTTCGACAGAACGTCGATCTGCGGCATGGTGTAGGCACCATTGTGCGCCGCAGCATTGGCAGTGTTGTTCAGAGCGGTGTTGCTCGACATGGCGGTCATCCTCATCTTTATCATCATGGACGCCTCAGTCGCTCAATCCCTTATGGACCGTGGGCTGGCCGGGCGCTCCGTTAAAATCACGAGATATAAATATGCCTCTCCGGGCCTGAGGAAACGCGCATTTCATGCACCGCAGCAATGATATTAGTGCATATCTAATCGTTACTCATGCGTTAAACGGGATGCTTGGCCGGAAAGCCGCAGGAATGCTTGTTTCCGGCAGGGGGAGGGCCTAGCTTCTGGGGGTAATTGCAACCGAAAGTCCTGCCATGTCCGCCGTCAGCCCCTCCACAGCGCCCCTGAAGACGCATAGCGCGCCGCACGAAACCCGCCTCCGCGCCCTGCGTGCCGAACTGGCGCGGCGCGGGCTGGACGGGTTCCTGGTGCCGCGCGCCGACGAGCATCAGGGCGAATATGTGCCGGCCCGCGCCGAGCGGCTGGCCTGGCTGACCGGCTTTACCGGTTCGGCTGGCAATGCGGCGGTGCTGCGCGACGCGGCGGCGGTGTTCGTCGATGGCCGCTACACGCTGCAGGTGGCGGCACAGGTCGATGGCGGGCTGTTCGCGCGCATCCACAGCGCCGACCAGTCGATGCCTGACTGGATCGAGGCCAACCTGACGGCGGGGGCGAAGCTGGGCTACGATCCCTGGCTGCACACGCCGAACGATCTGGAAAAGCTGAAGGTGGCGGTGGAGAAGGCGAAGGGCGCGCTGGTCGCTGTCGAGGGCAACCCGCTGGACGCGGTCTGGGCTGACCAGCCGGCGCCGCCGGCCACCCCCGCCGTGCCGCACGAAATTGCCCATGCCGGCATGGCCTCGGCAGACAAGCGCCGCCAGATCGCGGCGGACCTGGCGAAGGCGGGCGAGGATGCGGCGGCACTGACCCTACCGGAATCCATTGCCTGGCTGCTGAACATTCGCGGCACGGACGTGCCGCACACGCCGCTGCCGCTGTCCTTCGCCATTCTGAACGCCGATGCCAGCGTCAGCCTGTTCATCGATCCGGCCAAGCTGGGCGAGGCAACGCGCCGTCACCTCGGCAACGAGGTCGCGCTGGCCACGCCCGACGCTTTCCTGCCGGCACTGGCGGCGCTGGGGACGGCGGGCAAGCGGGTCCGCGTCGATCCGGCGACAGCGCCGGTTGCGGTGCTGGAACAGCTGCAGACGGCAGGGGCGAAAGTGACACGCGCCGCCGATCCCTGCCTGCTGCCCAAGGCCTGCAAGAACCCGGTGGAGCTGCAAGGCAGCCGTGAGGCGCACCGGCGCGATGGCGCGGCGGTGACGCGCTTCCTGGCCTGGCTGGCGCGCGAGGCGCCGAAGGGCACCGTGGACGAGCTGACCGCCTCCGACCGGCTGGAAGCCTTCCGCGCAGAGACCGGACTGCTGCGCGACCTGTCCTTCGACACCATCTCCGGCTCCGGCCCGAACGGCGCCATCGTGCATTACCGTGCGACCGAGGCGACGAACCGGGTGATGCAGCCGGGCGAGCTCTATCTGGTCGATAGCGGCGCGCAATATCTGGACGGTACCACGGACATCACCCGCACTATCGCCATCGGCCAGCCCTCGGCGGAGATGCGCGACCGTTTCACCCGTGTGCTGAAAGGCCATATCGCCATCGCCACGGCGCGCTTTCCGAAAGGCACGACCGGCAGTCAGCTGGACGTTCTGGCGCGGCTTTCGCTCTGGCAGAGCGGTTTCGATTTCGACCATGGCACCGGCCATGGCGTCGGCAGCTACCTGTCGGTGCATGAGGGGCCGCAGCGCATCTCCAAGGCCGGCAACACAATCGCGCTGCAGCCGGGCATGATCGTCTCCAACGAGCCCGGCTACTACAAGACCGGCGCCTATGGCATCCGCATCGAGAATCTGGTGGCGGTCACGGAAGCCGTCGAGGTGCCGGGCGGCGAGCGGCCGATGCTGGGCTTCGAGACGCTGACCCTGGCGCCGATCGACCGCACGCTGATCGATCTGCCGCTGCTGACGCCGGAAGAGCGCGGCTGGATGGATGGCTACCATGCCCGCGTGCGCGAGACGCTGGCGCCGCTGCTGGACGAAGAGACCCGCGGCTGGCTGGAAGAGGCCACCCGGCCGCTGTGAGGGGGACTATTCCGGCAGTGCGTCGGAAGGCGGAATGGGCGCCGCCGGGACACGGTTGAGGATCGCCTGGAATGTCTGCTCATCCGCCTTGGCGGCCATGCGCTCGAACACACGCTTGGTACGTTCGGTGCCGACACGCTCGGCAATGGCGGCCAGGAAGAACTGGTTCAGCGACGTGTCGTTCCTAGCGGCCAGTTTCTTGGCCTCTTCCATCAAATCATCCGGGATGCGCAGAGAATAAGTGCTCATTGCTTGTCCTCCATTAATTCCGGTTGCTGGCGCAACAATTCGGCAGGTGTAATAACCTCAATGCCGAAGCGAAGCGTATTCGGAATGAAGTCCGAGGTATTGTGGGTGACAATTGCCCTCGCAGCGGCATTGATCGCCGTTTCAAGCACCTTCTCGTCGCCCGGATCGGTGAGCTGTGGCCGCCATTCGAAATGAATGGGTGTGGGATACAGCTTGCTGGCCAGCACGCCGAGAAGGGTATCGATCTCCGTTTCATCCAACCAGAAGGCGCTCAGTTGATCGTCGCGCCGCAGAACAGCCTCATATTCGAAAAGTAACGCTGCGGAGGCCGCCGCCAGAAGCCGTCCTTCGCCTAACGCCTTCAGAATATGAAAGCTTGCGCCGTTCCTTGAGCGCAGTCCCGCGACAAGAACATTCGTGTCAATCACCAACATGATGTCGTATATGACATCATTCAAGTGAGGTCACGTCAAGCCGCCGTCGCGCCGCCTTCTACCGTGTCCGCGCCCTGTGCGTCCTTGGCCGGTGCGTCCTCGACGGCATCGTGATGCGCCAGCACCAGCATCGGCGGCTCGGTGCCTTCGCAGCGGGCCTTCAGCGCCGCGTTCATCGCCTCAAAGCGCAGCCGCAGCGCCGCGAGGCTACCCGCGCCGATGAAGATGGAGAACAGCCCGCTGACCTCCTCCTGCTGGTAGAAGCTGCAGCCCATCGCCCCGCGGCTGATCATGCGGAACACAAGCTCGCGGCGCAGCAGGCCGGGCAACAGGGCGCTGGAACGCAGCCGCAGCTCACGCCGGACATCCAGCTTCACGACCCGGTAGCGGATGGACCGCGTCCGCCCGTCGGGCAGTGTCTGGGTCAGGCGCAGCCGATGGCCGGGGGTGGCTGTGCCGGTGATCTGCTGGATGAAGGGGTTCCACTCCGCATAGGCGGGGAAATCCATCAGCACACGCCACGCTTCACCCGGCGAGCAGGCAATCTCGATCGATGTTTTCACCAGACGCATCGTTTTGTCCCTTCAACGCCCGCTGGCCGATTTCAGGCCGGCCTTGTTGTTGTTAAATCACACCCGGCGCTGCCACGCACCGGCGATCACGCGCCGATGAGATCGAACCAGCCATCCTCGTCCAGGATCTGCTCGGGGGCCAGAAGTTCCTCGGCCTTTTTCGCCTTGGAACCGGCATCCGCGCCGATCACCACATAGTCGGTTTTCTTCGACACCGAACCGGCGACCTTGGCGCCCAGCGCCTCGGCCCGCGCCTTTGCCTCGTCGCGGGTCACGCGGGTCAGCGTGCCGGTGAACACCACGGTCTTGCCCATGATGGGCGAGTCCGTGGCGATGCGGCTGACATAATCCTCGACCGCCACCTGATCGCGCAGCGCGGCGACCGTCTCGCGGTTATGGTCCTCGGCGAAGAAGGCGATGAGGTCTTTTGCCACCGCCGGGCCGATCTGATCGATATTCACCAGATCGCGATAGGCATCGCCTTCCGGGTTAGCGGCGGCATCCTTCAGGGCGTCGGTCAGCGCGTCCAGCGATCCGTAATGCCGGGCCAGCAGCTTTGCCGTCGCCTGGCCGATCTGGCGGATGCCCAGCGCATAGATGAAGCGCTCCAGCGGCACGCTTCGGCGTTGCTCGATGGCGGCGAACAGCTTGTCCGCCGACAGCTTTCCCCAGCCCTCGCGGTTGCGTAGCGGCGTCAGTGACTGACCGTCGCGCGCCTGCAGGGTGAACAAATCGGCGGGGCTTTTCACCGTGCCGTCCTCGAAGAAGGCCTGGATGGATTTCTCGCCCAGCCCCTCGATGTCGAAGGCGTCGCGGCTGACGAAATGGCGCAGC
>Ga0208179_1000843_pt1 | contig 17504 bp, 17 predicted proteins | sample Malvired_Geostar_FD_184238 | JGI IMG/M metagenome (GOLD analysis project Ga0208179, IMG submission 184238) | Marine viral communities from the Global Malaspina Expedition - Malaspina viral metaG DeepMed_Geostar (SPAdes) (version 2) | ecosystem: Environmental > Aquatic > Marine > Oceanic | place...
CGCCTTAACCGAGTTTTTCGACCTTGGCCGTCATTCTCCCCGTTCACATGCGGGTCGGGGAGGCCAGGGCATGACCAAGGTTCGGATTATCGGCGGGGGCCTGACCGGCATTCTCGCCGCCTTTGAGGCCCACCGGCTGGGCGCCCGCGAGATCGTCGTCGAAGACGCCCTGGACCGCCTCGGCGGCTGGAGCCTGCCGCGGGTCAGCCATGGGGTGGAGCTGCGCGACGGCGAATTCGCCTTCGGCGCCGCCCAGGACCCGATCCGGCGGGCGCTCGAATGGCACGGCGTCGCCTTTGACGATGTGGACCTGCATGTGGGCGCCGTCAGCCCCTCGCCGTCGGGGCCCCAGGCCAGCTGGAGCGCCGGGCCGGTCCTGACAGCCCCGGCGAAGACGCCCGGCGCGGATCAGGCGGAAACGCTCAACGACCTGCTGCGGGCCTATCCCCGGGCGGCGGCCGACCCGCTGTCCCACTATTGCCAATGGCGGCTGGGGGTCTGGCTCGACCAGATCCACGCCAGCGCCGCCCCGGCCCTGGGCCTCGATCAGGTGCGCCTGGTGAGCGCCGGCGAAGCGGCCGCCCCAAATGTCTCGGTCCCTGCGAGGGGCGCCACCCCGCGCGATGGCCTGAACGGCCTGTTCTCCGCCGCCAGCCGCGCTTTGGCCCGCCTGGGCGTCCAGATCCGCCTGCACAGCCTGGTGTCGCCGCGGGAGGCCGCCCTGTCGCGGGCCGCCGACGACATCGTGGTCTGGGCCGCCGATCCCCTGCCCCTGTTCGACCTGACCACCCAGCCCCGCCCGCGCCTGATCGGCGAGCGAGTGGCGAGCTATGTCTATCGCGCCCGGATCGAGGCCCCCCTGCCCCTGACCATCCGCAACTATACGGCCGAGGGCAGGATCAGCGCCCTGCGGGTCTATGAGAGCCGCGGCGAGACCCTGGTCAGCATCGAATGCGTGGACGAGGTCGGCGACGCCGAGCTGAGGGCCGAGGCCCTTCGCCTGCTGGGGCCGTTCGCAAGGCGTCCGATGATGCTGGAGGCCTGCCTCCTGACCAATATGCGCACCCGCTTCGCCTGTCCCTCCGTCGAGGCGGTCACCCGGCTGGCCCGTCTCGAGGCCGAGCTCGATCACCAGCATGAGGGTCGCTTCCTGGTCGCCGGCTGGGAGTCGGCCGATGCGACGGCCCGCATTTCGGCCCTCGCCGATCGCCTCGGCGCGGCGATGGGCGCCAGCACGGCGGTCGGCGCGGTGGCCTGATGTCAGGGCCGCGGGTCGATCTGCGCGATGTCACGGACGGCGATCGCGACCGGCTGCGAGACTGGCGGAACCAGCCCGACGTCGCCCAGTGGATGTACACCGACGCGGTGATCGGGCCTGAGGACCACGCCCGCTGGTTCGCCGCCGCCCTCGCCGACCCGTCCCGCCGCTACTGGATCATCGAACTGGATGGCGAGCCCGTGGGGCTGGCCAACCTCGCCGACATCTCGCCGGCCAACCGCCGGTGCGCCTGGGCCTATTACCTCGCCTCGCCCGCGGTGCGGGGCAAGGGTGTGGGCGCCTATGTAGAATACTGGATAATCGAGCACGTGTTCGGCGCGCTGGGCTTCGCCAAGCTGTGGTGCGAGGTGCTGGTGGAGAACGAGGCCGTCTGGAAGCTGCACGAGTCCTTCGGCTTCCGCCGCGAAGCCCTGCTGCGCCAGCATGTGTGGAAGAACGGCGCGCCCCGCGATGTGGTCGGCCTGGGCCTCTTGTCCCAGGACTGGGCGGCCGTGCGGGAAGCCAGCCGCGAGCGCCTGCGCGCCAAGGGCTACGTCCTGGACTAGATCTCTTTCAGCATGTCCCAGGACATCGGCTCACCGCGCTTCAGGTCCCTGGCCGCCACGCGTCCGATGACCGTGTCCCGGTGCTGCGGCGCAAGCCCCAGGCCCGGGCGGATCGAGCGCACATCCGACGCCGCGATGACCGCGCCGGCCTTCACGTCGGCGGCCACATAGATCGAACGGCGGAACTGGGCGTTGGCCCGTTCGGAGCCCAGCAGGTCGTACTGGGCCTGGCCGAGGGACTCCCAGGCCGAGCGGGCGTCGCTGACCAGGGCCTGGAACTCCATCGGCTCCAGGGAAAAGGCCGCGTCGGGGCCGCCATCGGACCTCGCCAGGGTGAAGTGCTTCTCGATCACGCAGGCGCCCAGCGCGACGGCGGCCACGGCGGCGGCCGTGCCCGGCGTATGGTCCGACAGGCCAATGGGGCAGCCGAACCGGGCGGCCATGTCCGGAATGGTCCGCAGATTGGCGTCGGCGAAACTGGCCGGATAGCTGGACACGCAGTGCAGCAGGATCACGCCGCCGGCGCCGGCGGCCAGGGCCGTGTCCCGGGCGGCTTCGATCTCGGCCAGATTGGCCATGCCGGTGGAAATGATCAGGGGTTTTCCATGCCGGGCCGCATAGGCGATCAGCGGCAGGTCGATGGCCTCGAACGAGGCGATCTTGTAGGCGGGCGCCTCCAGGCTCGCCAGGAGGTCAACCGCCGTCTCATCGAAGGGACTGGAGAACAGGATCACCCCCCGGGCGCGGGCCCGTTCGAACAGGGCCGGATGCCAGTCGTAGGGGGTCTGGGCCTCCTGATAGAGTTCATGGAGGCTGCGGCCGTCCCACAGGCCGCCGCGGATGCGAAACTCCGGCCGGTCCACATCCATGGTGATGGTGTCGGCGGTGTAGGTCTGGATCTTGATGGCGTCGCAGCCGGTGGCCGCGGCCGCATCGATCATGGCCAGGGCCCGGCCCAGGTCGCCATTGTGGTTGCCCGATAGCTCGCAGATTACGAACGGGCGGTAGCCAGGGCCGATCGGGCGGCCGGCGATCTCGATAGGGGGCTGGTCGGACACGAAGCGCTCTTCCCGTGGTGACGCCACAGTCTAGCGCGGGCCTCGAAACAGCGCGTTAACTCTGAGCGGCGCGACCTTTGCGGGCGCGGGCGACGCCGAAGGTCGCGCCGAGGCCGACCCCGAAGGCCGTCCCCAGCGCCACGCTGCCCAGGGCCGCGCCGGTCGCAGCGCCCAGGGCCACGCCGGCCGCCAGCCACTTTCCCGTGGTGCGCAGGTCGGCGCGGCTGGCGGTCCCCGGCGGCGGATTGTCCGACTGCGGGGCCGGGGCCTGTGGCGGCAGGGGCGGCGTGGCGAGGGTCTCGGTCATGGCGCCCAAACGCACGGCTTCGCCTCTTGTTGCGCGCGCGCCCTCGCACTACGCGGAATCTTCTCTAAATAGAGGCCATGTCCGAGCCCCGCACCACACGCTGCCTCATCCTTGGGTCTGGCCCCGCCGGCTACACCGCCGCCATCTATGCCGCCCGCGCCCTGCTCAACCCCGTCATGATCGCCGGCATCCAGCCCGGCGGCCAGCTGACCATCACCACCGAGGTGGAAAACTATCCGGGGTTCGCCGAGGCGATCCAGGGGCCCTGGCTCATGGAGCAGATGCAGGCCCAGGCCGCCCATGTGGGCACCGAGATCATCAACGACATCGTCGTCGAGGCCGATCTCTCCCAGCGCCCGTTCCGACTGGTGTGCGATTCCGGCGAGGTCTGGCTGGCCGAGACCCTGATCATCGCCACCGGCGCCCAGGCCCGCTGGCTGGGCCTGGAGACCGAGGAGAAGTTCAAGGGCTTCGGCGTCTCGGCCTGCGCCACCTGCGACGGCTTCTTCTATCGCGGCAAGGAGGTCGTGGTGGTCGGCGGCGGCAATACGGCGGTCGAGGAGGCCCTGTTCCTCACCAACTTCGCCTCCAAGGTCACCCTGGTCCACCGGCGCGACGAGCTGCGGGCCGAGAAGATCCTTCAGGAGCGCCTGTTCGCCCATCCCAAGGTCGAGGTGATCTGGGACAGCGCCATCGACGAGGTGCTGGGAGAGGCCGATCCCCTGGGCGTCACCGGCGTGCGGCTGAAGAACGTCAAGAGCGGCGAGACCCGGATGATCGACTGCGCCGGGGTCTTCGTGGCCATCGGCCATGCGCCGGCCTCGGAGCTGTTCAAGGGCCAGCTGTCCATGGACTCCGCCGGCTATCTCGATGTGAAGGCCGGCACGGCCACCACCGAGATCGAAGGCGTCTACGCCGCCGGCGACGTGACCGACGATGTCTATCGCCAGGCGGTGACCGCGGCCGGCATGGGCTGCATGGCCGCGCTTGAGGCCGTGCGATTCCTGGCCGAGGAAGACCACCGCAAGGCGCATAATCCGATCAGCCACGCCGAAGCCGAGAAGATCGGCGCCTGGTAGGCGTTCCCCCCGACGACTAGACGAGGGCCTATGACCAATCTGATCGTGCGCGGGGGCCGTCCCCTGCGGGGCGAGATCACGCCCTCCGCCAACAAGAACGCCGTCCTCCCGGTGCTGTGCGCGACCCTGCTCAGCGACGCGCCCCTGGTGCTGAACCGGGTGCCGGACATCACCGACGTGCGCAAGATCCTGGACTTCTTCCAGGCCCTGGGCAGCCAGGTGGACATGGACTACGCCACCGGGACCCTGCGGCTGCACCACGGCGAGAACCTGCGGGCCGAAGGGGCGCACCTGCCGCTGGGCATGCGCTCCTCGGTGATGCTGATCCCGGCCCTGCTGCACCGGTTTGGTCAGGCGAGCCTGGAAGACGAGGCCAAGGGCTGCACCCTGGGCGCGCGGGAGATCGACCCGCACCTGGAGGTGTTCGAGGCCTTTGGCGCCCGGGTCGAGACCCGCGACGGCGCGATCCTGATCTCGACGCCGGAGGGTTTCCACGCCACCCGCCACTGGCTGGACTACGCCTCGGTGACCACCACCGAGAACTTCGCCATCTGCGCGGCCACCGCCAAGGGGACCTCGCAGCTGGTCAACGCCGCCTGCGAGCCGCACGTCCAGGAATTCTGCCGCTTCCTCATCCAGATGGGCGCCAGCCTCCAGGGGGTCGGCGCCTCCACCCTGACCATCGAGGGCGTCGAGAAGCTCGGGGCGACCACCTTCACCTTCCAGGACGACTTCCACGAGGTGGCCACCTTCCTGGCCATGGGCGCCATCACCGGCGGCGACGTGGCGGTGCGCAACGGCGCCTCGGAATCCTTCCCCCTGATCGACCGCACCTTCGCCAAGTTCGGGGTCGAGGTGGAGCACAGGGACGGCTGGTCCCGCGCCCGCCTGGACGGCCCCCTGCATGTGCGCCAGCCCTATACGAGCCACATCCTGCAGAAGGTCGAGGCCGCGCCCTGGCCCTATGTGCCGGCCGACCTGCTGCCGATCTTCATCGCGCTGGGCGTCCGCGCCGAAGGCTCGGTGATGTTCTGGAACAAGGTCTATGAGGGCGCGCTCGGCTGGACCTCGGAGCTCGCCAAGTTCGGCGGCCATGCGGTCCTGTGTGATCCCCACCGCGTGATCACCTATGGCGGCAAGCCGCTGTTCCCGGCCCAGGTGGAGAGCCCCTACATCATCCGGGTGGCCATCGCGCTCTTCATGCTGGCCGCCAGCATCGAGGGCAAGTCGACCATCCTCAACGCCGCCCCGATCAAGCGCGCCCACCCCAACTTCGTCGAGAACCTCAACGCCCTTGGCGCCGACGTGGAGTGGGTCCTGGGGGACTGAGGCGCCTTAAATCCCGTCGTCCTCGGGCTTGACCCGAGGACCCATGACCACTGGAGTTCGACGGTGTCCATGGATGCTCGGGTCAAGCCCGAGCATGACGGATTGGGGGAGAACGTGCGGCCGTATCCCGCCGTCTACATGATGAGCAACCGGCGGCACGGCACGCTCTATATTGGCATGACGGCGGCCCTTGCCCGGAGGGTGTGGGAGCATCGCGAAGGCATCTATCCGGGTTTCAGTCAGACCTATGGCCTCAAGCGCCTCGTCTGGTACGAGCCGCACGACCCGATTTCTGAAGCCATCCGCCGGGAGAAGGCGCTGAAGCACTATCGCCGCGACTGGAAGATCGACTTGATCGAAGCGGTGAACCCCGATTGGGACGATCTGTATCCAGGGCTAGTCTAACCGCCGCCCATTCGAACTGGAGTTTGCCGGTGTGCATGGATGCTCGGGTCAAGCCCGAGCAAGACGGGGGAAGAGGCGGTGTGGCGGCTGTGTCCAGCCAGGCGCACCCCCCAAGTCCGTCGTCCTCGGGCTTGACCCGAGGACCCATGAACACTGGAATCTGACGGTGGTCACGGATGGCTCGGTCAATTGATAGGAAGCAACTTTGATCCGACACGCCCGCGCCGCCGACCATGCCGCCATCCGCGCGGTGAACCTGGCCGCCTTTCCTCAGGCCGCCGAGGCTGATCTGGTGGAGCGGTTACGCGCTGACGGGGACGTGGTGTTCGAAATGGTCGCCGAGGATCAGGGCGCGATCGTCGGCCACATCCTGTTCAGCCGGCTGTGGGCCGACAGCGCCAACCTCTATGTCGCCCTGGCGCCCATGGCTGTGCGGCCCGAACACCAACGGCAAGGCCTCGGCTCGGCCCTGGTGCGAGGCGGGCTGGAGTTCTGCCAGGAGTGCGGCGCCCACGGCGTCGTGGTCCTGGGCCATCCCGACTATTATCCGCGCTTCGGATTTTCCGCCGAGGCCGCGGGCAATATCCGCTCGCCCTATGCCGGATCGCCGGCCTTCATGGCCAAGGCCTTCGAAGACGACGCCTTCGAGGCCCCCCTCACCCTGGCCTATCCGGACGCCTTCAACGGCCTTTAGTCGGTGGGACCGGCCGCGGGCGCGGCTTCCCGCTCGGCGTCCAGTTCAGCCTCCACCTGGGCCAGCCGTTCGTTGATCTGCTGGATTTCTTCCGGCGTCGGCTGGCGGCGACTGGGGGTCAGGACGCCGGCCACCCGGGTTTGGGCTTCGCCGGCCTCGGGGGCCGCCACCTCATAGGTCCGGACGTCGCCGGCCAGGTCCAGGGTCACCTTTCGGCCCGGCGCGATCCCCTGCCCGCTGGGATTGAGCAGGCCCTGGGTTCGGGCGTCGATCCCGCCGAGGATCGCCACGGTCAGGTTCTTTTCGCCGCCCACATAGCGGCTGGTGAAGGCCGGCGGCTCGCCCATGGGGCCGGTCCAGCGATAGAAGATGTGCGCCCCCACCTTGGTCATCTTCACCAGGGTCGGCGCCCAGTAAGGCGCCACATAGTCAGCGTGATAGTGGGTCGCAGACCCCACATTCTCCTCCACGAAACCATCCAGCGCCTCGCTGGCCACCGCCTCCACCTGACGCCACAGCCAGGGCTCCGGGGCCCAGGTCAGGGAGCCGTCGCAGGTGAAGCTGAACTGACAGCCGGTGCGCCTAGCCGAGCCCTGAAAGACCACCCCACAGACCGAGTTGGGATAGGCCGGGTGGCGCACGCGATTGAGCACCACCTGGGCCACCGCCCTCTGGCCCTCCGGCGGCTCGCGGGCGGCCTCATAATAGATGGCCTGGCTGAGGCAGCGCAGGGCCTGGGCGCGATCCTGCCGCGAGGCCCGCAGGATGAAGGGCTCCATCGGATTGATCGGCAGATCGGCGAAGGGCTTGAGCGCATTGATCTCGCGGGCCGCCATGTCGAAGGCTGTGCCGAAGCCCAGCGTCGGCAGGGTGGCGAGGTCATAGGTTTCCCACCCCTTGACCCGACCCCAATAGTCCGTGGCGGGGGCTGGGTCGTGGCGCCGCGCCAGGGCCAGCATCGCCGGATCCATGTCGGCGCTCAGCCGGCGCAGGCCCTCGTCCGAGAGATTGCGGGCCACGGTCGCGAGACCGGCGGCCCGACCATCGTTGAGGGGGCGGTCATAGCTGGTGAGGCAGCCGCTCAACGCGAGCGTCGCAACGAACAGGGCGACGGAGCGTAGGGGCGCGATCAAGGTGGAGGGTCCTGTGGAGTCCGCGGGAAATCCTCCCGCGCCGGGCAAGCTATAGGCGACATGAAGACGGCGAAAAAGCGGGCGAACCGGGCCATTGCGAGCTTGAGCGCTTGCATCGGGGTTCCAAGGGTCTATATCTGTGACAGACGAGTTATGCTCTGAGTGAGCATATCGGAGGCGCCTCGCCGAAACCCAAGCCCGGAGGCGTCTTTTTTGGGCCAGAGAAATGCTCATCATGAGCATAAGGAGGACGCCATGGCCGCAGACGGTTTTGCTCCGCTCGCCTTCACCCCCGAAGTCGAAGCCGAAACCCAAGCGCTTTGGGAGCGGGTCAAGAAGCACGTCACCCCCATGGAGTGGCGGCTGCAGGCTCCGCTGATCGCCGAGATCAACCGCCTCAAGCGGGAGAAGAACGCCGTCATCCTGGCCCACAACTATATGACGCCCGAAATCTTCCACGGGGTCGGCGACTATGTGGGCGACAGCCTGGGCCTGGCCAAGGAGGCCGCCCGGTCCGACGCCGCCATCATCATCCAGGCCGGCGTGCACTTCATGGCCGAGACCTCCAAGATCCTGTCGCCGGACAAGCGCGTGCTGATCCCCGACCTGCGCGCCGGCTGCAGCCTGGCCTCCTCGATCACCGGCGAGGATGTGCGCCTGATCAAGGCCCGCTATCCCGGCATTCCGGTGGTCACCTATGTGAACACCACCGCCGACGTGAAGGCCGAGACCGATGTCTGCTGCACCAGCGCCAATGCGGTGCAGGTGGTGGAGCATGTGGCCAAGGAATGGGGCGTCGATCGCGTCATCCTGATCCCCGACGAATTCCTCGCCCGCAATGTGGCGCGCCAGACGGACGTCAAGATCATCGCCTGGCAGGGCCGCTGCGAGGTGCATGAGCGCTTCGAGGCCCAGGACATCCTGGACCTGAAGGCCGCCTATCCGGGCGCCCAGGTTCTGGCCCACCCCGAATGCCCGGCCGAGGTGCTGGAGGTTTCGGACTTCGCCGGCTCGACGGCGGCTATGAACGACTATGTGCTGACCAAGAAGCCCAAGCAGGTGATCCTGATCACCGAATGCTCCATGGCCGACAATGTCGCGGTGGATGCTGTGGACACCGAGTTCCTTCGCCCCTGCAACCTGTGCCCGCACATGAAGCGGATCAGCCTGGAGAACATCCACGAGGCCCTGGTCAAGGAGCAGTACGAGGTGTTCGTGGACCCGGTGATCGCCGACCGCGCCCGACTGGCGGTGCAACGGATGATCGACCTGCCGCCCCCGGCCGTTCCGGCCCGCTATGATCTGGTCAAGGCTCGCCACCATGTGGACGTGGAGCTGATCTGATGGCCCACCGCACCCAGCACGACGGCGTTCTCGTCGTCGGTGCGGGTCTGGCCGGCCTGTCGGCGGCCCTGGCCGCCGCCCCCCGCAAGGCCCTGGTCCTGACCGGCGCGCCCCTGAACCACGGCTGCTCCTCGGCCTGGGCGCAGGGGGGCATGGCCGCGGCCCTGTCCGATGAGGACGACTGGGCGCTGCACGCCGCCGACACCGTGGCCGCCGGCGCAGGTCTGGTGGACGCCGAGCGCGCGGCCCTGCTGGCGCGCGAAGGCGCCGCCGCCGTCCGCACCCTGGCGGCCCTGGGCGCGCCGTTTGATCGGGACGACAGCGGCGGCTTTTCGCTCAGCCTGGAAGCCGCCCACAGCCGCGCCCGGGTGGCCCGCGTCAGGGGCGACCAGGCGGGCCGCGCCATCATGGCCGCCGTCACCGCCGCCACCCTCGCCCAGCCCCATATCGAGGTGCGCTCCGGCGCGCGCCTGCGCGGCCTGTTGCAGGACGCCGAGGGCCAGGTGCGCGGCGTCATCATCGAGCAGGCTGGCCAGATACATGAGATCACAGCCCCCGCCGTCATCCTGGCCACCGGTGGGATCGGCGGGCTCTACGCCGTCACCACCACGCCGCCGGAACTGCGCGGCGAAGGCCTGGGCCTCGCGGCCTCGGCCGGCGCCATGATCGCCGACCCGGAATTCGTCCAGTTCCATCCCACGGCCATCGACATCGGTCGCGACCCCGCTCCCCTGGCCACCGAGGCTCTCCGGGGCGAGGGCGCCCTGTTGATCAATGGCGCTGGCGAGGCCTTCATGGCCGACTATCACCCGGCCGCCGAGCTGGCGCCGCGGGACGTGGTGGCCCGCGCCATCCACGCCGAGCGCGCAGCGGGACGCGGCGCCTTTCTCGACGCCCGCGCCGCGGTGGGCGACCATTTCCCCGACGCCTTTCCGGCCGTGTTCGCCGCCTGCCTGTCCGGCGGGATCGATCCGCGGGTCCAGCCGATCCCGGTGGCGCCGGCCTGTCATTATCACATGGGCGGGATCGTCACCGACGAGCATGGGGCGACCAGCCTTGCGGGCCTTTATGCGGCCGGCGAATGCGCCTCCGCCGGCGTGCACGGCGCCAACCGCCTGGCGTCGAACTCCCTGCTGGAGGCCGCGGTGTTCGGAACCCGCGCCGGGGCGGCCGCCCGCGAGGCCGCCGAGACCCGCAGCCGCATCGTCCGCGGCGCGGCCTCGCCCATCCTGCCCGATGCGGCCCTGGCCAGCCTGCGGATCGCCATGAGCGCCGAGGCGGGCGTCGTGCGCGACGGACCGGGCCTCGGCCGGCTGATCGGCCTGATCGACGACCTTCAGGCGGCCCATGGCGCCTCTCCGGATCTGACGGCCGCCCGGCTGACCGCCACCTGCGCCCTGACCCGGGCCGAGAGCCTGGGCGCCCACTTCCGTGTGGACGCGCCCCAGGCGCCGGCCGAACCGCGGCGCACCTTTGTCACCCTCAGCGCCCTGCCCCCTTCGCCCACCAGCATCGCCGCCGAATGACCGAGCCCCTGCCCGACCTTCTGATCGAGCCCGTCGTCCGGGCCGCCCTGGCCGAGGACCTGGGCCGGGCCGGCGATGTCACGGCCATGGCCTGTATCGACGCCGACGCGCGGCTGTCGGTGGCCTTCGTCGCCCGCAAGCCGGGCGTAGCGGCGGGCCTCGCCTGCGCCCGGCTGGCGCTGGTCGCCCTGGACCTCGACGCCGAGTTCGAGACCGTGATCGCCGATGGCGCGCCGCTGGCGGCCGGGACCGTGCTGGCCCGCGCCCAGGGGAACGCCCGCGCCATCCTGTCGGCCGAACGGACAGGTCTGAACCTGCTCGGCCGGCTCTGTGGCGTGGCCACCCTGACCCGGGCCTATGTGGACGCCGTCGAGGGGACGGCCGCCCGCATCGTCGACACCCGCAAGACCACGCCGGGCCTGCGCCACCTGGAGAAATACGCCGTCCGCTGCGGCGGCGGGGTCAATCACCGCTTCGGCCTGGATGACGCCATCCTGATCAAGGACAACCACATCGCCGCCTGTGGCGGAGTGGCCGAAGCCGTCCGCCGGGCCCGGGCCTTCGCCGGCCACCTGATGAAGGTTGAGGTGGAGGTGGACGGCCTGGACCAGTTGGAGGACGCCCTGCGGCATGGTCCTGATGTGGTGATGCTGGACAATTTCAGCCTGGATGACCTGCGCGCCGCTGTCGCCGCGGCCAAGGGCCGGGCGGTCCTGGAAGCCTCCGGCGGGGTCAATCTGCAGACCGTCCGTGCCATCGCCGAGACCGGCGTGGATGTGATCAGCGTCGGCGCCCTGACCCACTCTGCGGCAGCGCTGGACATCGGCCTCGACGCCGTCTGATAACAGTCGACCGCCGTTACGGCGGCGGAGGCAGGCATGTCGGGCGAACTGGCGATCCACCACCTCGGCGGCGGACTTGGGCTCGGTCCCAACGCCTTTGGCCGCGACGTGGCCAACCTCGCCCTCTATCGCGCCTTCGCCCGCCACGGCGGCTTTGAGCGCCTGCACATGCTGACCTCGGTGGAAACCGATGCGGGTAGCATGGCGACCGCCCTGGCCGGCGCCTCGCCGCTTACCACCGTCGTCGAAGCCGGGGCGCTGCTCGATCTTGGTCGCGCCCGCCAGGCCGGGACGCTGTTCCGAGGCAAGGCCGATCTGGCGGAGATGGCCTGGGCGCGGCGCGGCCTCCTGAACGACAGCGCCTATAGCCTGGTCGGCCTGATCCACACCATCGCCCCGCCCCTCACCCGGGAGGAAATCGCCCAGGCCAGCCTGGCGCCGGTCCATCCCTGGGACGCCATCATCTGCACCTCGCCCGCAGTGCACGCTTCCATCAAGACCATGTTCGAGGACTGGACCGACTATCTTGGGGAACGGTTCGGCGGCCCGCGCCGGCCCATGCCGCACCTGCCCGTCCTGCCACTGGGCGTAGATCTGGACGAGATCACCGCCCTGACTGACCGTCCCGACGTCCGCCGCCAGACCCGCGCGCGCCTGGGACTTGCCGAAGACGATGTGCTGGCCCTGTGGGTCGGCCGCCTGTCCTTCTTCGAAAAGGCCGCCCCCCAGCCCATGTTTCGGGCCGTCGAAGAGGCGGGACGCCTGGCCGGGCGGCCGCTGCACTTCGCCCTGGTCGGCTGGTTCGCGCGGGAGTCCGACCGGGGCCACTTCGAAGCCGCCGCCAGGGGCTACGCCCCCAGCGCGATCATCCACTGGATCGATGGCAATGACGCCGATCAGCTGGGCCAGATGTGGGCGGCGTCGGACATCTTCCTGTCCCTGGTGGACAACATCCAGGAGACCTTCGGCCTGGCCCCGGTGGAGGCCATGGCGGCGGGCCTGCCGATCGTGGCCAGCGACTGGGATGGCTATCGCTTCACGATCCGCCACGGCCAGGAGGGCCTCCTGGCGCCGACTCTGACCCCGTCCGCCGGTCCGCCCAGCGAAGCCCTGCTGCGCCGGCATCTGGCGCGGATCGACACCTATCAGTCCTATGTGGGTCAGGCGGCGCAATACACCGCCGTCGATGTGGGCGCCGCGGCTCGGGGTCTGGCCGAGCTCGCCTGTTCACCGGAGCTTCGCGCCCGCATGGGCGCGGCGGGCCGCCAACGGGTGCGGGAGACCTTCGACTGGCGCCAGGTGATTCCCGGCTACCGCGCCCTGTTCGACGAACTGGCTGAGATCCGCCGGTCCGCGCCGGCCGCGGAGCCTGGCCCTCGGCTCAATCCCCTGCACAGCGACCCGTTCGTAGATCATCGAAGCTTCGCCACCGCGACCGCGGGTCCCGATCTTCACCTGTCCGTTCGGGCAGGCGTCGATCTGGCCCGCGACCCCGCCCTGACCAGCGCCGTGGAGCTCGACAGCTTTGGGGAAGCCTGGCGGGCGCCGCGGCCGGAACTGGCCGGTCTGGCCGCCAGGATCGCCGAGAGCCCGGAGACCCGCCTGGGCGATCTGGTGGGCGCCTTCCCGCCCGAGCGGCGGGCGCGCATCACCTATGGCCTGCTCTGGCTGTGCAAGATCGGCGTACTCGACTGGCGCTGAGGCTCAGGCGCGCGCCTTGAGTCGGGTCGCCGCCTCCATGGCGGCGGCGCGGCGCTCGGCCACTGCGGCGTCCATCACATGGCGAACCTGCTTCAGGATGTGAGGCGGGGCAAGTTCCGGGCGACCGCCTTCGAAGGGCGGCGCCGGGGCGTATTCCAGACCGAGCTGCACCCGGCGGGCGGCGTCCTCGCCGAAGATCTCGGCGCCGGCCACGAGGGCGAAGTCGAGGCCCGCGGTCACCCCGCCGCCGGTGATGACATTACCGTCCCGGCAGACGCGGGACTCGTCGATCTCCACATCGAATAGCGGCAGCAGGTCCCGCCAGGCCCAGTGGCAGGCCGCCCGGCGGCCCTTCAGCAGGCCGGCGGCGGCCAGGATCAGCGAGCCGGTGCAAACCGAGGTCACATAGCGGGCGCTCGAGCCCAGCCGCATGATCGCGGCCATGAAGGCCTCGTCCAGCATGGCCGCCGTGGTCCCGAAGCCCCCGGGCACGCAGAGCACGTCGCAGCTCTCGATCTTCGTCAGATCGGCGAGTTGCGTGAAGACCAGGCCGTCGGCCTCGACATCGTCCCCGCCGACCGAGGCCACGATCGTCTCGGCGCCCGGCATCCGGTTGAAGAACTGGTGCGGAGCGGTGAAGTCGAGCTGGGTCACCCCGGCATAGAGCGGAAAGACGATGCGGCAGGTGGCGGACATGACGGGCCTCGCTGGTGGTTGACAGCGGCACCATGCCCACGCTTGATCATGGCGGAAATGACATTTATCCCTCGGTTTCCGCCATGCCCCCTCGCCTGATCGCCTTTCTTATCTTTCCCGACTTCCAGTTGCTGGACGCCGCGGGTCCGATCGCCGCCTTTGAGATCGCCGAGCGGCATGCGCCGGGCAGCTATCGTGTGCGGGTGGTCGCCGCGCGGGCCGGGGCGGTGGCAAGCTCCTCGGGCGCGAGGATGAACGCCGAGGCTGCGGATGAGGCGGACATCGACACCCTGGTGGTGGCCGGCGGCGACGGCACACGGCCTGCCCTGCTCGAGACCTCGCTGATCGACTGGGTGCGGCGGGCCGCCGGGCGAGCGCGGCGAACCGCCAGCGTCTGTTCCGGCGCCTACATCCTGGCCCAGGCAGGCCTTCTGGACGGGCGCGGCGCCACCACCCACTGGAGCCGGACGGCCGACTTCCGCCGCCGGTTTCCGGCTGTGAGGCTGGAGCCTGACCGCATCTATGTCCGGGACGGGGCGGTCTGGAGTTCGGCGGGAATTACGGCGGGCATCGACCTCGCCCTGGCGCTCATCGCCGACGATCTCGGAGAAGCCGTAGCCCGCGCCACCGCGCAGCAGCTGGTCGTGCCTCGCAGGCGACCCGGAGGTCAGTCGCAGTTCTCGGCCCTGGTGGACATGGGCGGGGCGTCGGGCCGGTTCGCCGATCTGCTGGACTGGGCGCGGGCGCGGCTTAGCGAACCTCTTGGGGTCGAGCGGCTGGCCGATCATGCGGCCATGAGCCCGCGCAACTTCGCCCGGGCCTTTGTGCGGGAGATGGGTATGACCCCGGCCAAGGCGGTAGAGCACCTGCGTGTGGAGGCCGCGCGGGCGCGCCTGGAAACCGCTGACGACCCCGTCGAGCAGGTGGCGGCGGCCGTGGGGTTTGGCGACGCCGAGCGCATGCGCCGGGCGGTGCTGCGGGCCTTCGGGCAACCGCCACAGGCTCTGCGGCGCGCCGCGCGAAGCACGCCGGCCGTCGGGGGCTAGGCGCGCCTTAGGCGGTCTGGCCGGCCTTGGCCTTGTCGGCGGGCTTTTCGGCCGGAGCCGCATCGCGGGCCGCCTTGGTTTCGCCCTTGGGCGCAGCCGTCGGCTTGGCGTCAGCGGCCTTGGCCGAGGCCTCGGTCTTGCCGCCATCCTTGCGCGACGTCGCCGGCGCCGAGGCCGGTTCAACGGCCGGTTCGGCTGGCCCGTGCATACCCATGGGCTTGTCCCCCGTGGGGACGAGCACGGCCGAGGTCAGGCGGATATCGTCGGTCGGATCCTGTTGGGCCGAGGCCTGCTGGGTCGTCTCGCCGACGCGGGCATAGACCGGCGCCTCGGCCTGTTCCTGCGTCACTTCATGCGCGCTGGCCAGCATCCGGTGCGGCGCCGGGTTGCGGCCGAAGCGGTAGAAGATGTGCTGACCGACCTGGGTCACCCGCGTGAGGCGCTGTCCCCACCCTGGAGCCACGGCTGTAGTGTGGAAGTGGGTCGAGAGGCCCACATCACCCATGACCTCACCCGACAGGGCGCGATTGGCGACCCGTTCGGCCCGGCGCCACGCGGCAGGCTCCACCGGCCGGCGCATCACGCCGTTGCAGGCGAAACTGAACTGGCAGACCCGGCTGTTGGCGCCCTGGAAGACGACGCCGCAAACGGTCTTGGGAAAGGCGGGGTGGCGGGCGCGGTTGATCACCACCTGGGCCACGGCCGCCTGGCCGGCCGGGGTTTCGCCGCGGGCCTCGTAATAGACCGCCTGGGTCAGGCATTCGACTTCACGGGACGCCTCCAGGGCGCCCCCAAGGCGGAACGGGGCGGCGGGGTAAGGCGTTGCGTTCAGGCTGGCGCGCAGGAGCGGCTGTTGTGAGACAGCGCTGGCGCCCCGCTCCAGGCGAGCGACCAGGATGGCGCTCTGCCGGTCCCGTTCGGCGGCGCCCGCCACGGTGAAGGGGTCGTGCCGCCGGGCGATGCGGAGCACGCCGGGGTCCATGCGCGCGGCGGCGTCCTGGAGCGCCTGCTCCGAGTATCCGTCCGCGGCGCCGGTCGCCAGGCGGGCGGCGCGGGCGTGGTCAGTCGCCGCGCTGGCCATGCCGCCAGCCATGTATGCGCCACCGAGCGCAATTCCGACCGTCGAGCCCAGGAGGGCGGCTCCGGTCAGGGCACGCCAATTGGCGCGCACCCTCTTATCATTCTGCAAAACGTCCTGTCCTGTGCGGCGAGGGCGCGACGCCCTCCGACATCATCGCTTGAGAGCCGGTCGCCTCATGCAAACCGAAGTCTCGAAACGAAGCCCGTCCGCACTGATAAGGACGGGTCTACGACAAAGTGGCGTGGCTTATGACGGGTCCGTGAAGGATTCGCAAGCTGTTATTGCACCGCACCATGCCTGATGCGAGCGAGACTCAATCAATGCTGAGGGAACCTTGGCCGTTGGCGGCCGTTTGTCGGGAACAACTCTCGGAGAGATCGACATGCGTAAGGTCCTTGGCGTTTGCCTCGTTTCGACGGGCCTTCTACTGGCCGGCTGTGGCCACAATGTGGAGCAGCGGGCGGCGACCGGCGCCGTCGCCGGGGCGGTGGTCGGCGGCCCGGTGGGCGCCGCCGCCGGCGCGGCTGTCGGCACCGCCGTGAGCAAAGGCGTCGACAACTAGGCGACGCCGTGGCTCGTCCCCGCCTAGTCCATCTGGATCATGCCGGAGGCGGCGCATCGCCCTATCGCCTGGAGTCCTGAGCACGAGCTTCGGGGACTGGGCGATGCGCCATCTCTTCTTCGCCCTCGGCGTCCTGGCTGCGGCCTGCGCCGTGGCCTATAGCGGCGGGGGCCTCTTCTAAGGGTCGAGCATCCGACTGCTGGCGCCACGGTGTCAGCAGTCCCGCTGGCGCCCGGCCCCTTGGACCCCTACCTTCTGCGACATGCCGCGTTCAAAGACCGCACCTCCCCCGCCCGTGCAGGGCGTCGCCGACATGTCGGCCAGCTTCGACTACAACGACGCCGCCATGCCGATGCTGTGGAAGCCCCACCGCCCGGCGCGGCCAGCCAAGTCGGAGGGCGGCAAGCGCTTCAAGCTGGTCAGCGACTACAAACCGGCCGGCGACCAGCCGCAGGCGATCAAGGAGCTGGTGGCGGGCCTGGAGGGGCGTGAGCACGATCAAGTGCTGCTCGGCGTCACCGGCTCGGGCAAGACCTATACGATGGCCCAGGTCATCGCCGAGACCCAGCGCCCGGCCCTGATCCTGGCGCCCAACAAGACGCTCGCCGCCCAGCTCTATTCCGAGTTCAAGGCCTTCTTTCCGGAGAACGCGGTCGAGTTCTTCGTGTCCTACTACGACTACTACCAGCCGGAGGCCTATGTGCCCCGGACCGACACCTATATCGAGAAGGACTCCTCGATTAACGAGCAGATCGACCGGATGCGCCACTCGGCCACCCGGGCGATCCTGGAGCGCGACGACGTCATCGTCGTAGCCTCCGTCTCCTGCATCTACGGCATCGGGTCGGTGGAGACCTACACGGCCATGACCTTCACC
>Ga0208179_1000844_pt1 | contig 17494 bp, 20 predicted proteins | sample Malvired_Geostar_FD_184238 | JGI IMG/M metagenome (GOLD analysis project Ga0208179, IMG submission 184238) | Marine viral communities from the Global Malaspina Expedition - Malaspina viral metaG DeepMed_Geostar (SPAdes) (version 2) | ecosystem: Environmental > Aquatic > Marine > Oceanic | place...
CTTCGATCCATCCCGGCCCGACGGCACCCCGGAAAAGCGGCTGGACATCAGCCGAATCGCTGCGCTGGGCTGGCACCCCTCTATCGATCTGCACCGTGGAATCGAAGACACCTATCGCTGGTACCGGGAAAATTGTGCTAGGGAAACGGCCGCAGTCTGAACTCCGAACTCTGAAACCCGAACGGGGCGGCAATGGACCTGGCTTCCTTCTACGCGGCGGAATTCGCGGAGCATGCAGATGTCACGGCGGCGACGCGCGAGGCGCTGGCCCAGCCCTTCGCGGCGCTGGTCGAGGCGTGCTGCGCCTCGGTTCGCGCCGGCGGCAAGCTGATCTTCTTCGGCAATGGCGGCAGCGCCGCCGACGCACAGCATCTGGCGACCGAATTATCGGTGCGCTACATCACCGACCGCAAGGCGATCCCGGCGCTGGCGCTGACCACCGACAGCTCGGCGCTGACCGCCATCGGCAATGATCTGGGGTTCGAGCAGCTGTTCGCCCGGCAGATCGAGGCGCTGTGCCGCAAGGAGGACATGGTGATCGGCATCTCCACCTCCGGGCGCAGCGCAAACGTCATCAAGGGGTTGCAGGCGGCCAGGGAAATCGGCGCGGGCGCGGCGGCGCTCAGCGGCAAGGATGGCGGCGATCTGGTCGGTCTCGCCGATCCGCTGCTGATCGTGCCGTCCTCGACCACCGCGCGCATCCAGGAAATGCACATCACGCTGGGCCAGATGCTGTGCGGCGCCATCGAGAAGAAGCTGGGGCTGGCAGCATGAGCGAGAATACCACCGACTTCACCGCCGATCTGGAGCGCATCGCCGGCGCCCGGCTGCTGTGCGTCGGCGACGCCATGCTGGACCGCTTCATCTATGGCAGCGTGGACCGCATCTCGCCGGAAGCGCCGATCCCGGTACTGCAGATCCAGCGCGAGCAGGCGATGCTGGGCGGCGCCGGCAATGTGGCGCGCAACCTGGCGGCGCTGGGCACCGAGAGCTGCTTCCTGACCGTGCTGGGCCGCGACGAGGCCGGCCGCATGCTGATCGGGCTGGTCGGCGAGGAAACCAATATCGAGGCGCAGCTGCTGTTCGAGGAGAACCGCCGCACCACGGTGAAGCGCCGCTACATCGCCAGCGGCCAGCAATTGCTGCGCGCCGATGACGAGCTGGTGGCCGCGATCTCCCCCGCCAGCGTCGCCGACCTGCTGTCGCGCGCCGAGACCGATCTGGCGACCAGCGGCGGGCTGATCCTGTCCGATTACGGCAAGGGCGTGCTGACCGATGCGGTCGTCACCCGGCTGATAGAGATGGCGCGTGCCGCCGCGCGGCCCATCATCGTCGATCCCAAGGGAGCGGATTTCGGGCGCTATGCCGGTGCCACCATCCTGACGCCGAACCGCAAGGAGCTGGCCGAGGCGAGCCGTCTGCCCGCCGGCACCGATGCGGAGGTGGAGGAAGCCGCCCGCAAGATCATCGAAACCTGCGATGTGGACATGGTGCTGGTGACGCGCAGCCAGGACGGCATGACGCTGGTCCGTGCCGACGCGCCGACGCAGCATCTGAAGGCGGCGGCACGCGAGGTCTATGATGTGTCGGGCGCCGGCGACACGGTGGTCGCGGTTCTGGCCGCTGCACTGGCCGCCGGCATCCCGGTCGAGCGCGCGGCGGAGCTGGCCAACCTCGCCGCCGGCATCGTCGTCGGCAAGGCCGGTACCGCCGTCGCCACGCCGGGCGAGATCCTGAACGCGCAGCACGCCACCAGCCTGATGTCGATGGACCGCAAGACGGTGCCGCTGTCCACCGCCGCCGAGACGATTCGCGGCTGGCGCACCCACGGGCTGAAGATCGGCTTCACCAATGGCTGCTTCGACCTGCTGCATCCGGGGCACGTCTCGCTGCTGGCGCAGGCCCGCAAGGCGTGCGACCGGCTGGTGGTCGGGCTGAACAGCGACGCCTCGGTGAAGCGGCTGAAGGGCGAGGACCGGCCGGTGCAGTCGGAAGCCGCGCGCGCCGCCGTGCTGGGCTCGCTGGCCAGCGTCGATCTGGTGGTGATCTTCGCCGAGGACACGCCGATCCATCTGATCGAGACGCTGCGCCCCGATGTGCTGGTGAAGGGGGCCGATTATACGGTGGATACCGTGGTCGGCGCCGAGATCGTGCAATCCTACGGCGGCAGGATCGTGCTGGCGACGCTGGAGCAGGGTTTCAGCACCACCGGCACCATCGGCAAGCTGACCGGGCGCAAGGCGTAGGAGACAGCAGGATGGGCAGACTCGACGGCAAGGTGGCGCTGATCACCGGGGCGGCGTCCGGCATCGGCCGTGCCATCGCGAGGCGCTTCGCTGCCGAAGGGGCCGCCATCCTGATTGCCGACCTGTCCGAGGCCGTCCGCGAAGGCGGTGAGCCGACCCGCGCGCTGATCGAGGCGGCCGGATATCCGGTACGCTTCATCGAAACTGACGTGTCCGACGAGGCGCAGGCGCAGGCCGCGATCGATGCCGCCGTGGCCGCCTTCGGCAAGCTGGACATCCTGGTGAACAATGCCGCCATCGGCACCGACACGCCCCTGACCGACACGCCGCTGGGCGACTGGAACCGCGTCATGGCGGTGAATCTGACCGGCCCGTTCCTGATGGCGCGCGCCGCCGTTCGGCAGATGCTGACACAGGAGATCGTGCAGGGCGTGCGCGGGCGGATCGTGAACATCACCTCGCAGCACGGCATGGTCGCCGCCCCCAACGACATCGCCTATGGCGTGTCCAAATCCGGCCTGGTCTATATGACGCGGCAGATCGCGGTGGATTATGCGAAGCACCACATCCTGTGCAACGCCGTGGCGCCGGGCAAGATTCTGACCGGCAAGACCGGCCGCGCCGTCGCTCCCGAGATCCTCGCCTATTCCGAATCGCGCACGCCGATGCCGCGCCTCGGCACGCCCGACGATGTGGCGAGTGCCGCGCTGTTTCTCGCCTCCGACGATGCCAGCTATGTGACCGGCGAGAACCTCATGGTCGATGGCGGCTGGATGGCGTATTAGCCCCGAAATTGTGCAGCGCAGCGCGGCATTGCCCACGCTTTCATCGCCAGTCGCGCATATAGGCCCGCGTCGTCCGGCCCGCTATTGCCACCTAACCTCCTGATCTTCTGTCCTTTTGTCGCTGGTCCTACCAATGGCACGCGGCTTGCTGTTTGTACGGCGAAGCCTCGTTGCGAGGCTCCCAAGCAAAACAGACGGACAGAGGAGCACTTCACATGGAACGCCGTTCCTTCATCAAGGCTGGCATCAAGGCCGGCCTTGCCGGCACGGTGGGCGCGACCGCCGCGCTCGCCGCCCCCACCGTCGCGCGGGCACAGTCCAGCATCACCTGGAAGATGACCAACGCCTATGGCCCGAACGCGCCGTTCTATGTCGTCGGCCCGGGCAGCCCGACCGACATGGCGAAGAAGCTGGAGACCATGTCGGGCGGTCGGCTGAAGATCCAGCATTTCGCGGCAGGCGAGCTGATCCCGGCGCTGGAGGGCTTCGACGCGGTCGCCGCCGGCACGGTCGAGAGCAACGCCGCCAACTCCTATTTCTGGTCCGGCAAAGTGTTCGCCGCACAGTATTTCACCACCGTGCCCTTCGGCATGAGCTTCCAGGGCCACATGGCCTGGCTGTATCACGGCGGCGGCATGGAGTTGTGGCAGGAGGTCTATAAGCCGTTCAACATGGTCGCCTTCCCGATGAACAATACCGGCGTGCAGATGACCGGCTGGTTCCGCAAGCCGGTGGAGACCGTCGAGGATCTGAAGGGCCTGCGCATGCGCATTCCGGGCCTGGCCGGCAAGGTCTATGGCCAGCTCGGCGTCGATGCCCGACTGCTGCCCGGCGGCGAAATCTTCCCGGCGCTGGAGCGCGGCGTGATCGATGCGGCGGAATTCGTCGGCCCGTTCCAGGACCGCCGCCTCGGCCTGCAGAAGGCGGCCAAGTTCTACCACACCACCGGCTGGCACGAACCCGCCACCACCGGCGAGCTGATCATCGGCCTGGCGGCCTGGGAGAAGCTGCCGGCCGATCTGAAGGAGATGGTGAAGGTCGCCTCGATGGCCTGCGTGCTGGAAAGCCTGACCTGGAGCGAAGCGGTGAACGGCGAGGCGCTGACCGAGCTGGTGGAGAAGGATGGCGTGACCGCCAAGCCGCTGCCCGACGCGGTCATCGCGCGGCTGAAGGAAGCCACGTACGACACGCTGGCGGCCGAGGCGGCGAAAGACCCGCTGACCAAGAAGGTCCATGACAGCTATATGGGCTTCAAGAAGAAGCACGATAAATGGGCGAAGCTTAGCGAAGGTGCCTTCCAGAGCGCTGCCCTCGGCAGCTGAGGCCCATGACCGCACAGCAAAAACAAACGCTGGCGAAACTGGCCGGGCGGCTCGACCTCGTGGTCGAGCTGTTCGGCCGCCTCGCCGCCTGGATCAGCATCGCCTTGGTGCTGCTGGTCGCCGGCAATGTGCTGGTGCGCTATTTCCTGCACACCGGTGCGATCTGGCTGCAGGAGCTGGAGTGGCACCTGATCGCGCCGATCGCGCTGTTCGGCATGTCCTACGCCCTGCTGAACGGCGAGCCGCTGCGTGTCGATGGGCTGTACCAGCGCTTTCCCGCGCGCCTGCGCCTTGCCATCGACATCGTCTCCGGCCTTGCGATGGCGGTGATCGCCGCCCTGCTGGTGAAGCTGTCGATCCCCTTCGTGCTGCAATCCTACAATATGGGCGAAGGCTCACCGAACCCGGATGGCATCCCCCACCGCTTCCTGCTGAAGGGGCTGATCCCGCTGGGCTTCGCCGTGCTGTGCCTGCAGGCACTGGCGGAAACGCTGAAAGCTGTCCTCAGGCTCACCCCCTCCCGCTGACCCCCTTCTCCCCTGATCTACCTTTCAAGGGCCACCATGTCCCCGAACGAGATCCTGGCGATCCTGACGGTCGTCTCCTTTTTCACCCTGCTGATGGTGGGCGTGCCGGTCGCGGTCGGGCTCGCCGTCTCCGGCTTTGTGTTCGGCTATATCGGCTTCGGCCCGCTGCTGTTCAATCTGCTGCCGGCGCGCATCTTCGGCGTGGTCTCGAACTACACGCTGCTGGCCATCCCGCTCTTCGTCTTCATGGGGGTGATGCTGGAAAAATCGAAGCTGGCGGAGGAACTGCTGGACGTTGTCGGCCATCTCTCCGGCTCGATGCGCGGCGGCATGGGCATCGCCATCGTGTTGGTCGGCGTGCTGATGGGGGCCTCCACCGGCATTGTTGGTGCGACCATCGTGACGCTGGGCCTGCTGACCCTGCCGGCGCTGCTCCGGCGCGGCTACGACAAGGGGCTGGCCTGCGGCACGATCTGCGCCTCGGGCACGCTGGGGCAGATCATTCCGCCCAGCCTGATCCTGCTGCTGCTGGCCGATATATTGGGCGAATCGGTCGGCACCATGTTCGCCGCCGCCGTGTTCCCCGGCCTGATCCTGGCAGGGCTCTATGTGCTCTATATCCTCGCCACCGCCTATTTCCGGCCTGCCCACGCCCCGGCAATCTCCGCCGAGGAGCGCGCGGCAATGCCACGCCGGCAGCTCTACGCCAAGCTGTTCAAGGTGGTGCTGCCGCCGCTGTTGCTGGTGGTCGCCGTGCTGGGGGCGATCATCGGCGGCGTCGCCGCACCGACCGAGGCGGCCTCGATGGGGGCGCTGGGGGCGATCATCGTCTGCGCCGTCTCCGGCAAGCTGAACTACGCGCTGCTGCGCGATGCGGCACGGTCCAGCCTGTCGATTTCCGGCATGGTGTTCCTGATCCTGATCCTGTCGCAGGTGTTCGGCCTGGCCTTTCGCGGGCTGGGCGGCGAGAAGCTGGTCGAACACATGTTCAGCTGGGCGCCCGGCGGCGTGACCGGCAGCCTGATCTTCCTGATGCTGCTGCTGTTCGTGCTGGGCTGCTTCCTGGAATGGATCGAGATCAGCTACATCGCGGTGCCGCTGTTCCTGCCCTATTTCATCGCGCAGGACGTGAATCTGGTGTGGCTGGGCACGCTGATCTGCGTGAATTTGCAGACCAGCTTCCTGACGCCGCCCTTCGGCTGGGCGCTCTTCTTCCTGAAGGGCGTCGCCCCGCCGGGTGTCACCACCGGCGACATCTATCGCGGCGTGGTGCCCTTCGTGCTGCTGCAGATGATCGGCATTGCCATCGTTTTCCTGATGCCGCAGACCGCGACCTGGCTGCCCGCGGCGATCGGTTGGTAGCGCCCCACTTGTAGAGAAGGGGCCGGCATGCGATGTAAGGGCCTCCCGCCGCTTAGAGACCCCTTCCCATGCTGGGCTTCGACTGGCTGACGCCGGACCTGTTGAGCGCCTTCTTCCAGGTGCTGATGATCGATATCGTGCTGGCCGGCGACAATGCCATCGTCGTTGGCCTCGCCGCGGCTGGCCTGCCGAAAGACCAGCGCGTGAAGGTCATCATGCTGGGCATCGCGGCGGCGACCGTGCTGCGCATCGTCTTCGCGCTGATGACCACCCAGCTGATGCAGGTGATCGGGCTGCTGTTCGCCGGCGGCATCCTGCTGCTGTGGGTGTCCTGGAAGATGTGGCGCGAGCTGCGCGCCGGCCACGCGGCCGAGGTGGCCGCCGCCAATGCGGCGCTGGACAGCGCCGATGGCAGTTCCCAGGACCCGGCGGGCAAAACCGCCCCGGAACTGCCGCGCAAGAGTTTCGCCCAGGCCGCCCTGCAGATCGTGCTGGCCGACGTCTCGATGTCGCTGGACAATGTGCTGGCGGTCGCGGGGGCGGCGCGCGAACACCCGGAAGTGCTGGTGATCGGCCTGATCCTGTCGGTTGCCTTCATGGGGCTGGCCGCCAGCCTGATCGCCAATCTGCTGAACCGCTATCGCTGGATCGCCTATGTCGGCCTCGTCATCATCCTCTATGTGGCGCTGGCGATGATCTATGAGGGCGGGATGCAGATCATGGCGGCGGCCCAAACCCTCTAGACCCAGACCCTCTAGACCCAGACCCTCTAGACCCAGACCCTGTAGGCCCTAACCCTGTAGGCTGAGGCGCCTCGACAAAGCCACAGAAGCGCGCCAGTCTGGCTTCATGATAGTTCGCCTGGAACGCGCATGAAGACGACACCATCAGCGGACAATGATGGCGGCTTCGAGTGGAAGCGGCTGACCCAGCAGGAGCTCGACCGCGCGCTCGACCTGCATGAGCAGTTCATCGGCGGCCGCATGGGCGGTCAACGTGCCAACTTCCTGCTGCATGATTTGTCCTATCTGGATTTCTCGAAGCGCGATATGTCCAACGCCGACCTGTCTGGCGCGCGGCTGCACCATGCCGTACTGGAGGGCGTCAATCTGCGCGCGGCCAGCCTGTTCGGCGCCGACCTGACACAGGCCAATCTGCGCGGCGCCAACCTCACCCGCACCGATCTGCGCGGCGTACATCTGCGCGGCGCCGACCTGACCGATGCCATGATGGTCGAATGCGATCTGCGCGACGGGTTGCTGATGCGCCCCGACAAGAAGGGCAATCTGGTCGGCATCGGCCAGCATGCGCGCACCACCGATGTCGGTTCCGCGATCATGGCCCGCGCCGACCTGTCGAACGCCAAGATGTCGAATGCCTTCATCGTGCAGACCGACCTGACCGACTGCATCCTGCGCAATGTGAAGCTGGTGCGCGCCGACCTCAGCAACTCCAACCTCACCGGCTCGAACCTGGAAGGGGCCGACCTGACGGAGGCGACCTTCGACGGCGCCATCCTGCATGGCGCGATCCTGATTGGCGCCATCCTGAGCGAGACATCCTTCGCCGGTGCGGATCTGGCCGGGGCCGTGTTCGGCACCGTCGATTACGGCGCCGCCAATTTCCAGAACGCGCTGAAGCCGGTGCATTTCGATACGCTGGACATTACGCTGCAAACCCTGGTCCGCCAGCATTTCGACTGGATCCGCACCGCCGGCAAGAAGGGCAAGCGCGCCAACCTGACGCGGGTCGATCTCAGCGGCATGAAGCTGGCGGAGCTGAACTTCTCCGCCGGCGCCTTCGAATTCGCGGTGCTCGCCAATACCGACCTGCAGAAATGCGAGCTGCTGATGGCCGATATGGGGTTCGCCGATTTGCGCGGCGCCGACCTGTCGCGCTCCGATCTGCGCGGGGTCAATCTGAAGCGCGCCAACCTGACCGGCGCCCGGCTGGTCGCCGCCAAGATGAACCCGGTGCCGATCTTCGGCGCGGTGACCCAGTTCTGGACCAGCCAGCTGGAGCACGCGAAATTCGTCGAGGCTGATCTGTCCGGCATCGACATGCGCAAGGCCGTCGCCCGCAACGCCAGCTTCGTGAAGGCGGTGCTGCGCAATGCCGACCTGTCGGGGGCCGACCTGCAGGACGCCGATTTCACCGACGCCGATCTGCGCGGCGCCAATCTCGAAGAATGCGACCTGCGGGGTGCCAAGGGGATCCGGCAATGAGCGACCTGGTAGCCAGCCCCTACCCGCCCCTTGCCACCCCTCTCCTTGCCGGCGACATCGTGCGCGGCACCTGCCGGCTGCTGGCCGCCCACGGCTATGGCACGCTGACGGAAGTAACACTGCGCACCGGGCGCCGGGTGGATGTAATGGCGCTGGCGCCGGATGGCGGCATTGCCGTGGTGGAGGTGAAATCCTCGGTGCAGGATTTCCGCAGCGACCGCAAATGGCGGGACTATCTCGACTTCTGCGACCGGTTCTTCTTCGCCGTGGGTGAAGGCTTCCCGCACGACATCCTGCCCGGCGAGCCCGGCCTGATCGTCGCCGACCGCTTCGGCGCGGCAATCCTGCGCGATGCGCCCGAGACGCGCCTGGCGCCGGCGCGCCGCAAGGCGCTGACCCTGAAATTCGCGCTGCTGGGCAGCCAGCGCCTGACCCGGATGCTCGACCCGCAGGTAATCTAAACACCCGAAATGCAAAAGGCCCGCTGCAAGAGCGGGCCTTCGCATCTCTCTGGAAGCGGCGCTTATCAGGCGGCCTGCTTCTTCTCCATCGCCTTCACCACGCGGCGCTTCAGCTGACGCGCCTCGGTGGTCAGCGCGGTCGCGCGGGCGTTCAGCAGATAGGCGTCGATGCCGCCATTCTTCTCGATGGTGCGGATCGCGTTGGTGCTGAGGCGCACACGCACCATGCCAAGCACATCGGACAGCAGCGAGGTTTCCTGCAGGTTCGGCAGGAACCGGCGGCGGGTCTTGTTATTGGCGTGGCTGACGTTGTTGCCGACCAGCACGCCCTTGCCGGTGATCGTGCAGCGTTTCGCCATATCTCGTCTCCGAATTCCTAAGGCAGGGCAAGCCCTGACGGTTGATCGGGCTTCCGCCCCACAAATAGCGTTCCGAGCCGGTGATCCGGCGCGGGGAGCGCGGTTTGTAGCCGTTCCCGCCAGCCCCGTCAAGTCGTCCGCGCCGGATTCTTTAACGCGACCTCACGGTTCGATGCGCACGCTGGGCCCGGACAACAGCATCTTGCTCTTTACCGGCGAGGACAGCACGATGGAGCTGCTGGTCTGGCCGAAGGTGCGCAGCTGGGCAATCACCGCCTCCAGATGCGCCGGGGAAGACACCAGCACCTTGAACAGGAAACAATCCATGCCGGTGACATGGTGGCATTCGATGACTTCGCTGAGATTGCGGGCCATCGCGGCGACACGGGCATACTGATCGCCGTTCAACCGCAGATGGATGAAGGCCAGGGTCGGAAAGCCCAGACGCGTCGGGTCGATGGTCGCGCGATAGCCGGCGACGATGCCCATATCCTCCATGCGGCGCACGCGTTCGGCCACGGCGGGTGAGGATAAACCCACGCGGCGTCCCAGCTCGCTGAAGGATAAACGGGCATCTTCCTGCAAAGCACGCAGGAGTTGCCACCCAACCTTGTCTAGAACACTTTCCGAATCGAAAGCCATATTATCTGGGGAGTTTGGTTTTAAGGATATTTTTTTTTACTTTACTTTCCATCCACAGTTTCATCAACATTTTCCACAGCCACCGCGAAAACAATCAGCCGGCAGCACCCGATCGGACCCTCAATGGATCTGCTTTTCTTCTACAAGGCACTGGCTGTCGGCTTCGCGATCGCCGCTCCCGTCGGCCCGATTGGCGCACTGTGCATCCAGCGCACGCTGAAGCGCGGCCTGCCGGCGGGGCTTGCGGTCGGGCTTGGCGCCGCGCTGGCGGATGGCACCTATGGCGCCATCGCCGCCTTCGGGCTGGTGTCGGTGATGGATTTCTTCGTGCTCTGGCAGGATGTGCTGAAAATCGGCGGCGGCGTCTTCCTGATCCTGCTCGGCGTGAAGGCCTTCCTGATCTATCCCGATACCGGGCCGGCGCCGAAGCGCCCCGGCCTCCCCTTCCTTTCTCCCGGCGGGAAGCTGGGGCTGGCGGGCGAGGTTGCCACGACCTACGCGCTGACCCTCACCAACCCGATGACCATCCTGTCCTTCATCGCGATCTTCGCCGGGCTGGGGCTGATGCATGCCGGCGGCGAGACCGGCCAGTCGGTCGCCCTGGCGGTCGGGGTGTTTGTCGGCTCCGCCCTGTGGTGGGTGCTGCTGTCCGGTGTCGTGACGGCAATCCGCGGGCGGATACCGGACACGGCGCTGCCCTGGATCAACCGCTTCGCCGGCGCGCTGCTGATCGGCTTCGGCGCCGCCGCCATCACCAGCCAGGGCTGAACCGATGGCCGGGCCTGTCTTTCCGGTATCGATCAAGGGGGTGATCCTGCATCGCGGGCAGGTCATCCTGCTGCGCAACGAGCGCGCGGAATGGGAATTGCCGGGCGGCAGGCTGGAACCGGGCGAGCAGCCGGAAGCCTGCCTGCATCGGGAAATCTTCGAGGAATTGTATCTTGATGTCGCGGTGGGGGCGCTGCTGGATTGCTGGACCTACCGCATCGCGCAGGTGGATCGGCCAGAACCGATTGGAGAAGTGGTGATCGTCAGCTATGCCTGCCGGCTAAAGCACGATCTGGGGGCGCTCAGCTTCAGCGATGAGCACCTCGATGTCGGATTATTTTCGGTCGATGATCTGTCCGGGGATGCCTTATCCGGCCTCGCCCTGCCGGAAGGCTATCGCCGCGCCATCGCGAGGGCGGCCGCAGGCGGCCTCTGATCGGCGAAGCTGTTAATTCTCGTCGCCGACGAGTTCGCGCTGATGCGTGAAATATTTGATGATCTGCTTCTTCAGCCCCGGATTCATGCTGTAGAAGAAGGCGCCGACCATGCCGTCAGGCTGCACGCGTGCCACCACCGCCTCGACCGGAAAGTCGATATCGACCGCCTCGTCCTTCACGCACAGCCGCAGATAGATTTTCTGCTTCGGCACGACCAGATCGCACGGGCCGAAGAACAGGCCGGTGAGGCTCCAGTTCTTCAGGGCAAAGCGATGGCCATCGAGTTCCACGAAACAGTCGCCAACCGGCTCGACGCGCGGGGCGATCCGGCGATCATCGACCGTGAGCATTTGCTTCAGTTTCGCGAACATGACCCTATCTTGCCTTTCCGTGGCCCAACGTCTCAAATGTTCGCCACGAAACAATTAAACACGGTTAAGCTGAATCAATCGTTAACGCCGCAAAATATTGAGAACGCGGCCTTATTATCTCCGCCGGGGAAGGATTTCCGATCATGGCCGAAGCGAATCTGCTGCACGATCTGGGGGCGATGATCGGTGCGGCACTGGCCTGGGTCGCCGACACGGTGCTGGGTGCCCTGAACACGCTGCGCACGGTGCTGGCGGATTTCTTCGACGGCGTGGCCGCCGGTTCCGGCATGGGTGACGCCACGCTGTTCGCCTGGGTGCTGATGGGGCTGGGGGCGCTGTTCTTCGTCGGCGCGCTGCAGGCCTTCATCGCGGCCCGGATTGTCGGCGGCATCTTCCAGCTTGTCATCGGCGCCGCCCTGATCGGCTGGGCGATAACCTGACGGCGCTGCTATCTGAAACTATCGACCAGGCGGAAATCCAGGCGGGCGCCATCGGCCAGCCCCAAAGTGTCGCGCAGCCGCACCTCGCAGGCGATCTCCACCTGATTCGCCGGATAGGCCGGCTCGTCGCCGCGCAGCACCAGCCCGCGATAACGCTCGGCGATCAGCGCCCGTCCGATCGACAACCCCTTGCGGCCGGGCACATGGTCCGACCAGATGACGCCGCCCAGATCGGCCTCCGTCACATAGAAGGGCAGGACCCCGGCAAATGGCAGATCGAGCAGCAGGTTCAGCGTGCCAGGCACCATGGCGATGCCGCCGCCCAGCGCCTGCAATCCCTGCTGTACCTGGGGCAGCGCCATGCGCTCGCTGGCGAAACCGCGCCCTGACGCGACGCGGCCGAGATGGGCCGGCCCCATGCCCATCGTCTCCGGTCAGTCGAACAGGCGGTCGATATCGTCCTGGCTGACGCCCTGGCCCTTCAATTGCGGGCCATTCAACAGGGCTTTGTCGCCCTCGCGCACATCCTCGCCGATCTCCTTGGACAGGCGCGCCAGCTCGTCCTTGCCCCACAGGCTGACCATGGTGTTCAGCTTCTCGTCGATGAATTTCAGCGAGGTCACGACCTTGGAGACGCGCTGTCCGGTGATGTCCTGGAAGGTGCAGGCCTCGAACACCGCGCCGATGCGGTCGCCAATGGCATCCAGCTTCGCGGTCATCGGCTTGTTGTCCGGTGCCATGGCGCGGATATCCTGGGCGATGGCGTCGATCTCCTCGACGCTTTCCAGGATCGTGTTGGTCGCATCCTCGGTCGCCGCAACAATGGCGTCCAGTTCCTGCGACATGCTGTTGAACCGGTCCGAATCCTCGCCCGGCTTGCGAATCGCGGCAAGCTCGTTCCGGATCTTCTGAGTGAAGGCGAAAAGCTTCAGGATTTCGGGCTTCAGGTCGTTCGAATTATTGCCGGACATTGTCGCTCCCCACAGGCGGCGCACGCCGGCCGCATCGCACTAGACTAAATTCGCTTGGCTTAAGCAAAGGTTAACAAGGCCTTGCTGGACGAAAGCCAGCAACATTCGCCATAGTGGCCGCCGATATTCAGAAAACCCTTCCGACAGAATGCCAGCGTCAGATCGCCGCGGCCACCGGGAAAACAAAAACAGGGGGAGACCACAGGTGTCGAGCAGCCCGAAATCCGATATCGAGATTGCCCGCGAAGCCCGGCTGAAGCCCATCGAGGACATTGCCGCGCGCCTGGCGATCCCGGCCGACAAGCTGTACCGGTACGGGCCGACCAAGGCGAAGATCGACCTGTCCTATATCGCCTCCCTCAAGGACCGGCCGGACGGCAAGCTGATCCTGGTGACGGCGATGAGCCCGACGCCCGCCGGCGAGGGCAAGACCACCACCACGGTGGGACTCGGCGATGGGCTGAACCGGATCGGCAGGAAGGCGGTGATCTGCCTGCGCGAGCCCAGCCTCGGCCCGTGCTTCGGCATGAAGGGCGGGGCCGCCGGCGGCGGTCACGCCCAGGTCGTGCCGATGGAGGATATCAACCTGCATTTCACCGGCGATTTCCACGCCATCGCGGCGGCGAACAATCTGCTGGCCGCGCTGATCGACAATCACATCCATTGGGGCAACAAAATCGGCATCGACACCCGCCGCGTCACCTGGCGCCGGGTGCTGGACATGAACGACCGGGCGCTGCGCCAGATCGTCAGTTCGCTGGGCGGCCCCGCCAACGGCTATCCGCGCGAGGACGGGTTCGACATCGTGGTGGCGTCGGAGGTGATGGCGATCTTCTGCCTGGCGACCGATCTGGAAGACCTGACCGCGCGGCTGGGCCGCATTGTCGTCGGCTACACAAGCGAGCGCCGGCCGGTGCGCGCGGCGGAGCTGATGGCCGCCGGCCCGATGGCGGCGCTGCTGCGCGATGCGCTGATGCCCAACCTGGTGCAGACGCTGGAGAACAACCCGGCCCTGGTGCATGGCGGCCCGTTCGCCAACATCGCGCATGGCTGCAATTCGGTCATCGCCACCAAGGCGGCGCTGAAAATGGCCGATTACGTGGTGACTGAGGCCGGCTTCGGCGCCGATCTGGGGGCGGAGAAATTCTTCGACATCAAATGCCGCAAGGCCGGGCTGGCGCCGGACGCCGCCGTCATCGTCGCCACCATCCGCGCGCTGAAGATGCATGGCGGCGTGGCCAAGGCCGATCTGGGGCAGGAGAATGTCGCCGCCGTCGAGGCCGGCCTCGCCAATCTTGGCCGGCATATCGCCAATGTGCGGAAATATGGCGTCCCGCTGGTGGTTGGCATCAATGCCTTCACCGGCGATACCGGGGCGGAGACGGCGGCGGTGCTGGAATATTGCCGGGCGCAGGGCGTCGATTGCTTCCTGAACCGGCACTGGGCCGAGGGCGGTGCGGGCATCGAGGCGATGGCCGCGCGCGTGGCCGAACTGGCGGATAGCGGCCAGTCCAACTTCAAGACCCTCTATCCTGACGAGATGCGGCTGGCGGAGAAGGTGCGCACCGTTGCGCGGTCGATCTACGGCGCCGAGGACATCGCCTTCGACGCCACCGTCGCCCGCCGTTTCGAGCAGATGGAGGCGGACGGCTTCGGGCATTTCCCGGTCTGCATCGCCAAGACGCAATACAGCTTCTCGACCGACGCCACGGCGCGCGGCGCGCCCGCCGGCCATATCGTGCCGGTGCGCGAGGTCCGGCTGTCGGCAGGCGCCGAATTCGTGGTGGCGATCTGCGGCGACATCATGACGATGCCCGGCCTGCCGCGCGTACCGGCGGCCAATTCGATCTATGTGAACCAGAAGGGCGAAATCGAGGGGCTGTTCTAACGCAGCCCCCCAAAGCCGATCAGGACAGGCCGATCTTGCCCATGGCGAGGAATTTCTCGCGGCGCTTCGCCTTGAGGTCCTTGCCATTCTGCGGCAGCAGAATCTTCAGCGCCTTCTCGATGGAATCGCCGAGCGCCGTCAGCGCCTCGTCAGGCCGGCGGTGCGCGCCGCCCACCGGCTCCTGCACGATCTCGTCGATCACATCCAGCTTGTGCAAATCCTGCGCGGTCAACCGCAGTGCCTCGGCGGCGACCTGCGACTGATCGGCGCTGCGCCACAGGATCGAGGCACAGCCTTCCGGCGAGATCACCGAATAGACCGAATGTTCGAACATGATGATGTGATCGGCGGCGGCCAGCGCGATGGCGCCGCCGGAACCGCCCTCGCCGACGATGCAGGCGATCACCGGCACCTTGACGGCAAGGCAGGCCTCGATGGAGCGCGCGATGGCCTCGGCCTGGCCGCGCTCTTCTGCGCCGACGCCGGGGTAAGCGCCCGCCGTGTCGATGAAGGTCACGATCGGCAGGCCGAACCGGTCGGCCAGTTCGATCAGCCGACGCGCCTTGCGATAGCCCTCGGGCTTGGCCATGCCGAAATTGTAGCGCACCCGCTCTTCGGTGGTCGAACCCTTCTCCATCCCCATGACAACGACGGAATGGCCGCGGAACCGGCCCAGCCCACCCGGCAGCGCGGAATCCTCGCCGAAGTTGCGGTCGCCCGCCAGCGGCGTGAATTCCTCGATCAGATGCGAGATGATGTTCCTGAAGCGCGGCCGGTCCTGATGGCGCGCCACCTGCACCTTCTGCCAGGGCGTGAGCTTCTGATAGGTGGTCAGCAGCAGACGCTCGACCTTGCCTTCCAGCCGCGCCACTTCCTCGGCAATGTTGATCTCACTGCCGCCGGACAGATGCCGAAGCTCCTCGATCTTGCCTTCGACCTCGGCAATCGGCTTCTCGAAATCCAGAAAACTGCGCATGCGTCCCCAGTGACCTGTTCAGTCGCGAAGTCGGCGGCACCATACCGGCGCCGCCGCCTCGGCACAAGTCAGGGGTTTTCGCCTAAACCCGCGTGCGGGCAAGAAAGCGCAGGATGAGCGCCACCGCCACGCTGGCAAGCCCGATGACGAAACCCAGCCACACGCCATAGACTCCGCCCCAGCCCGGCGCGATCTCGACCCAGTAGCCCAGCACCACCGCGCCGGTGAAGCCCAGCCCCCAATAGCCGGCAATCGCATAGGCCATCGGCACGGCGGTATCGCGCAGGCCGCGCAACGCCCCCAGCGCGATGGTCTGGGTGGCGTCGAACAGCTGGAACCAGGCGGCGATCAGCAGCAGCCGCACCGCGATCTCGATGACCGGCACATTGTCCGCAACTGCGGGGTCGAGAAACAGGCCGGCGATGAAGTCGCCCGCTAGCCAGAGGCCCAGCGCCGCCACCACCGCATAACCCAGCCCCAGCGACAGCGAGATCACCCCGGCACGGCGCACGCCGGGCCGGTTCTCCGCCCCTGCCGCCAGCCCGACGCGGATCGTCGTCGCCTGCGACAGCCCATAGGGCACCATGAAGCTGAGTGCCGCGCATTGCAGCGCGATGGCGTGCGCCGCCAGCGCCTGGATGCTGATCGCGCCGATCAGGAAGCTGGCCGCCGAGAACAGCCCGACCTCCGCCAGGTTGGTCAGGCCGCTGGGCACGCCGATGCGGAAGATGGTGGCGAAGCGCGGCCAGTCCGGACGCCACCAGCGCGCCAGGATGCGATAGCGCCGCAGCCGCCGGTTCGTCAGGCAATAGGCCAGCAGCACCGAGAACATGGCGACGTTCACCAGCACGGAGCTGATCGCCGCCCCCACCAGCTCCAGCCTCGGAAAGCCGAAATTGCCGAACATGAAGGTGTAATTGCCGAGAATGTTCAGGAAGAAGCCAGTGCTGGAGCTGATGAGCACCAGATGCGCCTTGCCATGCGAGGCCAGCAGGATGCGTAGCGGAATCAGCCACAGCACGAAAGGAATGGCGATCATCGAGACATGCAGATAGCGCTCCGCCTCGGCCACCGCCTCCGGCTTCTGGCCCAGCAGCGCCATGATCGGCGCCGAGAACAGCAGCAGGAAGAAATAGGGCACGGACAGCGCGGCACCGGCCCAGAAACCCTGGCGCACGCTGCGCCGGACATTGCGGAACTGCCGCGCCCCCAGCGCCTGCGAGATCAGCGGCGCAACCGCCGCCAGTATCCCCATGCCCAGGAAGAACAGCGGAAACATATAGTTGGTCGCCAGCGTGCCGGCGGCCAGCATCTCCGGCCCCAGCCAGCCGGTCATCACAACATCGGTTGTGTTGATCGCCATCTGGGCGAGCTGCGCCAGAATCAGCGGCAGCGCCAGTTTCAGGGTGGCGCGGGTTTCGTCCCAGTTGGGCCGGCCGCTTTCGGCGGGCGGGCGTATGTCTTTCAGCAGGCTGGCGGCGACGGACATCTCTTGTTCCTCCGCCGAGTGGCCGGAAGACGAGGGCGCTGGATTTTGGAGGCAAGAAGCCTGGCGATTAAGAAAAAGCGCGCCTTCGTCAGGATCCGGCGCGCTCGGCTGTTCTTATATCAGCGTTGAATTATGGCGCGCGGCGGGCGGACTCGTCCCGGGAGTCCTCTTTGACTGCCGAGAACGGGACGGTCACAAGCCTGATGAAGATGCGCTTTGCCATAA